>MKWU01000245.1_pt1 | contig 102989 bp, 100 predicted proteins | sample 809101 | NCBI WGS metagenome assembly MKWU01 (sample SAMN05860141, study PRJNA318959) | sponge metagenome | host: Aplysina aerophoba | place: Slovenia: Piran, Adriatic Sea, Gulf of Piran | collected 2013-05-07
CGCCGCGGCGGCCAGCAGGCGGGCCGCCCGCCGGTGCAGGGACGCCCATGGCACCCGAGCCGCCCGGTGCGCGGGGACCGCCGGGGGCGCGCGCTTCTGGTGGCGGGCAATGGCGCCGGGGACCGCGGGTACCTCGTACGGGGCTGCCGGCGCGGAACGGGACACGCTCCGGCACCGCGCCGGCGGCGCACCGCGGCCGCCGCCGGGCGCGTCCCGGCGCACGGTGAGCGGGTGCGCCGTGCCGCGGCGGCGCGGAGCGGGGATCAGCGCAGGCCTCCGATGCGCGCCGCCACGGCGGTCTGCAGCAGGGCGGCTACCTGCGCCGCCCGGTAGGGAAACCCGGCCGCCGCAAGCGTGGTGCAGAACGCGGCGTGGCCGCGCCCCCCGCGGTAGTCGGGCACTTGGCGCGGGAAGGCCAGGTAGCGTTCGAACTCGGCCGGATCGTTGTCCACCAGCAGGCTGGCCTGGTAGAACAGGATGCGGCGGCGCCGAAACACGCTGGTGCCGGCGATCTTGCGGCCGGCGATCGCCAGGTCGGAGATGCCGCGCTGTTCGATGCCGCGGACGCCGTCGCCGTGCAGCGCTGCGATCAGCCAGTCGTTGATGGCGTGGGCGTATTCACGGTTGCGGTAAGGGTGGTCCACCTCGGTGACCAGCGCCACCACCACCTGGCCGGGACCGAGCAGCACGGTGCCGCCGCCGCCGCGCCGGCGCCGGATTGCGATGCCGGCCGCTGCCGCCTGTTCCCGGTACACGTCCACTTCCGCGTCCCCGGCCGCGCCGAGCACCACCACCCGCCGCCGCGGCTCGTACACCCGCCATTGCGGCTGCCGGGTGGCCTCGTAGCCGGTCAGCAAATCGTCGTTTTCCAGACCGGCCGCCACCGCTTCCGCTTGCCGGGCGTCAGGCGCCGAAACGGGCCACCTTGCCGGCGTGGCCGAGGGCGATGGCCATCAGCGCCCGGCCCGGCACCACGCCCCAGGCGCCCGCGGCGCACTCCCGTTCGCCGAATTGGCGCACCGCGTCGGGCCGGACGGCGGCGCCGTGGACCAGGAACGGCACCGGGTGGGCGGTGTGGGAGCGCGCCACGCTCGGCGTGGAGTGGTCTCCGGTAACGATCACGACGTCCGGCTCGCCGGCGAGCAGGCCCGGCAGGGCGCGGTCCACCTTTTCCACTTCCGCCACCTTGGCGTCGAAGTCGCCGTCCTCGCCGGCCGAGTCGGTGTACTTGTGGTGCACGAAGAAGTAGTCGTGGCCGGGCCAGGCCGCGGCGAGCGCGCGGCTCTGCGCGTCCAGGTCGGCGAGGCCTTCGACCACCTCCATGCCGACCAGCCGGCTCACGCCCTTGTAGTCGGGGTACACGGCGAGCGCCACCGGACTCAGGCCGAACCGGTCGGTCAGCGACGGGATCCGCGGCAGTTGCGCGAAGCCGCGCAGCAGCACCTCGTTGGCCGGCGCTTCGTCCGCGAGCAACTCGCGGGCGCGCACCACGAACGCCGCCGCGACCTGTGCCGTGTGCTCCGCCTCCGGTGCAAGGGCGCGCGGTGGCAGCGCGGCCACGCCGGTGCGCGCCGGGTCGGTGTCGGACACCCGGTCGCTGAGCCCGGCGCCGTGCAGCACCACCACGGCGCGGTAGTCTCGCACCGGACGTACCGCCACCTCCACGCCGGGCAATTCGATACCGTCCAGGAGCGCGGCCAGGCGGGTGCACAACTCGGTGGGGATGCGACCGGCGCGCCGGTCGGTGATCAGGCCGGTGTCGTCGCGGGTGGCGAAGTTGAGCCGCGCCGCCACGTCGCCCCCCCGTATTGGATGGCCGATGCCGAGCGCCGCCACGATGCCGCGCCCGATCGGGTATTGCAGTGGGTCGTAGCCGAACAGCGCCAAGTGCCCGGGTGCCGAGCCGGGCGCGATGCCGTAGTCGATCGGCACGTGCAGGCCGCACTCGGCGCCGGCGGCGAGCGCATCCAGGTTGGGGGTGCGCGCCGCTTCCAGTTCGGTGGGGCCGCCCGGCTCGCGCGGCAACCCGCCGAGGCCATCCATTACCAGGAGCAGGATGCGCTGGTCATTTGCCGTCTTGAGTTCCGCGAGCGGATCGCCCGCGGGGCGGTCATCGTGTATTGCCATCTGAGTTGACGGGATTGTGCGGCCTGCCCGCCACGAGTATCAAGAGGCGGCCGGGCCGGCCTGGCGAAGGTACGGACACAGGTGGGCCACGACGCAGCGTTCGCAGGCGGGGCGGCGGGCGCTGCAGCAGCGGCGGCCGTGGTAGTTGACCACGGCGGACAGCTCGCTCTGGTGCTGCTCGGGGACCAGCGCCCGGATCTGCGCCTCGACGCGGTCGGGGTCGGCGGCGTCGGTGAGCCCGAGACGGGTGGCGACGCGGCGAAAGTGGGTGTCCACCACCACCGCCGGCTTGCCGAACCAGTGCGCGAACATGACGTTGGCGGTCTTGCGGCCCACCCCGGGCAGCGCCGCCAGCTCCGCGATGGTATCCGGCAGCTCCCCGCCGTGGCGGTCCAGGAGCGTGCGCGCGCAGGCGACCAGGTTGCGCGCCTTGTTGCGGAAGAAGCCGGTGGTGTAGATCTCCCGCTGCAGTTCCTCCTGTTCGGCCGCGGCGAATGCGGCAGCGTCCGGGTAGCGCCGGAACAGGCCGGGCGTAACCGCGTTGACCCGTTCGTCCGTGCACTGCGCCGACAGGATGGTCGCCACCAGCAGCTCCCAGGCATCACGGTGCCGCAGCGGGCACGGCGTCTCCGGGTACTCGCCCCGCAGCGCCGTACGAATCTCCTCCGCCCGCACCTGCAGTTGCACCCGAATGTCGGCCAACGCGGTCCTCACCGAAGCTTCACCATCGAAGCGCACGGGGTCACGCAGGCAACCCGCTCACGCGCCCCTTCTATTCTGGTCAACCCGGCCATGAAATCACTGCAACCTGCTCAGCCCAATTGCCTCTGCCTGGCAGTTCGGCGGCCCGCCAAGAACCTCGGGAGGGCTTCACCGACGACGGCCATCGGGTTGAGGCCAGGATCATAGCAGTCCACGGCACGCCCGAGAAGCCACCCGAGCCGCCAGGTACCGCCATGTGCCGGCACAGGTGGGGCGCCGGGCGCTGGCCTCCGGGCTTCGTGGACGGCATAGTAGTAGCATCCGTAGAACGGCCTACCGGAATCGTACCAGAGACGTGCACAAGTCAATTCCAAATGAACCAGAGGGCAGTGGGCGGCGGCGGGTAGTGGCGCTGACCGGGGCCAGCCGTGGCATCGGGCTCGCTACCGCCCGGGCGCTGTGCGCGGCCGGCTACACGGTGGTGGCGGGCGCGCGCGATGTGCGGCCGTTGGCGGCGGCGGGCCTTGGCGCGCAACTGCACGCGGTGAAGGTCGATCTGACCGACGGCGCGGCGCTCGAGCGGTTTGCGGCGGCGGTCGGCAGGCTCGTGGACGGCGCCGCGCAGCGCAGGGCCTGCAGCGCGGACCGCCCCACCGGGGCTGGCGGCTCAAGCGAGGGCAAAACAGGTGCCGGTCCCGGCGGGTTGGTTGCACTGATCAACAACGCCGGGGTCGGAGCGCTCGGTGCCGGCGAGGAGTTTCCACTCGGGCGCGCCCGCGAGGTGATGGACACCAACCTGTGGGGCGCGGCCCGGCTCGCCCAGCTGCTGCTGCCCCTGCTGCGCGCGGGCGCGGCGCCGGAGCGGCCCGCCTACCTGGTGAACGTCGGCTCCCTGATCGCTGAATACCCGGTGCCGTTCCACGCCTACTACGCCGCATCCAAGGGCGCGCTGCGCGCCTACACGCTGGCGCTGCGCGGCGAACTGGCCGGCCACGGGGTCGCCGTCGTGCTGCTCGAACCCGGCGACGTGGCCACCGGCACCACGCCGCTGCAGCACACCGCTGCCGGTTCGCCGTACGGGGCCGCGTTCGCCCGCGTCAGGGGCGCGCGGACCGCCAAGATGGCCGCCGCGCCGCGGCCGGCGGCGGGGGCGCGGCGGGCGGTGCGCGCGGCCGGGCCGGGCGCGGCGGGGGGGCGCGCGCACCGCGAGGAGGGCCGCCGCGCCGCGGCGGGCGGCGGTGGCGCGCCGGCTGCTGCGCGTGCTCGGCCAGCGCCGGCCACCGCCGATCGTCGCCTGCGGCGGTAGCGCGCCGCTGCTGCGCCTGGTACGCCGGCTGTTGCCCGATCGGCTTGCCGAATACCTGACGCTGCACGCCTACGACCTGGACGGTGGCGGCGGTTCGCAGCCGAAGCGGCGGCACTGACCGGGCTCTTGCGCAACCTGCCCGCGCCGGAACGCACGGCCGCCGACCGCGCCGCGGCGGTTACAAGTAGCGCTGCTCGAGCGTCGTGACTTGGCGGGGGCGCAGTTCCACGGCGGCCGGCTCGCGCCCGAAGCACACGCCGAGAGCCTCGTGGAAGGCCACCGTCTCCGGCGCCACGTGACACTGCTCGATGGCCGCGGCGGTCGGCAGGTAGCGCACCTCGCCGGCATCGCCGCCGGCGGCCGTGACGCCGGTTATACCGGCCAACAGCAGGGCCACCGCGCCGGCGCCGACCTGCTTGCCGAAGTTCACGTCGTAGGCGGTGGAGGGGCCGGAACGCACCAGGTGGCTGGGGGTCAGCTCGCGCACCTCCGGGGTCTCGTAGATGCCGGCCACGTACTGGCCGGTCTCGCGCATGTAGGTCTCGGTGTCGGGATCGGCGGCGATGCGCCGCTCCAGCGACTGCCGCACGTACCTGCCGGCGCCGGCCAGCTTGCCGTGGCCGAACGCGTCTACGCCCGCGGCCGTGTCGGTCATCACCGCGCCGCTTGCGTCGCGCAGCCCCTCGGCGACCACAATGGTATAGGTACCGGCGCGCACGTCGCTGCCGCGGATGCGACCGTACCAGCGCTCCTTGGCGTGGGCGTATACCACGTCCATGTCCGCCGGAACTTCCGGCAGCAGGATGCAGTCGGCGTCCGCCGCCAGCCCGCCGCGCAGCGCGGTGTGGCCGGCGTAGCGCCCGAACACCTCGGTAATCATGATGCGGTTGTGGGTGGCGCCGGTCGTCTTGGCGTCCTGCACCATCTGCGCGATGCGGTTGACCGCCGAGTCGCCGCCAACCGAGTAGGTCTGCAGGTCCAGGTCCATGGTCTTGGGCGCGTGCACGCAGCGAATGCCATTGTCGACCAGATCCACCACCACGCTGCCGGTGTCGTCGCCGCCGGAAATCACCAGTCCGTCGATTTCGTGCCGGGCCAGCCCGCGCACGATGCGGTCGTACTTGCCGGGATCCTTGATGCGGGAAATCTTGACCCGCGAGTGGCCGGCCTCGGAGCCGGCGCGCGTGGAGTCGATACGGTCCACCCGCTCCGCGTCGAGGCGCACCAGGTAGTCCATGTCAACGAGATTGTAGAGCCCGGCGTAGCCATTCGGAATGATGTAGGCGCCGATGCCCCGATGCCGGCACATGCCGGCGGCGCCGCGGATGACGCCGTTGAGTCCGCCGGCATCACCGCCGCTGGTGATAATGCCGATGTTGCGAAGCGCTGTCATGGCAGGAACTTGCCGCTGCGCAGGCGGCGCTGTCAAACCGCGACCGGCCGGGCACGCTGCGCGCGCCCGCGCAGCGCAGCGCCAGCACGGTTGACAGCGCCGCCGAAGCCCCGGTAGCTTGACCACACGGCGGCTGGCAGCGCGACATGCCGCGCTGCCGCGGCCCGCACCGGGCGATTAACTCAGCGGTAGAGTGCTACCTTCACACGGTAGAAGTCACTGGTTCGATCCCAGTATCGCCCATCCACGCCATCGCCCCCGCGCGCTCTTCTCACCCCGGCACTGACCGACCTCCCGCTTGGGCGTATTCAGGCCGCCATTTACACCAAACGTGCACCAAACGCTTGCTCTTTCGCGCCCCGGGTGACCCTGCCGAAATAAGTGTTTCATTCAGGCATATTCGGTTAGTGCCATCATCATAGCTGTCCATGTAGCCGTCGATACATTGGTTTGACACCAATGACAGCTACGGCGGCGACTGATGCAATGACACGAAGCGTGGGGCCTCGCGCGCGCAGGCCGGTTCTACGCCCGGTCAAGAACGCCGCCTGCTCGGTGCTGGCGCTGGCGCTGGCGCTGCCACTGGCCGGGTGTGCAGCCGGATCTCCGGTAGCCGGCGGCGCGGCCACGCCGGTCGTCACGATTGCCGCCGGCGGCACCCCGGTGGCTGCCGGCAACGCGCTCACCTACGAGGTGAACGGGGTTCCGGCACCCGACCAAGCCCTGCACATCCGGGTGCGGGTGAGCGGAGCCGGCAGCGGACCGGAATCATTCATTGTCGCGGTGACCATCGAAGCCGGGGACACGAAGGCGACGTTCAACGTTCCGGCGGACCTGTCGCACGAAACAACGGTGACGGTCGAACTGATGCCGGGCAGCGGCTACACCGTCGGCCGCGACCACGCGGTCACCATTGTGGTACCGGCCACTGACGGGGCCACGACGCACGCACCACCGCAGCCCGGTCCTGCACCGCTCGCACCGCCCGGACCGGACCCGGAGTTGCCGGGTGAGGCGCCCGGCGCCAGCGCCGGAATCAGCTTCTGCGCGCGCTCTTCCGCGGTGCGCAGGGGTATCCTGAGAGCCGTGCCGGCGGCGACCGCCGACTGCAGCGGCACCGGGCAGACCACGGTTACCGCCGCCGATCTGGCGGCGATCCACCACCTCGACTTGCGCAGAGACCGGGACGGCGCGGCTCTGGTCCAGTTCCGGCCCGGAGACCTGGATGGGCTTACCGGCGTGACGGTACTGAACGTGACCGACAACTGGTTGTACCGGGGACTGCGCGCATCGGGCGCGCCGTGCAGCTTCCTCAGGCAACTCCGCTCGCTGTGGTACGGACTCAACTCGATCGACAGAATCCGGTCGGCCGACTTCTTCGCTTGCCTCGACAACCTGGAGTACCTGGACCTGCGCGGGAACAACATCCGGTATGAACCCGGCGTTCACGACCTGAACCCGGCCGCGTTCTGCAAGATCCCGAAGCTGCGCAAGCTGTCTATCGGATCGAACCGCCTGCGCACCCTGCCCGCGAGGGCGTTCGCTTGCCTGCCGGACCTCGAGGAGCTGGACATGTTCGACATGTGGTACGAGTTCGTCCACATCGGCTTCGGATCGGACACCGTCGGCCCGGACGTGTTCGCCGGCCTCGGCAGGCTCAAGCGGCTCGACCTCGGATTCAATGCGCTCGGCGCGGCACCGCTCGACCCCGCCCTGTTCGACCCGCTGGTGAACCTGGAGTATCTCGACCTGCGCGACAATCCGCTCCTCGCCGTACTCCCGGAGAGCGCCGAACGGCTGCCCGCCGCTGTCGTGATCGACATGGATCCGGCAATGATATTCGCCTCCGAGGTGGCCCGGCCCGAGAATCGCCCGGCGGCCGGCCAACCCCGCATCGTCGGCGCCGTGCAGGCGGACCGAACCCTGACGGTCGACCTTGCGCAGGTCCAGGATCCGAACGGCCTGCCCGCGAACTTCCGGTATCAGTGGCGCCACCGGGGACGGATGATCGAGCACGCGCACCACCCTACCTACACGCCCGACGGCTACTATGCGCAGGACCCGATCAGCGTCACGGTGACCTTCACCGATCTCGACGGCTACCCCGAGTCGGTGACCAGTCCCGCGGTCACGCGGACGGGCTCCGGCTAACGCAGCTTCTTGCGCATGCGGCGCAGCATGGCGCGGCGCGCGCTGCTGTCGGCGACGCTCGGTCCGCGGCCGCGCTGGCCGGCGGGATGGTGGCTGGCCAGGATCATCAGCATGGCCGCTCCGCACACCACCATGGCCGCGCTCAGGAGCTGGCCGGTGGTAAAGTTCCAGGGGCTGAACAGGGCCGGGTTCTCGAGCGGCACGAAGGTGAGCGGGAATGCCAGGCCCTCGTCCGGCTCGCGCAGGTATTCGACGGCGAACCGCACCACCCCGTAGCCGATTACGTAGAGAGCGAACAGGAAACCGGGAAACGGACTGCGTTTGCGGAACACGAACCAGAGCAGCAGCCAGAGAAACACGCCCTCGAAGAACGCTTCGAACAGTTGCGACGGGAAGCGCGGCAGGTTGATCATGGCAGCGCCGTCCGGGATCGGCATGCCGGCGTCCTCGGCCACCTGCCGCACCCACGGCTCGCTGGTCGGATAGGAGGGCGACTGCGGGAACACCACGCCGATCGGGTGGCTGGTGATGCGTCCGTACAATTCGCCGTTGATGAAATTGCCTAGCCGCCCGAACGTGTACCCCAGGGGCGCGCTTGCGGCCAGCAGGTCGGTCACCTGCAGTACCGGCAGCTTCTTGATGCGGCAGTACAGCACCACGGCTACCGCCGCGCCCACCAGGCCGCCGTGATAGGACATGCCCTGCAGGCCGACAAACTTCAGGTCGCCGTCCACGCGCGCGAACGGGAACACGATCTGCAGCGGATTGCGCGCGTAGTAGCCGGTGGGATCGTAAATCAGCACCGAGAACAGGCGCCCTCCCAGCAGCACGCCCACAATGCCCCAGAAAAACAGGTTGAGGACGGTGTCGCGATCTATCGGCAGTTCGCGATTGCGCGTGACCAGGCGCAGCACCAGGTAATAGGTCACGGCAAACGCCACGATGTACATGACGCCATACCAGCGAATCGGCAGACCGGGGATCACTTCCGGCCGCAGCCAGGCCGGGAACTCTACGTAAGCAAGCACCACCAACACTGTACCGCAAACAGGCGTTATACTTCATGCGTAGTGCCGCGTCTTTCCTGTCTGCTCGACATCGGGGCCACCCGAAGGCTGCGGGGCGTGCGCACCGGTGCGCTGGCGGCGGTGCTGCTGCTCCTGCTCGCGTTGTCGCCGCGCGCGATGGCGCAGGAGGAGGAAGAGGCGCGCCGCGCGGCGGAGGTGTTTGCCGAGGTGCTCCAGTTCCTGCTGGAGAACTACGTGGACGAGGAGCGCCTCAACCCGGAGACGCTGCTCGACGGCGCCCTCGAAGGCATGTTCGAAGCACTCGACGATCCGCACTCCGCCTACGTGCAGCCTTCCGACGTGCGCCAGATCACCGACCTGACACGCGGCGAATTCGGCGGCGTCGGGATGTACATCGGCAAGCACGCCGACGGCGGTTTTGAGGTGATCTCCCCGATCGAGGGCAATCCCGCGCACCGAGCCGGGGTGCGCGCCGGCGACCTGATCGTGGCGATCAACGGCGAATCGGCCGCGGAGTTCGACCTCGCGGACATTGTGACGCGGCTGCGCGGTCCGCCCGGCACCACGGTGACCATTACCCTGCTGCGGGACGACTCGATCGAATTCGACACCGTGATGGAACGCGAGATGATCGAGGTGGAAACGGTGCGCTCCGGCAGGATCGGCGAGCGCATCGGCTACCTGCGCATTGTGCAGTTCACGCTGCTCACGCCGGAACGGGTGACGGAAGCGCTGCAGGAACTCGGCGGCGTGCGCGCCCTCATTATCGACCTGCGCAGCAATCCCGGCGGCCTGCTCGGTTCGGTAGTGCAGGTGGCCGATTACTTCCTCTCCGACGGCGTGATCGTTTCCACCCACGCACGCGTCGACGACGAAAACGACGTGCACCGCGCCGGGCCCGATGCCACGATCGTGGACACCTCGGTCCCGATCGTGATTCTGATCGACCGCGGCTCGGCGTCGGCCTCCGAGATCCTCGCCGCCGCCCTCGGCGAGAGCGGGCGCGGCTTCGTGCTCGGCGAGCAGTCCTACGGCAAGGCGTCGGTGCAGCAGGTGCGCCGCTTCGGCAGCCGCGCGGTCAAGCTGACCACCGCCTACTACCTGACGCCGAGCGGCGCGAGCATCGACCAGGTGGGCATAACCCCGCACCGTGCATTCGGCGAAACCGAACGCACCGAGATGGAAGAGGTGGAGATTACCGAGTTGTTCGAAAGCGGACAGGTGCGCCGCTTCGTGCGCAAACATGGCGAGCCCACCGAGGCGCAGGTCGAGGAGTTCATCGGCGACCTGCGCGAATCGGGGGTGGATCTGCCGCGCCGCCTGCTGCGCAAGCTGATCCACGACGAGGTGGTGCGGCGCATGCCCGACCGCCCGGTGTACGACTTGCGCTTCGACGGCGTGCTGCGCGAGGCGGTACGCCTGCTCGACCACGACCTGGTGCCCGCCGAGGACGCCTGGCAGTTGCGCGAACCCGCCGCCGCCGCGGCGTTTTAGCAACGTCCGGCAAGGCGTCACGGGCTGTGCTCGCGGTGCGCCGCTGAGCGAATGCGCCATTTCCTGGTAGCGGAGGCGCGGCCCGGCGCCGTGCTGGACATTGCCGGTCCCGACTACCACTACCTGGTACGCGTGCTCAGGCTCCGCCCCGGGGCCGTGATTCCGGTCGCCGATGCTGCCGGACGCCGCGCCCGCGCCACGGTTTCGGACACCGGCGGCGGCCGCGTGCGCCTGCACGTCGGCACTGACCGCCCGGCCCCCTCGGCGCCCCTCTCCGCGCCGGCGGTGACCCTGGTCCAGGCGCTGCCCAAGGGTGCGCTGATGGATCGCATCGTCCGGCAGGCTACCGAACTGGGGGCGGTTCGCATCGTGCCGGTGGTTAGCGAACGCACCCAGGGCCGCGCCGGACCCGACGCCGATGCGCGCCGCCGCCGGCGCTGGCAGCGCATAGCACGCCAGGCGGCGCAGCAAAGCGGTTCCGAGCCACCGCCAATCGACCTGCCCCAACCCTTGCACCGCTACCTGGAGCGCGCCGAGTTGGACGGTCTTGGCCTCCTGTTCCAGTACGGCGCCGCGCCGCTGCCGGCCGCGCAGCCCGGGCCGGAAACGGCGGCGCTCCACCGGCCGCCGGCGGTTCGGTGCGCCGTGGGACCCGAGGGCGGCTTCTCGCCGGCGGAGACCGCGTTGCTTGGCGACCGCGGCTTTTACCCGGTCGGCCTGCCGGGCGGGGTACTGCGTGTCGACACCGCGGTGGTGGCTGCGCTGACTGCCGTTCGGCAGTTTCTGGCCTCCGTTCCGGAATCGTAAGCGGGCGGCCCACCCATCCGTGCGTTCGCGCCAGCACGGTGCGGTTCGGGAACTTTCCGCTCATTCAGGAAAAATCGCCCCGCGTAGGAAGTATGGGCCGTCTATGCGTTGTCCAACAGGCAGTCAACAAATACCGTGTCCGGCGGTGATTCGACTGCTGCTGATCGATGACGACCCGCGCGCCCACAGCACACTCGAGCTGGTGCTGCCGGACGAGTACGACCTGATTTCCGCCACCACGCTGTCCGATGGCCGGCGGCTGGTAACCGACGGCGAGGTGGACATGGTACTCCTGGACCTCGCACTCCCGGACGGCAACGGCCTCGATCTGCTGCGCCACATAACCGCTCAGCCGTTCGGCCCGCCGGTGGTGATTCTCACCGGCACGGCGGAGGTGGCGGTGGCGGTGGACGCAATCCGCGCCGGTGCGAGCGACTACCTGCTCAAGCCGTACGAGTTGCGTACCCTCCTTGCCAAGCTGCACAACGCGCTGGTCAACAGCGCGGCGCGGCGGGCGCGCGAGCGCAGGGCCCCGCCGGACGGCCTGGTGGGAGAGTCGCCCGCACTGGTGCAGGTGCGCGAATTGATGGAGGCGTTCGCCGATTCGGATGCCGCGGTGATGGTGATGGGAGAGAGCGGCACCGGCAAGGAGTTGGTGTCGCGCGGCATTCACCGGCTCTCGCACCGGGCGGCGGCGCCGTTCGTGGCAATCAACTGCGGCGCCATCCCCGACACGCTGGTGGAGAGCGAGCTATTCGGCTCCGAGCCGGGGGCGTTCACCGGCGCGGTGGCGCGAGCCGGCTGCTTCGAGCGCGCCGACGGCGGCACGCTGTTCCTCGACGAGGTGGGGGAAATGACGCTGGACACGCAGGTCAAACTGTTGCGCGCGCTGGAGAGCCACGAGGTGACACGGGTCGGCGGGGCGCATCCGGTGACCGTCAACGTGCGCGTGGTGAGCGCCACCAACCGGCTTACCGAGGCGCACCTCGCCGACGGCCGCATGCGCCTGGACCTGTGGTACCGGCTGGCGGTGCTGACGATCCGCGTACCGCCGCTGCGCGACCGGCGCGACGACATACCGCTGCTGTCCTACGCCCTGCTCGGCGCCGGCGCCGGTTGCAGCGCGGCACTGAGCGAGCCGGCGCTGCGCCGGCTCGCGGTTCACCCCTGGCCCGGCAACGTACGTGAACTGCACAACGTGCTCGAGCGGGCGCGCCTGCTCGCCGGGCGCCGGGCCAGCGGCACCTTCCGGCACGCAGCGGGGCAACCGCGCGGCGGCGACGTACTGCTTATCGAGGAGCGCGACATCGTATTCGACGGCTCCGGCGTTCCGGGCGCGGGCGCGGCCGGCGACGGGTGACCGGTGCGCGCCGACGGCGTATACTGAAGGGGAATTTACCATGATTGAATCGGCAAAGATCGAGGGCTACATGCTCTCGCTCTCCCTTACCTACGAAACTGTTGAGGATGGCACCTGGCTGATCAACGACGAAGAGAAGGGCCTGGAGAACGTCCTGGTCATTCTCGCCGACCCAGTCGTGATTATCCGGGTCAAGGTAATGAGCATTCCGGGGCAGCGGCGCGAGGAGTTTTTCGAGCAGTTGCTGCGCCTCAACCAGTCGGACATGATCCACGGCGCCTACGCACTGGAAGGGGGCGACGTGATCCTGCTCAACACGCTGGTGGGAGCCACCCTCGACTTGGAAGAGTTCCAGGCCACCCTGGATGCCATCGGACTCGAGCTGGCCCAGCACTATCGGAAGCTGGCCAGCTACCGTTAGAGAGAGGAGGTCACCTGATGGGACTGTTTGACCGCTTCCGGCGCGTGCTGCGCTCCAACATCAACGACATGATCACCAAGGCCGAGAATCCCGAGAAGATGCTCAACCAGTTGATCGTGGAGATGAACGAGCAGCTCATCGAGTCCAAGAAGAGCGTGGCATCTGCGATCGCCGACGAGAAACGGCTGCAGCGGCAGCTTATCGAGCAGCGCCGCAACTCCGAGCTGTGGGAGCAGCGCGCCATGGATGCGGTGCGGGCCGGCAAGGACGACCTGGCCAAGCAGGCGCTGGTGCGCAAGCAGGAACATGCCGAATACGTGAGCAGCTACCAGGAGCAGTACGACGCTCAGCACACTTCCGTGGAGCAGCTCAAGGACTCGTTGCGGCAACTGCAGCAGAAGATCGAGGAGGCCAGCCGCAAGAAGAACCTGCTGATTGCGCGCGCCAAGCGGGCGGAGGCACAGCAGCGCATCCAGGCCACCATGACCGCGACCGGCAACACGTCGGCGTTCGACGCCTTCGACCGCATGGCCACCAAGGTGGAGGAGGCGGAAGCGCACGCGGAAGCCACCGACGAACTGGCGCAGATCGACGCCGGCGACGCGAAGCTCGAAAAGCAGTTCCAGGAACTGGAGTCGGGCAGCGCCGACCACCTGCTCGAAGACCTGAAATCGAAAATGCGCCAGATCGAGGACAAAAGCGCGCCCGGCGCCACCTCGCCGTAACCGCGCGCCCGCAGAGTCCCGCGGACAACCTGCCGGAAGACCGCCGCCAGCGGCGCGCGCATGAGCACTCCCACTCCAGAGGGCCTGCCGTGCGTGGTGTTCGTGGTCGACGGCGACCCCGCGCTCGCGGCGCGCCTGCGGCGGTTGCAAGCCGCGCCGCGCCGGGCCGGGCGCGGCTTCCAGCTCCAGTTGAGCCGCGAATTCGACCCGTGCTGCGCGGCGGCGCTGTTCATCGTGCCCGCGACCGCGGTCAACACGCTGCTCGGCGGGTGCGGGCGGCTAACCCTGCCGGTGCTGGCCTACGGCAACGAGCGCGGGCTCGCTCCCGCGTTCGTGCGCGGCTGCATCGATTACTTGCGCGAGCCGTGGACCCTCACCGAATTGCAGCTGCGGGTGCAACGGTGGCTGGACCGGCGCGCGGCATCCGGCCCGCCAGGCGTAGCGAGTGGGGCGGGCGGCGGCATCCGGCTGCGCGGCACTACCCTGCATGGCCCCGCTGGTGCGGTGGCGCTGTCGGTGGCGGAGGCGCGGCTGCTCGAAATGCTGCTGTTCAACGCCGGCCGGGTAACCAACCGCGAGGCGCTGTTCTACCGGCTCTGGGGGCGGCTGCCCGCCGCGCGCAGCCGGGCGATCGACGTGCACGTGGCGGCGCTGCGCCGCAAGAGCCGAATCGCCTGCGGCGCCGGGGGCGAGGACGCGGGTCGCGCGGGTGGCGCGGCCGTCGGCGGCGTGACCATTACCGCGGTGCGCGGCGAAGGCTACCTGCTGTCCGTTACGGAACCGCCGGCCGCCGCCGGCCAGCCACCAGCGGCGGCTACACGAACAGCGAAACCACCAGGTTGTTGAGCGCCAGGAAGCTGGTCACGAACACGATCGACACCATCGACATCAGCTTCAACAGGATGTTGATCGAGGGTCCGGAGGTGTCCTTGTAGGGGTCGCCGACGGTGTCGCCGATGACGCCCGCCTTGTGCGCTTCCGAGCCCTTGCCGCCGTAGTTTCCGGCCTCCACGAATTTTTTGGCGTTGTCCCAGGCGCCGCCCGCGTTGGCCATCATGATGGCCAGCACGAACCCGGTGGCCAGCGCGCCGGCGAGCAGCGCGATCACCGTGAACGGGCCGAACAGCACGCCCACCACGATCGGGGCAACCACCGCCAGGATCGACGGCACCACCATTTCGCGCTGCGCGCCCTTGGTGGAGATGCCGACGCAGGATGCGTAGTCGGGGCGCACCGTGCCCTCCAGGATGCCGGGATTGGCCTGGAACTGGCGCCGCACCTCCTTCACCATGTCGCCGGCCGCGCGCCCCACCGCCTTCATCGACAGCGACGCGAACACGAACGGCAGCACGGCGCCGATGAACAGGCCCATGAGGATCTTGGGATCCATCAGGTTGATGCTCATCTGGGCATCCTGTACGTGGCCGGCGGCATCGCGGGTAATGGTGATGATGTTGGCGTAGAACTGCTCGAAGGCGGGGCTCACGGTGACGGTGTCGAGCGCCTCGACGATCTTGTTGCGGTACTCGGCCAGCAGGGCCAGCGCGGTGAGCGCCGCCGAGCCGATGGCAAAGCCCTTGCCGGTGGCGGCGGTGGTGTTGCCGAGCGAGTCGAGGGCATCGGTGCGCTCGCGTACGTGCGGCTCCATATCGGCCATTTCGGCGATGCCGCCAGCGTTGTCGGCTACCGGACCGTAGGCGTCGGTGGCCAGGGTAATGCCGAGCGTACTGAGCATGCCGACCGCGGCCAGGCCGATACCGTAGAGGCCGATGCCCGGGAACTGCCCGCCGCCGGACAGGAAGAACGCCAGCAGGGTTGCCGCCACCACGGTGATCACCGGCACCAGGGTGGAAACCATGCCGAGCGCGTGACCCTGGATGATCAGGGTCGCCGGGCCGGTCTGCGCCTCGGCGGCCAACTCCTGGGTCGGCTTGTAGTTGTCGGAGGTGTAGTACTCCGTGAACCAGCCGATCACGTTACCCGCCACCAGGCCGACGATCATCGCCCCCCAGATGCCGATGAAGCTCGGACCGGCGGTGAGCAGCACCAGCACCAGGGACAGCACGGCGATCAGCCCGGTGGACAGCCAGGTGCCGTTGCGCAGGGCTTTCAGCAGCACATGCTGGGAGGCGTCGCCCTTGGTGCGCACCACGGCGGTGCCGAGGATGGAGCACAGCACGCCGATGGTGGCCACCGACACCGGCACCTGGATCATCTGCATGGCGGACACTTCCGGCAGATTGAGGGAGGCGATGGCGCCGAGCGCCATGGTGGCGATGATCGAGCCCACGTACGACTCGTACAGGTCGGCGCCCATGCCCGCCACGTCGCCCACGTTGTCGCCCACGTTGTCGGCGATGGTGGCCGGGTTGCGGGCGTCATCCTCCGGGATGTTGGCCTCCACCTTGCCGACTAGGTCGGCGCCCACGTCGGCCGCCTTGGTAAAGATGCCGCCGCCGAGGCGCGCGAACAGCGCCTGCAGCGAGGCGCCCATGCCGAAGGTGATCATGATCGGCGGAATCTCCACCACCGGGACGGCGAACGCGAAGCGCAGCAGGAACCACCAGATGGCAATGTCGAGCAGCCCGAGGCCCACCACCGTCATGCCCATCACGGTGCCGGACGAGAACGCCACCCGCAGGCCGGCGTTGAGCGACTCGCTCGCGCCCTGCGCGGTGCGCGCGTTGGCGCGGGTGGCGATCGACATGCCGATGAAGCCGGCCAGCGCCGAGAAGAAGCCGCCGGTGATGAACGCGAACGGGACGAACGGCGACAGCAGCTTCAGCCCGAAAGAGATGACCGCAAGCACCGCGAACAGCAGGATGAAGAACAGGCCAACCACCTTGTACTGCTGCTTCAGGTAGGCGGTGGCGCCTTCCAGGACCGCGCGGCTGAGTTCCTGCATGGTTGCGGAGCCCGGGTGCTTGCGCAGCACCGACAGCGCCAGGATCAGCGCGAACAGCAGCGCCGCAATGGAGCCGAGCCAGGTTACCCACATCAAGTCGCGGTCTGCCGGGGCCGCGCCGGCCTGTGCCAGGGCCGGAATCGCCGGGAGCAGGAGCAGGCCTGCCGCTCCCGCGAGCGCGTACATTCGCTTCATTGGTGCCTCGCAGAGATGGTTCGCCCACCCGTTGTCATGGCCCGATTAGGTGGCGGGCCGGAGTGGGTCGGCCCTAAAGTATGGGCATCGTCCGGTGCAGTCAACGAACGACTCCCCCTTGAATTACCAGGAGTTTCCGGCAGTTGCGGAATTGACGCGGGGCCGGCGAGGGCCTATCGTGCCGGGCGTGAGGATCACGCTTGTGAAGAGTCACGCATCGTGAAGGCGCACATGACGCTGCGCTCCAACCCGCGCGCAATAATACCGGTGGCCGTGGTGGCCGCGCTGGTGGCGGGCGCGGTGCTGGTGACCGTCCTGGTACAGGTAATCGTCGGCCTGGTTGCCCTGCTGCTCGCCGGCTACATTGCCTACCGCATTGTGCGCTTCATCGTGAAGCACCTGGCCAGCTACGTGGCCGCCGACGACGGCGGCGTGACCATTTGCGAGTTCGGCGAGGAAACCCACCACCACCCGTGGGACGAGGTCACCTTCGCCGGCACGGCGCGCGCCGCGGACGGCATGGAGCTGCTCTACGTGTACGTGGAGAAGGACGACCGCCTGATGACCGTGTCCCGCGAGTTCGAGAACTTCACCCTGCTCGGCGAAGAACTGCAGCGCCGCATCCCCCCCACCGACGTGGAACTGGCCGCCGGCGAATCCCTCTCCGACCAACTCCGCCGCCGCCTCCCGGAAAGTGGAACTGCACCGGATGAGGCCTGACCGGACCTGCGTGCTATGATAGCCTCACGCTGGGTGTTCCATGATAAGTAAGCTATTCGTCGACAATTACAAGTGCCTCGTCAACTTTGAACTGCCGCTGCAGGAGTTGTCTCTTCTGTTTGGACCAAGCGGCGTAGGAAAGACTTCGGTTCTCGACATCGTTTATGCCCTCCGACAGTTGCTGTCGGGTGACGCAAGGGTCACCGATCGTGACATATTCCCAACCCAAACACTCACTCGCTGGCAGAGCCGTAATCTGCAAGTCTTCGAAATCGAAGTGATTTTGGGCTCGGAGACCTACACGTACCGGCTTGAGGTGGAGCACGAGAGAGGGAAGCGCACCGCCCGTATCCGCAGCGAGCGGCTCGAGGTCGATGGGAACCCTCTGTTCGAGTTCGTAATGAGTGAGGTGCAACTCTTTCGCGACGAGCCGAATCGCGGAATCTCCAAGGGTCCAAGCTATACCGCGGACTGGAGAGAGTCCGCTCTGGCTCGCGTTTTTCCCGGCCCAGCCAACAAGCGCCTTACCCGCTTCCTCGATTACATGTGCAGGATACTGGTGTGCGGCATCCACCCCCCGGGTCTGCTGTCTGACTCGACCGAAGAGAGCTCCATGCTGTGGCGGGATGGACGCAACTTCGCCGACTGGTACCGGCACACTCATCAGGAGCGTCCGGACCTCACTGAAGCTCTCAGGAAAGAGCTCGTCGATGTGGTCGCCGCCGGGTTTCACCTCATACAGCTCGAAAAAGTCGGGCATGATGCACGCTCCTTGACGATCAGGTTCGACGACCAGGAGGGGGGCGATTCTCGGGAAGGGTACGCGCTACGGCTCGACGAGATTTCCGACGGCCAGCGAGCGCTCATCGTGCTCTATAGCCTGATAACTCTCGGTATTGAAAAAAATTACACCTTGTTTGTCGACGAACCTGAGAACTACGTAGCACTACGAGAGGTTCAGCCCTGGCTCATACGCCTCAACGATGCTACGGGGAAGGCCTTTCCGCAGGCTGTGGTCAGTTCCCATCATCCTGAGCTGATCGACTATTTCGGTTACGGGCACGGTATCATGCTGCAGCGAGAAACCTCCGGCGTCATTACGGTAGGCCGCCCGCAGGCAACCCGAGGAGCGGGAGAAGATCCAGTAGGTCTGAAACTGTCGGAATTGGTTGCCAGGGGCTGGGAGCGTTGAGCGAGCGAGTCCAACTGGTCGTGTTGTGTGAAGACAAACAACACGAGACCTTCATCCGCCGGTTTCTCAACGGGATGCGACCGAAAGACCATCTGCTTCGGGTGGAGAGATTGCAGCGAAACGGTGGCTCGGGCCAGGCATTCGTGCGACGCCGCTTCCCTATAGAGCTCTCGCCGAGCACCGGCGCAGGCGGGTCTCACAAGTGCTGATCGTGATGCTCGATGGCGACGAGCGCGGTGTTGGCGCACGTATGAACGAACTCGCAGTCGAATGTCGCAAGAAGGACGTACCGGTCGAATTCCCCGAACATGGGGTCCTGGTGTTCGTACCGACGTGGCGGATCGAGACTTGGTTGGCTTATCTCGACGGCGTGACCGTTGATGAATCGAAGCGCGACTATCCCAGCTTCCGGGGCCGCGAGAGCGACTGCGCACCGCATGTGAACACGCTCGAAGAAATGTGCCGGAGGAAAAGCTTACGGCAACCAGCGCCGGAATCCCTCGCCGCAGCCTGTGCCGAGTGGAATCGTTGGACTGACTCTGCCTGACGGGCTCGGGTGCACCTATGAACCGGCGCCGCCGCGCTGCCAGGGGGCGGAGCGGAGGATGGGGGCATAGGCGTCGTCTTCGAGGCTGATGCGCAGGGCGGAGAGTTCGGCGCCGGTGGGCTCGCGGTCCTGGAACTGCAAGCGGCCAACGTGCTCGACGACCGCGACCGGGGTGCGCTCGGCGCCCTCCCCCATCTCCAGTACCGCGGCGGCAGCGATCGACTGCACCAGGTTGGTCTTTTCCATCGTGAACGGGCGGCCGTGCAGGTCGGGGGTGCCGGTGTAGTCGCGCAACGCAACGAAGCCGCAGTGGGCGATGCCGCGCCCCACCACGCCCCAGTTCAGCGGAATGCCGCCGGAGTCGGCCAGGATCACGCCCAGGCGGCGCTCGCCGGCGGCATGTTCGCGCAGCCGGCGCCACAACTCGTTGGCGCTGCGCTGCGGGTCGGACGGCCACGGCGCCAGTTGGCCGGCGGCGTTGGACTGGTCGATGCCGGCGTTCACGAACATCCAGTTGCCCTTGATGGTGAGCATGATGTCGTAGCGCGACGCGTGCGGCTCCAGGTAGTACTCCGCCTCCCGGCGCACCAGGTCGTGCAGCGCGGCGCGGTCGCCGGCACGCCCGGTGAGGCGGCCCTCGGCGATGCTCACCACCTTGGTGGCGACCACCACCACGCAGCGGTCCGGCAGCGGGGCGGGCAGGCTGGCCGTCAGCACCGCCGCCAGGTCGCAGCCGTGGCGTATCAGCGGGGTGCGAACGGCGGTAACGGTCACCCGGACTCTACCCCTTGGCTCAGGGCAGGTCGTGCCGGTAGCCGCGGGCGCTCGCCAGGGCGAGTCCGCCAGCGATGCTGCGGTAGAAGTCGAAACGCTCGATGCGGCCGGGAAACAGTTCCTCCAGCCGCGCCTGCACCGGCAGGAGCTGCGACGAGCCGCCGGTGCACACGACGCGGTCGACCTGGTCGGCGGCCACCCCCGTCTTGCTCAGCAGGGTGGCGACCGCGTTGCCGATCTCTTCCACCGCCGGCTCCAGAATCTGCTCCAACCGCGCCCGGTCGAACGGCACCTCCAAGTCGATTTCGGGCAGCGCGATCGCCGTCTGTTCCCGCTCCGACAGGCGCGCCTTGGCGCGTTCGGTGGCATTCAGCAGAGCGTACGCGTAGTTGCCGCGCACCAGCCGCCACAGCCGCCCCAGCTTGCGCTGCTGATCGGGCCCCGACCGGATGCCGGCAAACAGGGTGTCCATGAGGTCCGGCTGGTTCATCATGTACGCCATCTGCCAATTGAGCAGGTAGTCGGCGTAGCGGTAGAAGGGGAATACGGTGTCGGCGCGGCCCAGGTGCTGCGCGCTCTTGATCGGCGCGCCCTCGCCGAGTTCCGGGAACACCAGGCGCTTGATGATGAGTTGATCGATATGGTTGCCGCCGAGCGGCAAGCCCTCGGTGCCGCGCACCCGGAACTGTCCGTCACGGCTCTCCAGCAGGCACAGGTCCAGGGTGCCGCCGCCGAAGTCGAAGGTAAGCAGAAGCTGCGGCTCGCCGCGGCGCGCTTCGTTGGCGGCGGCGAGCAGGCCGCGCCGGGGGGGCGCGGCACGGTCCGCGTCCCGCTCCGCCATGCTCCGGGAGTGGAGGTAGCTCAGGCTGGCTGCCACCGGCTCCGGGTAGAAGGTGAAGTCGGAAAACCCGGCGTTGCGGCACGCTTCTTCCATGCGCGCCATGGCGATGTGGTTGGCGTCATCGTCGCCGACGAAGCGCACCGGGCGGCCGATGTGCAGGCCGCCATCGATGGTGCGGCCGGAGGCTTCGACGGAACGGCGAATCTCCGACAGGATCAGGGTAACCAGGGCGACGGTGCGAAACTGCCGGTGGAACACCTTGAAGCGTTCGTGGGTGCGGATGCCAAGGTAGCTCTTGAGGCCGCGGAACAGGCGTCCGGGCAGTTCCGCGTCGTCATCGCCGCGCACCCGCACGGCGACCTCGACGGCATCTCCCTCGGAGTGGCCGGGAGCGCTGCCGCCGTCGCTGGCGTTGACGGTCATGGCGATCGCCCCAATGTCGATCTTGCGCAGCCGTACGACGCGCCCGGCGTTGTCGCCGAGGTAGCTGGCAATGGCGATGCTGCCCACGGTGTGATCCATGGTGCGGCGAATGTAAAGTGCGGTGGGCATGACCGTGGCCGGGTTGGCGAGCGGATCGAGCGTGAGATACGTGATCTGGCCGCCATTGGCCACGGCGACCGTGGTGTTGGTCGTGCCGAAATCGAGTCCGATGCCGATCATGTCTGGATAAGCGAGCCTCAAGTTAATCGGCCCGCCGCGCCAGTAGCAAGAGTTTTCTTTGCGTTTGCGCCGCGATTGCCGGGATTGTCGAATTCCGAAGGTTCCGACGGGTGACAACTGGCCGGCGGCGGTGCGAAACGCTATGATGCCGGCCATGATTGCCCATAGCAGTGACTGGCAGACGTTGCCGGTGGACGGCGCACCGATGCGCACTTTCGTGGCGCGTCCGGACGACGCCGCCGAGGCCCCGGGCGTCCTGGTGGTCCAGCACGCCGGCGGCGTCGACCAGTTCGTGCAGGGCATGGCGCGGCGGCTGGCCGCGGCCGGCTTCGTGGCGGCGGCGCCGGAGCTGTACCATCGCCAGGATCCGGCCCCCGATGAGCCGCTGGAGCGGATGGCGCTGCTGCGCGACGACGAGATCCTCGCCGATTGCAACGCCGCGCTCGATTTTCTGGGCGCCGGCGGGCGGGGCGCGGCGGCGCGGCCGGCCGCGGTGGTGGGCTTCTGCATGGGCGGGCGGGTGACCTACCTGCTGGCCGCGGACAGCGACCGCCTGGATGCCGCGGTGGCGTTCTACGGCGGCAACACAAAGGTGGCGTGGGGCGGCGGCGCGGCGCCGTTCGACCGCCTCGGCGAGATAGCCTGCCCGCTGCTCGGCTTTTTCGGCGCCCGCGATGCCAACCCGTCGCCGGAAGACCGCGACGCCATCGACGCCGAATTGACCCGCCACGGCGTGGAGCATCGCTTCGTGAGCTTCGCCGGAGCCGGTCACGCCTACATGGACTTTACCAACCAGACCCGCTACCACACCGAGGCCGCCGCCGAGTCATGGCCGCTTACCGTGCAGTTCCTCGGCCAGCACCTCGGCGCCGGGAGCTGACGGCTCGATGAGTGGCCAGGCGGCCGGCGGCGAGTTGGCCGGCCGGGTGGCGATTGTGCCGGGCGGCGCCGGCGGCATCGGCAGCGCCGTGTGCCGGGCGCTCGCCGCCCGTGATGCGGCGGTGGTGGTGGCCGACATGAATCTGGAGCAGGCGCGCGCGGTGGCGGTAGCGCTGCCGGGCGGCGGACACGACGCGGTGGCGGTGGACGTGGCCGACGGCAACGAGGTGCACGCAGTGGTGGCCGCGCGGGAGCGGATCGACCTGCTGGTGTACTGCGCCGGCAACAACCTCAAGGCGCCGTCCCTGGAGTTGAGCGCCGCACAGTGGCGGTCGGCGCTCGACAGCCACCTGACCGGGGCGTTCCTGTTCAGCCAGGCGGTCGGCCGCCACCTGGTGGCGCGCGGCAGTGGCGGGCGCATGGTGTACGTATCGTCGGTGGGCGCCTGGGCGCCGATTCCGGAGCGCGGCGCGTACAGTCCCTCCAAGGCGGCGCTCAACAGCCTCGCCGGCATGCTGGCGGTGGAGTGGGCGCGCTACGGCATCAACGTGAACACCGTGTGCCCGGGGGTAGCCGCCACCGCGATGACCACGATGGTATACGAACGTGACCCGGCGCTGCGCGAGTCGCGCCGCAAGCGCATGCCGATTCCGCGCGAGGTGTACCCGGAGGAGATCGCCGAACTGGTGGCGTTCCTGTGCGGCCCCGGCGGCAACTACATCAACGGCGCCGCGATCCCGATCGACGGCGGCTTCCTGCAGTCCGGCTTCATGCCCGAACCCGACCCCGGAATGCAGTAGTAGACGATCGCGCGGGACGCTACCGGTTTCGGGTCAGAGGGTCACAGGGAGAGCGGCGGGGCGCCGTCCGGGCGCAGGTGCTCGCGGCACAGCGCCTCGACTTCGCGGCGCAGGGCGGCGGGGCGCACCCCGTTGCGGGCGCAGGCGTCGTACACGTGGGCAATCAGGTCGTTCACGGCCGGCGGCGCGTCGTGGTCGGGCGGCAACAGGCCGTGCTCCTTGAGCAGGATGATGGTGGCGTTTACCTCGAGGCGATGCACTGATCGAGTGCGAGTGTAGCAGGTGACCGCGCGGCAGTCAGCGTGGTAGCGTAGGCCATGACCATGGTGGAACGGGAACCGCGCCTGCTGGCGATCGCCGTACGGCACCGCTCGCGCGGCGCGATGCAGGAACTGGCCGAGGCCGAGGTAACGCTGGACGGCGGCGTTGCCGACGACTTCCGCGGGCGCACCGGGCGCCGGCAGGTAACGGTGCTGAGCCTGGAGTGCTGGCAGGCGGCGAGCCGGGAGGCGGGGCAGCCAAATTTGCCGTGGACCACGCGGCGGGCCAACCTGCTGGTGACCGGCGTCGACCTGGCCGCGGCCGGCGTGCTGCGCATCGGCGAGGTGGAACTGGAGGTGACCGGCGAGACCGCGCCGTGCGAACGCATGGAAGAGGCGTCCCCGGGCCTGCGCGAGGCGTTGACGCCGGCGTGGCGCGGCGGCGTGACCTGCCGCGTACGGCAGCCCGGCGCGCTGCGCCCCGGCGCCCCGGTTTCCGCGCACCCGGCCCGAACCCCGGAGCCCGCGGCCGGCGCACGTTAGGGACCGGCTTGAGCCGGGACGACCACAACATCGCCGGTCGCGTAAGCCGGTTCGTTCACTGGCACCGCCTCACCACGGGGAGCGACGCCCGCTGGGGTGCCGGGACGTATCCTTGAGAGCGGCGGGCTGGTAGCGGCGGCAATGCTGCTGGCGGACTTGGCAGCCGCATCCCGGGCGGTGGCGGCGACGCGCTCCCGCACCGCCAAGGTCGCGGTACTGGCCGATTGCCTGCGCCGGCTTGAACCAGGCGAGCGGCGCATCGGCATCGCCTACCTGTCGGGAGCGCTGCCCGAAGGGCGGATCGGCATCGGCTACGCGGCGCTGCGCAACACCGAGATCCCAGCGGCGGCGGAAGCCTCGCTCACTGTTCCGCAGGTTGCCGCCGGCATCGCCGAATTGGCACGCAGCGCCGGCCCCGGATCGGCAGCGCGCCGCGCCGGCATCCTGGAGCGGCTGTTGGCGGGCGCCACGGAGGCGGAGCAGGAGTTTCTGCGCCGCCTGATTGTCGGCGAGCTGCGCCAGGGTGCCCTGGAAGGCATCATGGCGGATGCGGTGGCCGCGGCCGCGGAGGTGGATGCCGCCGAGGTGCGGCGCGCCCTCATGGTGTCCGGCTCGCTGGCCGCGGTGGGAGCGGCGGCGCTCGACGGCGGCGCGGCGGCGCTGCGCGGCTTCCGGCTGACCCTGTTTCGCCCGCTGCTGCCGATGCTCGCCGGCACCGCGCCGGACGTGGGCGCGGCCCTGCAGCGCACCGGAATGGCATCGGTGGAGACCAAGTACGACGGCGCCCGGGTGCAGGTGCACCGGTCCGGCGGCGAGGTGCGCGTGTATACCCGCAACCTGCGCGAGGTGTCCGCCAGCCTGCCCGGCGTGGTGGCGGCGGTGGCCAGCCTGCCGGTCAGCTCGGTGATCCTGGACGGCGAAGTGCTGGCCCTGCGCGCCGACGGCCGCCCGCTGCCGTTCCAGGTCACCATGAGCCGCTTCGGCCGCGGCCGAGCACCGGACGGAAGTGCCGGGACCGCCGGCCGCGATGAGGCCGGTCGACACGGCGAAGCGAGCATCGACGCGGCGCACCGAGACGGCGGAGTAGCGGGCCGGGCCGCGGCGGATGCGCGCGGCGACACGACCTCCGGACGGCGCCCGCCAGCGCCTGCGCAGGCACAGGAGGAGGCGGGCGGCGCCGCTACTAGCACAGACCGGGCAACACCGGTGAAGGCGCCCGGCGCTGCTGACCGCGGCGCTACGGTACGGTCGCTGCAGGCGTTTTACTTCGACTGCCTGCACCTGGATGGGGAGGATCTGATCGACCGCCCGCTCCGCGAGCGGCTGGCGGCGCTGGACCGTGCCTGCCCTGCCGCCCTGCGCGTGCCGCGCGTGGTTACCGAGGATCCGGAGCGGGCCGGGCACCATGCCGCCGAGGTGCTCGCGGCCGGGCACGAGGGGGTGATGGTCAAGGCGTTGGACAGCTCCTACGAGGCGGGGCGGCGCGGCAGCGGCTGGATCAAGGTGAAGCCGGCGCACACCCTGGACCTGGTGGTGGTGGCCATCGAGTGGGGCTCGGGCCGGCGGCGCGGCTGGCTGAGCAACCTGCACCTGGCTGCACGCGACCCGGACCGGGGAACATTCGCCATGGTGGGCAAGACCTTCAAGGGCATGACCGACGACATGCTGCGCTGGCAGACCAGCCGCTTCCTGGAACTGGAGACCGGACGCCGTGGCAGCGTGGTTTACGTGCGCCCGGAACAGGTGGTGGAGATCGCCTTCGACGGCATCCAGCGCAGTTCCCGTTACGGCTCCGGCATGGCCTTGCGCTTCGCCCGGGTCAAGCGCTACCGCTCCGACAAGCCGGCCGCCGAGGCGGATACCATGGCTGCCATGCGCGCCCTGCACCGGCGCGCCGACGGCGGCGGGAATTCGGACAATTCCTGCGCGCCGGGATGACCGGCGGCGGCGATCCGGCTACCATGATGATCCGTGAAACCCGCACCGACCAACTGGGACGACGACCCGCTGATCCGCTGGCTGACCGCAATCGACGGCATCGTGCCGCCGTTCTGCGTGGAAGTGGTGCTTGCCGACGGCAGCCGCTACTCCCTGCACTCGATTACCTCCCACGACGCGGAGACCGGCGCCGCGGTGGTACGGATCTGGGACTACCGCGGCCTGTCGGATGAAGAGGTGGACGGGGTGCGCGACCAAGTGATGGCGCTGCAGGACCCCGCGCCGCTGCTGGAGCCCGGCAGCCTGCACCCGCGCCTGGACTGGGCCGCGGTGAGGATGCGGCTGGCCGACGTCGCCCACTGCGTCGAAAGCTACGCGCCGCTGTGGCCGGAGCGTCAGGAGCAGCCGCGCACCCAGCAGCGCGGCATCGGCTTCGGCCGCTAGCCTACTCGACCACCCACTCGTCGACCGGGTCAAAGGCGGGCATGACGAAGTTGAGGATGGTCATGGGCGCGGCGCCGGGGATGGCCCGGTGCACGACGCCGGGCGGAATGAACACGGCGTCGCCGGGGGCGAGGGCGCGCAGTTCGCCGTCGATCTCCATTTGCCCGTCGCCGGAGAGCACGTAGTAGATCTCGGTGAGGCGTTGGTGGTAGTGGCGCTCGCTGTCCTGCTTCACCTCCACCAGGTGCAGGCTGGCGCGCCCCTCGGCGGCCTCGGCGAAAGCGCGCCGGGCGGTGCCGCACGGGCAGGCGATGCCGGGCAGGCCGGTGAGCCGCACGACCTGGGCGGACGCCTGCCCGCGCACGGCGCGTTGCGCCTGGTCCTGGACGCCGGCAGCCATCACTCGTCCTCCAGGTCGAGCAGGTAGCGCTGCGCGGGGCTCAGGCGCGCCGCCGTGTCCGGGCGCAGGTAGGCGCGCTGATCGGTCTGCTGTTCCTGGTGGCGCGGATTGAAGTAGCAGTGCAGGCAGCGCCGGTGCGCGCCTGGCGTGCGGTTCAGGGTGCCGCCGTGCCAGGTGTAGGAGTTGAACACCGCGACGCTGCCGGCCGGCGCCGTGATCAATTCCTCGTCCGGGTGCGGCGCCTTGGGATCGTCGAGCACGTCGGCGGGGTGCGCGCTGGTGTAGGTGCCGGGCACCATGCGCGTGCAGCCGTTCTCCTCGGTGAAATCGTCGAGCATCCACAGCGAGTTGCAGCCGTAGCGCGGCGGCGGCACGTCGCGCTTGCCATCCTGGTGCAGCGCCTGCAGGCCGTCGCCGGGCTTGGCGTCGCGCGCGTTCAGCGAACCAAGATGGAAAGGCGCGGCTATCGTCCAATGCACGGCTGCCAGCAGTAACGGGTGCGACCACACGCCATCGAACACGCTGCCCTTGTTCACCAGGTCGGCCAGGCGGCGCGCGCCGTCTTCCTGGTGCACCTCCAGGCCGGCCACGGCACCCTCCGCGGCCACCAGTTCCTCGAACCGCTCGCGCAGCGCCGTCAGCCAGCCGGCGTCGATCACCCCCGGCAGCAGCGTGTATCCCTTGCGGCGCAGTTCGTCGCGCTGGCGTTCGCTGAGCAGCTCGGCGGACGCGCCGAGCTCGGCAAGACATTGTTCCATGTTCATGACAGTCAGATTCCGTGCCACAGGATGGCGTGAAAAGGGCACTCCGGGAAGCCCTGGGAAGCCCGCCCTTTTGCCGCGCAGGGCACGGCTGGTAGGCTCAACGCGGGAGGAACAGGAAACGATGGCATTGAAGGTACACGTGACCGGGGTGAGCGGGTTGATCGGGGACGTGGTGTATGCGCACCTGGCGGCGCAGCCGGAGCGCTACGAGGTGACCGGCAGCGGGCGGCGCTACGAGCCGTCGGACCGGGTGGCGGCGGGACGGGCGCTCAGTTGCCCGCCGGAGCGCTTCACGCGCGCCGACCTGACCGACCTGGCCGCCGTGGAGCAGGTGTTCGCCGGCGCCGAGGTGGTAGTGCACATGGGCGCGATACCCGACCCGTCGGCGCCGTTCGAGGCGATCCTGAACAGCAACGTGGCGGGCGGCTACCACGCGCTCGAGGCATGCCGGCGCCAGGGAGTGCGCCGCATTGTCTATGCGAGCACGGTAATGACTGACTGGGGCTACCAGTTCGACGAACCGTACCGGGCGATCCGGGAGGCGCGCTTCGACGCCGTGCCGGCGGACTTCCACCGCGTGACCCACCGCGACGCGGTCCGTCCCACCGAGCCCTACTCGGCGAGCAAGGTGTGGGGCGAAGGGCTGTGCCGGGCGTACGCCGACGGCCGCGGCCTGTCGTGCCTGTGCCTGCGCATCGGCGGCGTGAACGCCAATGACGCCCCGAGCAGCGCCGCCGGAGCCGCCCTGTGGTGCAGCCAGCGCGATGTCGCCACGGCGACCGAGATGGCGATAGCCGCTCCGGCGGAAATGGGTTTCGACATTTTCTACGCGGTGTCCGACAACCGCTACCGGTGGCTGGACGCCGAACACACCCGCGCCGTACTCGGCTTCCACCCCGCCGACCGCGCCGAGGACCGCCTGTAGACGTATTCGTGCGTCTACAGGCTCGACCTGAGATCCCTCACGGGACGTGTCGCCGGATGGCTGCGTTATCCTTCGGTGCCGGGGAGGGTGGCGATGGCAGCGAGGGCGGTGGCGATGCGCGCCTTGGCGGCGTCCACCCGTGCCGGAGGCCAGTCGCCGAAGCCGCGGCCGGTCTTGGCGCCGTAGTGGCCGGCGGCGGCGGGGGCGGCGAGCAGGTCGGCGATGCCGCCGGCGGCGAGGCCGGGCCACAGTTCGCGGGCGATGGCGGCGATCACGTCCAGACCGGCCAGGTCGGAGACCTCGAACGGGCCGGCCACCGCCAGCCGGCGGCCGAAGCTGCCGCTGACCACGGCGTCCACGTCCGCGGCGCTTGCCACGCCGCTCTCCACCAGCGCCGCCGCCTCGCGCAGCAGCGCCTGCTGCAGCCGGTTGGCAATGAAGCCGGCGATCTCCCGCCGCAGCACCACCGGACGCTTGCCGAGCGCCTCGTACAGCGTCCGCACACGCGCAACCACTTCCGCGGCGGTGCCGGCGTGCGGCACGATTTCCACCACCGGCAGCAGGTGCGGCGGGTTGAAGTAGTGTGCCACCAGGATGCGCTCTCCGTGGCGGGCGCCGGCGGCGAGCGCGCTCGGCATGAAGGTGGAGGTGTTGCTCGCCAGCACCACTTCGGGGCCGCAGGCGCGGTCCAACTCGGCGAACACGCGCTGCTTGAGCGGCAGATTTTCGCTGACCGCCTCGATTACCAGGTCGGCTCCAGCGACCGCCTCTGCCAGCGTGGCGCACGCGGCGACCCGTTGCAGCGCCGTGTCGCAGGCCCCGCGCGGCGCCAGCTCGAGATTGGCCAGGGTTGCGGCGCCGCGGCGCATGTTGGCCAACCCCTGCTCCAGCGCCGCGGCGGAGGCGTCGGTGATCGCCACCTGCCGGCCGCCGACGGCAAACTCCAGTGCGATGCCGTGCCCCATCAGGCCGGCGCCGATCACCGCCACCCGTTCGATCATGGCCGAGCTGTCCGATTCGGTCACGTGGTTCTCCTTGTGCCTCTCGTGCGCCGCACCGCTTCGCGCCGGGCGGCGCACGCCCTACAATAGACGCGTGGTGCCGAGCCCTGTCCAGCACGCCGGGCCGAGGTTCGATTATCCGGGAGGACGTGGATGGAGAAGTTGAAGGTTGGGGTGGCCGGCCTCGGCCACGGCGGTACGCTGCTGCAGGCGAACACGGCCGCGGGGAGCCACCTGCGGCTGCGGGTAACCGCGGTGTGCGATACCGACGGTGCCCGCGCGCGGGAGGCCGGCGAGCGCTACGGCGTGCCGTTCGTTACCACCGACTTTGCCGAGCTGGTGGCGCGCCCGGAGCTGGACGTGATCGGCATCTACACCCCCGGTCCGCTGCACGCGGCGCAGATACTGGCCGCGCTCGACGCCGGCAAGCACGTGATCGTGACCAAGTCGATGGTGTACTCGATGGCCGAGGTGGAGCAGGTGGTGGAAGCGGTGGACCGTACCGGGCTGGTGCTGCTGGTAAGCCAGTCGCTGCGCGGGCGGCTGGACTTCATGGAGGCCAAGCGGGCGTGCGACGCCGGCGAGATCGGCGCGCCGTACCTGGCCGAATCGCACTACATCCACGACCTGCGCCCGGTGTACGACTACTCGCCGTGGCGCGTGCAGATGCCGCAGGACCTGATCCTGGGCGGCGCCTGCCACCCGATTGACCTGCTGCGCTGGTTCATGGGCGACATCGAGGAAGTGCACTGCTACGGCCAGCGCAGCGGGCTGGCGCCGGAGTATCCGCGGGAAGACAACTTCGTGATCAACGTGCGCTTCGCGAGCGGGCGGATTGGCCGCATCGCCAACTACCTCGGCGTGGTGGAGCCGCCCGGGGAGGTGATGAACGAGCTCACCGTGTACGGCACCAGGGGCGTGCTGCGCAACGCCCGCAAGCGGGTGGAGGGCGACGGCTACCTGCCGGCGCGCGACTCGGAGGTATCGTTCACCAGCAAGCTGCCGCTCGGCCATCACCAGGAGATGCTGGTGATGATGGCGCACCTGGCGGAGTGCATCCTGGACGGCAACACGCCGTGGGTGGGCGTGCGCGAGGGCGCGCGGGTGGTGGCCACCGGACTGGCCTGCTGGGAGTCGCTGCGCAGCGGCGCGCCGGTGAAGGTGCGCAATGAGTTCTGAGCCGGCGCCGGACGGCAAAGCGCCGGACGGCATCAGGCGGCCGCAACTGAAGATGCAGTTCCCGGCATCCGCCGCCCTGCAGCCGGTGCGCCTGCCGGACGGATACTCGCTGGCCACTCTCGCCGAACGGGACGCGAGCGAGTGGATTGCGGTGCTGAACGCCAACGGCCAGCTCGGCGCCTGGGATGCGGCGCGCGCCGAACGCTGTTTCAACGATCCGCGCCCGGTGATCCCGGAAGGAACCTGGCTGATCATGCACCGCGGGCGCGCCGTCGCAACCGCCTGCACCGTGCTGCCGACCGCCGCCGAGCCGCGCCATGAACTGGGTTGGGTGGCGGTCGATCCCGCCCACCAGGGGAAGGGACTGGGGCGGCAGGTGTGCGCCGCGGTCCTGTGGTACGCGCGCCGCCGCGGCTGGCCCGCCTCCACCCTCAACACCGACGACTGGCGCCTGCCCGCCATCCGGACCTACCTGAAACTCGGCTTCGAGCCGGAAATTACCCACGACAGCCACCCGGCGCGCTGGCAGGAGGTCCACCGGCTGCTGGCAACACAAGGAGAGCGAAAATGATCAAACCGTTCGGCGATGGCCGCGACTGGTTCTTTGGCAAGCGGTTCGGGATGTTCATCCACTGGGGGCTGTACGCCATCCCGGCGTGGCACGAGCAGATCCTGTGGCGCGGCGACATCAAGCGCCGCGACTACGAGAAGCTGGTGGACGAGTTCAATCCCCGCCGGTTCAACCCGGACGCCTGGCTCGACGTGCTGCAGGAGGCGGGCATGGAGTACCTGTGCGTCACCACCAAGCATCACGACGGCTTCTGCCTGTGGGACACCGCCTACACCGACTACAACGTGATGCGCACGCCGTACGGCAAGGACATTATCGGCATGCTGGCCGAAGCGTGCCACCGGCGCGGCGTGGTGCTCGGCTTCTACTACTCGCTGCCCGACTGGCACCACCGCCACTACCCCAACCTGGGCCGCCACCACGAAATGCTCGGCCCGCGCCCGGGCGACGACCCGGACGAAGACAAGTACCTGGAGTTCGTGGCCAACCAGGTGCGCGAACTGCTTACCGGCTACGGCAAGCTGGGCGAGTTCTTCTGGGACATCAACGTGGCGGAGTTCCACGCCCCCGAACTCAACCGGCTGATCCGCGAACTGCAGCCGGACGCGCTGATCAACGACCGCGGGCCGGCCCCCGGCGACTACTCCACCCCGGAGCGGCACGTGCCGGAGGGGGCGGCGTTCAGCAGTCCCACCGAGGCGGTGCAGTCGCTCGGGCGCGAGAGCTGGGGCTACCGGGAGGGCGAGGACTACTACGCGCACAAGTTCCTGATGCAGAGCGTGGACCGCATCCTGGCGATGGGCGGCAACTACCTGCTCAACGTGGGGCCGAAGGCGGACGGCACCTTTCCGGACGAGTGCGTGGCGGCATTGCGCCGCGTCGGCGACTGGTACGGGCGGGTGCGGGAGGCGTTCGACGGCACCGTGCCGTGCTCCTACCTGGTGCAGCGCACCTCCGCCGGGGCGTCGGGAGACACCCTGTTCCGCTACGACGATCTGCTGCTGACGCGGCGCGGCAACACCATCTACGTGCACTGCCCGCACGACCTGCAGACCGGCGGCGCGGTGCTGAGCGGATTTGCCGAGGAGCCGCGCGCGGCCACCCTGCTCAACGACGGCCGCGAGCTGGCGTGGGCGGTGGACGTGATCCCGTGGCGCTGGACCGCGCGCCCCTGCCTGCGCATCCGCGACCTGCCGGTGAACGAACTCACCGGCGAGGTGCTGGTAATCAAACTGGAACTGGACGACGAATCGACCGCTTAGGCCGGCGGCGCGGGTCAGCGCTCGCGTGCGCGAGACCGGTGCACCGCCGCGTTGCGCACCAGCGCCGTCACCAGCCAGAAGAAGAACACCAGCAGCATCACCGCCATCACGCCCATGCCCGCCGCCACCGCGATGCGCCCCGCCAGCGGCGTGTCGGCCACGAGCATCGCGCCCACGATCCCGACCAGGCGCCCGCCGGCCACCACCGCCACCGTCGCGATCAGCCCGATCGCGATCAGCCACGCCACCAGGTTGACGATCGGATGCGCCGTCTGTCGATCGTTCGCCGCCACGACGATCCCAGTATACTCCGACCCGGCGCTGTTACGAGATTGACGCATTTCTCGTGTCTCACTATTCTCGCGTCATGAGGAACGTGCCGGTTTCCCTGCCCGAGGATACCGTTCGCTGGCTGCGCGTGGCGGCAGCCAAGGCCGACCGCGGCGTGTCCGGATGGCTGGCCGACCTGCTCGACAAGATGCTGAGTTGCATGACCGGGCCAGTTTTCGTTGACACCAACGTGCTCGTCTACCGCAGGCCGCTGACTGCCGGGTGCTGCTGACCGGCTCGGTGGTGCGACGGCCCAACCTGTTGCTGCTGATTCCGGATCAGCACCGGCCCGATTGGGTGGCCGGCGGCGGTCTGCCGCTGCGGACGCCGGTGCTGCAGGGGCTGGCGGAGCGCGGCGTGACCTTCGAGCGCGCCTACTGCACGTCGCCGCTGTGCGCACCGTCGCGGGCGTCGCTCGCCTCCGGGCGCCACTATGCGCACTGCGGCGTGCTCGACAACACGCGCATTTACCCGCTTGATCAGCCCACCTTCTACCAGGCGCTGCGCGGCGCCGGCTACCGGGTGGCCGGCACCGGCAAGTTCGACCTGCACAAGGAAGTCGGCGATCCCGCCGCGGCCTGGTGGGAGCTGGACGGTTCGCGGCTGCTCGACGAGTGGGGCTTTACCGACGGCATCGACAGCGAGGGCAAGCTGGACGGCAGCAATTCCTACCGCGGCGCCGGCGCTCCGCGCGGACCGTACATGAAGATGCTGCACGACCGCGGCCTGGCCGACCGCTACGTGCACGAGCACGCTGCCCGCCGCGACCACCTCGATGCCTACACCACCGCGCTGCCGGACGACGCCTACGGCGACAACTGGGTGGCCGGCAACGCCCTGCAGGTGCTGGACCGGCTGCCGCGCGAGGTGCCGTGGTTCCTGCAGGTGAACTTCCTGGGGCCGCACAACCCGTTCGACGTGACCGCCGCCATGCGCGCCCGCTGGGAGCAGGTCGAGTTTCCCCCGCCGCATGCCAACGACCATCCGGACCGCACCGGCCTGCTGCGCACGCGGCAGAACTACGCCGCCATGATCGAGAACATCGACACTTGGTGCGGGCGGATACTGGACGCGGTGGCGGCGCGCGGCGAGTTGGACGACACCGTGGTGGTGTACGCCTCCGACCACGGCGAGATGCTCGGCGACCACGGGCGCTGGGGCAAGAACACGTGGCGCGAGGCGGCGGTGCGCATTCCGCTGGTGATCGCCGCGCCGCGCGCGGGCGGGGCCGGGGTGTCAACCGACGCGCTGGCGAGCCTGCACGACCTGGCGGCCACCTTCCTGGACTGGGCCGGCGCGGAACCGATGCCGGGCATGGACGCGGTGTCGCTGCGCCCGCTGGTCGAGGGGCGGCGCGCGGCGCATCGACCGGTAGCGGTGGCGGCGCTCGCCGACTGGCGCATGGTCACCGACGAACGGCACAAGCTGGTGGTCAGCCCCTCCCACCCGCCGCTGCTGTTCGACCGCACCGCCGACGAATGGGAAGACCACGACCTGGCCGCCGCCCGCCCCGAGGTGGTCGACCAACTGCGCATGCACCTGGTGTAGACGCCAACCGGCGCCCGAAGCGCGCGCCGAGCCAATCAGTTGACGGCGACGACCGCCTTGATCACGCCGCTTTCGAGGCGGGTGTAGGTGGGGAAGTCGCCAATCAGGCCGCCGAAGCTGCTGCGGTGGGTGATCCATGGGGCGGTGTCGATGCGGCCCTCCTCGATGTGCTCGATGATGGCGCGGAAGTTGGCCGGCACCGAGTTGCGCGTGGCGCACAGGGTCAGCTCCGGCTTGTGGATCGCCATGTGCGGGAACGACAGCTCGCCGGCGGTGAGCCCGACGTACACCAGCCTGCCGGTGGGCGCGATGTAGTTCACCGCCGCCGACATGGAGCGGTTCGAGCCGGTGGCGTCGAACACCACGTTGGGCAGTTCGCCGCCGTTCAGTTCGCGGAGCTGGCCGTCGATGTCGCCGGTCACCATCAGGGTATGGTCGCAGTGCATTACGTCGCTCGCGAAGCGCAAGCGCTCCTCGTTGAGGTCCATGAAGATGGTGGTGGCGCCGCTGAGCCGCACGAACTCGTAGGTGGCCAGGCCGATCGGGCCGGCGCCGATGATCAGCGCGGTGTCGTCGGCCCCGGGCGCGCCGCGGTCCACGGCGTGGGCGCCGATGCCGAGCGTCTCCACCAGGGCTAGCTGCTCGAACTCCAGCCTGGTGGAGACGTGCAGTTTGCGCGCCGGCAGCAGGAACCGCGGGCGCATGCCGCCGTCCGTATGCACACCGAGCACCTCCAGGGTGGCGCAGCAGTTGGGCGCTCCGCGCCGGCACGCCAGGCACCCGTCCACGCAGTTCAGGTAGGGTTCCACCGAGCAGCGGTTGCCGGGCGCCACGCCCGTCACGCCGTCGCCCACCGCCACCACCTCCACGCCGAGCTCATGGCCGAGGATGCGCGGGTAGGTCATGAGCGGCATCTTGCCGAAGTAGCCGCTGACGTCGGTGCCGCAGATGCCGATGTTGTGCACCTGCACCAGCGCTTCGCCGGGGCCGGGGTCGGCCGGCGGGTCGATGTCGATCATCTCGAAGCGTTGCGGTTCGCGCAGACTGATTGCCTTCATCTGTTTCAATCCTCCAGGTAGGCGCGGTAGCTGTTGATGGAGCGGCGAGCGGCCGCTTCCGGGTCGGGCCAGGGGAACGCCTCCACTGCCGCCCAGCCACGGTAGCCGGCGGCGCGCACGGCCGCCGCGATCGGCCCGTACGACAGGTGTCCGCAGCCGGCCGGGCGCCGGTTGCTGTCCACGAAGTGAATATGGCCGAGGTGCGGCGCGGCGGCAACGAGGGAGGCGGCGATGTCGGCCTCCTCAATGTTCATGTGGAACAGGTCGGCGAGGACGCCGATGCGGTCGCTGCCGGTGCGCTCGATTACCTCGCCGCCGTGGGCGAGGGTGTTGCACAGGTCGGTCTCGTAGCGGTTGAGCGGCTCCAGCACCAGCCGCCCGTCCACCGCGGCGGCCGCTTCGCCAAGCTGCGCCATGCTGTCGACCAGTCGCGCCAGCGCCTCCCCGCGCTCCTCGCCGGGAGCGGAGCGGCCCTGTATCGAGCCGACGATGGCCGGTGCGCCGAACGGCGCCGCCAGCTCGATGACCGCGCGCACGTAGTCGATGGCGCGCTGCCGCCCGGCGGGGTCGGGGTCGGCGAGCGCCAGGCCGTGCACTACCCCGCCCGCGCCGGTGCCCACCGCCGCCAGGGCCAGCCCGTGGTCATCCAGAGCGCTGCGCAACTCGTCCACCGGTACCCCGGCGGCGGTGTGCGGAAACACCTCCAGACCGTGGAAGCCGTGGCGTGCGGCCGCGGCGCAGGCGGCGGCGATGCCATCCCAGAAAATGAACGGCCCGCCGTGCACTTCGGGGACCAGGCTGACGGTTACCGCGGCCCGCACGGCGGGCGCCCTACCCGGCTGCATCGGCCCCGGCCTTCTTGAGTACGGACTTCAGGTAGCGAAGGTCCATCTTGCTCATCGCGATCACGTCCTCCACCGGCTCGTCGTATTCGCTGTGCACGCTCATCACGCCGGCGAAGCCGATCCGCCGCAGGGTGGCGAGCGCGGCGCCGTAGTCGGCGAAGCCGCGCCCGAGCGGCACCGTGAAGGTGCGGTTGGGCTCGCCGCGGCCCCACCAGCCGCCGCGCTCGGGCACCGCGATGCGCAGCAGGTCCTTGCACGCCACGCATGCCAGGTAGTCGCGCACCATCGCCAACGCCATGCCAATCGGCTCGCCGCACACCGCCAGGTGGCCGGGATCGGCGAACACGCCGACCTGGTCCGAGTCGAAGCCGCCCACGATGTGCATCATCTGCGAGGAGTTCATGCCGAGCGAATGGCCGGAGTGGTTGTGCACCACCGTCTTGACGCCGTACTGCCGCGACCAGTCGGCGAACGCGGCCAGCCAGTCGCGGATCTCGGCGATCTGGTCCCAAAAGCGGCGCTCCGGATCCCAGCCCCAGTAGCCGAGCTTGAGGTGGCCGACCCCGGCCGCACCGCACGCCTCGTAGAACGCCTCGGCACGCGGGCTGGCCGGCGAAGTGAGGCTGGTGGGCGCGGTGACCAGCGGAATCGCCAGGCCGGCATCGGCGAAGCGGCGCGCGGCGGCCGGCAGTTCGGCGGCCATGTTGTCGGGGTTGACCGGATAGCCGTCCCGCACCGCCAGGTCCGCGCCCTGCACGCCGACCTCGGTGAGGGCGGCGATCAACTCGGCCAGCGACAGCCCCAGCAGGTGCTTGGTGAACATTACGAATTGCATCGCAGCGCAGCCTACGGCGCGCGGCGCGAACTGGCAACCCGCGGCCGGCGCTGTGGCGATTCGGCGCTGTCCCGGCGCGGCGATTGCATTACCTTTGTGCGGGCAGATCATGAGCAACCGGAGCGCGGCAACCACTCTCGATGGGCCGAACAGGAGCGCCAAGGCGGTGTCGGCGGCCAGCCTGCGGCGCGTGGTAACGGAGATCATCTGGCCGCGGCGCTGGGTGTTGCTGCTCGGGCTGGGGCTGATCGTGGCCAACCGGCTGACCGGGCTGGTGCTGCCGGGCGCATCGAAGTACCTGGTCGACGACGTGCTCGGCGGCAACAACACGGCGCTGCTCGGCCCGCTGCTGCTGGCGGTGGGCGGCGCGGTGCTGGCGCAGTCGGTCAGCTCGTTCCTGCTTACCCGCCTGCTGAGCGTACAGGCGCAACACCTGATCTCGGTGCTGCGCGCGCGCGTGCAGCGCCACCTGCTGCGCCTGCCGGTGGCGTTCTTCGACAACAACCAGACCGGCGCGCTGGTGTCGCGGGTAATGACCGACGCGGAGGGGGTGCGCAACCTGGTCGGCACCGGCCTCGTGCACCTGGTGGGCGGCGCCCTGACCATGGCGGTGGTGCTGGTCCTGCTGCTGCGCATCAGCGTGCCGATGACCCTCTACACGTTTCTGCCCCTGGCCCTGTTCGGCGCCGCGTCGGGCCGTGCCTTCGGCCTGATCCGGCCGATTTTCCGGCAGCGCGGCGCCATCAACGCGGAGGTGACCGGACGCCTGACCGAGGCGATGGCCGGCATCCGGGTAATCAAGGGGTTCCACGCCGAACCGCAGGAGGAGCGCGTGTTCGGCGCTGGCGTGGAGCGCATCTTCGCCAACGTGCGGAAGTCGCTGACCGCCACCAGCCTGGTGACCAGCGGCGGCACCCTGGTGATGGGCCTGAGCGCGGTGCTGATCATGGGGGTGGGCGGCTCGCTGATCCTGCGCGGCGCAATGACGGTGGGCGACTTCGTGTCGTTCAGCCTGTACCTCGGTTTCATGGTCGCCCCGATTGTGCAGATGAGCCGCATCGGCACCGAGATTACCGAGGCGTTCGCCGGCCTCGACCGCATTGAGGAGGTGATGGCGCGCCATCCGGAGGGCAACGAGCCGGAGCGCACCGTGTCGCTGCCGCGGGTGGACGGCACCATCCGCTTCGAGCACGTGTCGTTTTCCTACGAGGAGGGCGAGCCGGTGCTGCACGACGTGTGCCTGGAGGCGCCGGCCGACACCATGACCGCCCTGGTGGGCAGTTCCGGGTCGGGCAAGACCACGATTGCGGGGCTGGCGGCGTCGTTCCTGGTGCCTGACTCCGGCACCGTTTCCATTGACGGCCGCGACCTGGCCACCGTGCACCTGGACAGCTTCCGGCGCCACCTCGGCGTGGTGCTGCAGGACGAGTTCCTGTTCGCCGGCACCATCCGCGAAAACATCCTGTTCGCCCGCCCCGGCGCCAGCGAGGAAGACCTGGCGCAGGCGGTGCGGGCGGCGCACGTGATCGAGTTCTCCCAGCGCCTGGAGTTCGGGCTCGACACCATGATCGGCGAACGCGGCGTGAAATTGTCCGGCGGCCAGCGGCAGCGGGTGGCCCTGGCACGCGCCATCCTCGCCGACCCGCGCGTGCTGATCCTGGACGAGGCCACCTCCAGCCTGGACAACGAGAGCGAGGCGTTCATCCAGGAGAGCCTGGCGCAGCTCATGAAGGGCCGCACCACGCTGGTGATCGCGCACCGCCTGAGCACCATCCGGCGCGCCGACCAGATCCTGGTGGTCGAAGGCGGCCGCATCGTCGAACGCGGCCGCCACGACGAGCTGATCGCCGCCGCCGGCCGCTACCAGCGCCTGTACGAATACCAGGCCCGCATCTGACCCGGCGGCCGGCTGGCCGGCGCTCCGCTCAGGCGCCGGGGTAGGCCCAGGTGGGCTTGTCGTCGGGGGTGGGCGAGTTGGCGAAGGTGCCGCGGGCGAGCACCGCTTCGCGGCCGCCGTGGGCGGCTACCCGTGCCGCCTGGTCGGCCTTTGCGCGGCGGTCCACCGCCTCCGGGTCGAGCAGCGCGCGCAGCCGGTCCTCGAAGCGGGCCAGCACTGCGGCGGTGGCCGGGTCCGGCGCCTCGGCCAGGTCGCGGCATTCCTCGGGGTCGGCGGCCAGGTCGAACAGCTGCGGCGGGCCGCCCACGTAGTAGACGTACTTGTAGCGGGCGTCGGGGAGGGGGTGGGGGGGGGCGGGGGAGCCGATGGCGTGGTACTCGCTGAACACGGTGCGGTCCTGATCGGGTCCGGCGGCCAGTTGCCACAGATCGTCTCCGGGCAGGCCGGGCGCCGCCGTGCCGCCCACCGCGGACACCACGGTCGGGTAGCAATCCACCAGGCTGACCGGGGTAGCGACCGCGCGCCCCTCGGGCACATCCGGCCCGGCCACGATCAGCGGCACGCCCGCCGATTCGTCGTACATGGTGAACTTGCCGGTGAGGCCGCGCGCACCGGCCGACTCGCCGTGGTCGGTGCTGTAGATGACGCGGGTGTCGCCGGTCAGCCCCAATTCGCCGAGGGCGCCGAGCACGCGCCCGATCTGCTCGTCCAGGTGGCTGCAGGCGGCGTAGTAGGCGGCGTTCAGGTTGCGCAACTCCTCCTCCGTGAACGGCTCGTCCTGGTGGAAGAAGTGGCGGAAGTGGGCAAGGGCGGGGTTGCGCGGCCACTGCTCGGGCTGCCACTGCGGCGGCAGCGGCACGTCGCCGGCAAGCTCCCGGTAGCGGCGGTACCACGATTCCGGCCCGATGTAGGGTGGATGGGGGCACACGAAAGACAGGAACAGCACCCACGGCTTCGGCGCGCCGGCCTGCTCGCGCAGCCAGGCGATGGCGTTGTCGGCGTTGCGGATGTCGTAGGTGAGGTAGGTGGAATCGCCGGGACCGGCGCCCTGCACGCCGCGGCGGGCGTTGCGGCGCGGCGGATCGTCGCGCACGCAGCTCAGCAGGTCGCCAAGCCCATCCACCACGTGCAACGGTTCGATCTCGCGGCTGAAGCCGTTGTCGTCGTCGCTGCTGCGGAAGTGCAGCTTGCCGATCGAGTCGACGCTAAAGCCCTCGCCGCGCAGGTGGTGGCCCCAGCTCGGCACACTGCCGTCGTAGGGAATGCCATTGTCCCAGAAGCCGATCTCGTGCACGTAGCGGCCGGTGGCCAGCGAGGCGCGCTCGGGTACGCAGATGGGGCAGTTGGTGTAGGCGGCGTCGAAGCGGGTGCCGCGGCGGGCGAGCGCGTCCAGATGCGGCGTGATGCCGGGGCCGCCGTAGCAGCCGAGGCCGGAACGGGTGTGTTGATCGGACAGGATGAACAGCAGGTTGGTCGGTCGCACGCCGCCACCCTACCACGGACCCGCTCCCCGCTTCCCGTCACCGACCCCGGCGAGGAGGCGGGCGAGGCGCAGCACGGCGGGTTCCATGTCCTGCTCCGGCACGGCGGCGTAGCCGAGGTGCAGGCCGGGGCGGGCGCCCGGGCCCACCCAGTAGGGGGATAGCGGGCGCAGAGCGAGGCCGGCGCGGCGGCCCGACTCGGCGATGGCGCAGTCGTCGGTGCCGCGGGGCAGCCAGGCCGCTACCTGCATGCCGGCGTCGGTGGGGGCAAGCTCGAGCGACTCCGACAGATGCTGGTCGACGAGGGCGTACAGCAGTGCTTGGCGCTGCGCGTAGCGGTTCCGCATGCGCCGCACGTGAGCGCCGTAGCGGCCCGACTCGATGAACTCGGCGAGCGCGCCCTGCACCGGCTGCGGGGCGGTCTGGCCGGTGTTGCGCACCGCGGTTGCGAACGCGCCCGCCAGGCGTTCGGGGACGACCAGGTAGCCGACGCGCAGCGCCGGCAGCATGGTCTTGGCGAAGGTGCCGACATACACCACCCGGCCGTGCGGGTCGAGGCCCTGCACCGACGCGATGGGACGGCCACGATAGCGGTACTCGCTGTCGTAGTCATCCTCGATGACGAAGGCGCCGGCCCGGCCCGCCCAGTCGAGCAGGCGCAGGCGGCGCTCCAGCACCAGGGTGGAGCCTACCGGGTACTGGCACGACGGGGTGATGTAAGCCAGGCGGGCGCCGGGGCGGCGCGCCTCGCCGGCCTGCACGTCCATACCATCCGCATCGACGGAAATCGGCTCGATGCGGGCACCGGCAGCGAGCAAGGCGGCACGCGCACCGGGGTAACCCGGTTCTTCGATCCACGCACGGTCGCCGGGATCGAGCAGCATGCGGGCGGCCAGGTCGAGCGCCGCCTGGGCGCCGGTTACCACGATTACCTGCGCCGGCGTGCAATTCACGCCGCGGGCGGCCGCGACGTAGGCGGCTATCGCGGCGCGCAGCGCGGGGTCGCCGGCCGCATCTCCGTAGCCGAGGCGGTCCACGGCCGGCGCACGCGCGTGGCGGGCCAGCAGACGCGCCCACGCCTGGTGCGGGAACGAGGCAAGGTCGGGCAGCCCGGTCTGGAACGCCCCGCCGGCAACCGAGCCGCGCTCGATCCCGGCAAGCGCCCGGCCGCGTTCAGACAGCGATGCACCGCCAGCTTGCGCGCCGGTTCGTGCATGGGTCCGTTCGCCGGTGGTTGCACCGCCCGGACGCCCGCTCCCGGAACTCCGCATCGACCGGCGCAGCACCGCCGCGTCCACCTCCGCGACCCGGGTGCCGACCCCTACCCGGGACGTGACGAAGCCCTCGTCGGCAAGTTGTTCGAAGACGGCGATCACGGTGTTCCTCGCGACGCCGAGTTCGAGCGCCGCCGCCCGCGTTGCGGGCAGCCGCGTCCCCGGCTGCAGGCGCCCGGACAGGATCGCCGCGCGCAGGCTCTGGTAAACCTGCCGGTACAGCGGCACCGCGGAACCCCGGTCGGGAACGGCCTCCGGCGGCAACTGATGCACCTCTCTCATACCGGTGTGAATGGACCTATAAATTCATTCATATTGGACCTTTTTCTAGTATCAAAATACGAGCACTCTGGCAAGCATCTGCCGCGCTGCACCTCGCGGCGCGGCGAATTGGAGGGTATCGATGAGCACGCTGACAGACTCCGTTGCCCCGGGACTGAAGGTTGACGGGAGCTACGCCCCTACCGAACGCAGCCGGGTGCGCCGCGTGGCCAAGCGCGCGGTGTATGACCGCGACACCGTGCACGCCATCATCGACGCGGCGCTGGTGTGCCACGTCGGCTTCGTGGTCGAAGGGCGGCCGCGCGTGCTGCCCACGGCGATCGCCCGTGTCGGCGAGTGCGTGTACCTGCACGGCAATCGCAACAGCGTGATGCTGCAGACGCTCGCGACCGGCGCGCCGGCGTGCATTACTGTGACCCACCTCGACGGCCTGGTGGTGGCGCGGTCCACGTTCCATTCATCGATGAACTATCGCTGCGTGGTAATTCACGGGGTGGGCCGAACGGTGACCGGTGCGCACAAGAGCGTAGCCCTCGACGCGCTGGTGGAACGCCTCATCCCGGGCCGCACCGGCGACGTTCGCCCGCCGACGGCGAAGGAGCTGGCCGTCACGGCGGTGCTGGGGTTTCCCCTCGAGGAGGGGTCCCCCCCGCCGCGGGCCCCGGGGCGCCCCCGCCCCCCCGCCGACGGCGAAGGAGCTGGCCGTCACGGCGGTGCTGGAGTTTCCCCTCGAGGAGGTGTCCGCCAAGGTACGCACCGGGCCGCCGGCCGATGACGCCGACGACTACCTGCTGCCGTTCTGGGGCGGCGTGGTGCCGCTGCACACGGTGGCGGGCGCACCCGAGGGCGACGAAGCCTCGTTGCGCGCCCGGATCCCGCCGCCGAGCTACCTGGTGGCGGAGCACCCGCATCGGGGCCGCGCCGGATCACGCCCCCGAACCGGTTCGGAGCCGCGATCCGGGATACGCACCCGGTCCCGGTCGCGCGCACGGCGGCAGCCGGCGCCGCCCCGGACGCGGTAGCCCCACCGGGCGGTCCGTCACCGCACGATTTCGAGTTCGGTGTGACGGGCCAGCACGTCGAAGTCGTCGTCGTGATGCAGCACCGCTGCCCCGGCACCGATCGCGACGGCGGCGATCAGGCAGTCGATCAGCCGCCGCACTGTTTCGCCTTCACGGCGGCAGCGGCGGTACAGCCTTGCCGCATCGTCGTAGTGCGCGGGTTCGGTAGGCAGCACGCTCGCACGCGCCAGCAGCCCTTGAAGCGCTTCAAGGTGGCTCTCGCCTCGCGCGCCGGCGAGCACCTCCATACGGATCGCGTCGCAGACCGAGATGTCGCCGGCCAACTCGGCGTCGACCCGCGCACACACACCCGACCCGGTGTCGCGCAGGAACTCCACCCATGCCGAGGTGTCGATCAGGATCACGTTGCCCTGCTTCCGCGCATCTCCTCCAGATCACCTTCCCAGCCCGATCCGCGCAGGCGCCGAGCCGCCGTCAGGCTCAGGGGGCCAGCCGCGAGCGTGCGCAGCGCGAGATTGACCGCCTCCCGCTTGGAAGCCAGCCGGTAGCGCCTCATGATCGCCGTGCAGGCTACGTCGTCGATATCGATATTGGTGCGTGCCATACACCAACTATACACCTTGCAGCGATACCGCGGGCGGGGGCACCATGAGAGCGTGGCGGAGAATCTGAACTTTCCCGGCGGGACGGTGGGGATGCGCCGCGTGGGCGACGTGTACTTCGCGGCCAGCGCGGTGGTGGTGGGCGACGTGCGGCTGGGCGCCAAGACCAGCGTGTGGCCGTTCGCCTGCATTCGCGGCGACGTGGCCGCGATTCGGGTGGGCGCGCGCTGCTCGATCCAGGACCAGGCGATGCTGCACACGCGCAGCGGCGAGGATCTGGAGATTGGCGACGACGTGGTGATGGGCCACCAGGTGTGCGTGCACGGCCGACGCGTGGGCAACGGCTGCCTGATCGGCATTGGCGCCACCGTGCTGGACGGCGCCGTGCTCGGCGAAGGCTGCCTGGTGGCGGCCGGGGCGGTGGTGCGGCCTGGCGAGCAGGTAGCGCCCGGCATGATGGTGGCGGGGGTGCCGGCGCGGGTGATGCGCCCGGTCAGCGACGCCGAGCGCGCCTACATCACGCGCATTGTGGCCGCCTACCGCCGGCTGGCTCGGCAACACGCCGACGGGCAATTCGACGGCCCGCCGCTCCCCGGCGCACGCGCAGGCTCAGCCGAGGGATAACGTACTCATCCCGGGACACGGGACACGGTTCGCACCAGCGGGCAACCGCCCGGAGCGGACACTGTCGCGGTGCACCGGCGGCGCGGCGCCTGGCGGCACGGCGCGGGAACGGCCCCGGACGGCTCGGCCCGCCTGGCGGGCCGGCGTTGGCCCCCTGAACGACCGCGAGCCGCCGGCTACAGGTCGAACGCGGCGAGTTGCTCCAGGTTGCAGTCGTCGAGGGCGGCCTCGATGATGTCGCGCCCGAGCGGCTCCAGGTCCGACTCGCGCAAGTACGGGCGCAGGGTGGCGGCGAAGAACGCGCTCAGCTCGGCGGCGCCGGCGTCGTAGCCTGCCGTGCCCACTTCCGCCTGCGCCTCCACCTGCAGCAGCTCCTGCGGGATCAGCGCGCCCTCGATCTGCATTGAGCGCAGCGCGTAGCCGAGCAGCGGGCAGCGCGCCGGAACGAGTTGGTCGGGCCGGAATCGTGCCCCGCTGCGCCGCGCCAGGTACTCGCGCGCCAGCCACTGCGGCATGAACCCGGTGCGCCAGGCGCCGACGTGCTGATTGGGGGTGAGCGTGAAGCGGGTGGCCGGCGTGTTGCGGATCTGGCGCAGCAGCAGGTTGGCCTGCACCACGCGCCGCCCGGTGGCGAACGGCCAGTAGGAGCCGACGCCCTCGCTCGACAGGCCGCTGCTGTTGGTGATGCTGGGGTTGGAATAACCGCGCGGCGCAACCAGGCGCCACAGCCAGGCCAGTGCCGGCGGCAGCACGTGCAGCAGGCCGGCGATGCCGTAGCTGGGGCTGTCCGCCGTGCACGGCGGCGTGCGGATGCCGAAGCTGCGCACGTCCACGGTCGCCGGATCGTCCACGATGCCGGCCACCATGCGCCGCGGCACGATAACGCGCGGATTCGGGCACGGCACGCCCGGCTCGTCCTCGACGTGCTCCCAGATCAGGCAGGTGGCGCCCGGCGTGGCCACCATGTTCATGAACAGCAGCGGTTCGGGCGGATGGATCGACAGGCGCTCGTAGGAGGGGTCGACGCCGTAGCCGTCGATGTGGTTGACGCGCAGGAACCAGGCATCCTCGGCGTCCATCACCGCCAGGTGGCCGCTGCCGGAACGCAGCTCCGGGTGGCACAGCGCCATGTCGTCGGTAACCGGGCGCAGCGAGCAGGTCTGGCCCATGGCCAGGAAGCGGCGTTCGCCGGTTACCGTGTTCTCGCCGAGCAGCAGGCGCCCGTCCGCCTGCCGCTGCACATGCTCGAGCATCTCGCTCTTGCCGCCGCCGCTAGCGCCCTCGTGCATGATGGTGACGATGTTGTCGTACGGGGTGACCACCTCCACCGTCGATCCGTGCGCGGTGATCCAGCCCTCGCTCTCGCCGATGGTGAGCAGCACCCCGTACACGCCCTTCTTGGCGCTCGGGCCGGGATACAGGTTGAGGGAGTGAATCTCGTGCAGATCGGCCAGGCGGTTGTGCACCACCACCTGCCGTCCGGCGCAGTGGGTGTGGCGGAACGGCGGCGCCAGGAAGATGATGGCGCGCGGCGTGAAGCCGTCTTCGATGTCGACGCCGGGCAGCATGCCCTGCAGGTCGGCGAGTGCGGCGGCAAAAAAGGCGGCGTTCTTGGGGGCGATCAGCAGCGAGTCGTAGCCGAATTCGGGGCTGCCCGACACGAACGGCAGGGCAATCAGCTCCTGCGAGCCGAGCCAGGCCAGGATGTCGCGGCGCACCGGCGCGAACGAGGTGTCGAAGCGGTCCACGAAGCGCGGTTTCTCGGACGGGCCCTCGTCGGCCACCACCATGCAGTCGGGGTCGCGGCGGCGCATGTAGGGCTCGGTGTAGTTCACCGCCACGCCGTTGCGGCAGCGGGTGACGTTGGCCTCGACCACCCGTCCGCGGCCGGGCACATCGTATGCGACCTCGAATTGGGAGTCGCCATCCTCGCCAAGCGACAGCTTGACGAGTTGCTTGCGGCTGCGCGGCACCAGCACTTCGGGTGATGCTTCCAGGGTCGCCACCACGTCGGCGGGCAGCCGCAGCCGCCACCAGGTGGCCAGCGCGCCGGCGGCGGGTGCCTCGCGCTGCAGCGTAGTCTCGGATGTAGCCATGATTGGAGGCGCAAAGATAGGCAAATCACACCCCGCGAGCAACGCGCCCGGTCCTGCGCGCGCGCCCCGCGCAGCGCCGGATCACCGCTCGGCCCGGTGACCCTCCGGCATCCGGCAGGCGCGCGCCGCCGCGAACCGGGACTCGCCCAGGTCCTCCAACCAGAACGGGTCGGCCGGCAGGTGCGGAAAGCGAAACACCGCCGACCGCTCGCCCGCGATCATCGATCCCGGCAGTTCGAAGCGTGACGGATCAAGAGAGAAGCCGGTGCCCAGGGCCTTGATCAGCGCCTCCTTCAGGGTCCAGAACCGGTAGAACAGGTTCACCTTCCCGGTTCCGGTGGCGGCCGTCAGGGCGAGCATCTCGCACGGACCGTACACGAAGCGTCCGATGCCGTCGAAGTCGCGGCCGGGAACGCGCACCTCCAGATCCACCCCGAATTCATCCCGCTCCGCGAAGCCGACCAGTCCATGCGCGCCGCTGTGGCTCACATTGAAGGATGCGCCGGCCGGTACCCCGTTCACTTTCGCGTACGGCTTGCCGTATTCCAGAGAGCCGAACGACAGGTCTCCGTTGGCACACCCCAGCCGGTCGCACAGGTTGATCCTGAGGGCGGCGCGGCAGAGCGCAAACCGGCGCCGGCCGTCCTGGACCCGGAACCCATTCCAACGTGCCTTCTCCTGGTCGTCGAGCAGTGCGAGTGCCTGCTGTTCCCGCCCGCGGTCGGGGCGCAGGTCGACGTGCAGGATAAGCGAGCCGCCGGTTTCGCACCACGGTCTCCACCAGGCGTCGGCGGCCGTCATCGGCGCGCCGCGCGCGGCGGTGTCATGGCCACTTCGCGCAGGTAGGAGTCGATCCCGCGCCGGCGATCCCACTGCCGCGGATAGCCGAGCGATACCTCCTGGAACGGCACTCCGTCCAGCCACCTGGTGCCGCGGATGTGGAGGTGGCCGTACACCACCGCGCAGGCGTTATAGCGGCGGTGCCAGCCGCGGGTACGGCGGGGTTCGCACCCCCGCGGGGAGGGGGGGGGGGGGGGGGGGAACGGGGGGCGGTCTTTTTGCCGGGGGGGGGTGTGCAAGGGACTTTGGGGGTACGGCGGGTTCCGCACCACGGCGTGAAGCGGGGGATGCGGGGCAGCACGGCGTGCTGTTCTTCGAGCGGGAAGTGATTGACCAGGACCTTGGGCAGATCCGCCGGACAGGCGGCAAGGCGGCTGGCGGCGGCCTCGCAGCGGGCGGCGCACCATGACTCGCGGTCCGGATACGGGTCGGGGTGCAGCACGAATTCATCGGAGCAGACCGCGCCATCCTGGCGGGCCCAGCCGACCACCTCGTCACGCCCGACGTGCGGGGGCCGAAAGCTGTAGTCGTAGAGCAGAAACAGCGGCGCTATCAGCACCGCTCCGTCGCGGTGATCGACCACCGGATAGGGATCTTCCGGGGTAATGACGCCGTGGCCGCGCGCAATCTGGACAAGCCGCTCGTAGAGTGCGCCGCCGGCCAGCCGGGGAACATCCCGCGGCACGGTCCACAGATCGTGATTGCCGGGGACCCAGACTACCTGGCGGAACTTCGGGGTGAGTTGCCGGAAGCACCAGTCAAGCGCCAGGACGCCGTGGCCGACATCCCCGGCCACGATCAGCCAGTCGTCCGGGTAGGCCGGCAGGCACGCCAGCGCTTGCCGGTTTTCCGGGTGCGAGACATGCAGGTCTGACAGTGCCCATAAACGCATAGGAGTCCATAACGCGCGCGACGACCGTTCCGTGATCGTAGCGGCAGGTCCCCGCGGCGTCAATGTTTGACCTTTCGCGAATGTTGACCTTCGCGGCAGTTCCTGGTACCAATGAACGCCCTATGAAGGCAAGCAACGGGCTCTGGAAGAATCGCATCGGCGACCGGATTCCCAGCGATCTCGGCGGCGAGATCGACGTATTCGAAAACGAGATGGCCCTGAAGCGGCAGAGCCGGATCGAGGACCGCATATTCGCGGAAACGCGCCTGCGGCGCGGCGTATACGGGCAGCGCTACGACAACGGCCACCGCCACGACGGCCTGAAGAGCCAGACCCTGGACTACCCCGCCGGCGAGCTGACCAAGGGGCCGGACACGGCCTGGGACGCGCCCGGCATGCAGCGCATCAAGATTCCGTGGGGCGGCGTCAACGCCGAGCAGATCGAGGTGCTGGCGGACCTGGCGGAGGAGTACTCCGACGGCATCAGCCACATCACCACGCGCCAGGACGTGCAGCTCCACTTTATCCACATGGTGGACACGCCCGACCTGATGCGGCGGCTGGCCGCGGTCGGCATCACTACCCGCGAGGCGTGCGGCAACTCGGTGCGCAACGTCACCACCTGCCCGGTGGCCGGCGTGTGCACCACGCAGGAGTTCGACGTTACCCCGTACGCGCGCGCCCTGACCTACTTCCTGCTCGGCCACCCCGACGTGCAGGACTTCGGGCGCAAGTTCAAGGTGGCGTTCTCCGGCTGCCGGCACGAGGCGTGCGGACTGGTGCGCCTGCACGACCTGGGCGCCGTGGGGGTGACCCGCGAGGTGAACGGCGAAACGCAGCGCGGTTTCGAGCTGTACGTCGGCGGCGGGCTCGGCTCGGTGCCGCACCAGGCCAAGGTATTCGCCGACTTCCTGCCGCCCGAGGAGCTGCTGCCGATTGCGCAGGCGATTTCGCGCGTGTACGCGCGCCTGGGCGAGAAGCGCAACCGCGCCGCCGCGCGCATCAAGTTCCTGGTCGCCAAGCTCGGTCTGGAGGAATTCCAGCGGCTGGTGTGGGAGGAGCGCGCAAAGCTGGACCACGACCCGCGCTGGACCGGTTACCTGGAGGAGGCGGAGGCGTTCGAGGAACGGCCGCTGCGCGGGCCGGGCAGTCTCGACCTCGCGGCCGCGGCCGCCGGCAGCGGCGAGTATGCCGAGTGGTTGCGCACCAACGTGTACGCGCAGAGCCAGCCCGGCTACGCCACGGTGACCATCGCACTGCCGCTCGGCGACATCACCTCGACGCAGATGCGCGCGGTGGCCGACATGGCGCGCAAGTACATCAAGGAAACGGTGCGAACCACGGTGGAACAGAACCTGGTGCTGCGCTGGGTGAGCACCGACGACCTGGCGGCGCTGCATGAAGACCTGAAGGCGGCGCAGCTTGCGGCACCGGGCGCCGGCACCATCGTCGACATTACCGCCTGCCCCGGCACCGACACCTGCAAGCTGGGCATCGCCTCCTCGCGCGGCCTGGCCGGCGAACTGCGCGAGCGCCTGCTGGCCAAGAGCTACGAGTTGGACCAGGTAATCCGCGGGCTGCGCATCAAGGTGAGCGGCTGCTTCAACTCGTGCGGCCAGCACCACGTGGCCGACCTCGGCTTCTACGGCGTCAGCCGCAAGCGCAACAAGATCACCGTGCCGCACTTCCAGGTGGTGCTCGGCGGCCAGTGGCAGGAGAACGCCGGCTCCTACGGGCTCGCGATGGGCGCGGTGCCGTCGCGCAAGATTCCGGTGGTGGTGGAGCGCATCACCAGCAGCTACCTGGCCGACCGGCAGGGCGAGGAGAGCTTCCAGGACTACATCCGCCGCATCGGCAAGGCGCAGTGCAAGAAGATGCTGGAGGATCTGACCGTGGTGCCCACCTACGAGGAGGACAGCACCTACTACAGCGACTGGGGCGACCCGCGCGTGTTCACCACCGGCGACATGGGAATCGGCGAGTGCGCCGGCGAGGTGGTGGCGCCGATCGACTTCCAGCTTACCGCCGCCGAGCGGGAGGCGTTCGAGGCGCAGCTCCACCTGGAAAGCGGGCGCACCGGCAAGGCGGTCAACACCGCCTACGGGTCGATGATCCACGCCGCGCACGCGTTGCTGCGCTTCCATGGCACCGGGCCGGAGGGCAACGGCAGCGCCGCAAATGACCGGGTGGTGGATGCCTTCCGTCGCGAGTTCTATGATACCGAGCTGTTCTTCGATCCGTTCGCGCGCGGCAAGTTCGGCGCCTACCTGTTCAAGGCGCAGGGCCGTTCGCAGGATGACTACACGGCGGAGACGGCGCACCAGTTGATCGAGGAGGCGTACCTGTTCATCGAGGCCTCCCACGCCTGCTACGCGCGCCTCGCGGAGCAGCAGGCCGCCACGGCTTAGCCGCCGGCGCGGGAGAGCCGAACAAAGGGGGAAGGGACATGAGCGACCAATGGCTGCAACATGTCAATGTCAAGTTTCCGGCTGCCGGAAGCATCGACCTGACCGAGGCGATCCCGGTGTTTCACCGCTGGATCCAGGAGCAGGCGCTGCCCGGCCTGCTGATCGACGTGGCCGACTACCGGCACGTTCCGGAGGGACCCGGCGTAGTGCTGGTGGCGCACGAGGCGATCTACGGCCTGGACCAGGGCGGCGGCTGGCTCGGCATGCTGTACAACCGCCGCACCCAGCATGACGCCGAACCGGAGGAGGCCGCCGCCCACGCGTTCCGAGCAGCTCTTACCGCGTGCCGGAAGCTGGAGGGCGAGCCGGAGTTCAGCGGCAGCCTGAACTTCGACGGCAGCGCTTGCGAAGTGGTGGTCAACGACCGCGCCCTGGCGCCCAACGACCCCGCCACGCGGTCCCGCCTGCTGGCGGTGCTGGGTCCGCTGCTGGACCGGCTGTGGGGCGCCGACTCCTACAACACCATGCCGGTCGGCGAGGCGCGCGACCGGCTGGGGATCACCGCCCGCTGCTCCGACTCGCACTCGGTAAGCAGCGTGCTCGACCGGCTGTAGCCGCCCCGAGTGCACCGACGCGGCCGCCGGTGCCGATCAAGTACGAGCTGGAGACGATCCCGGTATGGGATGCATACCGGGCCGGAAGTGAGTGCCCGCTGTGCCTGCTGCTGCGGCGCGCGGAAGCGGACTTCGTGCGCTTCTACGTGGGACACTCGGTAATGGTGCCGGAGATGCGCGTGCAGGTGAACGACGCCGGCTTCTGCCGCGCGCACTTTCCGATGCTGCTCGACGGCGGCAACCGCCTGGGCCTTGCCCTCATTACCCACACCCACCTCGGCGAACTGCGCGGGAAACTGGACAAGCACCTGCTCGCCGGCAAGAGCGGCGGCGCCCTGAAGAAGGAACTCGCCCGGCTGACGGCCCTGGTCGACGAGCAGCTCGACCGCTGCCTGATCTGCGACCGGCTGCGCGACCGTTTTCTGCGCTACGCCTATACCATCGTCCACCTGTGGCAGAACGATGCCGACTTCCGCGCCGAATTCCTGGCCTCGAAGGGGTTCTGCCTGGACCACCTGAAGGGGCAGTTGGAGATGGCACGGCAAACGCTGCCGGGGGCGCGGCTGGGAGCGTTCGTGGCCGAGACGGCGGAGCTGCAGGGGCGCGCGTGGGACCGCCTTGAGCGCGAGTTGCTCGCCTTCACGGGCAAATTCGATTACCGCTCGACCGCCCCCCCAAGCGCCGCTACCAGGCAGTCGGTGGCCGGCGCCATAGCCAAGCTGACCGGCGCCAACCCCGCGCAGCACGACGCACACAACTCGCCAATGGATAGCGGCACGGGCGACCGGTAACGCCAGCGGCCCGCGGCCCGGCTGCAGTCAGCGCAGGGCGGGACGGAGCAGGCCGGGGATTTCGCGGTCGCGTTCCCGCCGCACCCGAGGCGACGCCCCCGGCTCCGTGCGGCGGGCGGTCCGGGCGGCGAGCGAACCGCCAAGGGTTCGGCGAGCTGCCGTGGCAAGCGCTGCCCCCGCCTCCGTGACATGCCCCTGCAGGCTGAAGCGCCGGGCGATGGCGGCGAGACGAAGTTCCAGGCCGGGCGTCTCCGGCAGGTCGAGCAGCCGATCCGGCAATACCAGCGCAACCATCCCGGTGTCGCTGGTCATCAACAGTTGGCAGCCCGGGGCCACCTCTTCGCGCGCGTGCTGCAGCGCCCGTTGGCCAACTTCGGCCGGTACCTGGACAGTCTGGGCCGGTGACGTGGTTTGTTCCTGCATCCTCTCATGTACCAGTATCGGCCCGCCGCGCCGCCGGTTTGAGCAGTTTGAGCGTACGCACCGCGGTTCACGCACGAATCGCCGGTGGTCGAATTTGCTCGCATTCGCAAGCTTGACAAGTCCCGGCAACGGTATACGGTGACAGTGCGGGTACGTCTGGCAGCCCCCCGATGCAGCAACGAGACAACGCCCCGGGTGGGGAGCGCGTTCGGATGCCCCGCGCTGCACGTCGCCGCCCTGTCCGGTTGAGAGGACGCTCGGGCCGGCGACCCTCCCCTCCTCTCTGACAACAAGGAGTGTAATGTGAGAAACATCGCATTTACCTCGAACAGGGTGCTCGCGGTGCTGGCCGTGCTGGCGCTGGCCGCGGGCATGGCGTGGGCCGCCGCGGAGGCCGAACAGGCCGCGAGCATGGAGAAGGAGATGGTGCTCGATCCCACCACCGGGGCGATGGTTACCGCCCCCGAGTACGGCGGCACCCTCACCTACGCCCTGCGCGGCGATCCGCCCAACCCGGACACCTTCTACCGCCACCCGCCGGCGATGGTCGCGGCACTCGTGGTGGAGAAACTGGGCATGGCCAACATGGGCGTGGACCGCAACTACTTCGACTTCCGCACCAACTACCTGCCCGACGACATCGTGGTGGGCCGGCTGGCGGAGAGCTGGGAGCAGCCCGATGCGAACACGGTGGTGTTCAACATCCGCTCCGGCGTGCACTGGCACGACAAGGCGCCGATGAACGGGCGCGAGCTGACCGCGGAGGACGTGGTGTTCAACTTCCACCGCTACCTCGGACTCGGCAGCGGTTTCACGGAGGTACCGGAGGGCGTGGCGGCGGTGTCGTCGATCGACGATCTGGGCATCGAATCGGTGCACTCCGAGGGCAACCAGGTGATCTTCAAACTGGCGGCGCTGAACCTGGACGCCATCAAGACGCTGGCAATCCAGAACATCACCTTCATCTACCCGCCCGAGGTGATCATGGAGCACGGCGACGTGGCCGATTGGCGCAATCTGGTCGGCACCGGCCCGTTCGAGCTGGTCGACTGGGTGGAGGCAAGCTCGGTCACCTTCAACAAGGCTCCCAATTACTGGAAGCACGATGAGCGCTTCCCGGACAACCAGCTTCCCTACGTGGACGAGTTGGTCGCCCTGGTGATGCCGGAGCCGCAGACCCGCGTGGCGGCGTTGCGCTCGGGCAAGGTCGACTTCATCGGCTACTCCGGGAGCTCGCAGGTCACCGGCATCGACCTGGTGGAGAGCATCAAGAAATCCAACCCCGACATCGTGCTGCAGCCCTACTCCTACCGATCGGAGACTTCGCCGATTATCAACGTCAACCGGCCGCCGCTCGACGACGTGCGGGTACGCCACGCGCTGCAGATGGCGCTGGACATCGAGGGCTGGGGCGAGACCTACTTCAGGGGCTACGCCAGCCTCCGGCCGCAGGGTTGGCTCGGCGACGGCCTGACCGGCTATGCCAGCACCTGGGATGACTGGCCCGACGAGATCAAGGGCTACTACTCCTACGATCCGGAGGGCGCCGAGGCGCTGCTCGACGCGGCCGGCCTGCCGCGCGGGGACGACGGCACCCGGTTCAAGCTGGAGTTCATGATCAGCGCCGGCGACGATCGCGGCTGGAAGGAGCTGATCGCCGACGGCTGGCGCAAGGTGGGCATCGACGTGACCATAGTGGTGCCGGACGGCGCCGAAATGGGCGCGCGCACCACCGCCCTGGAATACGACATCCGGTCCGGCATCTCCGGCTACGAGTGGAACCCGATCGGGCAACTGCTGCACTGGACCACGACTCCCGGCGCCTGGAATCCAGCCGGCGTCGCCGACCCGGTATACGACGCCATGGTGGCAGAGGTGCAGGCCGCCACCGACCAGGAGGAGCGCCAACGGCTCGCACGGCTGGCCGCGCAATACCTGGTCGACGGACACTGGGTGATCTGGGGCGCGCGCGTCCCGCACTTCAGTGCCCACTGGCCGTGGGTCAAGGGCTTCAACGGCGAGAGCGAGGCCGGCGACATGGACCGCGCGCTACTGTTCTCGCGCATGTGGCTCGACCAGGACCTGAAGAAGGAGTTGGGCTTCTAAGGAAGTCCTGTCGATTGACGGTGGGATGGCGGCGGCGTTCCGTCATCCCACTTCTTTTCCTGCCGTTGCAGGGACGGGGATGGTGACATGCGGGCATACGTGATCCGGCGCATACTGCTCATGATTCCCACCCTGTTCATTCTCTCCGTCCTGGTGTTCATGTCGGTGCGCTTCATTCCCGGCGACGTGGTGGACATGATGATGCAGCAGATGATGCTGTCGGGCGCCCTGCTGGACATGGACCGCGAGGCGTTCGAGCGCGTCCTGGGTCTGGACCGGCCGATCTACGTGCAGTACGCCGACTGGATCGCCGGCATACTCGTGCGCGGCACGTTCGGCGAGTCGCTGATGCACGAGTTCACCATTGAGCAGCGCATCCTGGGACGGCTGCCGGTGACGCTGGAACTCGGCCTGCTGGCCATCCTGATCGGCTGGACGATCGCGCTGCCGGTGGGGATCTACTCCGCGGTGCGCCGCGACGGGGTGGCCGACTACGCCGGGCGCTCGGTGGCGATCATCGGGCTGGCCACACCGAACTTCTGGCTCGGCATCATGGTGATGGTCTACCCCGCCATCTGGTGGGGCTGGTCGCCGCCGTTGCGGCTGGTGCGGTTCGTCGACAACCCGCTCGGCAACCTGGCGATGTTCCTGATCCCGAGCCTGATTCTGGGCACCGGCAGCGCCGCGGGCCTGATGCGGATGACGCGCACCATGATGCTGGAGGTGCTGCGCCAGGACTACATCCGCACCGCCTGGTCCAAGGGGCTGCGCGAGCGGGTGGTGGTGGTGCGCCACGCCATCAAGAACGGCATGATCCCGATAGTGACCATAATCGGGATGCAGCTTCCGATCCTGGTCGGCGGCTCGGTGATCATCGAGAATATCTTCAACCTGCCGGGGCTGGGCCGGCTGATGGTGCTGGCCCTGCAGGAGCGCGACTACCCGGTGGTGCAAGGGGTGAACCTGATGTTCGGCAGCGTGGTGATAGCCAACAACCTGTTGATCGACCTGGTGTACGCCTCCCTGGACCCCAGGATCAGGTACCGGTAGGAGAGCGGAAGCGATGAGCGAAGTGGCGACCGGAGCGGTACGGGAGGCGAGGCGGCGGTCCGGCGTGATCGATTTCGCGGTCAAGATGGTGAAGACCAAGCCGCTGGGCACCGCCTGCGCCGGCGTGGTGCTGCTGTTCGTCCTGTCGGCGATCTTCGCCGACGTGATCGCCCCGTACCCGCCCGACGAGCTGAACGTGCTCAACCGGCTGCAGGGTTCGTCCGCCGCCCACCTGCTCGGTACCGACCAGGTGGGGCGCGACCTGTTGACCCGGTTGATCTACGGCTCGCGCATCTCGCTGCTGGTGGGGCTGTCCGCCACCACGATCAACGTGCTGGTGGCGATACTGTTGGGGGGCGGCTCGGGATTCCTCGGCGGCAAGGTGGACATCGCGGTGCAGCGGGTGGTCGATGCCTGGATCGCGTTCCCGGGCCTGCTGCTGTTGCTGACCATCATGTCGCTGACCGGCAAGGGCCTACTGCAGATGATCCTGGTGCTGGGCGTGGCGGGCGGGGTAGAAGGCTCACGCGTGCCGCGCAGCGCGGTAATTGCGATCAAGGAGAACGACTACTTCCAGGCCGCGCGCGCCATCGGCACGAGCACCCGCTGGACGCTGCTGCGCCACGTGGTGCCCAACATCATGGCGCCGATGATCATCGTGTTCTCGATCAGCGTGGGCGGCAATATCCTGTCCGCGGCGGCGCTGAGCTTCCTGGGCTACGGCCTGCCGGCCGGCATGCCGGACTGGGGCGGGATGCTGAGCCAGGAGGGGCTGCTGTACATGGAGTCGGCGCCGTGGCTGGCGTTCTGGCCCGGCGTGTGCCTGACGGTGATCGTGTACAGCCTGAACATGCTCGGCGATGCCCTGCGCGACCTGCTCGACCCACGCCTGCGCGGCAGCACCGAGCGGTAGCAGTTTGCGCGGCGCCGTCACGGCGGCCGGCATCGCCCTGATACTGACACTTGCGCCGCCGGCGGCATCGGGTGAGGAGGTCGCGGCGCGGGTGCGGCAGGAGCCGCTGCGCGCCGCCGCGGCCTGCACGGGGCGGGTCGTGCGCCACTCCCCGCCCCACCCCACCCCCCCCCCGGATCCGCCCGCGCCCCGCGTCCCGCCCGGCGCCCGCCTACGACTCCAACGGAGCCGGGGTGGCGCTGGCCGACCTGGACGGCGACCTGCTCATCGACATCGTGCTCGCCGGCCTGCGCGCACCGGTGACGGTGTTGTGGAACCGCGGCGGGCTGCGCTTCGAGCGGGCGGAGTTGGCCGAGACCGGTACGCGCGCGGTGGCCGCGGTGGACATCGACGGCAACGGCGAACTGGACCTGGCGTTCACCCGCTCCGGCGCCGGGCCGGCGCTGTGGCGCGGCAGCGGGCCGGCGCGCGCGTTCGAGCGCCCGCACCCGCTGTGGCCGCCGCCGATGCCGATCTACGCCATGGCCTGGGCCGACCTGGACGGCGACCTGGACCTGGACCTGGCCGGCGCCACCTACAACGCGGAGCTGTGGCAATCGGAAGCCGGACAGGCCGACAGCGGCGTGTTCGTGTTCGAGAACACCGGACGCGCCCTGCTGCCGGTGCGCCTGACCCGCAACGCGCTGGCGCTTGCCGTGCTGCTGACCGACCTGAACGGCGACCGCAGGCCCGACATCGTGGTGGGCAACGACTTCGCGTTGCGCGACGAGGTCTACTACCGCACGCCGGACGGCTGGCAGGCGGGCGAGCCGTTCGCGCGCACCGCCCGCAACACCATGAGCTACGCCGCCGGCGACGTGGACAACAACGGCAGCCTGGAGCTGTTGGCGGCCGACATGAAACCCTACCTCACCGGCCCCGAAGTGGACGCGGCATGGCGCCCGCTGCGCGTCGCCGAGGCCGAGCAGCTGGCCAAGACCGCCGCCATCACCGGCGAGGAGGCGGCTCCCGACCCACACCAGGTGGAGGCCAACACGCTGCAGGTGCGCGGCCCCGGCGGCGCCTTCGCCGAGCGCGGCGAGTGGGCCGGCATCGCCGCCACCGGCTGGACCTGGTCGGCCCAGTTCGGCGACCTGGACAACGACGGCTTCCTGGACCTGTACGCGGTCAACGGCATGATCGACGCCGACATCTTCGGCCACCTGCCGGGCGCCGAGCTGGTGGAACAGAACCAGGCGCTGCGCAACGACGGCGGCGGCCGCTTCGTGCGCACCCCGGAGTGGGGTCTCGGCGCCACCGAGAGCGGCCGCGGCATGGCGTTCGCCGACCTGGACAACGACGGCGACCTGGACATCGTGGTGAACAACCTGGAGGAGCCGGCCGTGCTGTTCGAGAACCGGCTGTGCGGCGGCGCCGCGGTGGAAGTGGACCTGCTCCGGCCCGGCTCCCCCAACCCGCGCGCCATCGGCGCCGCCGTCCGGCTCACTGCCGGCGCCGCCGCCTACCTGCGCACCGTGCAGGCCGGCAGCGGCTACCTGTCCAGCGGCCCCGCCCGGCCCCCTCACCCTCACCGTTACCTGGCCCGACGGCGCCGTCACCAGCACCCCCGCCATCCGTCCCCACACCCTCGTCACCATCCAACGCTGACCCACACTCCGAATCACGCGCTTTCCGCCGGATGACTGGTCATGTATCCTGGTCACATCATGACGACAATCAACGCATCGGAATTCAAGGCCCGATGTCTGGCGCTGCTCGACGAAGTAAACGCGACCCGTGAGCCGATCACAATTCTGAAACGTGGCCGCCCGGTCGCGCAGCTCATGCCGCCGCTGTTGCCGGATGAGGGATTCCCCCAGGACGAGCTGCGTGGCAGCGCCCGGGAGCTGGGCGACATCGAGTCGCCCGTGCTGCCTGCGTCCGCGTGGGAAGTGGAGTCCGATCAGGTTTGAAGGCGCTCCTCGACACGCACATCCTGGTGCGCTGGGTATCGCACCCGGACGAACTCAGCCCGGCGCAGCGCCACGCGGTGGGACTCGCGAGCGCCGCGCATCCACTACTGGTGGCGTCGATCAGTCTGTGGGAGGTCGCCACGCTGGTGAATCTCGGGCGGTTGCGCCTGGACCGTCCGTTGCGCGAGTGGCTGGAGCGGGCGGTAGCGGCTCCGCTCGTGCGCGTGGTGGATCTGTCGCCATCCATCGCGGCCGAGGTGGCGGCCCTGCCCGACTCGTTCCATCGCGACCCGGCCGACCGGATCATCGTCGCGAGCGCCCACGTACACGCCGCCGCCCTGCTCACCAACGACCACCGCATCCGGGACGCCGCCCTCGTCACCACCGTCTGATCCGATGCCGGAGTGGACGAAGCCAGCCGATATGGGCTACATTGTGGCTCAGCCAGGAGGGACGATGAACACCGTAATTCGCGCCCGCATCGACGAGCGCGTCAAGGAGGAGGCTGCGGCCGTGCTGGAGGCGATTGGGCTAACGGTGTCGGACGCGTTCCGGCTGCTGATGGTACGCACCGCCACGGAAAAGCGGCTTCCGTTCGAACCGCTGGTGCCCAACGAGGAGACGGTGGCGACCATGCTTGCGGCCCGCCGCCGTGAGTCGGTTGACGTCGATGGCGCGGAACCAGTGGTCGGCGAGTCCAACGCCGTTGGTGAGAGGAATGATGGGCGTCTTCGCGACGCACTGATCGATCTGGATGAGGTAGTCACGGACGCCGTCGAAGAGGGATTCCCGAGGCCAACCGACGACGCAATCCAAAATGCGAGACGACTCCTCATTCAGTCGTACGCGATTGCACCGCAGCGTTTTGAGGTCTATCCGACCGCGGACGGCGAAATCGCTCTGGATCTGCCAAACGACCGCGGCTCGGTCATACTCCTGTGTGACTCACGAGGTGGTGCGTTATGCTTGGTCAACGTCAACGGTGTTCGGCGTCGCGCTCGATACTCATCTACGACGAAACTGCCGGACGGATTCGTCCGTGAGGCTTTGACCGAACTGGCCTCCTACTGATTCGCAGCGATATCGATGGTGATCCCAAAGACCGCCTTGACGTTGCGCCCCCGCAGGAAGCGATTGGTATCGCCGAGCAGGTCGGGAACACGCGGAGCAAGCCATTCTTTGGTTGGGCGGTAGTGAAGACGCAACAAGCAAGGATGAACGGGCGACGCGTGGTGAGTTCGCCGCTACCAGGTGAGAATCCCTATCACGCGGACATCCTTGTCCCCGATGCCGCGGCTGACGATCGTGAAGAACAGAAGCAACATGCCCAGGAACTAGCCGATGCGGCCACTTGGCTGGACCGATCTGCCCATGCTTCCGAAGAAATACCCACGAGATAGGAGTGTAGAGATGGCGACTGGCGTACCGACGATAGACTCGCAGGTTCATGCCTACGAACGCGACCGGCCGGAACGGCCGTGGCAGGGGACGCTGGCGGGTCCCGCGGAAGTGACCGGCGATGACATGGTGGCGGCGATGGACGCGGTCGGCGTGGACGGGGCGCTGCTGGTGTCTCCGTATGCCATGTACCGCTTCGACGCCGGCTATGCCGTCGAGGTCCACCGCAAGCACCCGCACCGCTTCGGCCTGATCCGGCCGTTCGATCCGGAGTCGGAGGCGATCGACGAGCAGATGGCGGAGTGGACCGCCACGCCGGGCGTGGTCGGAGCCCGGGTCATGCTCTCGTACGGGTCATACGAAGCGGATCACCCGGGGGTGAATCGCATCCTCGCCGCCGGCGGGCGGGCCGGAGTGCCGGTGAACGTGATGTGCTCCGGCCAACTGGCCCTGTTCCGGGAGCTGGCGCGCCGCAACCCCGACACGCAACTGGTGGTTGACCACCTGGGCCTGGCGCAGCCGTTCGAGCCGCCAGCCCCGCCCGACCCGTTCGCGGACCTCGGCGTCGTGCTGTCGCTCGCCGAACTGGACAACGTGGCGATCAAGATCTCCGGAGCCTGCACGCTGTCGCATCGGCCGTTCCCCTACCCGGACATCTGGGAGCCTCTCGGCACGATTTTCGAAGCGTTCGGTTTCGATCGCTGCATGTGGGGCACCGACTGGACCAGGGCCGCGAACCTGCTCACCTACGAGCAGGGCGTCGAAGCATTCCGTGTCACCGACCAGCTCTCCGATTCGGAGCGTGCCCGGCTCATGGGCGGTACGCTCGCGAAGATCTACCACTGGCGGCCCGGCACCGCCGAGTAGCACCCCACGCTGTCCTACGTATACTCGTCCAGTGCTTCGCGAATCAGCTCACTCATCGGTCGACCGGCTCGCAAGCGTTACCCAGGCGGGTTCTTCGATTTCGGGGGTGGTGCGGTACAGGACCAGGGGATCCAGGTCGATGCAGCGCGTCTCGTCACGGGTGCCGGCGAGGTCCCAGGCGGCGGTGCCGTTCAGGACGGTGAGCGCCTGCCGGAACACGGCACGGTCGCGCAGGGGACGGAACACCGGCTGGTCGAGCAGCGGTTCCACGTCGTACTGGTGAATGGAGCCGTCGTCGAAGTAGAGCAGGATGAGGTAACCGTCGCCTGGGGCGGCGATCACCTGCAGCACCTGCGGCATGTAGTTCGGGTGGTCGATCACGACAGCCCCTGAATCGAGCGTAGCGGCTGGCCGGCGCGCGCCAGCTCCCAGTTCTGCATCAGTTCGTCCACGTGCAGTTCGGCCCAGGCGAGCACCAGCCGCAGTTGCCGCCGCGGCAGGTAGCCGGCGATCACGATGCCGCGGCGAATGTCGATCTGGGCCTCGTGCTCCGCGTATTGCGCATGAAAGTGCGGCGGGTCGTGCTCGCGCCAGTAAAGCAGGATGCGGATGCCGTGGAACAGGGCGACGACGGGCATCGGTGAACGGCCGTCAGCGGCGGCCGGCTACCAGGTCGTCTACTACGCCGGGCTCCGCCAAGGTGGAGGTGTCGCCGAGCGCCGCCGGCGAGGTTTCACCCTCGGCGATCTTGCGCAGGATGCGGCGCATGATTTTTCCAGACCTGGTCTTGGGCAGGGCCGGCGTGAACTGGATCAGGTCCGGGGAGGCGTGCGGGCCGATGTGGCGGCGCACCTCCTGCCGGATCTCGTTCTCGGTGCCGTCGGTCGGCTCCTCGCCGGCCATCAGGGTGACGTAAGCGTAGATGCCCTGCCCCTTGACGTCGTGCGGGTAGCCGACCACCGCCGCCTCCGCCACCTGCGGGTGCTGGCCGACGGCGCCCTCCACCTCGGCGGTGCCGATGCGGTGGCCGGACACGTTGAGCACGTCGTCGATGCGGCCGGTGATCCAGTAGTAGCCGTCGGCGTCGCGGGTGCAGCCGTCGCCGGTCAGGTAGTAGCCGGGAAACATGTCGAAGTAGACCTGCCGGAAGCGCTCGTGGTCGCCGTACACGGTGCGCATGATGCCGGGCCACGCGCCCTTGATGCACAGGTAGCCGGTGGCCGGGTTGCCGGTCAGCTCGGCGCCGTCCTGGTCGAGCAGCACCGGCTCCACGCCGAAGAATGGCAGCGTCGCCGAGCCCGGCTTGAGCGGGGTCACCGCCGGCAGCGGGGTGATCATCATGCCGCCGGTCTCGGTCTGCCACCAAGTGTCGACGATCGGGCAGCGCCCCTCGCCCACGTCGTCGTAGTACCACTTCCACTCCGGCTCCTTGATCGGCTCGCCGACGGTGCCGAGCAGGCGCAGCGAGGAGCGGTCGTGCGGCGTGACCCACTGGTTGCCCTCGCGCATCAGGGCGCGCAGGGCGGTGGGGGCGGTGTAGAAGATGTTCACCCGGTGCTTGGCCACCACCTGCCAGAAGCGGCCCGGATCGGGGTGGTTGGGCACCCCCTCGAACATGATGGTGATGGCGCGGTTGGCGAGCGGCCCGTAGATGATGTAGGAGTGGCCGGTGATCCAGCCGATGTCGGCGGTGCACCAGTACACGTCGCCGGGGTGGTAGTCGAACACCGTCTCGTGGGTGAAGGAGGCGTACAGCAGGTAGCCGCCGGTGGTGTGCAGCACCCCCTTCGGCTTGCCGGTGGAGCCGGAGGTGTACAGGATGAACAGCGGGTCCTCGGCGCCCATCGGCTCCGGCGGGCAGTCGGCGGCGGCGGCGGCCATCGCCTCGTGCCACCACCGGTCGCGGCCGGCCTCGAACGCCACCTCGTCGCCGGTGCGGCGCACCACCACGATGTGCTCGATGCTCGGGCACTCGGCGGCCGCCAGGTCGGCGTTGGCCTTCATCGGGATGCCGCCCTTGGGGCCACGGAAGGCGGTGTCCTGAGTAATGAGCAGCTTGCAGGATGAGTCGTTGATGCGGTCGCGCAGCGATTCGGCGGAGAACGCCCCGAACACGATGGAGTGCACGGCGCCGATGCGGGCGCAGGCCAACATGGCGATCGCCAGCTCCGGCACCATCTGCAGGTAGATGCACACCCGGTCGCCCTTGCCGACGCCCAGACCCTTCAGCACGTTGCCGAACTTCTGCACCTGCTCCAGCAGCTCGGCGAAGGTGAGGGTGGAGTCCTCCGCCGGGTCGTTGCCCTCCCAGATGATGGCAGTGTCGCCGCCGTGTCCGGCCTCGACGTGGCGGTCGACGCAGTTGTAGCAGGCATTGAGGGAAGCCCCTTCGAACCAGGCGATTTCTGCTTTCACGAAGTCGTAGCGGCGCACGTTGTCCCAGCGGCTGAACCAGGTGAGCCGCTCGGCCACCTCCGACCAGAACCCCTCCGGGTCGCTCACGGAGCGCTGGTACCGCTCCCGGTACTGGTCGAGACTGTTCACGTGGGCGCGCGCGATCGGATAGGCCGTGGCGCTCGGCGCGTAGGTATCTGCCATGCCCCCTATAGTGCGTCTCGCGCGCCGCGCAGCGCAAGACGCCATCGGGTTTCAAGAGACGGCAGCTAATGTGAAACTGCGATGTCGGCGCTAAGTGACATCGCTCAACAGACGGAAGTAGGTGTCCCTGCTCATGCCTGCCGTGCGCATGTTGGTGAGAATGTGGGTGATCGGGACCTCGCCCGGGCTCGTCTTGATCACGACGGGCCGCCGAATGCCCGGCTTGGTCATCATGACGTGGTCACCCCGGGTACGCCGTACCCTGAACCCATCAAGCTCGAACAGGCGTATCAGAACCTGATGCCGAACGGGAACGATGCGCCGTTTGGGAGTGCTCACGGTACGGTCGCAACTTCATTCACCGTTATCCGTTTGCGGAGGTGCCATGCGCCGTCGGACATCTCGAAACCCGACTCTTCCAGCACGTCCACCAGTGTACCCAGCAACTCACATCCCTCAAGGAACGTCGCCACCGCCTCCTGAAGAGATGCTCTGGCATCGTCCGGGCTGTCACCGAAGCTCGACACATCCAGTTCCCGACACAGGCCCACGTAACCATTGCCTTCGGAGAAGATCTCACCGGTGAAGATTACCGATGTCATTGCGCCCTCTTCATACCCTGCATTCGGCAAACAACAACGATCTTGGTGCTCACGGTCACTGTGACATGATACTGCGGTTGTCCGTACCTGACCAAGTTGCGCAAGTTGCGCAAAGTATTTTTCGAGCGGGTCGTGTACGTGCGCGGCCGCGCGCCGTGACTCTGTGTCATCTGCAGATCCTGTGCGTCCGCGAGTTCCACGAGGCCATCGCCAAGGCAGCCACAATGCACTGCTGGTCACCGTGAACGCTTTGATCCGCGAGGCGCCAGAGGATTTCCGGAGAAGGACAACCATGTGATACTGTGGGCGACACCAACGTCCTGATGTATGCTGCAAGCACCACCCCCGAGGAGGCGGACAAGCGCTCGATTGCGCGCGCCATCCTGAAGCGGGACGACTTGGTGCTGTCCGCACAGGTGCTGCAGGAGTTCTACGTGCAGGCGACACGGGCGACGAAGCCTGACCGCCTTCCTCACCAGCGCGCGGTCGCACTGATCGAGTCGTGGCTGCGTTTCCGGGTCATCGCAACGAGCGTGGCGCTCGTTCAGCAGGCGCTGGCCACGGCGGAGCGCTGGCGCATTTCCTACTGGGATGCCGTGGTCGTCGAGGCCGCCCGGCTCGCCGGCTGCCCGACCGTGTACACCGAGGATCTGCAGGACGGCATGAACTTCGCCGGTGTCGTGGTGGAGAACCCGTTCGCGGCGCCGGCATGACCGATCCGTGGGCGGCGACGCTGCTGACCCTGCCGGTTCCGCTCGATCTGCTGGTATTGGCGCTGGCGTTGGCGATCGACTTGCTGTTCGGTGAGCCGCCCGCCCGCATCCACCCGACGGTGTTGATCGGCAAGACGATCAGCGCGGCGGAACGGCGTGCTCCGGCGGCGGACGCAGCACCGGGGGCTCAGGTTGCCTACGGAGTGGCGGGGGGCGGGGGGGGTTCCGGCGGCTCGGGGGGGGCGTGCGGCGGCGGACGCAGCACGGGGGGCTCAGGTTGCCTACGGAGTGGCGGCGGCCGGCGCGATTCCGGCCGCTTGGGGCGCGCTTGTCTGGGCAGTGAGCGCCGGCCTGCGCGAGCTGCACCCGCTGCTTTACCTGGTCGTGGCGGCGGCGCTGTTCAAGACCACCTTCTCGGTGCGCATGCTGGCGCGCGAGGCGAAGCGGATCGGCGACCTGCTGGCGGCCGGCGACCTGGCGGCGGCGCGGCGGCGGATGCCGGCGCTGGTGAGCCGGGAGACGGGCGCGCTGACCGCTTCGCAGGCGGCGGCCGGCGCGATCGAGTCGGTCGCGGAAAACAGCACCGACAGCGTGGTGGGGCCGCTGCTGGCGTTCGCCCTGTTCGGGCTTCCCGGCGCCGTGGTATACCGCGCCGTGAATACATTGGATAGCATGATCGGCTATCGTGGCCGCTACGAGTACCTCGGCAAGGCCTCCGCGCGGCTGGACGACCTCGTGAACCTGGTCCCGGCGCGGCTCGCGGCCGCGCTGCTGTGGTGCACGGCGGCGCTGTTGCCGTCGATGCGCGCCGCCGGGGCGTGGCGCGTCGCGTGGAGCCACCGCCGCAGAACGGCGTCGCCCAATGCCGGCTGGACGATCGGCGCGATGGCCGGCGCACTGGGCGTGACCCTGGAGAAGCCGCGCCATTACCGGATCGGCGCACCCGCGCCGCCGCCGGACAGCCGCCACATTCACCAAGCCACCCGAGCACTGTACTGCGCCTCGCTGCTCGCCACGGCTCTGGCCGGTGCGGCGCTGGTGCTGGCCGCCACTCTGGGGCGGGCAGCGTAGCGTGGCACCCCCGAAGCACGCCGCGCCGGCGACTCGCGCCGTGCACGGCGCCATCAAGCCGGCCGAGTTGCGCGAGCTGGGGCTGCGGCGCGAGGATTGCCTCGATTTCTCCGCCAGCATCAGCCCTCTCGGGCCGCCGGACGCGGTGACCGCCGCGGTCGCGGCGGTGGACTTCTCCGCGTACCCCGATCCGCGCAGCCTGGAGTTGTGCGAAGCGGTCGCCGCCCATCACCGCCGCGACGGGGCGACGGTGGCGAACGTGCTCGCCGGCAACGGCTCCACCGAGATCATACACCTGCTGACCCGCGCCTGGGTCGACGGCCGCGACCGGACGCGGCCCGGCGCACTGATCCTGACACCCGCCTATGGGGAGTACGCGGCCGCGGTCGCCGTGTGCGGCGGAGGCGTGTGCACGCTGGCAGCCGAGCGCGGCGCACGCGGCTTCCGTTGGCACGCCGACACCGCCGCGGCGCTCATTGCCGCCCGGCGGCCCGCCCTGGCGTTCGTATGCAACCCCAACAACCCCACCGGAGCACTCCTCGCGCCGCCGGAAATCGAGGCGCTGGCCGGCGCCGCAGCCGCCTCCGGCACCCTGCTGGTGGTCGACGAGGCGTACCACCCGCTCTCCACCGGCCATGACGGCGCCGGCGCGGTCGCTCTGGCGGCCGCCGGCGAGCCGGTGGTGGCGCTGCGCTCCATGACCAAGGACTACGCCCTGGCCGGTTTGCGGCTGGGCTACGCGGTGGCGGGCGTAGGGGTGATCGGCCGCCTGCAGGCGCTGCAGCCCGACTGGAGCGTGAACGCCCTGGCGCAGGCCGCCGGAGTGGCCGCCCTCGCCGACCGGGACTACCCGGAACGCGCCCGGGCGGCCGTGGCCGAGACGCGGGAGTACGTACAGCGCCGCCTTGGCCGGCTGGGCATCCGGTGCTATCCGAGCACTACGAACTTCGTGCTGGCCCAGGTCGGCGACGCGGCCGGTCTGCGCGGGTGGCTGGCGCGCCAGGGCCTGTTCGTACGCGACTGCACCTCGTTCGGCCTGCCGGACTGCATCCGCATCGGCCTGCGCCCGGTCGCCGACTGCTCCCGCCTGATCGACGCCCTGACCTCCTGGCGAAGCGGAGCCACGCCTCGTCCATGAGTGTTCCACCAGGGCTGACCGAAGCCGTGATGATGCTTGCGCCGCCGGGTGGGCTGTTCAACGAGACGGTGGTAGGAAACCTCTTTCCCCTCGGCTCCGACGGCGCTCGCAAGCAGTTGGTGCATCGGGCCGTGGCACGCGGAGAGATCAGCCGCCTCGAACCCGTGCATCGTACCTGGCCGTGTAGCGTTCGCAGCGTTCCGGCTTTGTTGACCGGGCAGGAGCGCCGGCATACCATCGAACGGTGATGATCGGCGGTGGCACGATTTCGTTGGTTTCGATGGTGTCGGCGGCGAGGAGATTGCTGGGGCCGTTGGTTGTCCTGGGGCTGACACTTGGGCTTGCCGGCTGCGGGTCCGACGACGACAAGGACGGGGGGGTGAACATCCCCGACGACGCTCTGGAGCGCGTCGTCAGGCAGGCCATCGGCAAGTTCGAGGGTCCGATCACCGCCGCCGACCTGGAAGGCATCACCTCGCTCACCACCTCCTCCCTGGGGACCATGGACCTCACCGGACTGGAGCATGCCACCAACCTTGCCACCCTGGAGTTCCACCACACCCAGATTGACCTGTCGTTCCTGACTCGGTTCCCGAAGCTCACGCGGCTGCGAATTGAGGAGAGCCGCCTCTCCGACATCGCGCCGCTGGCTGCACTCACCGGTCTTACCCACCTCAACCTGAAACGCAACGAGATCGGCGACATCTCGGCGCTGGCTTCGCTGACCAACCTCACCACGTTGAACCTGCGCTGGAACCTGATCAGCGACATCTCGCCGCTGGCCGGCCTGACCAGCCTCACCGAGCTCGACCTGGGGCGCAACGAGATCAGCGACATCTCCCCGCTCGCCGCCCTGACCAACCTGACGGAACTGATGTTGCTGCAGAACCAGATCACCGACGTCTCGCCCCTGTTGGAAAACACCGGACTGTCCGAGGGCGACTCAATCAACCTGGCGCAGAACCAGTTCGACGAGGAGGCGGCGGGCGCCGCCATCAAGCAACTCGAAGAGCGCGGAGTGAAGGTCGAATTCGTCCGGCAGCACCAGTACTAGTACTGGTACTAGCTAGGGCTATGAGTTGGCGGACGACGTGAATCGCTCGAACTCATGAAATGACTTGCCCTTGGCCTCGTATGCGGCATGGCCCAGAACGGTAACGCCGCCGTCGCTGTCGGGTAGCTGCGCCCACACGCGGACATCCTTGTTGATGTCGTGCTTGTTGATGATCTCGACTATCGCGTGGGCGAGCGCCAGGGTCGCCGTTTGCGCTCGGGCAAGCCCGTCATCCAAGTTGGTGAATTCGCCGGGTGAACCGATGAAGATCATGATGTAGGCATAGTCTCCCCGGTCGCGCACTTCCTTTATTTCGATATGATCCGCGATCGCCGCGGGGTCACTGATCGCGGAGATGGTGCTGAGCACCGTCTCCGGAATCACCTTGTCGTCAGCACAACCGCTGGCAAGTAGTGCCAGCGCGAACAACGCTGCTGGATGGATTCGTCTCATTCGGCTCCCCTTGTCGGTGCAGGAGAGTCAGGCCCTGCCGCGGCGGTCCACAGCATGGCTCGGCTCCCGGGTGGATCCCAGTATCCAGCCATGTGTTTCCAATCCGCGTGACGTATGGTGCGATTCGCGATTCGCCGCCGGCGATACCGGCAGGCATAACAGGTGGGACGAACGAACTGTACCCGAGCACGCCGCCATGGTCAAACGCCCCGGCAGCCCCGCCAGCCCCGCCGGCAGCAGCCGTCTACCCGGCGGCGCCGTAGCTGCCGGTGCCGCCCTTGAGGCGGGGGTCGAGCAGGTCGCGGACGGCGTCGCCGAACATGTTGAGGCTGTACACCACGACGGTCAGGCATACGCCCGGCCAGATCGCCAGCTCCATGTACACCCGATCCAGTACGCCGCCTTCAGTTCCGGCCAGCTCAGGTCGAACCGCTCTTCCGGCCACTCTTCGAACGATCTGCATGGCGCGGCGCACCCGGATGTCGGTAAACGGGCTCGCGTAACGCGCCGTCCGCGAGCCTCACGGGCGCGGTCCCTTTGCGCTTGCGCCAACGGCCCCGGGTGCAATACGGCAGGCTGAACATCCAGAAATAGCCTTGGAGAAATCCGCGATCGAGACGACGATACAATCGGAGACATACGGACGCTGCCACGCCGTCTCGGTCTCCCGTGCGAGACGTGCGCGCAGCATGTCGGTCAAGTTCGCAAGCAGAACCGGCTGCATGGACAGGTGCTCCGTCCCGATCACCACCACGTAGCGCATGCGCTTCGTATCACGAGCCATCAGGTGCAGGATTCCGTAGGACGTGCGGGCTTTCGGAACGAGTTCCTGATGCGTCAGCTCCTTTGACTTCATCTTCCGGACAAACTGCTCGCGATTCCGTTCCGGCGCCTGCGACGCCGATGGATCCTTGATCTCCACCAATACAAGCTCATCATCACCTTCTACTATGAAGTCGACCGGAAGCACTCCCCTCGGGAACCTTGCCCCGGTCCGGTCGAACTGCTCAGCGTGCCAGTCATCGCCGAACTCGAACTGAAGCTCTCCTTCGTCGAATGAGGTCATCGGCTGCGGCCTAGCGAGCGCTCGATCTCACGGTCGTAGAGCGACGTGAAGGCTTCCGCAATCGGGCTGTGCCGGAGCTCGAACGGCTGTGTGGCAGACTCGCAACTCAACTCGCCTTCCGAGTCGCGGTAGAGCGCGTGGAAGCAAACCTCGTCACTCTCCTCGATGAGAAGCTCCAACTCCTTCAGGACTGCATAGTCATGGGTGGCTATCAGGATCTGGACTCCTGCTCGTTGGAGCTGCAACAGAACGTCGACGACGATAGTAATGAGACCCGGGTTGAGATTCGCCTCCGGCTCGTCCCAGAACAGGACGGACCCGTTCGGCAGGGTACCGTTGCGGACCAGAAGCCAAAGAAGACCGAGCTTGCGCAGCCCTTCCGCGAGCAACATGAACTCGATCTTACCGTCACCGTTCTCGACGAAGAACTCCTCGCCGTCAACCGATACCGTGCCTCCGATCGCGTCCTCCAGGTCTTTCTCAAGCCGTCTTAGGGAGTTATCCGTCTGCGCACGCAACGGCGGTAGATAAGCGCGGTCTATAATGTCCGAATGAGTCTCCTCAAAGTGGATCTCGCGTTGTTTGTAGAGCGACCGGAATCCCGGTGCATGAGAAAGCATTTCCTTGACAGGTATGAACGCACTCTTGATGGTATCGCCGGGCCAATCAAGATTCGTAAAGGATCCCCTTCCCCTGGTCCTGTTGGATACCGAAACACGAAATCCGAGGCCGCCACGCCAGACTTCAACAATCGCCTGCCGATCTTCACTTGGATGCCTGACCAGACGCTGAACGTCGTTTCGAGATGGTAGAAAAACTCGAGCAAGCTTGTCAAAGAAGTGCCACTCGGGGCCGACAACATCGGTATCAGGTACGTTGAACTCACACGCCGCGTATGCAACCTTAAGGAGATGCGTCTTACCGGTCCCGTTGGCTCCAATGAACACGTTGATACCCGGGCCAAGCTCCAGATCAAGCTGCTCGAACGCGGTGAACCGTTGGAGGAGAATGCGAGTCAGCGGACCACGCTCTCGGCTCTGCGCCGGGCGGCTCTCCGAGAGCTCATTCCGCATATTCTTTGCTCCGCTCAAAGATCAAGGGCAGACCTCCAGAACTATGCGTATCGACAGGCCCGCCGACTCCCACGGGGAAACCGGTTGAGGTGGGCCGGAGTCGACCACTCGATGCGCGATCACACGGACCGCTTGAGTCGCATGCTGACAATATCATAACACATCAGCGAGCCGACTCGGCCAAAAGGCGCGCCACGAGAGGTGTCGCAATCCGATAGACTGTTCAGGCGGCGACGGCTTACACGCCAAACTGCCCGCGGCCGCCCTTGAGGCGGGGGTCGAGCAGGTCGCGGACGGCGTCGCCGAACATGTTGAGGCTGTAGACCACCACAGTCAGGCACACACCCGGCCAGATCGCCAGCCACGGCGCCATCTCCATGTACACCCGCCCCTCCCGGCTCAGCATGCCTCCCCAGCTCGGCACGCCGACCGGCAGACCGAACCCCAGGAAGCTCAGCGACGCCTCCGAGATGATCACGCCGCCGATGTTGATGCTGAAGATCACGATTACCGGCGCCGCGATGTTGGGCAACACGTGGCGCACTAGCACGGTCCACCTGGAGCAGCCGATCGCATCCGCGGCCTGAAAGAAGGCGCTCTCCTTGACCGCGATCACGGCGCTGCGGGTGATGCGCGAACCGCCGATGCCGCCCGATATGCCCAGCACCAGGATGATCTGCAGCAGCCCCTTGCCGGCGATCGACATGACGGTGAGCAGGATCAGCAACCCCGGAAACGCCATCCAGGCATCCACGAACCGCTGCACGAAGAGGTCCAACCTGCCGCCGAAGAATCCCGACGTGCCGCCGATCAGCACCGCCACCACCACGTTCAGGGCGGTTGCCGTGAGCCCGACGAACAGCGACAGCCGCGCCCCGTAGATGAGGCGGCTCAGCAGGTCGCGCCCCAACTGGTCGGTACCCAGCAGGTAGCGCAGCGTGGCGCCGCTCAGGCGGTCCACCGGGTGCACCTCGAACGACGGATAGGGCGCCAACGCATCGGCGAAGATCGCCACCAGGATCAACACCAGCACCACGATGCCGCAGGCGGTGCCGAGCGGCTTCTCCTTCCATAGCCTGACGAAGAACTCCGCGAACGCATTGCGCCGCCGGGGCGCGGCCCGCGGCGTTGGTGTTTCCGTGGCGCGGCTCATCTAACTGTACCGCACGCGCGGGTCCAGGAACGCGTACACCAGGTCGATGACGAGATTGTTCAGCATCACGGCGGCGGCGAAGAACAGGTTGACGCCGGACACCAGCGGGTAGTCGCGGCTGGTCAGCGCGGTCACGGTCAGGCGCCCCAGCCCCGGCAGGTTGAAGATGTTCTCCATGATCACCGAGCCGCCCACCAGGATCGGCAACTGCGCGCCGATCAGGGTGACGATCGGGATGAACGCGTTCTTGAGCGCGTGTTGCACCACCACTGCCCGCTCGCGGAGCCCCTTGGACCAGGCGGTCCTGATGTAGTCCTGGCGCAGCACCTCCAGCATCATGGTGCGCGTCATGCGCATGGTGGTCGCCGACAGCGCCGTGCCCAGAATCAGGCTGGGAATGATGAACATGGCAATGTTTCCCGCCGGGTCCTTGGCGAACGGAACCCACTCCATCGGCGGCGACCAGCCCCACCAGATCGCCGGGAAGATCATCACCATGATGCCGAGCCAGAAGTTTGGCGTGGCCAGGCCGATGACGGCGATGGTGCGGCCCGCGTAGTCGGCGGCCGTGTCCTGGCGCATCGCCGAGTAGATGCCGACCGGCAGCGCGATTACCTGCGCGATCACCAGTGAGATCACGCCGAGCTGCAGGGTTACCGGCAGGGTGGCCAGGATGCGCTCCTCGACCGCATAGTCGCCGAACAGCGACTTGCCGAGGGTGCCGCGCAGGAGGATGCCCTCCATCCAGCGCCCATACTGCACGTGCACCGGCACGTCCAAGCCCAGCATGCGCATGAACGCCTCGCGGTCGATCTGCATGTTCATGGCTTCGAACTGGGACTCGATCAGGTCCAGTACGTCGCCCGGCAGGAACCGGACCAGCAGAAAGACGATGACGCTCACGATCCACAGGGTCGGGATCAGCAGCAGCAACCGCCGGATGATATAGGCTCTCACGCGACCGATCTCATCGTCTCATCGTGCACAGGCTCGCTGGATCAGCATGGCAAAAAAGGGGCTGAAGGCGTTCGCCCTCAGCCCCCGTGCCAGTCATGGGCAAGGTCTGACTCCAGCCAGCTAGTGTCCCATTTCCGTCTTCAGCTCCTGGTCGATCCACAGGCGGGAGAAGACGACCATGTTCTGCATGCCGCCGAAGCCGCCCTCGGCGTTGTAGCCGGTCACCCACGGCTGGTGCACGGTGAACGCCGGAGCCAACGGCCCCCAGATCTGCCAGTGCTGCTCGACGACACGATAGTCCATTTTCTTGACCAGCTCATACGCCTCCTCCAGGCTGTCGGAGGCGAAGGCGGCATCGTACCATTCGTTAAACTGGGCGTCGTCGACGCCGGACCGGTTCCCGGCATTGCCACCTTGAAACCAAGTCATTTGCCACAACGGATCAGCCTTGACTCCCGCAAGTCCCGAGGTCAAACCAAAATCAAACGCTTTGTGTCTAGCCGAACGTTCTGTGTTGGTAGGTGTCTCGACAACCACATCAACGCCAATCTCACGCCAGTATGCTGCCTGTAATTCCGTCCAACTCACATCATAGCGCGAGAAGTGCATGTACGCGGTCGTGAACCTGAAGCCGTCGGCACCGCGCGGATAGCCGGCCTCATCGAGCAGCTTCTCGGCCATTTCCGGGTCATACCGGTAGTATTGCCGGATCTCTTCCGGCCACTCTTCGAACGGGATCATGTAGTCCTGGAACTCCCGGCCGACCAGTCCCCGCGGAATCGTATCGGCATAGCCTCTGAAGTAGGTATCGTTCATCGACTCGAGGTCCATCGCCAACTGCATGGCGCGGCGCACCCGGATGTCGGTGTACGGGCTCCCCTCCGTCTGGTTCATCGAGGTAACGGAATTCGACCGCTCCGACCACGTGTGTATCACCAGCTCGGGGTTGGTCTCCTGCAGGCTCACTGCCTGGTCGATCGAGTTCAACTGCGAGGCGCCCGGCCAGCCGATGAAGTCGATCTTGCCGGAACGCAGGCCCGCCAGCATGGTAGCCACTTCACTAATTTCGAGGCCCTTCATCTCGTCGATATAAGGCAACTGGTTCTCGGGGTACTTCTCGTCGTGGCGCCAGTGGTTGGGATTCCTGGTCCAGGTGATCGACACCTGCGGAACCAGGTCCGTGATCATGTAAGGCCCGGTGCCCACCACCGTGCGCCAATCCGCCATGTCGCCGTGCTCGTCGATCACCTCGCGCGGATGGATGGCCATGCTGTACCAGTCCAGGATCACCCCCAGGGCGATGAGCCGCGGTTCGGTCAGCTTCATGACCAGCGTCCGCTCGTCGGTGGCCTCCACCGATTCCCAAGGCAGCGATACCAGGCTGCCGCCTCCCGGGGAAGGCTCCGCGTCACTGAACTCGGTCCCCGACAACTTGTTTCCCAGAATGCGCTGAAAGGAATACTCCGCATCGGTGGCGGTCAGTTCGCGCCCGTTCACCGGCGGCTTGTCATGCCAGTGGATGCCCGAGCGGATGTTGAACACGTAGGTCGTGGGGTCAGGCTGTTCCCAGCTTTCCGCCACCGCCCCGGTCAGGGCGTACAGGGGCGCCATGTAGCCGGTGAGAAAGGGATAGATGTTGCGATCGATTGCCCAGTCCACCATGGCCAGCTTCTCCAGCACGCCGCTGGTGATGTAGAGCGATCCGGGGCCGCCGCTGTAGGGGTCGGTGTCGCGGTCGACGTTGTGCTTGAGGACCTGGGTGATGGTGCCGCCGTACTGCGGCGCGACCACTACCTTGCCGGTAACCGGATCGGTCACGTATTCCTTGTCGGCCCTGGTCGCCGGTTGCTCTGCCTCGGCAGCCGCCCACAGGCCGGTCGCGGCAAGAACGAGACCAGCCAGCACGGCCAAGCACGTTCGGTACGTTGCGAATCTCATCAGATTTCTCTCCTTCTTCGAGAGCACTCGGCGAACTGCTCCCCTCGCCCGCTCTCGAAGGCCGGCTTCCAGGCCGGTTAGGCCGGTTAGGCCGGTTACTGGCCAGGCGAAAGGGCACTCGGTATTGAGCTACACTCGCACCTCCTTACACGCATGCACGCGCCGGCCGCCCTGCTCGCGTTTCGGAATGTGCAACGAAACGGCAGGTGCAGGGTCGTCGGCGAAGCAGAGATTGTGATTGGCCGACGACGCCGGCATGGTTGAATGGCTCAAATGCGGCACACGGAGCCGAGCGCGGCGACCGTGCAGGGGTTGGACGAAATGCGGTGAAGGAGGCGCTCGGCGAGCGGTGGGACCGCCAGCGGAGCGGTCAGTCACCGGGTGCTCGGTTTTCGACGGAGCAGGACGGAGCAGGACGGAGCAGGACGGAGCAGGACGGAGCAGGACGGAGCAGGACGGAGCAGGACGGAGCAGGACGGAGCAGGACGGAGCAGGACGGAGCAGGACGGAGCTAGCGTTTGCAGTTATCGCGCGGCTATGGCGGGTTGTATCTATCATCGCGCTCATTACGTGTGTCCTCCTCCCAACGCCCCACAATACCACACTCCCGGCAACCGTCAAGCACGTTGGTGGGAGGGGTTGGGAGGGGTGGGAGGGAGTGCGAAAAACGGCAAAGGCGGTTGACAAGATCAGGCCGCTACGGACTCACATCCGCCGCGCATCCAGGGCCCCCGGATAGGCCGCGGCCCGCCGCGGCCCTGAGTTGAGCGATGCGCGCGCCGGCGTGCATCAGTCCGCCCAACCGGCCCAACCGCTCAACAAGTTCCAGAATGACTGAGCGTGTTAAGCGGCTTGTGCCAAAAATCTGGCGGAAATCCAGAAACAAATCGGGCGCAGGGGTTGACACACTTTTTTGCCGTCGCTGCTGGCCGCTGGTGCGCCTCGGAACCCGGCAATGGTCTGCGCGCTAGCGTTGACCGCCCGCGTGCTGTTTCCGGCGCCATAGTGCGCCGATTGGGGGCTGCCGGAACCCGGTCGAGGACTTGCATGAATCTTGCATTTCTCAACCGGGGTTATAATTACGGCATGATCAATCGGATTGAAAGAGGACCGTTCAGCGAGCTGGGCGATCAGCAACTCCTGGAGCAGACCAGGCGCCTGGCCGCCAATCAGCGCTGCCTTGAAGTGCACATCCTGGACCATCTCGACGAGATCGACCGGCGCGGTCTGGCGCTGCGGCGTGGGTTCTCGAGCCTGTTCGACTACGCGGTGCGGGAGCTGCGCTTCAGCGACGCCGCCGCGCAGCGGCGCATCCAGGCGATGCGGCTGTGCCGGCGCCATGGGTGCGTGCGGGCCAGCCTGCAGAGCGGCGAGTTGGGTATGACCTCGGCAGCGCAGTTGGAAACCACCTTTGCCGGTGCCGAGCGGGCCGAGCGCAAGAGCCATACCGGGCATCGGAATGTCGGTCAGGGTCGCGGCCCCGATCAGGACCAAGACTCGGTTGGCAGCACCAGGCAGCTTGGGCTGCCGGCAGCGCCGGGCGAAGCAGATGAGCAAGGGGAGCGCGGACACCGATCGGCGCCGGAGGGTGCACCGCCCGCCGCCGAGTGCTCCGGTGATGCGAGAGAGCGCGGGCACCGATCGGCGCCGGAGGGTGCAGCGCCGGCCGGCGAGTACACCGGTGAGGTGGCGGCAAGGACCACGCCCGCGGTGGCGGTGGCGGTCGCGAGCCGCTCTGGTGCGCAGCCCCCCGGCGGCGTGCATGCCGGCGCGTTGCTGCCGCGGCCGGAGTTGAACGGAAATGCGGCGCCGGTACAGGCGCCCTCCCGCGCTCCCGTTGCTGCTCCCGGTGCCCCCGGTGCCGGTGCCGGTGCCGGCCCCGCCGCGCCGGCATCTGACGAAGGCCCGGCTGCACAACTTCTGCCGCCGACCGAGTTCTCGGCGTCGACGCCCGAGCCCGAGCCGGTCACGGCTCCAGCGGAGTTGCGGCACACCGCTTCGCGCGCGCCGGAACCACCCAGGGACGATCCGTTTGCGGAGCTGGTGCCCGGCACGGTGTCGGCGGCCCCGCTGCTGCACCCGCAGCGTCAGCGCGAACTGATCGAGCAGGCCGCCGGCATGAGCACCCGCCAGGTCGCCAGCCTGCTCGCCGCCGCCGCTCCCGAGGTGCTGCCACCGCGCGACACACTGCGCGCCGTGGCGCCCGACCGCTACACGTTGAAGGTGAGCATCGACCAGGAGTGCGAACAGGGGCTGCGCCTGCTGAAGGATCTCATGGCGCACCTCGACCCGCGCATGTCGTGGGGCGATCTGGTGGCGCGCGTGGTGCGCGAGGCGGTGGCGCGGCACGACCCGCGCGGCGGCGGGCGCGGGCAGCGCCGGAAGGGTGCAGACAGCGCCGGCGCATCACCGCGACGGACGCCGAAGGAGACACGTGCGGCCGGGGCCGCGGGCGGGCCGGCTCGGCGCGTAGGCGAATCCACAGGGCGGGAGCCGAATCGGACCGGTGCTGCCGGGGCCGCGGGCGGACCGGCTCAGCGCGAAGACGAATCCTCGGGGCGGGCGCAGAACCGGACACGTGCCGCCGTGGCGCCGGTGGCCGCGGCTCGGCGCCGAGGCGGCGCTACTTCGGCGCCGCAGTCGGCACCCGCGGTACTCGTGGATGGCGCCCGCGCAGGCGGCGGTCCAGCGGGGGCGCCCGCCGCCCCTCCGGCGCCGCCGGGCGACACCGCCGCTACCGAAAGGCAGAACCCGATCGAGGTGCTGACCAGCGCTGCTCCACCGAGTCAGTCAGCGCCCGCGGCGCCCTCGGATGGCGCCCATGCAGGCGGCGCTCCAGCGGGCGCGTCCGCCGCTACTTCGGCGCCGCAGTCGGCGCCCGCGGCACAGTTGGATGGCGCCCGCGCAGGTCGCGTTCCATCGGGCGCGCCCGCCGCTACTTCGGCGCCGCAGTTCGCGTCCGGCGCCTTGCTGGATGGCTCCAATGCGGGCGCTGGTGTGCCGGGCGCGCCGGTCGCCACTGCGGCGCCGCAGCCGGCACTCGGCGGGTCCCCTGACGGCGGACCGAGCGGCGCGTCGGCCGGAGCGTCGGCCGGAGCAGCGGGCGGGGCCTCGGCGGATGGCTTTTCTGCGCGGGCCGCCGGACCGGGCGCGTCGGTCGCCACTTCGGCGCCGAAGTCGGTGCTCGGCGGGTTCCCCGACGGCGGACCGCCCGACGCAGCAGCCGGAGCAGCGGCGCACACGAGCCGCGAACCTGTTCACAGCCGCCGCCAATCGCCGCGGCGGCGCCACATTCCCGCGGCTGTCCGGCGCCACATCTGGCATCGCGACGGCGGACGCTGCTGTTATCGCGACCCGCTCACCGGGCGGCGCTGCACCTCTGCCCATCTGCTGCAGATCGACCACCTGGTGCCGGTCGCCGAGGGCGGTGGCCCGGAGCCGTCCAACCTGGCTCTGCGCTGCTTTGCACATCACAGAATGCGCCACGGCTACGCACCGGCTGCTTCGCCGCAGCCCCCGATTTAGCGCCTCCTCCACGCTACCGGCGCTGCTGGCGCTGCCGGCGCGCCACTTGACTGCGCTGGCCAGTCGACTACGCTGGCCGACAGCTTGCAAGTGGCCCGGCGGGGATACCCTTCGCAGCCCCGCGAGCCCAGCGTGCATCTTCGCTACCGCCTCTTCAGACCCTGGCCGGTCGTTCTCGATGCGCTCACGAATCCGGCCGCTCGAAACCGCACCCGGCATCGCGAGCGGCGGGTAGCATTATCGCACATTTAGTTGAGATATTGTGGCCTGATATGGCAACGGTGGAGAGATTATTCGAGGATCCGGCGGGGAGTTACTTTCTGTTCGGGCCGCGTGGCACCGGCAAGTCGACGTGGTTGCGGGCGCGGTACCCGGATGCGGCGTGGATCGATCTGCTGGAGGCGGCAACCGAACGCAACTACTACACCAGGCCGGAGCGGTTCGCGGAGTTCCTCGCGGCCCATGCCGGCCGCCGCACCGTGGTGATAGACGAGATTCAGCGCGTACCCGAGCTGCTGCCGCTGGTCCACCGGCACATGGAACTGGACAAGTCGAAGCGCTATGTGCTGACCGGGTCGAGTGCCCGCAAGTTGCGGCGGGAGGGGGTCGATCTGCTGGCCGGGCGGGCGGTGCGGTGCTCGATGCATCCGTTCATGGCCGCCGAGCTGGCCGGCCGCTTCGACCTGGAGGCCGCGCTGCGGCTCGGCATGGTGCCGCTGGTGGTGATGGCGGATGCGCCGGAGCGGACGCTGGGCGGCTACATCGACCTGTACCTGCAGCAGGAGGTGAAGGCGGAGGGGATGGTGCGGCGTCTGGACGACTTCAGCCGGTTCCTGGAGGTGGCTTCGTTCTCGCACGGGCAGATCCTCAACGTGGCGGAGATCGCGCGCGAGTGCGTGGCGAGCCGCAACACGGTGGAGTCGTACCTGGGCATCCTGGAGGATCTGCTGGTCGCCGTGCGCATTCCGGTGTTCCGGAGGCGGGCCAAGCGCGCGCTGGTGTCACATGGCAAGTTCTACTTTTTCGACTGCGGGGTGTTCCGGTCGCTGCGCCCCGCCGGGCTGCTCGATGCAGGGGCCGAGATAGAGGGGGCTGCGCTCGAAGGGCTGGTGCTGCAGCACCTGCGAGCGTGGATCGGCTACGGCAACGCCGATTACCGGGTGCATTTCTGGCGCACGCGGGGCGGGTCGGAGGTGGACTTCGTGCTGTACGGGGCGGCGGGGTTCCACGCCATCGAGGTCAAGAACGGCCGCTCGCTGCGGCCCGCCGATCTGCGCGGCATCAAGGCATTCCACCACGACTACCCGGAGGCAACGCCGCTGGTGCTGTACCGCGGCGCCGAGACCCTGGTGCGCGACGGTGTGCGCTGCATGCCGGTCGACCGCTTCCTGCGCGCCCTGGTGCCGGGCCGCGCGTTGCCAGGCTGACTACGCCGGCACCCCGGCATCGACGCCCGTCCGGTGCGCACGTCGTGCACGTTGTCGCCCGGCGATGGTCTGTCGCAGTCATCCTCTGCCGACGCTGCCGCGCAGCCGCGGGTCGAGCAGGTCCCGTAGCGCATCGCCGAACATGTTGATGCTGTAGGTTGTATACATTCTTGTCTTCTGTTATCGTCGGTGCGTGGCACAACGCCGTGTGGAAGCCGGATGATCGTGGCCGACGCCTCCCCGCTGATCGTGCTCGCCAAGCTGCGGCGTCTGGAGCTGTTGCACGATCTCTACGGCGCCGTGTTGATCGGGCCGGTCGTGAAGGCCGAGGCAATCGATGCCGGCAGACTCGCCGGCGCGCGGGACGTGGACCAGCTTGAAGGCGCTCTGGCCGATGGACGGCTTCGGGTGGTCAAACCGACGACACCGGCAGAAGGTCACCGGCAGCGCCTGATGACCCGATCTCGGATTCACCCCGGCGAAGCTGAATCGATCGCGCTGGCACGCGCGCGCGGCTTGCGGCTCGTCGTCGACGACAGGGAGGCGAGGAATGCCGCTGCGATCGAGGGAGTGGACCACGTGGGAACAGTTGGCGCCATGCTGGAGGCGTACCGGCAACGACACATGGACCTGGGAGAGCTGGAGACCACGGTTCGGGATCTCAGCCAGATCCTATGGCTGTCCCCGGTCGTCGTAGCCGAGGTATTGAGACTTGCACGGGAGGCGGAGAGATGAAGAAAGACCACATGGTCGGGACGAGGCTGCCGCAGGAGTTGGTGCGGGAGCTGCAATTCATTGAGGAAGTGGAGCAATCCGACCGCTCGACCACCGTACGACGGCTGCTGGCGAGAGCTATCCAGCAGTGGAAGCTTGAACACTACGTGCGGCTGTATGGCGACGGCAAGCTCACGCTCGCGCGAGCCGCGCAGGAGACCGGAGTCTCGTTGTGGGAAATGATCGACTACGCGCGTGCGAGGAAGGTGACGGCTCAATACGACATCGAGGATCTTCGGCACGACGTGGAAACTATCCGCAAATAGCCGGGCCCCGGCGAAGGCGCACAGGCGCCGCAGTCAGGAACTTCCGCGCGCCGCGGTAGCCGGCGGCTCCCACAGCACGTCGAGCGCCACCGTCAGGTGCAGCGACTCTCCGTACCACTCCGGCGTGGCGGTGTCGGGGCCGATGCTGATGCCGGCCGCCGCCAGCCGCGCGTCGACCGGCGCCAGCGGAGCACCTTCCCAGCTCGGCAGCGGCGGTTCCGCCGGCAACCGCAGCGCCTTGCCAGGGGGAGCCGCGGCGCGGCAGGATGGCGGGATGGGCATGTTCGATACGCTGGTTTTTCCCGAGCCGATCGACTGCGCGCAGTGCGGTACCGCGATACCCTCGACGCAAACCAAGAGCCTCGATTCGACTTTGGATACCTACCGCGTCGGCGACGTGGTTTCCGCCGAGGGGGTCACCACCGGCGTCCTCACCGAAAGACTGTATTGCGAGTCGTGCCGGAAGTTCGATCAGAAGATCTACATGACACTGTGGCACAGCCTGATCACCGGCTTTTACACCGACCAAGCGGAGGCGGAGCGCAACCTGCTGGCCGTGGACCGGGCCGATATCCTCTACTACCTCGGCCAACACCAGCGCGAGCGCCGGCGAATCACCGGCCTGCTGTACCGTGTCCTCGGGGTCGTGAACAGCTACGCCGACTACACGGCCAGCGAGGACAAGGAAGCGTTCCTGAACGAGCCGTTCGGGTTCTTGGTGCGCGCCGATCTGAAGGAGCATCTCGACGCGGCCGACCCGCTGAAGAGCATTGTCGAAGAGTACCGGCAGGAACTCGGACGCGCCGGCGAGGAAGTCGGCTGGCCTTGAGCCGCGGTCGGGCAGTAGGATGCCGTTCGACATGAGCTTTCCGGAGATCTCCGACGCCCTCCGCCTGGAGCGGTTGCGCCCGCCCGCCGGCCGGGTGCGCATGGTGCTGGACACCGATACCTATAACGAGACCGACGACCAGTTCGCGCTGGTGCACGCCCTGCTCTCCCCCGAGCGGCTCGCCGTGGAGGCGGTGTACGCGGCGCCGTTCCACAACGAGCGCTCCGACGGGCCGGGGCACGGCATGGAGCTGAGCTACCAGGAGATCCTGCGCCTGCTGCAGCGGCTGGGCCGCTCCGCCGACGGGTTCGCCTTCCGCGGCTCGACCGGCTACCTGGGCGCCGGCGGGCAGGCATGCGAATCGGAGGCGGCGCACGACCTGGTCGCCCGCGGCCTGGCCAGCCCTGACGACGACCCGCTCTACGTGGTGGCCATTGGGGCGATCACCAACGTGGCCTCGGCGCTGCTGGCCGAGCCTGCGCTGGCGGGGAAGATCGTGGTGGTGTGGCTGGGCGGCCACTCCCTGACCTGGCCCGATACGCAGGAGTTCAACCTGCGCCAGGACGTCCCCGCCGCCCGTACCGTGCTCGACTGCGGCGTGCCGCTGGTGCTGGTGCCGTGCATGGGGGTGACCAGCCACCTGCAGACCACGGTTCCGGAGATCGACCGCCACGTGGCGCCGCACGGGGAGCTGGGCGCCTTTCTGGCGGCGCGGTACAAGGAGATGCGCGCCGACCACTTCGCCTGGTCGCGGGTGCTGTGGGACGTGGCCACCATCGCCTGGCTGCTCGACCCGGCCTGGGTGCCGACCGAACTGGTGCCAAGCCCGGTGCTGACCGACCAGGTCACCTGGAGCGTCGACCGGCGCCGCCACCTGGTGCGCTGCGCCAGCTTCGTCCACCGCGACCCGATCTTCCGCGACCTGTTCCGCAAACTCGCTGCCGCTGCCTGAATCGGCGACCGCTCTGTCCGCTCTGTCCTGAGCCCGATTGCGTGGAACGGGTAACCGGAGTAAGCTGGCGTCGCACATGTTGGCGTATATCCTCCGACGCATGGGCGTGATGGTCGTCGTGCTCGCCGCCGTCTCGGTATGCGCCTTCGTGATCATCCAGTTGCCGCCCGGCGACTATCTCGACGACTACATCGCGGGGCTGCAGGCGCGCGGCACCGAGGTGGACCAGGCGGAGGTCGAAGCGCTGCGGCATCAGTATGGCCTGGACCGGCCGCTCTACCTGCAATACCTGCGCTGGATCGGCAAGATCGTGCGCGGCGACATGGGGTACTCGTTCGTCTATGCCAGGCCCGTGGAGGCGTTGCTGAAGGAACGCCTGCCGTTGACCGTGACGATCTCCGTGTTGACACTGCTGTTCGTCTACGCCGTCGCCGTGCCGATAGGAATCTATTCGGCCACCCACCAGTACTCGTTCGCCGATTACGGCTTCACCGTGTTCGGCTTCGTGGGACTTGCCACCCCCAACTTCTTGCTGGCGCTGGTGATGATGATGCTGTTCTTCTACCTCTTCGGGCTCAACATCGGCGGGCTGTTCTCCATGGAATACGTCGGTGCTCCGTGGAGCTTCGGGAAGCTGCTCGACCTGCTGGCGCACCTGCCCGTGCCGATCGTCGTCCTCGGTACCGCCGGCACCGCGGGGCTCATTCGTGTGCTGCGCGGGTCGCTGCTCGACGAACTGTCCAAGCAGTACGTCATCACCGCCCGCGCCAAGGGCCTCGACGAACAACGCCTGCTGTTCAAGTATCCGGTCCGGGTGGCAGTGAATCCGATGCTCAGCACCGTCGGCTGGCTGCTGCCCGAGATCGTGTCGGGAGAGACCATCGTCGCCATCGTGCTGGGGCTGCCCACCATCGGCCCGCTCGTATTCAACTCGCTCCTGTCTCAGGACATGCTGCTCGCCGGAAGCACCATCATGCTGCTCAGCTTCCTGACCGTGGTCGGTACCCTGATTTCCGACCTGCTGCTGGTAATGGTGGATCCGCGCATCCGCTTCGAGGCCTTGCAATCGTGAGCCAACACGAGGCACACACCGCCACCGAATCGGTTCCGAACGAGCGCGCCGAACAGTATTTCGTAGCGACGCAATGGCAGTTGATGTGGCGCAAGTTCATACGCCATCGGCTGGCGGTGATCGGCGCCGTGGTGCTGGCCGTGTTCTACTTCTGGGGTCTTTTTCCGGAGTTCCTGTCACCGAGCGTTCCATCCGAGCGGGTCAGGGAACTCGCGTTTTCTCCCCCTCAGCGTGTCCGGTTCGTGCACGACGGCAGGATTCGCGGCCCGTTCGTGTACGGTTACCGGCAATCGATTGACCAGTTGACGCTGCAGAAACTGTACACCGCCGACACCACCGACCTGCGCCCCATCCGTCTCTTCGTACGCGCTGCCGAGTACAAGCTGTGGGGCCTCATCCCCGGCGACATTCACCTGTTCGGATCCGACCGCGGCCCGGTCATGTTGCTGGGGGCGGACAGCTTCGGGCGCGACCTGTTCACCCGCAACCTGTACGCCGCACGGGTGTCGCTGTCGGTAGGACTGGTAGGCGTGGTGCTGAGCTTCGTGCTCGGTCTCGTACTCGGCGGAATCTCCGGCTACTACGGGGGCATGGTCGACAACGTCATCCAACGCATCATCGAGTTTCTCATTTCGCTGCCGACGATACCGGTGTGGATGGGACTGGCCGCGGCCCTGCCGCCGGAGTGGGGGTCGATCCAGATCTACTTTGGGGTGACGATCATCCTCTCCATCGTGGGCTGGACCGGTCTGGCGCGCGTAGTTCGCGGCAAGCTGCTGGAGTTGCGCGAGGCCGATTTCGTGATGGCGGCCCGGATTGCCGGCGCCAGACAGCGGCGTATCATTGCCGGCCACCTGATGCCGTCGTTCATGAGCTACCTCATCGTTCATCTCACGCTGGCCATTCCGAGGATGATACTCGGTGAGACGGCGCTGAGCTTTCTGGGACTCGGGATTCGGCCACCCGCGGTGAGCTGGGGAACCCTGCTGCAGGACGCGCAGAACATCCAGACCGTGGTGCTCTACCCCTGGCTCATGTCCCCCGCGCTGTTCGTCGTGGCCGCGGTGCTGATGTTCAACTTCCTGGGCGACGGGCTGCGGGACGCGGCGGACCCATACAAGTAACGCCGTGACCGGGACGCTCCGCAAAAGAGAATCCCGGTCACGGCAATCCTGAAATGACTCCGCTACGCCTTGAGTACTACTCCTTGTACCACTGAAAGGCGCCGCTGAACGCGTACACCAGCGGGGGCAGCCGACTCAGGTCGACGTTCCTCAGGTTTTCGCGCGCGAAGCGAACGTCCGGCGCCGGGGCCACGATGCCCATGTGCCACTGATTCTCGGCCAGACTCTGCAGCGCCATTTTGCCGAGCCGCAGGCGTTCGGACTCGTCCAGCGTGGTCGGGATCGCGCGCCACGTGTCGATGTATTCCTTGGCCGCCGGGATCGGCTCCTCGCCCTCGGCGCCACCGGTCTGGTACCACTGCTGCCAGCGCCGCGCCCAGAACTGGCCGGTGGCCCACCAGCCGGCATTGCTCTGGGTGGCGGCGAAATCGCTGCCGTCGATGCCCCAGGCCGAGATCATCGACTCGTTGGCCCCGAATTTCTGCCACATCGTTCCGCGCGGACCGACATCGTCGATGATCGCCGCGATCCCGACCTTGGACCAATGATCGACAATCAACTCGACTGTCGGCGGGATGGCCGCCCGCCGCGCGCCGGCGATGGTGATGATCAACTCCAGCGGCGAGCCGTCGGGACGCGTGCGCACGCCGTCGGCATTCGCCGTCACGCCCACCTCGTCGAGCATCTGCATGGCCAACTCCGGATTGTACTCGGTGTACTTGTCCTGGTACTCCAGCGCGCCGTACCCGGCCTGCGCCTGAACGGACGCCCCACGCGGCGTGCCGACGCCGGCGAACACCAGGTCATTCACCTCGTCCCGGTCGATGGCATGGGACAGAGCCTGCTTGAACTTCGCCGTCGCAAACAACTCACGCAGCCCGGGATCGTCTATCGTATGATTGAACAATAGCGTTACCTCGGTAGCAAATGCGTCATGCCCGGTGGGCTCAATCGAGACGCGATAGTTGTTGCGCTCGGCGTTCTGCATGAATACCGGGAACTTGTCGATGGTCATGCTGCCGCCGTAGATGCCGGCGCCGATATCCTGCTCGCCGCTGATCGCCTTGGCCGCGACCAGCTCGTTGCCCTCCACGACCTGGCCTACAACGTGATCGAGGTAGGGGAGCTGGTTGCCGGCGGTGTCGATCTTCCAGTAGTAGGGGTTGCGGGTCATCAGCACACGCTCCAGGGTCACCGACTCCACCCACCACGCATCGATCACCGGCAGGTCCTGGGCGTAGGTGTCATCGTTGTACTGGCGCTTGGCGGCGAAGAGCTGGTACCACTCGTCGAATCCGGCCTCCTTGGCCAGGTCGCCAGCCTTGTCGTTGTAGTCGATGTGGAACTGCTTGAGGTAGTGCGCCGGATGAAACGGACCGCGGAACGTCTGCGACGCCGCTCCCCAGCGACTGGACAGCGTATACTGCATGGCAGGCAGCGCGACCGCGAACGTGAATTGCACCGTGGTGTCGTCGATCTTCCGAAAGCGCACCAGTTCACCACCCGAATTCCAGGGGGTCGGCTTGCGCGGCATGATGTCGTCATTCTGCAGCATGGCCTCGTACCAGAACACGAAGTCGTCGGCAGTAAACGGCGCCCCGTCAGACCAGTGCATGCCCTTGCGCAGGTGCACGGTGAAGGTCTTGGCGTCCGCACTTTGCTCCAGCTCCTTGGCCGCGTTCGGGAGCACCTGCACCAAGTCCGGACGAGCTCTGATGAACATCTCCTCCAGGTGCATGTACGACTGCGGCCCCCATACGTCGGCGCGCGCGGTCACGCTGAGCTGGTCGGTGTACTTGCCGATCCGCTCCAGCGGCTGGATCACCAGCGGCTCCTCCGATATGCGCTCTTCCACCGGTGGCAGATCGCCGCCGCTCACCATCGCCGCCAGCATGGGTGACTCGCCGAAGCTGGTGATCCGGGTGCCCGTCGCCGACTCGTAGTCGGCCAGGGTTACCCATCGCCCACCCGCTGCGAGCGGGCCGGGGCCGAGCTCCGTCATACCCGCGCCGGCTCCTGCGGCACCCTCGGTCTCACCGCCCGCGTAGGCGCCGAAACCGGCCGTAATCGCGATCAATGTCGCGATCAGAACACGTTTTACCATAGTCCCCTCCTTGAAGTGGGATAGCCGATGGTATGCCATCGAGACCCGGCACACAAGCTGGCGCGACTCTCTTGACTCTCTTTCAGTTCTTCGACGACTTTGCGGTGCGACACTTGACGTATTCTGGGTGAAGCCTCGGAAACCCCTACAAGTAGGATCCCGAGCCCCTGCAGGCAGGGGCGAACTCTGACTGATCAGCAACTTGACCTCATATCGGTCAGCATATAATAAGGTAGCATGATCGATCGGTGGCTCCAGCGTCCTCTTGCCGAGGATCTCTGCAGACCGTTCGTGCACATCCTCTTTGGGGCACGACAGACGGGCAAGTCGACCCTCCTCTCCCACCTCCTGCCCACGCCGTCGCTCTACTACAACCTGGCTGATCCGGAAGAGCGGAGCCGCCTGCTGGCAGATCCGGGTGCGTTTCGGCGTGAGTGCGAGGCACTCCCCCACCGTACCCAACCCCATGTGGTCTTCGTCGACGAGGCTCAGGCGGTCCCCTCGGTGTTCGATGCGGTCCAGGTGCTGTACGATCGCAGCCGGCTACGCTGGAAGTTCGTGCTGTGCGGCAGCTCGGCTCGCAAACTGCGGCAGACCGGCGCCAATCTGTTACCGGGGCGGAGCCTGCTGCACCGCCTGTTCCCGCTCATCCTCGCGGAACGTCCGTCTCCCACCGATGCGGCTACCCCCGACGCGGCTGCCACCTCATTCGTACTTCCCATTCCGGCGACTGGCGTTGGCAGTTCCTTTCCGGCGGCTGATCTGGAAGAGCGTCTGGCGTACGGCGATCTGCCGGGCGTGGTACTGCTGGACGAGGCCGACCGGACCAGGATTCTGTCTACCTTCGCAACCGTGTACCTGGAAGAGGAAATCCGACGGGAAGCGCTGGTGCGGGACTGGGGAGGGTTCGTCAATTTTCTCCGCCTGGCCGCCCGCGAATCCGGCAACGTCGTCAACTACGCCAACATTTCCCGTGAGGTCGGCCTGTCGGTCGCGACGATCAAATCCCACTATCAGCTCCTTGAGGACATGTTCGTCGGCGTTCACATTCCGGCCTACTCGGGCAGCGCACGCAAGGCCCTGCTCTCCACGCCGCGCTTCGTGCTGTTCGACCTCGGCATCCGGCACGCTGCCAGCGGTGCGCGCCCCGGCGTCGACCTGGTGCGCGCCGACCCGGGACGCTACTTCGAGCAGTGGGTGGTGCTGGAACTGTGGAAACGGCTCCAGTATCTGGGCGCGGGCCGTCTGTCCTTCTACCGTACCCGCGGCGGGGCGGAGATCGACGTCATGGTGGAGCGACCGGACGGAGAGATCGTACCGGTGGAAGTAAAGTGGACGCAGCGGCCCGCTCCGGGAGACGCGCGTCACGTAGAAGCGTTCGTGCGCGAGCACTCGGCGGCAACGGAAGGGTTCGTGGTGTGCCGGTGTCCGCGCCCCATGCGGTTGACTCCTCACGTCACGGCTATTCCCTGGTTCACCTTGTAAGGGCGCGCCAGCAGCGCTGCTCTGTCAACCTGGCAACGGTGTCGCCGCCCGCAGCACGCCGCGAGCGAGGTCGATGCCACTCTCTTTCAGTTCTTCGACGACTTTGCGGTGCGACACTGCGCCCTCGTCACGACGTACGGCCGCGACTGCGAGATCATCAATGTCTTCGAGCAACTCGTCGTACTCTTCGATCGGAAGGATGACTGCCTTCCTCCGACCCTGCTCGTCAGTGACGTATTCTGGGTGAAGCCTGGCGAGATCCATCGTGCCGACCTCACCGTATCCAGATTGATCGCCGTCGGCAACAGCAAGATCAGACCTACCAGCACAGTCCGTCTCACGTATCCGGAATCGGTGTCGCCGGCCAGAGTAACCACGCGACCAACGCCGTCAACGCCGCCTCGGGACGGTGCCGGCGGCCGCCGGTTTATGCTCGCGCCGCCTGCGGTTCGTCCTGGGGTGCGGGGAGCAGGGCGGCGACTTCCTCCACGGAGGTGGCGGCCAGTATCTCCTCGGCGAGGGCCTGCGCATCCGCCAGATGGATGCGGGCGATCGTGTTCTGCACGGCGGGCAGATAAACCGGCTCCACGCTGAGGCTGCGTACGCCGATGCCGATCAGGAACGGCAGGTACTGCCCCTGGTGGGCCATGTCGCCGCACACCGATAGCGGCACGCCGCGCTCGCTGCAGACGCTGGCCACCGCGTGCAGGGTGCGCAGCACGGCCGGATGGTGCGGCAGGTAGAGGTGGGCCACTTTCTCATTGGTGCGGTCCACCGCCAGCAGGTACTGGATCAGGTCATTGGTGCCGATGGCCAGGAAGTCCGCCTCGCGGGCAAACTGGTCGATCAGCGGCACCATGGACGGCACCTCCACCATCGCGCCCACCGCCACCTCGTTGCTGAACTCGAGGCCCTCGGCGTGCAGTTCCGAGATGCACTGCTCCACCATCCCGCGCCCGGCGCGCAGTTCCTCGATCGACGAGATCATCGGAAACATCACGTGCAGCTTGCGGCCGGCGTTGGCGCGCAGCATGGCGCGGATCTGCTGGATGAAGATGTCGCGGTTGCGCAGGGTGAAGCGGATGGAGCGCACGCCGAGAAACGGGTTCTGCTCGCGCATGTCGGGGAAGTAGGACAGCACCTTGTCGCCGCCGACATCGAGGGTGCGGAAGTGGATCTCGCCGTGCGGGAAGCGGGCCACCAGGTCGCGGTACAGCTCGTACTGTTCTTCCTCGGTAGGCAGCTCGCGGCGCACCATGAACGGGAACTCGGTGCGGTACAGGCCGATGCCCTCGGCGCCGAGCCGGCGCGCCAGGTCGGCGTCGCTCATCAGATTGACGTTGGCCATCAACCGGATCACCTCGCCGTCGCTGGTGCAGGTGCGCGGCGCGATGGCGCTGGGGTCCTCGGCGCGGGCGGGCTGCGCCGCGAGCCCGGGCCGGGAGTGGGCGGCCACCGCCTTGGGGGGGGGCGGCGGCGGGGGCGGGGAGCCGGGTCCGGTAGTGGCCGACTACCGCTTGGGTGGGGCGCACGTAGACGCGGCCATGGTCGGCGTCGAGCAGGATGTCGGTACGAGTCGGCAGCGCGAGCAGGCGCGGGTCGTTGACGATTACCAGGGGCACCATCAGCGAGCGGGCCAGGATGGCGACGTGCGAGGTAACGCCGCCGGTCACCAGGATCACGCCCGCGACCTGCTCCGACGAAAGGCGCAGCAGTTGCGACGGAAAGAATTCCCGCGCCACCACGATGCGGCCGCGGCAGCCGAGCGATTCGGCCTCCGATCCGGTGAGGTTGAGCAACAGGCGGGTGACCACGTCGCGCACATCGTTGGCCTTCTCGCGCACGAAGCCGACGGTACTGGCCTGGAAACGGCGCAGGTAGCCGTCCGCCACCTGCAGCACGGCGCGCGGCACCGACGTGCCCTGGTCGATCATCGACTCGACGCCGGCGGTGAATCCGGGATCCTTCAGGATAAGCAGGTGGGAGGAGAAGATCAGCGACGCCACGTCGGACAGCCGCTCGCCGACCTGCGCCTGCATCTCCTCCAACTGCTGCTCGGTGGCGCCCAGGGCGCCGCGGAAGTCGTCCAGGGTCAGGCCGGACGGGTAATCGGCCGTGGCGAGCGAGTCGTACTGGCTCTCGCGGTCCAGGATCAGGCTCGGCCCGCGCGCCAGCCCGTCGGACGCTCCCTGCCCCTCGAAGGTTGCCTCGACGTCGGGCGCCAGCGAGTCTTCTCCCTCGCTCGGCAGCGCGCTGGTACCGAGCAGCAGGCGGGCGTTCTCGATGGTGCTGGTGAGCTGCGCCCCGACCGCGCGCAACCCCTGCACCTCCATGCGCGTGAAGCGCCGGTTCTTGCGGCGCTGCACCACCAGCACGCCAATGCGGGTGATGCCGCGCGTCAGCGGTACCGCCAGGAAGGATTCGAACTCCTCTTCCCTGAGGCCGGGAATGTGCCGGTAGAACGGGCTCTTGCTGGCCACCGGCTCGTCGATGTGGCGCAGTTCCTTGAGCGCGGTGCCGGTAAGCCCCTCGCCGAGCTTCAGCCGCACGGTGCCGAGCAGGTCGCGGTTCAGACCTTCGGTGGCGGTCATGGTGAGCTCGCGGTCGGCCGGGTTGTACAGGTAGATGGAGCACACGTCGGCGCGCATGTGCTCGGCAACCATGCGCGCGGTCCGGTCCAGGAACGTGCGCAGATCCATCGCCTCGTGAAACAGCGCGCTTAACTCGTTGATGTTGCAGATTAGGCTGTAGTGCTCCACCGGTAGTGCTCGGAGTAATATAAGCCCCCGGATTACGATGGTGAAGCTACACGACCAGCACCTCCACTCCCGCCACTCGGTCGACTCCAAGGCCGATCCGGTGGCGAACTGCGAACAGGCCCTGGCCGCCGGCCTGGGCGGCCTCACGTTTACCGAACACTACGACATGCACCCCACCGAACGCGGCAAGTGCCAGTGGGACTACGACGCCATCGCCGCCACCATCGAGGATCTGCGCCGGCGCTTCTCGCCCGGGCTGGAGGTCGGCTTCGGCATTGAGGTGGACTACCAAGCGGCGCAGACGGAGGAAATCCTCGGTTACCTGGAACGGCACGAGTTCGACGTGGTGCTGCTCAGCGTGCATTGGTGCGGGGGCCGGCCGCTGCACCTGCGGCGGCGCTGGCAGGGGCTGACCGCCACCGACATGCGGCGGGACTACCTGGCCGAACTGCGCGGGGCGGCCGAGTGGTGCCGCGAGCTGGCGGCCGCCGGACAGCGTCCGTTCGACATCGTCAGTCATCTCGACTACGTCAAGCGCTACCTGCTCGGTTACTGGAGCACGCCGCTGGAGGCGGTGGCGGCGGAGGAGCTGGATCCGATCCTGGAGGGATTCATGGCCGCCGGCGTGATCCCGGAAATCAACACCGCCGGCCTGCGCCGCGACGAGGCGGAAGCCTACCCGGCGTGGGAAATCCTGGAGCGCTACCGGGCACTCGGCGGCGAGCTGGTAAGCATCGGCAGCGACGCCCACCGCAGCGTCGACATCGGCCACGGCTTCGACGCCGTGGCGGCCCGGCTCAAGGCGATCGGGTTCGCCGGCGAGCCGGTGTTCCGCGCACGCGAGCGGCGCATCATCCGCTGGTAGCCGGGACAGCCGGGCGCGCCGTGGTGCGCCGGTCGGCGCATTGCCCCGGCGGCGGGAATTGCCCTACACTGTGGCTACCCAAGGAGCATGACCATGAGCGAAACCACTACTGACAACACCAACTTCCGCTGGATCGGCAAGCGCCCGGTGCGCCACGACGGCGTCGACAAGGTAACCGGCCGCGCCCAGTACGGCGCCGACTTCACCCTGCCCGGCATGCTATACGGCAAGGCGCTGCGCAGCGACTGTGCGCATGGCATCATCAAGTCGATCGACACCAGCGCCGCGCGCGCGCTCGACGGCGTCAAGGACGTGATCACCGGCGCCGACCTGCCGGAGGTCAGCTCCGAGGGCCAGATCGAGGGCGAGGCGCCGGCCAGCGTGCGCGACACCGCCCATAACGTTATCGCGCGCAGAAAGGTGCACTACCACGGCCATACCGTGGCGGCGGTGGCCGCCACCAGCCCGTCGGTCGCCGAGGAAGCGCTGAAGCTGATCAAGGTGGAGATCGAGGCGCTGCCGGTGGTGCTCGACGTGATGGAGGCGTGCTCGCCGGATGCGCCGCTGATCGAAGAGCACCAGCACACCAATGGCGACACCGGCAGCCCGCCGTCCAACATCGCCTCCACCAACACGTTCGAGGACGGCGACCTGGAGAAGGGATTCGAAGCGGCGGACGTGATCGTGGAGCACGAGTTCGACAGCGGCACCGTGCACCAGGGCTACATCGAGACCCACGCCTGCATGGCGGAGGCCAAGGAGAACGGCGAGATCACCCTGTGGGTGTCGAGCCAGGGCCACTTCTCGATTCGCGACGCCACCGCGCAGGTGCTGGCCATCGAGCCGTCGCGGATCAAGGCGATAGCGGCCGAGATCGGCGGCGGGTTCGGCGGCAAGACCACCGTCTACCTGGAGCCGCTGGCGGTGCTGATGGCGCAGCGCACCGGCCAGCCGGTGAAGATGGTGATGTCCCGCGACGAGGTGTTCCGCGGCACCGGGCCGGCGCCCGGCAGCCACACCCGCATCCGCATGGGCGCCACCAGCGACGGGCGCATTACCGCGGTGGACTGCGACCTGTGGTTCGAGGCGGGCGGCTATCCCGGTTCGGCGGTGGGCGCGGCCATGATGGCGCTGATCGCGCCCTACGAGGTGCAGAACTTCCGCATCGTCGGCTACGACGTGCTGGTCAACAAGCCCAAGTCGCACGCCTACCGCGCGCCGGGCGCGCCCAACGCCGCCCACGCCAGCGAGGTGGTGATCGACGAGATCTGCGAGCAGATCGGCATGGATCCGCTGGAATTCCGGCTCAAGAACGCGGCCAAGAAGGGCACCAAGGCGCCGTACGGGCCGGTGTTCCCGGAGATCGGCATGGTGGAGACGGTGCAGGCGGCGATCGATCACCCGCACTACCAGGCGCCGCTCGGCGCCAACCAGGGCCGCGGCGTGGCCTCCGGATTCTGGATGAACGGCGGCGGCGACGCCACCGCGCATCTTTCGGTGCTGCCGGACGGCAAGGTGACGCTGGTCACTGGACGGCCCGACATCGGCGGCTCGCGCGCCGGCCACGCCATGGTGGCCGCCGAGGAACTGCAGATCGACGTGGACGACGTACGGCCATCGATCGGCGACACCGACTCGATCGGCTATAACGGCGTGACCGGCGGCAGCAGCACCGCCTACTCCGCCGCGGTTGCGGTATACGAGGCGGCGCACAAACTGATCGCCGACGCCAAGCGGCGCGCCGCGGAGATCTGGGAAGTGAAGGCCGACGACGTGGAGTGGCGTGACGGCGCCGCCCACCTGAAGGCGGGCGTCAACGGCACCGAGGCGCCGCTGTCGCTCGCGGACCTGGCGGGGAAGGCGTCGCAGACCGGCGGGCCGCTGGCGGCGGACGCGGCGGTGAACGCCAAGGGCGCCGCACCGGCGCTCGGCACCCACATCTGCGACGTGGAGGTGGACCCGGACACCGGCAAGGTGGACGTGATCCGCTACACGGTAGTGCAGGACGCCGGGCGCGCGCTGCACAAGAGCTACGTGGAGGGCCAGATGCAGGGCGGCGCCGTGCAGGGCATCGGCTGGGCGCTGAACGAGGAATACCTGTTCGACGACAACGGCGTGATGGAGAACGCCGGCTTCCTGGACTACCGGATGCCGGTGGCGCTCGACCTGCCGATGATCGACACGGTGGTGGTGGAGGTGCCCAACCCGCGCCACCCGTACGGCATCCGCGGCGTCGGCGAGAACGCCATCGTGCAGCCGCTCGCGGCCGTCGCCAACGCCATCTACGACGCCGTCGGCGTGCGCCTGTACGAGGTGCCGATGTCACCGCCCAAGGTGCTCAAGGCCCTGCAGGACGCCAAGGCCACCCGCAATGTCGCGGCAAACGGCAACGGCGCCGCCGCCCAACCCGCCCGCGAACCGGAACCCGTCACCGCGCGTTAGTAGCGATCAACCCGTGGTGGAAGCCGGGCGTCGCACCAAGAACGGTGCGGCGCCCGGGATGACAGAAAAAGCTACAGGCACATCGGCAAAGGTGGGCGACGAGCAACTTGCAGCCGATGCTCAATCAGCGCTCTGCGACGGGTCGCCGTCGCCGGGGCCGCTGCTTGCGTTCTATCTCGTCATAAACGTCGCCTGCCAAATCGGCGACCGTACCCGTGATTCCGAGCAAGTCCCGCGAACCCTCATAACCGGTCGAGAATAGTCGGCGGGCTGTCTGCAGATTCCTTTTCGCGTCGAGGAGCGCTTCTTCGAGTACCGTCGAGGCAGGACGACTCAGTTCGAACGCCACATCGAGGTCAATCCCGTCTCGTAGCGCTGCCACGGCTTCCTGATTTCCGAGCACCGCGGCAAGCTGGCGGAGGTGCGGATTCTGTCTTGCGATGACCGGCGGCTGGGACTCTCTCTTGCTGCCATACATCCATCGCAGCAGCTCCCCCAACTCACCTCGCTTATCGTCAGGAACGGGGCAGGTCGTTTCGTCATCCACTGACTGCAGACCGATGAATTCGCTGATCGCAGGATAGTCGACCGCGATGACGAGATGGGTAAAAGAAAAGAACGAATAGTAGCGGTCGTTGCGGTCGAATACGTTAAGCCTCTCGGCCTGCTCCAGGACCATCAGTGCGCGATAGAGTCGCTGCACCGTGCGGTGGGTGTCGCCGATCTGCCGTGCCATGTCGTCGAGTGGCACACCGTACTTCCTGTGCACGTCGGCAATGTAGCGAGACCTTGCATAACTACCCCATTTGGCTGGACCGTTGACATGCTTGAAGGCGAATTGACGCCAATAATCTTGGCGCGTACTGATCAATACCGGAAGGTTGTTCAGTGATTCCCGGGCATCCCTCGAGAGCTTGGGGATCGTGACATGTCCGGGGTCGACGATGCCCGGCTCAAGTAGAACACGTACCGCCGCCAAGCGGCGGTTACCCTCAATGACGATGTTCTTACCCGCCTCCCGGGCAACGACCAGTCGTTCGTACGGGAAAAACCCGCACGCAGCGATTGACAACACCAGCTCGTGAACGCCCATGGTGTTCCACAAGAGCCGTATCATCTCTTCATCAGCTGTCTTGCCGATTACTTCGAACTGGGCGAGACGCGCGCTATGGCGGTCAAGGCTCAGGTGCTCGACCGGCATCGAACGAGTGCGATACGTTTCCTCACTCATTCCCTACTCGACCGTGCAGATTCATGCAAAGAGGCGTTCGCGAGTGATCACCAGTTCAGCCAAGCGATTGTGATGCGCATTCTTCATGCGCACCTGGACAGCCTGGAATCCGTAGCGGGCAACCAGGCGGGCAACCTCGGGAGAATAGTCATAGGTCATCAAGACGCTGCCCTCATGCTGCGCCATGATCCAGAAGAGGTGTTCGTGGTCAAGGTGATTATGCGTATAGAGGCGAGTTCCTGCTCGCTTGCCGCCCGCAGTATAAGGTGGATCAACAAACACTGCTGCATCACGGCCCCAGGACTGGAGCAACGGTTCGATGAGGTGCATGCTGTCCGCTTCGTGGAATGCGATTCGGTCGGCGTGTTCCGCAATGGCGTTCAGCCGAGCGATCAACGTCTGGGGGTACCAACGGGACAGGATACCCTTGCCGTTCTCTCCACGCCTGCTGAGGGACGACCCCGGAGCAAGAATTCCGGCCCGATGGGTGCGGTTCAATACGAGCGTCCGGAACCCTTGGTCTACTACCCCTTCGTGGGAAGCGCGCTCCAGATCACGAACTCGCTCGCGCGTAGGCGCGAATTCGGCGATACGAGCGACAAGACTCGGTCCGTGAAGGAGTGCCGCTCGCCAGAATGCGGCAACATCACGGTCAAGTTCCATGAGTATCGCCCGTTCGGCCAAGTGCTCCATGATTGCGGTCAGGGAGATGATGGCACCGCCGGCGAACGGCTCGACGAGCAGCCTCGGGCGCGTCCGGGACAGCCACGCGCGAATGTGTGGCACCAGCCACGTCTTCCCACCGGGATAGCGCAGCGGGCTTCGCTGAGGCACCTGTGCGACATTGACCGCCGGAATGCGACTGACCGGATATGGGATGTCTCGATCATGGGTCGGCGTAGAGCTACCGAAATCCAGGTCGCGATCTTCGTTCGCCGTGCCGCTCGCAGAAGTCGAAATCGCGTCGGTCATCGCTTGCGAGCGTACCGTAGACCGACCCCTTTCGCTACCTCGCGAATCGACCCTCCGGCCAAGACTCGAACCACGGATAGCCATCCCGGTCAGTGGCGGATGGAGCCATCGGGGTTGCGGGGGGCGGCGGGGCCGCGGGGGGGGAACGGGGAGCGGGGGGCGGCGGGGGCGGCGGGTTCGGGGGCGGGGCCGGGGGGGTGGAACGGGAAGCGGGCGGCGGCGGGCTCGTCGATTTCGATGCCGATGCCGGGACGGTCGGGGAGCTGCAGGTAGCCGTCGACCACGCGCGGGGGCTGGTCGACGACTTCGCGGGCGGCGCCGTGCGGCAGGTTGGCCTCCTGGAGGTAGTAGTTGGGGATGGCGGCGTCGAGCTGGGCGAATGCGCAGGTGTTGACCGGGCTGCCCATGAGGTGCGGGAACACGCGGACGAAGCTGGCCTCGGCGAGGGCGGCGATCTTTTTGGCCTGCGTGATGCCGCCGGCGAGCGACAGGTCTGGGCGGATGAAGGCGGCGATGCGGCGCCCGATCAGTTCGGCGAACTGGAACAGGTTGTAGCTGCGTTCGCCGGCGGCGATCGGCAGGTCGACGTGGCGGGCGACGTACTCCAGGGCGTCCTCGCTCTGCGGCGGCAGCGGATCCTCGTAGTAGCTGAGCCGGAACGGGGCGAGTTCGGCGGCCAGGGTGATTGCCTCGTCCGGGGTGAGGTTGCGGTGGATCTCGACGCCCAGGTCGGCGCGGTCGCCGACGGCGTCGCGAATGGCGCCGACGATATACACCGCCTCGCCGATCACCGCGCTGGAGGATTCCGTGCGCTCCCAGCCGGCGAAGAAGGGGGACGTGCGCAGTGCGGTGAAGCCTTGTTCCACCAGTTCGCGGGCGTGGTCGGCGCGTGCCTCGACGCTGTCGCCGGCGACGTTCTCGAACACCTTGATGCGGTCGCGGCAACGGCCGCCGAGCAGGCGGTGCACCGGCAGGCCGGCCGCCTTGCCGGCGATGTCCCACAGCGCAACGTCGATGGCGCTGAGCGCGGCGCTGGCGGTGGAGCCCATGAAGTGGGTGGCGCGCGACACGGCCTGGTGGTGATGCTCGATGCGCGCCGGATCCTTGCCGACGAAGTACTCGGCGAGCGACTCGATCTCCCGCGCCACCACCTCGTGGCGCGCCCACAGCCCCGCTTCGCCGTTGCCAGTGAGGCCGGCGTCGGTGGCTACCCGCACCAGCAGGTAGCGGTCGGTCAGGATCGGCTTGACGGCAGTGATGCGCATGGCCTAATCCTAATGGATCGCGACGCCCGCTTCGGCGGCGATGCGCTGCACGTTGGCCACCGCGGTCGGGATGCGCTCGTCGGGCAGGTGCTCGACCAGCAGATAGCGGTCGGGCGCCAGCGCCTCCCAGCGGCGCACGGCGGTATGCAGGTCCAGGCAGCCCTCACCGGGGGCCGCCTCATTCAGGTGCACGACGAAGCCGTCCGCCGTGGCCAGGTCCTTGATGTGGCCGACCGGGGCAACCGGACCCATCAGGTCAAAGATGTGGTTGATGCGATCCGTGCTCGCGTAGGCCTGCTCCAGCGACTGGAAGTGGTTGACGAAGTCCATCACTACGCCAAGCCGCGGAGAGCCCACCGCATCGATGACCTGCCGGTTGATCTCCGGGGTGCCGAGAATGGTCAGGTTGTGGGTCTCCACCACCACCGTAATACCCGCCGACTCGGCGGCGGCCGCCACCGTGCGCAACTCGCCGATCAGGGTGTCCAGGCGGCCCGGTTCGTGGTTGCGCGGCGACGGGCTGTAGGAGCCGGTGGGGCTGAGGCTGCCGGTGCGGATCAGCACCACGCCGGCGTCCAGTTCGCCTGCCACCGCCAGGCCGCGGGCGATGCTGGCCTGAATGGCGGCGCGCACCGCCGGGTCCGGGTCGAACAGGCACTCGCTGTAGCCGACCCCCATCTGCGCCAGCCCCAGCCCGGCATCCCGGTAGCGCCGCCGGCAGTCGCGCAGGTCGTTGTCGGTCACGGCGGCCAGCACGGGGCCGGGAACGTGGAAACAGGCCGCCGACACCCCCAGGGACGCCGCCTGCTGCAACTGCTCGCCGGTGACCGCGCGCGGATCGCCCGGCACCAGGCCGACTACGCCGAGCCGCACTGGCGCACCCCGGTCCGAGAATGCCCGCCGGCAACGCAGGCCGGCGCGTCGATTGTCATCGCCCGCCGGGTCACGGAGAATCCTCGCCGCCGGCATCGAGCTCCGCCAGGTAGGCGCGCATCTGGCGCACGTACTGCGGGAAGCCCACTTCCGGCTCGGGCAGGTAGGCCTTCCACGCCTTCTCCCACTCCAGCGTCAGGTAGCCGCCGTAGCCGCCGCCCTGGAGCATGCGCAGCGCGTCGCGCACCGGCATGTCGCCGTCCCCGAGCAGGCAGTAGCGGTAGCCGTCCTTGTCGTCGTCGGTCAGGAACGAGTCCTTGAAGTGGGTGTCCACCACGTGCGGACCGACGTTCTCCCAGCACTGTGCCGGGGTCTGGCCGAACATCCGCCACGGGTGATGCACGTCCCACAGCACCTTCAGGTACGGATGATCGACCCGCGCCAGCATGTCCCGGACCAGGAACGAATCCACAAAGCCGTCGTGGGTCTCGATCGCCGCCGCCACATCGACGGTCGCACCGTATTCGGCCACCGTGCGCAGGCACTCGGCAATCCAGCCGTAGGCCTGCCCGGGGCCCACGTCCGATGCGATGTTGCCGCCGTACAGGCGAATCTTGTCGACGCCCATGGCGCGCGCTAGGTCCATGTTGGCCCTAGCCTCGTCGACGTTGGCCTGCCGGTCTGCGGCGGACGCCGAGGAGAACCGGCAGCCCGTCATCAGCATCATGATCTCCAGGCCGGCGTCGTGTGCCATGCGCAGCGTTTCGGCGCGGCGGCCCGGCTGCAGTTCCGGCACCTTGAGCAGATCCATCTCGCCCATCACGCCGCGGATCTCGAAGCCGTCGAAGCCGTATTCGCGCGCGCGGGCGACGATTGTCGGATACGGCCAGCTCGGGCAGCCGAGCGTAGAGAAGCCCAGTCTCATGTCGCTCATCGTCGTTTCGCTCGTCGTTCTCATGATTGTTCCTCCAGGAATGCGTCGACCTGGCCGCGGGTGCGGTACGCCGGCAGGGTGGCGAGCGTGGTGCAGCACAGCGCCGCGGCGGCGTTGGCGAAGCGTGCCGCCTCGCTCAAGGTACGCCCCTCGGCCATGGCCACGGCCAAGGCGGCGTTGAAGGCGTCGCCGGCACCGGTCGTGTCGACGACCTCCGAGATCGCGAAGCCGGGGATGTGCTCGCTGCCGGCGGCGGTGACGCACAGGCAGCCGCGCTCGCCGAGGGTGAGCATGGCCGCGCCGCAGCCTCGTTCCAGCAGGCGGCGGCCGAGGGTTTCCTCGTCACCGCCCTCGCCCGCCGCCAGGCCCAGGCACGTTCGCGCCTCGGTCTCGTTGGGGGTGATCACCGACACGCTCGACAGGTCGTGCGCCGACAGGTTCCGGGCGGGCGCAGGATTGAGGATGGTGGTGCAGCCCGCCGCGCGGCCGCGCTGCATGCCGCGGAGGGCGGTGGCGAGCGGGATCTCGAGCTGGGTGAGCACGGTGGCGGGGGACCGCATGTCGGCGCCGACGGCGTCCACGTCGGCGGTCGAGAACTGCCCGTTGGCGCCGCTGTCGATGGCGATCATGTTCTGGCCGCCGGGGCCGAGAATTACGAAGCCGACGCCGGTGGCGATGCCCTCCTGCAGGTGCAGGTGATCGGTGCCGACCGCCTCGCCTGTGAGCATGGCGCGGAACGCCTGGCCGCGGGCGTCGTCGCCGACCCGGCCCACGAACGAGCATCGCGCCCCGAGGCGGGCCGCCTGCACCGCCATGTTGGAGCCCTTGCCGCCGTGGGTTTCGAAGTAGCCGCCGCCGTTGACGGTCTCGCCGACGGCGGGAAAGCGCTCCACCTCCATCACCAGCGCCACCAGGTAGCTGCCGATCACCACCACCGCCGCCGACTCCCGTGCCGGCGCCACGCCTGTGGTCATCGCCCTGAAGCCTCGTCCTTGACGCAGCGGAAGCCGATGGTGGCGCAGCGATCCAGGCCCGGGTACATCAGCAGCACCTTCTCGTGGCAGTCGTTGGGCTGCGCGCCGCTGGCCTGGTACCACTTGCTGCCCACCACGATCAGGTGGCTGCCGCCGCGTACGATGGCGTAGCGGGTGTGGCCGTCGTCGCGCTCGCTCTCCGTCCACTCCCAGACGTTGCCGGCCATGTCGAGGCATCCCCACATGCTCACCCCGTCCGGGAAACGGTCCACCGGCGTGGTGTCGTCGCCGGCGCCGTTGCAGCGTTCGGGGTCGAATGTTTCGCCCCACGGCCACAGGTCGCGGCCGGCGGCGCGGTGCCACTCCGGCTCGGTGGGCAGCCGCTTGCCGGCCCAGCGCGCGTAGGCGCGGGCATCGTCCAGGTCCACCCACACCACCGGGTGGTTGGCCTTGCCGTCCGGGATGCGCCACTGCCACGGTGCATCCGCCGCGGCGCCGCGCTCCCAGTGGCGCAGGAAGTTGTGCAGTTCGCCGGGCCGGTAGCGCGCGTCCTCCAGGAACGCGCGGTACTGGGCGTTGGTCACCTCGGTGCGATCGATCCAGTAGGAGGCGAGATCCACTATCTGCGGCGGATGGTGCTTGGCGCGGTGCTCCTCCTGGCTGCCGTAGCACGCGCCCTCCATGAATGCGGCCACGTTGTGGCGCACCTGCATCTGCAGCAGCGGACCACTTGCCACCCGGCACATGCCGCCCGGGTCGCTGCCGGGCGATACCGGCGGCGTCGGGGTGACCGGGCGCGGCTCGTGGTCCGCCACCGTGACCCGGTCGCGGTACGCGCGCCCGCGCGTGGTCACGGCTGCGGCAGGCGGGCCGGGCGGCGCGGGCGGCGGGAAGCGCACCGCCACCCCCTCCGGCGCCGACACGATGCAGCCCGCCGATCCGGGCGCCATCGGCAGCGCCAAGGTCACGTACTCGCCGCCGCTATCGGTCGCCGCCGGTCTGAGCTCGGCGCCGTTCCACACGTCGTAGTGGCGCAGGGGACCGCCGTCCGCGCCGCGGCCGGCAACCCGCAGCAACGGCCCGTCAAGCGGCGATTCGGACGCGTTGAGCAGGGTGTGCACCACCGTCTGCCCATCCTGCCAGCGGTGCGCGTACAAGCCGTCGGCCAGGGTCGCCACGTACGGCTGCCAGTGCATGTCCTGGAACGCCTCGGCGTGCTCGCGCAGAATCCAGACGCAGCGGCGCAGCAGGGCGCGGTCCGACTCCCGCCACGGGTTCCACCAGCCGAAGATATTCTCCCACACCACCTGCCCGCAGCCGTGGAAGAACCCCTTGTTCAGGATCTCCGTGTGATCGAGCGCCGTGCGCTCAATGGCGCGAAACGAAAACCGCGGCTGCAGCCAGCGTATGGTGAGCAGGCCCGGCGGCGCGACCGCGCTCCGTTGCAACCAGCTCCCGGCCACCGAAGACAGCGCCGAAATCGGCGGAATGCCTTCCGGGTTGAACACGATTGACGGATTGGCGCGCTCCAGCGGCGCGCGGAAACCGGGCTCGTCCATGGTCATGGTGTCGAGAAACACGCCGTCGGCGCCGATCGCCGCGATGATGCCGGCCAGCGCCTCGCCGTCGCCCCGCCCGTCCTGCTCGCGCCGCGTGCCGACGTCCCACGGGTTGTAGTTCACGAACACGCGCACGCCGCGGTCATGGGCGCACTGCACCAGGCCGCGCAACCCCGGCAGGCCGCCCGGCATGTCGCGGTACAGGTCGAGTTGATTGCGTCCGTCGATCCCAAGCCGCGGATACGACTGCCACAGCAGAATGAAGTCGTAGCCGCCGAACTCGCGCTCGCCGTCGTCCAGAATCTCGTCGATCCGGTAGCGCCCGGCTGCGCGGTCGTAGAACGAGGTGTCGTACATGAACAGGAACGCCTCCACCCAGGCGCCGCGGTACCAAGCCAGGTCGTCGCGCTCGAACAGCCTGCCGTCCAACTGCTTGCGCAACTCCGCCCGGCGCTCGTCCAGGGCCCGCGCCGCCGCCGCATCGCGGCCGACCAGCGCAGCCCCATCGTTGGACCACTCGTGAAGATCAATCACCACGCCCCCAGCATGCCACGAATCCCGCGCCTCCTGCACCGGTCGCCGGACGCAGATCCACGGGCTGCCAGCCAAGTATCGTTGGGTGGAGGATACGTAATGAGCGTGGAACTCCGATGTCTCCCATGCTCGTCACCGTTACCGCGACTGGCGCGAAAAAAGTTGCTGATTTCGTGGATTCGGAGTTGACATGGTTTGGGCGGTCCGATTGTGCCGCGTGCCGACTCCAGCCAGGATTTCGCGCACGGTGCGCGTGGCCGGCTTCTCCCTGGCTCGGCCGCACTTATTGACCCGGAGAGCCAAAATCCGTCCTCCGGCGCCCCCACGGGCCGTGAAGGGGCGGGTGAAATCCGGGTGTACGATGCATCATGGAACACAACACGATCACCCTTGCACGCCACGCGACGGCGCCCGAGCGGCCTGAACCGACGGTGATAATCCGGCCGCCCGACGGCGAGGCGCTCGCCGCCGCTGCGGAGACAGCGGCAGACCGCAAGCCTGGGGACGGTGCAGCCATGCGACCGGATCAGGCCCAGGAGCCCGAGCTGAAACGCCTCGGGAACCAGATCGCCGAGCTGTCGGCGCGCATCGACGCGGCTAACTACGAGCTGCTGTGCCAACTGCGCGAGTTCGACCGCCGCTACGGCTGGGAGGGGTGGCGCTCCTGCGCCCACTGGCTGAACTGGCGCACCGGCCTCGCCCTCGGCGCCGCGCGCGAGAAGCTGCGCGTGGCCGCCGCGCT
>MKWU01000246.1_pt1 | contig 102689 bp, 71 predicted proteins | sample 809101 | NCBI WGS metagenome assembly MKWU01 (sample SAMN05860141, study PRJNA318959) | sponge metagenome | host: Aplysina aerophoba | place: Slovenia: Piran, Adriatic Sea, Gulf of Piran | collected 2013-05-07
TTAACTGTTCCATTCACATGTTGTTCTGCCATGTTACGAACACAGTGATAAGCTGTTGCTACATAAGCAACAAGTTCTCCATTTTCTTCTTCAAGAGAAACCACCGATGCACAAGAGTGGATAGTAGGGGCGGCGCTGTTAATCTTATTGTTTGCCCAAGTCATCTGTGCTCCGTAGCTCAGTCCACTGTAGACATTTAGGGGCACTTTAGCGACTCCACCCTGACCACTGGCTAACCTGGCATCAGCACCACCACAAGGGGTGCCTGTTCCACCTACTCCACCTCTTTGAGGTTTACAGGCTGGGATGATGCACAAGCTGGTAGCGACAGATAACACCATAAGAGTAATAAGGATGTGATGGTGTTTTTTCATAGGCAAAGTATTGTCTTTTTGGCTGATGGATTCATGTATGTCTCAAAAGGAGGTAGAGTTACGAACTGTCTCACATTGAACAGCTCGTAAGTAAGTATTAAGATAGAGCAACACCTTAATATCGGATTTGGAGGTTAGGAACTTAATAAACAAATAATTATATAGTCTGTGACATCACTCACAGACTATATATCTAAACTAAGTTACTATTATCACTCACCACCACTCATATGTAGCTCATATCAGAAAATTTCTTTATGCTTTATGAGACTAGATATAGGTTAAAAGACGTGATGAAATAGCCAGATAAGAATCATTCTGACATATGATGTTTTAGTATTTGCTTCATCATATCATCTATAGTATGGATACAAAAGCTTTCCTTGAAAGTTAACATCAAGGATGTTTTCGTGTTGTAGGGTTGTATTAAGGCTTACCACCGAGGTTTAAATCTACTGGAATGTGCTTAGTGGATGATTTGGTGATGAAGGAGGTTCGTTGCCTTTATGATGGTGATCAGCAGTCAGATTATCTTTGTGATGATTCAAAGAAAATCTTAAACCAGGCACGGCAAAAATATAGAGCATGTGATTTACATAAAGATTCATTGAATATTCATCTGCATAGCGAAAGTTGCCTTATTAGCCATTGGTACGGAGATGAGAAGAATACTTCTTTATGGCTTGTTTTGAAAGCAAAAGGATGGTCTGTGAAGCGTCATCATGGTTTGCTTATGGTTGAATTAGATTTTAGTAAGATCTTTTTATCCAAAAAAATAAACGACCTTTGTTCTCCTATTGTTCACCATATGGTTTTTTGCTTGATTCAAGACTAAAAAGAGAAGCTCCTATGAAGATGATAAAGGAATGGGTGCTTGGTGAAGCGAATACAAAAAACAATCAGCTACATACTTTAATCAAAGATGTTTATAAAATAGCTTTTCTTCCATTGCTTATAGATCTCAATTCAGTGCCAAAGATTGCAACAGATATACTAGCAAGAAGTGCCAAATCATCTCTGATCAACAGATAGTGCATGAAAAAAACTGTTGCCTAAGAGTACGTTTTTTACTAAACTTTATTTATAAACTTATAAACTGGTCCTCCAAAAAAATCATATCATTGTTTTTAGGTTTGATGATTCTCATTTAGATGGCTTGGAAGATGTAATGTATTATGATACTGCCAATATTATTAGGATAGAGTGATTCGTTCAAAACAGAACATCATTGTCCTATTAATAATAAAAAACATTGTATTATCAATGGGTTATATTCAATTTTACCACAAATTTTGCGAAACTTCAGTTCTAAGATAAGCCCACTCTGCTTCTCTAATTAGCCATATCTAGTATGTAATGTCTTAAATCTTCTTTCTCTTGAAAAGCTCTTATGGATTCTGGATGCACTTGATACATTTTCCGTGTGTTATCAAAACATAAAAAATCATCATCTAAATCTAAATGTTCATGACCCCATTCATTAATTTCTTCTACCACTCCCTGCTCCATCAATTGATACTGACCTACCATGGCACAAAACTCTTGACGAGATAATGATTGACACTCCATAAGTCGACTGACTATATGATCAAGACTCTTAGATAATCCAACTCTGTTTGTTTCCTTTTCTAGTGTTTCTTCCTGAGGATTGGCACCATCAAATATCCTCTCCAGCAGCAACTGAACACTTTCCTCTGTCTTGTCTTCTGAGCTAGAATCTAAATCTAACGTAACTATCGGCATAGTCTCTCTATCAGGAACAGTGGCTGCCTCTGGCTTTTCTGATATTTCTTGTTTTTGCATCTTCTCTTTTTGGATAACTTTTTGTGTCATATGGAGAAATTTTTTCAAAAATTTATAGATCCCATTTGAGGGCACTTTAAGAGTAGAAGAAATCTTCTCTAAGATACGCTTTTCTCTTTTACTATCAAACCAACTTTCTGAGATCATGGTATTGAGAATAAAAAATGCTACTTCCTCTTTGTGTTGTGCTGGAAGACTCTCAAGACGAGCAACAATATCTTTCACCCCAGCAAGATCATAATCATCAGCATAGTTTCTGAACTCAGTCAGTGATTTAGTTAATTCATCTTTTGCCAACTGATTATTATCTTGTACTTTAACGTCACCTTGAGTAAGCTCAATCAGGCCAGATGTTTTGGTGCGTGTAGAAACATTGTGTGTTAGCTCATTAAATAAAGAATGCAACTGGTTACTTGATTTATGGTTTTTTTTCTTAAAAAAACGATTACCATGCATCCTGATAAAATCTTTATTGAGAACAATAAATTGTAACAAAGCAATAAAAAAGGCTTTTTTAGATCTGTAATTTGCCACAATATTAAATATAGCTACAGCACCTTCTTTTATCGAATCAAGGTCGCGAACAGTTCCTTTGATATCCTCACCTCTTTTTGCATGAATATCCCGTTTAGGTACAACACCAGAATGCAATGACTGCACAGTCGCTTTATATTTTTTTCTTTTAACCATTGTATTGTATTTTCCCTTTGTAAGTTTTCATAATTGACATGAGCTCACTGTGTTTTTCTAAGTAACAAAATCTGATATGATATGCTTAAAATTTTATTTATTTTGAAAATCTTCTATGGATTTGGGGTGTACTTGATAGACTTTTCGCGTATCATCAAAACTCAAAAAATCATCGTCTAAATCTGAATATTCATGGCTCCATTCATTAATCTCTGCTACCACCCCCTACTCCATCAATTGATACTGACCCAGTATGGCGCAAAACTCTTGACGAGATAACAGCTGATATTTTATAAGTTGACTGATAATATAACCAAGACTTTTAGATAGTCCTCCTCTGTTTGTCCCCTCTCCAGCAGCGACTGAGCATTTTCCTCTATTTCACTTTCTGAGCTACTGGTAACATCTAAATCTAACGTAATCATTGACATAACCTCTCTATCAGAGACAGGTTTTACCTGAGGTTTTTCTGATGCCTCTTGTGTTTGCATCTGCTCTTTTTGGACAGATTTAATATGACGCCCTTGTAAGCATCCACTAAATACCACTGCCGGATCTGATGGACATACCACCTCACGGGTGTGTACATGCCCTAAAGCCCAATAGTCATAACCTTTTGTGCAAAGATCATCTAGAGAACAAGGAGCATAATTGGCATCCCCCTCACGACCATTTAAACTGGTGTGTAATAGTCCCATATTAAAGTAGTCTCTTCTTGCTACAGGATACTTTAAAACAAGATTATCTGTTACTGCGCGCTCAGGATAGCTTTGACCATGCAAAGCTATTATATGCTCTTCTAGTAAGTGCTCTTCTAGTAAGAACGTTTCCGGTTTTTGATGCGAAAAGAGCTTCATGTTTTGCAGTGGTGTCAGTCTTTTGATCATGTGGTTTGCCGCATCATGATTTCCTGCTACCACATAAACCATGATTGTACCAAGACGCGCTATCTGTTTATGAAAAAATAAGCCAGTATTATAATCTTTCCAGTCATCATCGTATAAATCACCAGCCAAAACAATAAAATCTACTTTTGCTTTTAGAGCAAAATCAATAAGACTAACAAAGGCTTTTCGCGTTGCACTGCGAAGCTGATCACGCTTATCATCATCCAATGGTGATAAGCCTCGAAGAGAACCGTCAAAGTGGATATCAGCGGCATGGATACATTGAAACGTCATGTTATCTTTTTATAATGGTATAGCAGCCTGCGCTCTTTTTAACTTCTCGCCATAAAGGCTTCTAGAATCAAGTACATTTTAAAGCTATTGTTTGATTGTGTTACATTGGTCCTACCTAATGAAATAACCTGATAAGAATCATTCTGACATATGATGTTTTAGTATTTGCTTCATCATATCATCTATAGTATGGATACAAAAGCTTTCCTTGAAAGTTAACATCAAGGATGTTTTCGTGTTGTAGGGTTGTACTTATGAAAATATCCGTATGGAGTTTCCCACAAAATATGTCTCATATGATTCTTATGACATATGAACACTTCAAAATATAAAGTTAAAGCATATGATAAAACGTTATAGTCTCTTACTGTGTGCGTGGTTGGTGATGGTTGTATGTAGTCATAAGCCGCTTTTGGGGCAATCTAAAGACTTTGTACTACCAAGAGGATTATGGGTATCGAATGTGGGAAGTGACGTATTTCAATCTTATAGAAATATGCTTTCAGCTATATATGCAGCCAAACAACTAGGAGTGGATAGTCTATTTCCTGTGATATGGAACAAACAAGATTTCTTTTTTAACTCAAAGACCGTCATCCAAAGGCTTAGTCCATCTTATATTCGCAGAACTCGATATAACGAAGATGTGCTTGAAGTCATGATCCAAGCTGCTAGAGATAACAACCTTAAGATCTATCCTAGCTTTGAATCAGGTCTTCGTGTGGTATTGGGTTCAGAAAATTCTGATTATACCACATCTATTGGTCAAAAATTTCTCGATCAAGACAATTGGTTAAGTCTTGATAAATATGGAAATGTTTATCAAGAATGTTATTTCAGGGTATGCTTTGGTTTTATCAATATCCTTAATCCAGAGGTTAGAGACCTACTCTTTTCTTTGGTAAAAGATCTGATCACCTCTTATGATATTGATGGCTTGATTTTTGATGATCATTTCTCCTTACCACGTACCACACTAGGCTGTGATCCTTCTACAGACGCATACTATGACGAAGAGAGTGTCTATAGAAATCTACTTAAGTCTACTCAAAAAATCACTCCTTTAGGTATTGTTAAGCATCTTACCGATCGATTGTGTGATATTGATGCTGATCAATGGCGCAGGCAAGCTATCACACAATTTATAGCTGACTCTAAGGCTCTTGCAGAGAGGTATGGCAAGAAGATCATCCTTGCCCCAGCAGGACTGCCGAAATGGTCACAAGATGAGTGGCTGCTAGATTGGGAAGAGATGGTTCGAAAAGACGTGGTTGATGGAGTGATCATGCAAGCCTTTCGTAGCAGCAGTTTTTCTAAGATGATCAATAATCCATATCTTAAAAAGCTTAGCAGAGAAAAACCAGATGTTCCTATCGGAGTGGTTATTCTGTTGGGTCTGAGAAATGATCATTATTACGCACACGGTGAAAGAGTATACCGACAAACTTTAGAGTCTTTACGTAGTGGTCGCGAGCCTTCATATTACTACCACGAAACCGTGGACCTTCCTGTTGAAGGCTACTCTCTTGAATACAGACGAGAATGGATTGAAAGAACACGTCGTCTTTTAGTCACTCAACCGCCCTCACTTTAAAAATTCTACCCTACCAGCCTGTAGCCTATTTCTATCCTCACTAGCAACATGTTTTCAATCATAAACATCGGCTATTATGACGATGATCCCTTGATTGTAAAACTTACTTAAAGAGATATGGATCTGTGTTTATTTGGTCTTATACTGTTGTGTGAATGGTTATCAAAAGAGATAAAAAGATAAGGATGGAGGTTGTATGAAAAATCTTAGATTAGGCAGTGTTATGGTAGTGGTAACATGTTTGTTCATGGGAGGTTTTGATTTGCCAAGTGATTATAAAAAACCAGATGATGCCACACTTTCTCAGTCACTAACTGAGCTTCAGTATCGTGTCACGCAAAAAGATGGTACAGAAAGAGCGTTTCAGAATGCTTACTGGGATCATAAAGAAAATGGTATCTATGTGGATATTGTCAGTGGTGAACCTCTTTTTGCATCCACTACCAAGTACAAAAGTGGTACAGGATGGCCTTCATTTTACCAGCCTTTAGAAAAAGACAACATTGTCTACAAAGAAGATAGACGTTTGTTTGGGGTGCGAACAGAGGTACGATCTAAGGGAGCTGATTCTCATCTTGGACACGTATTTGATGATGGTCCTGAGCCTACCGGTAAGCGTTATTGTATCAATTCTGCAGCTTTACGTTTTATCCCTGTAAGCAATCTTAAACGTTTAGGTTACGAAAAGTACTTACCTCTCTTTGAAAAAGACACTAAAATGTGATAATGGTGTCTGTTGTTATGTTTATGACATGTGAAGTATCGAGCAAACAGCGAGATGAAAAAGGAGAGAGGAATGGAATTGATGGTGGCATTTTTTGCTGGTGGATGCTTTTGGTGTATGGAAAGTGATTTTGAAAAAATCAAAGGTGTCAAAGACGTAGAGAGTGGTTATATAGATGGCAGTGAAGTCAATCCAACCTATGATCAAGTATCAGCAGGTAAAACCGGACATACTGAGGCTGTTAAGATCAGTTATGATCCCAAAGAAGTCACCTACGCTCAATTACTTGAATCCTTTTGGGTAAACATTGATCCCACAGTCAAAAACAGACAATTTTGTGATAAAGGATCTCAGTATCGTTCAGGCATATACTATCAGAGTGATAAAGAAAAAGACCTTGCCTTAGCTTCTCTAGAGCTTGTTAAAGAGAATTTTCCAGATACGGTGATTCATACAGAAATCAAAAAAGCTACTGTGTTTTACAAGGCTGAAGATTATCATCAGGATTACTATAAGAGAAAGCCTCTTCCTTATAAATTCTATCGTTACCGTTGTGGTCGGGATAGTAAACTCAGTAAGCTTTGGGGATCATCTAAGGTATTTCCTGGCAGTGTTCTTGAACGCTACAAGCTTTCTGTGAGTTCTTCAACCAACAAAAGCAACAGCAACAGCAACAGCAACAGCAACACTGTTAGTCCCGTTAAAGATTCTGATAAAAATCTAGATAAGAATTAAGATAATCCTCCGTAATCATCACTGAGGATTATCTTATGGAAGACAGTGCTGTATTTTGTCATCTTAATACCAAAACTGAGTATTCGTTACTGGATGGCTCAGTAAAAATCTGTGATCTTTTAGATAAGCTCAAAGCTTTAGGGCATAGTTATGCTAGCCTCACGGATCATGGCAATATGTTTGGTGCTGTGGAGTTTTATCAAGAGTGTAACAAGCGTGGTATTTCTGCTATTCTTGGTTCCACTTTATATATCTCTATTTCCGATCATGTCAGAGATTTTTTAAATGATCATGCTGCCTTACTGCCTGAAAGTATGATAAAGCAGTTACCTGCAAGCTTTCATCTCACGTTGTTAGCCAAAAACCATCAAGGTTACAGGCGTTTGATTCGTTTGGTATCGGCTGCTTACGAGCAAGGGCTTGTGGATGATATCCCTGTGTGTTCTTATGCATTACTCAAGCAACATCTTGGTTCTAAGCCTTGTGATGATCTTATAGCCATCAGTAGTGGACATATGGGAGAGATAGCTTATCTGCTCACTCTTAAGCAACATCTCTTAGTGGCTTTTCCTGCCTTATCTGCTTCCTCTTCTCAAGAAGCAGATAAGAAAACAGATGATCGCCATGATGTCTATAAAGCTTTGTTATCATGTATAGATCAATCCATCCAATGTTATGCATCACTTTTTGCAAAAGAGCATTTCTATTTAGAGATGGTGGATAATGGAATAGCCCATAGAGAAAACATTCACAAAGATCTTGTCTCTTTAGCTGAAAGGTGTGAGATAGGTTGTGTGGCTACAGCTTCGAGTTATTATCTAGATGTTGATGATTATGAAAACCACCTTCTAGCAGTGGCTATAAAAAACACTCTTACAGAAAGAGATATTTCTCAAAGGAAAAGTGGATGTAGCTTTCATCTTCTTTCTAACAAAGACTTTTTAGAGTGTTTTTCTAGCTATCCTACAGCTATAAAAAACACTCTTTCTATTGCTCATCGTTGTAAAATCCAACTGGATTTTACAACCTCTCATTTACCTTCTTTTATCACAGGTACAGATGATGCTGCTAAAAAAGAAGATCAGCTCCTTGTTCAACTCAGTGAAGAGGGACTTAAGCGGCGCTTGCAGCATCCAGCAGACACCTTAGAGAATTATCACATAAGACTTACCTATGAAATAGGTGTGATCAAAGAGATGGGTTTTAGTGGGTATTTTCTGATTGTCCAAGATTTTATCAACTGGGCCAAAAAACAAAGAATAGCAGTAGGTCCTGGAAGAGGATCTGGTGCGGGTTCTTTGGTGGCTTTTGTGTTAGGCATCACTGATATTGATCCTATTCGTTGGGGTTTGATTTTTGAACGTTTTTTAAATCCTGAAAGGATATCTCTTCCTGATTTTGATGTGGATTTTTGTCAGTGGCGCAGAGAAGAGGTTATTCAATATGTTATCAACAAATATTCTGCTGATAAAGTCGCTTATATCGCCACTTTTGGCAGGCTTCAAGCTAAAGCTGCAGTAAAAAATGTGGCACGGGTTTTGGGGATGAGCTTTATGAAAATGAATCGCATCACAAAAATGTTTCCCCCTGATATTGGTTTATCTCTTGATGATGTTCTTGCTAAAACACCACAAATCCGTGACATGGCTCAACGTGATGAACAATTAAGCAGAGTGATTGAGGCTGCTCAAAAGCTTGAAGGTATGGTATCCCATACTTCTGTACATCCAGCAGGCATTATTATTGCTGATAGATCCATCACTGACTATGTCCCTACTTTTAAGACATCTCGTGATAACTGTATGATGAGTCAGTATGAGATGAAAAAGCTTGAACAAGTTGGGCTTGTTAAGTTTGATTTTTTAGGTCTTAAAACCCTAAGTGTTATTGATCGAGCCTGTGGTTATATTTGTGCCACCCAAGATTCGGATTTTGATATTGAGCACATATCTCTTGATGATCAAGATGTTTATGAGTATTTATCTGCAGGTCGTACAGCGGGAATATTTCAAGCAGAATCTTCTGGTATGACATCTTTATGTCAGAAAATGAAACCCAATAGTTTTTCAGATATTATCGCTCTTGTGGCCCTATTTCGTCCTGGTCCTTTAGGTTCTGGGATGGTGGATAACTTTATTGAAAGAAAACATTTACGTCAAGCCATCACCTACCTCCATCCTTCTCTTGAGCCCATTCTTCAAGAAACTTATGGCATGATTGTCTATCAAGAGCAGGTGCAAAAAATTGCTGCAAGCCTAGCTCATTACTCATTGGGAGAAGCTGATCTTCTCCGACGAGCTATGGGCAAGAAAATCTCAGCTGAGATGCAACAACAAAAACAACGTTTTACCAGTGGTTGTGTGAAAAAAGGAATTGATGAAGATTTAGCCATCAAAATATTTGATCTCATGGCAGAGTTTGCCAATTATGGTTTTAACAAATCTCATTCTGCTGCTTATGGTTTGATTCTTTATCAAACAGCTTATTTAAAATTTCATTATCCATGGGCCTTCATGATGGGCATCATGACCTGCGATAAAGATCATCCTCAAAAAATCAGACGTTATATTGATGAATGTTTAGAGATGAATATTCGTGTTAAACCTCCTTGTATCAATGCCAGCTTTCAAGAGTTTGAAGTTAACGAAAATAAAGACATTCTTTTTGCTTTTGAAGCCATCAAAGGCTTTGGTAAAAAATCATCTGCCACCATTGTCAGAGAGCGCAATAGCCAAGGAAAGTTCACATCCATTATCGATCTTGCTCAGCGTTTAGATTTGCAGGCTTTTGGTAAAAAAAACGTAGAGATTTTGATTAAAGCAGGAGCTATGGACTGCTTTGGATTTTTGCGAAAAGATCTCTTAGCATCACTGGATAAGTGGGTACACTATAGCCAGTATGTACATAGTAAACGTTCTTCGGGACAACAGAGTTTGTTTTCCATGTCTTCTCATAAGCTATCATCTAGCCATCTTGAAACATCACTGCCTTGGTATGCTTCTTTAAAAAACAGGCCTGCTGATGATCCAACAGAAGTGGCTGATCTTATCGAAGAAAAAAAACTTCTTGGTACGTATTTATCCTCTCATCCCATGCATTTTTATGAAGCTGAAAGGCTGTTTCTTGCTCCTCAAGAAACCTTAAAGAGTGTACGTGATCGTTGTTCAAAAACAGAAGAACATGGCAGCGATGAGATGATCATCGTAGCTTTTTTAGCTGATCAATTTCAAAAAATCACTCAAAGCCAAACCATGATGGCTCAATTACGTCTTGAAGATGAATCCACCAGTATGGAATGTGTGATCTTTGATAAAGCCATCAAGGCTTGCACATATTGGCCCTTATCAAACCATAGCTTTGTTTATGTGAGAGGCTACATCCCACGTGGCGAGCATCGTTCTTTTGTTATCAACACCATTGAGCCCATAGAAAAAAAGCTAGCCTCTGATGTATGTCATATGAGCTTTGAGTGGTTTTGCGGCAAAAAGAGCCATGAGTATCTCCATACCTCTTTTATGAAGCCTTTTTTCGCATCTCTTAAAACTTACGCTCACAATCATCCTGGCAGTGTAAAGATGTATTTTGTGGCAGACTTTTTAGATGGTTCCTATCACTGGGATTTAGGCATATCTTGTTCCATCAAAGAGTATGAAACATTTAAAAACATAACCACCACAAGACCTCCCAATGTAGCTGTGAGTTTTGCCTCACGCGTAGCTTCTTATAACGAAGACAGAGAAGCCATAGAAAAATAATATCAACTCTCCACCAACAAATAATCTTGCTTAACTTAATAAGAGATTCTAAAAATGATAGCTCAGTGAGCTATATAAAGGTGAGATACGTAAACGTAGATAAGGTTGTACTCTCATGGAAGTGGTGCTTATGTGAGCCTTTTTTTGAGAAGATAATGATCCTTGAAAGCGTTCTGTGTAAGCATCCCATATCTTAGGTGCATAATGAGGAGCTAAATAGGTTTTCACTTCAGCACCAATCACTCCACTCATAAAGTATGGTAATGCTGCTTCTTTATCCCCTAGTTCAAAAGCTATAAGCAAAGCCAGTATGCCATTCACTCCTACTCGTATCATATGAGCTTTTAAGGACCGTCTTCCTTCTTGCTTTTGCTTGGCTTTCCATAAATAACTTTCCATGATCTCATCATCTCGATGAGTGACGTTTGACAAAGATCTATAATACCTAACTGCTTTCTGTGTGGGATGAGACAGTATGAACATCACATGTTCATACAGAGAGTACATATCAAGTATAGTATCAAGTCCTGCTATGTATCGTTTTGTTGTCGTATCATCAACTGTTTCTGTGTCTGAAAATAGAGGACGACTTTCTATGACATAATAACTATTTTTTATCAAAGAAAACCCATGATAACTGCCAAAACCATAACTCCACAGATAATGATGCCATTGATAATCACTGAGTTTTTGATAGATAAACTCAGCACGTTCACCAACCGCAACAGAGCTTTGAGTCTGCACAGAATTTGGCACTTGCTGCATGCTAGTAGCAAGTGCCAAAGAAGAACACAGTTGAAGCCCTCCAACTAGCATTCCTAGCTTAACTAGCTTAACTAGCTTAACTAGCTTAACTAGCTTAACTAGCTTAACTAGCTTAACTAGCTTAACTAGCTTAACTAGCTTAACTAGCTTAACTAGCTTAACTAGCTTAACAAAAAACCATCTTTTAAAGGCATTCATCACACAAAAAGACTTAACACAATAATGGAAGCTAGCCAAGCTGTGACGGCTTGTATTCACATGGCTTGTATTCCAACAGCCTCTATCCATAAGCTCCTCGTTATGATGGTGGGTTCTACTTGCATAGTTATGTGGTCTTTATTTCTATTTTTTTGTTATTTTGTTATTTTCTTAGGTTAGATAGTCAGCAGCTAAGAGATAAACTATTAGCTGCAACTGTTCATATATCTTAACTATTTTACAAGCTTACAGGTTATCTCAACTGAAATCTAGCACAAGCCTAAAGAGAAATTTATGGTAACAGGCATCATAGCAAGCCATAGCAAGCCATAGCAAGGAAAGCCCATCTATGACTCTTGATGACTGTTTGGAGTAATTAAGCTATCATGACACATGTGACTGCAGCGTCATAAAGAACATGATGAGTCGATACTATCCAAAAAAAGCAAAGAGAGTACGATAGAGATGTATATTTAGAAACTCATAGAAGAACATATCATGCATTAAAGAATATATTACCATCCATCACACAACAACCACTACTCATAATGATGAAGCATATCTACAAGAATGCCCCTGCCATAGCGGCTCTTGCTACAAGTGCTGCAAGAGAGAATATGAGGCGGCTAAGGCAAGTTACCAGACTACTTACTAGAATACGATGCAGACCAAAAGCATACTGGCTAGACTTTCTTTTGCATTTTAAGAATCAAAGCCAGAACAACAGCAAGAACAACATCAAGAACAACATCAAGAACAAAAACAGACTTAGATTCAAAAGTTGGCATCTCAGAGCTACCATAGCGGTTATGGTGTGTGCGTTACTTGGTTTTTTATTGGCTCCTTGCTTTGCTACTTTGAGAGCATTTAGTCATGGTGAGGTATGGCAGCAACGAGGATATGATCACCGAGGACATCCACAAACTGTGGTCATGAGAAAGGGATATCCTGGTTGGACAGATTACAAGGATATCTCTAAGTATTTTATTCACGCACTTTTATCTGCTGAGGATAGTCGTTTTTTTCTTCATCATGGTATCGATATCCGTGAGATCTGGCAGTCACTTTTGTTGAATATAGAAAAAGGAAAAATCATACGAGGTGGCTCGACAATCACTCAACAGGTGGTGAAAATGGTAGGGTTATCTCAACACAAGACTTTACTACGTAAAATAAGAGAAGTATTCGGAGCTCTTGTGGTAGACAGTGTGTTGAGTAAGGAAGATATTTTAGGCTGGTATATCAACCTTGTTTATTTTGGCTCAGGAGCATATGGTATCCATGAGGCAGCACAATATTATTTTGATACGCATCCATCTTCACTGACAGTAGCAGAGTCTATTCACTTGGCCATGATTTTACCTGGACCTCACATCCGATCACGATCTTTAAGAGAAAAATCGTTGAGTGTTTTTGGAAGAAAGCGTTTTAAGAAGCTTCTCAGTGAGATGTATAACAGTCATTATATCACCACAAAACAATATCAAGTGGCTGTACGTACTGGCAACTTTGGCAGTCCTCTATAGCCGGTGATATAGAATCGCAATGACAGTTTAAGTATGCCATGAAAGTTGGATAATAGGGAGGATACTATGAGCCATGACTCGCCATAAAGATAAAAACATCAAAAAACATCCTAAAAAAACCACCAGATCTCCTCGCCGTTTTCCATCTGCAGCAGGTGTGTCATCATCTGATCATGACAGAGGCAATGATCAGAGAAAAAAGGGTCCTGGCAGGCCGTATCGTTTGCATGGACGTTCATATGATAGTAAAAGCTCTTACACAAAAGTCCCTCGTCTTTTTCCATCTAAAGAAAAGCGTGAGCTTGCTGTCTGTCGTAGTCAAGAACAACTCAAAGAGTGGCATAAGCAGAGTGCTCGTACAGGACAGCATATTACAGAAACGCATCATCTTGATCGTTTAGACCTTCTTGATACATGGCAAGCTGATGCTTTTGAAGCTTTGATGAAAGGCAGTCATGTGGTGGTGGATGCACCTACCACAGCTGGTAAAACCCGTATTGTGGAAACATTTTTGTTTTCCAAGCTTGCCACAAACTCTACCTTGCAACCTTTCCGTGCTTGCTACACCTGTCCTGTAAAATCTCTTGCCAATGACAAGTTAATGGAGATGCGATCTTTGTTTGGTGAAGATAAGGTAGGTATCAATACCGGTGATATCAAACATAATCTTGATGCTCCACTCATTGTGGCTACTTTAGAGAGTTATCGCAATTCTCTATTAGGTTTAGATATACGCCTTCCTATTCATTTAGTCATTTTTGATGAATATCATTATATTCAAGACTTTGCCCGTGGCAGTTCTTGGGAAGAAGCTATCATTCTCTCAGATCCAGCTAGTCAGCTATTACTGCTCAGCGCTTCTGTGGCTAATAGTGATGATTTTGCCACATGGATCCAAGGCATACATAATCATCCTACCGTTCATATTCGTACAGAAAAAAGGCCCGTACCTCTAAAGAACATGATTTTTGATGGTGATCATTGGTTTTTAGAAAAATACGTTCCCCATTTTTCTAAAAACCCTCACAGCACACCTGAAGATATAATCCCCTACTCTATTCTTGTAAAATCTTTAGCACAAGCTGAAGCCGAAGCGCTCACACCTTGTTTGGTTTACACAGGTAAGCGACTTTCTTGTGAGCGTTTAGCTAAAGTATTTGCTAGAAGACTCAAACCTTTAGATCCCCTTAAAAGTCGCAAGCTAAGTGAAGATTTTGATCATGCTTTAAGCACATACAAAGCCACAGAACTTTGTTCTCACGCTTACCGCAAAATGTTGGTTCATGCTGGAGTGGCATATCATCATTCCGGCCTACCTCCTCCTTTACGTATCAGCGTAGAAGCTTTGATTAAACAAGGCCAGTTACGTATTTGTGTTGCAACTTCTGGATTAAGTTTGGGTATTAACTTTGCAGTACGTTCAGCTTTGATTGCTGATGGTAAACGTCCTGGGGATCAAGGGGTAATGGAATATCCTCCCTCAGATATTCTTCAGATGCTCGGTCGTGCTGGAAGACGTGGCAGTGATATGGTGGGTTATTCTTTATGGCCCACACACAAACATTATCAAGCCTTTGGCGGAGCTGAGCGTGAAGGTATTACGCCTCGTCTCAAATATGATCCCAGCACGTTTTTAGGACTATTAGAAAAAGGATTATCTTTAACAACCATTGAAACTTTGTATCGTAAAAGTTTTCAATATTACTTTGCTAAAGAACATCGCGTAAAGCTTATCTCTGGGAGTCGTTTAACCAAGTTTTTAGCACCTAAAACATCACTACCATGTAAAGATGTTTCGGCGATGTATGTCTTTCATAAATGGCAATCAGAGAAAGGTGGCATGTGTGGTGGATGTTCACATAGAGAGTTATGTCATCCATTTATCACTTCTTCGCTCGATGATCATCTCTCTAAGTTGCATTACCACCTTCATAGTATCGGTGCTATTAACGATCAAGAAGCTCTTACATCTTATGGAGGCATTGCTAAGTATTTTCCTCATCCAGGAGGACTCTACATTGCAAAATTATTAACTAGTGGCTTTAAACAAACACGATCGATCACCGATCTTGCTGAAATTATGGCAAGCTTCAGCTTAGCTTTTTACAAGTCCATCGATTCTGCAACTCACTACTCACTACCTGTTAATGAAAAAAATTACCGACGTTCATTAGCTAAGCTGTATCCTACAGAACTTTTCAGCCATCTCTATGATATGCCTTTTCGTGGCAAAAAAGTACTTTCACTCATTGATTGTAACCCTGAAGCTGGTTATTTGATTAAACGCTGGATCATGAATGATAGCTGGGAAGAGTTGATTCATGAGGTTTGTCATCGCTATTTTGCCAGTGGTGATGTGTTTTCTCTTATCTACAAAACAGCCAACTACCTACAATCCTTAGCTCAATCAAAATTGCCCATGAGCAAAGAAGCACGAGATTTACGCGCTCATCTTCTCAGACCTCCACTGGACTACATTATGCCACCAGGAGAGAACAACCAGAAAGTCAAATCATAAAGCAAACGTTTCATCACCCCATAACACTCTACACCTATCCTCACACCTTCTCTCCTCACACACCCTCTCTATTAAGTGGATAAAAAGAGTTTTATAGTAAAAATTTCAAAAAATCCATAACAAACATACAACCTCATCACTTTAAACCTAGCTTTAACATCTCAAAGTCAGTAAAAATCCTAACCTACCAAAATAACAGACTTTTTTGTGAAACGTATTCTTAAATGCACACACTACAGATCTCTGATGTTTGATCAAAAATCATGATATTTTATAAGGTCTAGTTGAGTACTGTATGCCAAAAGTTTTATAGATTTTTTCTGCTTCTTTAGACAGTTCCCTCGCTATTCCATAAGCATCAGAAAACTTTTTTCTGCTATCACAAACAACATATGTTTCAACGTCTCTCAAAGTATCTAAGATTTTTTGAGGAGCATAAGAAATACCAACTTTCTTAAGTTCTATCGCCGTATACTTAAGCAAGACATATGTTAAAAAACATATAAATATGTGAGCGTATATGCGCTCTGCTTTCCAGTGATAAATAGGATGCATGCTCAAAGTATGCTCATTGATCATAAACTGCTTTTCTGTCTTGCATAGACGACGATAATTTTTAAATATAGCTTGTGGTTTCGCAGTTCTGTTTGTACAAAGACCATAGATACCATCCCATTGATAATCTTCTGCTATCTTATTTCGATCAACAACATAAGATACGCCTTTTTTAGAAGAAACTTTTTTTACATAACGACCTATGTCTTTATACATCTCAATACTGCTGGCTGCTATCGAATCTTCTTTACCAACAAATTTATTTAGCTTTTTTAAAATTTCTTCTCTTTTCATTCTGTCTCTTACGCAACGACTTTCATTATATGATATGACAAACCTTCGATTCTTGTGACGCAATTCACAATATTGACTTTGTGAATATAACAGTATATCTTCATTATTAATTTTAGTTTGCATTTTTTCTTTAAAATCTAATATGTCTTTTTTAATCTTCACAGGAAGATTATTAAGAGTGATACGAACTATATACTCTGCTCTAGTACCATCTTTTTTTTCCTTAAGAGAATCTAAATAACTCAGATTTTTATCTAAAAACATACTCCTATCTGCTACCAGAGATATTTTTTTGATAGATTGTTGTTTTATATAGGGATCCATAACCTCAGATAACGTTTTAGAATCAGCCATATTTTCTTGAAATACTTCAAAAGATAGTGGCATCCCGCTTTCATCTGACAAAATAGCCAGAACAATTTGAACTTCTCCATTTTTTGCATCTTTTTCATCTTCAAAATCTTGAAGATTGTCTTCACGTACTGATTTAAAGTAGAGTGTGGTGACATCAAAAAGCAATAACTTGAGATGTTTTCTACCAGCTAAAAGAGTCTGAAAAATCTGCTTTTTTAAGTCTTCTTTACTATCTGAAACACGATCCATCATAAATAAAATTCTTCTCAAAGATATTTCTTTATTCAAATACCTTTGAAGTTTCAATGAGCTCTCACTTTTACTACATGACTCATAAGCATGCATTAACACAACATACTTAAGTACTTCGTTAAGATTTGTTGTATTTCTCCCTTTTGTCAAAAGCTTTGAGAAATTCAATTTTTCATAAATATGTCCAAAGATGTCTTCAAAGCCTTTATTATATCTTGATCCTCCCACAAGATCATAGATGTTGATATGATTCTCTGGAGATGGAGAAAGATTAGGAAGCGCAATCTTTCCGTTTTTGTAGTCTTCTATGATTCCCTTTCCAATTTTTTGAAATCGTTTGATCTCTTCAGGATCTTTTGACTGACCAATGGTTTTAACAGTACGATTAGTAGGTGTGCCGGTGTCTTTTTTTCGATATGCTACCACGAGTCGAACTACAGTGGCTCCACTTTTTAACTTAGGACATGACATAAACATACTTTACTCCATTTTTATGGCCTTTTATGGTGATCAAGACGGCTGGTAACAATCAAGCTGGCAATCAAAATGACGATTAAGATCGTAATCACTGTAGGTTATTACATTATAATAACCTTAAAAAACACTACAACACTCTACAACACTCTACAACAGACAGAACAATATAGTAGCTGTTACGTGATGATTATTACCTAATGTGTTGATAAATCAAGCAAAAAACATGCCTTCGTTTAAATCGTTACTTAAAATGAAGAAAGATTTTTTAAGTTTCGTAACACCTTAAATATCAAAATCATAAACAAACAAGGCTTTGCTAGCTAACAAAACCTCGCTTAAATGACCCAAGAAAGACATGCTCCGTTTAGGATATCACAAGAGATGCTCAAGAGAGAAAAACCATCAATACGTATTATCTGCAATCAAATATGTACAACTGATTAGCTTTTAAACAATCACTCATATTTTCTTGAAATTGAGGGTTTTTGTAGATATTTGCGTTAAAGATAGCTTCTTGTGGGTTATCTTTGAGATACTGGGAGGGATCAGTGACTAAGCCTTCTAGTATTCTCGTTCGACTCACTCTACTCATAAATTCACTTACACTGGAGGTCTTAAAAAAGAATAATATCCAATCATCATGCAATGCATTGATCATAGACAAAAGTCTTTTAACATCAGCAACATAGGCACTTCCCAGTGCTTCTATTTTAGATGTTATCACAGAATGCAAAGTAAGTTTCATCCAAACAGGATCGGAGATGCTGCCCGTTTCAAAATTGCTAGAAGCGTACTTGCTGCCTAGGGAGTCTTTCCATTTTGCCGCAGAGTCACCTTTGAAGGGACTCGGGTCTTCAAGTAAAGCACGGTTGTATAGCTCTAAGCAATCAGAGAACTTGAGCTGGTTAAGCCCTGGCGAGGCACATGCTTCTTTTAAGATGCTTGGCAACTGTGCAGCAATATTTACAAGTAATGGTCGGGTATAGAGAGCATACCCGTCTTTAACAAGGTTGAGGCCTTGGAACTCTACAAGCGTTCCGTTTTTGATGAGTTTGAGAATATCAGCGAGGAGATAATACGAAGCATCGATGATATATTGATCTTCAAGGTTATGGTTTTGTTCTTCTATTGATAAAGATGAACCCTTTTTTTGAAGAAGAGAACGAAAGAAATTGATTTTTTTATCACCCTGAAAATCTCCGGGAATATGAAGAGACTTTATAGCCTTTAGAATAACAGCATCTTTGAATCTTTGATAGTCTTCAGCTTTGATGCTGTATTTATTAAGCAAAGCTTCAAAAATCTCATCGTCCACGTTTTCAAAAAGTGGTGTTGTATCACTTTCTGTCAAAGTAGCATATGTTTCTCTTTGATCATCCGTACCCGTACTCACCACAGGAGGCGGTACAGGTTTTGGATCAGGTGATGATGATGAGCCTAGCAGATCCTCTCCGTTAGATGTAGCTAGATTGTTATATTCATTGTTGCCAGCTGAGCTTGATGAAAGCAAAACGCCTTCGCTGGCAGCAAATTTTTCTGCTAGATAACCCACAACCACAGCTCCTCCAGCAAGAGAAAGGGCCCACTTTGTCAGTGCCGTTTTGGGTAACCAATGTAGATGTTTGCTCCACGAACCAGCAGCACCAAGAAGAGCTGCTCCTGTAACCGGTAGGACAGCAGCTGCAGAATTATAAACCTCTGTGAAGTCCTGAGCTAAGAGCTGCTCATCTTCAAGAGTGAATGCTTCAGCAAAACAGGAATCACTTCCAGATTGTTGATCATCAGACAGCTCACTTGAAGTACACGAGCTTAACGTAAATGTTTGACCGGTGTCTCTTAGAAGATAATAATTTTCTGGTGTGCTATTTTTGCTGGCATCACTTTCACTGGCAAATGCTTGCGAAGAGAATATACAAAGCCATAGTAGGGATAGTGCTGTAGCTATGTGTTTTTGATGGTGCATTAAAGCAAGCTCCATAAAAAAATCTGTGATCATGAGACTCATAGACCAGACGTTATAATAACAAGCAGCGGTCATTATCGATTACATATGATATGCAAACGATGATTAAATGGATAGTACACTACAATAAAAGTAAGTTCAATGCTAAAGAATATCTACGATTTGCTATAACATCAACATGCATATGTTATTTCCCAGGCTTTTAAGACCACTCAAAGCTTCACTGGTACATGTCTATTATAATAGAAAAATATAGCAGAATCAAAAGTCAACAGAGCTACGCATCCTTTATGTACCGTATATAACTTATATAACAGGGATCTAGCAAGGAATCTAAAAATTTGTGGTATGTTTTTGTTGCCATACTTCAGTTAAATAAGTAAAAATAGATTACCATCGTATCACCACTAAAACTGCTAGCACTATGACTCATAGAAGCATAGCTATATAGTCTGAAAAGATTACACGTACAGTTTAAAATCTCAAAAAGTGACACAGTGATACAGTGATACAGTGATACAGTGATACATAAGTGACGATATAAAAAATGCGAGGTTTTGATAGCTATCAAAACCTCGCATAACTCAAAAAACAGCTAATCAAAAAACAGCTAATCAAAAAAACAACTAGGGCCAGTTCAAACATCACAAGAGACGCCCAAAAGTTAGAAAATCATCAGTGCTTAATAGGTCATGTCAAATGCGTGCCAATCAACAGCTTTTAAAGAATCACCCATATTTTTTTGAAAGTCAGGGTTTTTATAGATATTCACATTAAAAAGAGCTTCTCGTGGGTGATCTTTGAGATACTGTGAAGGGTCAATAGACAGGCTTTGTAGTACTCTTGTGCGACTATATCTAGTAAATGGATCTTCTCTAGAAATCTCAAAAAAGAACCACATCATATGGTCATGAAATTCAATGACAGCAGGCAGAAAGCTTTTGACATCAGCAGCATAGGCACTTTCCAATTCTTCTATTCTAGATGTTATCACAGAATGCAAAGTGAGTTTCATCCAAACAGGATCCGAGCTGCTGCCCGTTTTGAAGTCGCTAAGAGCGTATTTGCCATCTAGAAAATTTCCTGGTTCTACTGCAGAGTTAGTATCAAAGGGACTCGAATCTTCAAGTAAGCCATGACTATATAGCTCTAAACAGTCAGAGAACTCAAGATGACTAAGCCCTGGCGAAGCACATGCCTCTTTTAAGATATTTGGCATCTGTGCAGCAACATTTACAAGTAATGGTCGCAAATAGAGAGCATATCCGTCTTCAACAAGGCTAAGATCTTGGAATTGTTCAAGTGCTCCGTTTTTTATGAGTTTGAGGACATCAGCAAGGAGATAATACGAAGCATCGAATATATACCGATTTTCAATAAAGTACTGTTGGCGCTCTTTTGATAGATATCCCAATTTTTGAGGAGCTTCATAATAAAAATTTCTTTTTTTCACACTTTGCAAAGTTCCGGGAACATGAAGCTTACCTAAAGCCTTTAAGGCAACAGCATCTTTGAACCTTTGATAGTCTTCAGCTTTAATGTTACGCTCATTGAGTAAAGCTTGAAAAGCTTCATCGTCCATGCTTTCAAACAGTGGTGTTCTACCAGTTTGTGTGTAACTAGTTTGTCTTTTTGTTTTTTTACTTGCATCCCAACGTAGCACAGGAGGTGGTACAGGTGTTGGATCAGGTGATGATGAGCCTAGCAGATCCTCTTCGTTAGATGTAGCTAGATTGCTATATTCATTGTTGCCAGCTGAGCTTGATGAAAGAAAAACGCCTTCGCTGGCAGCAAATTTTTCTGCTAGATAACCCACAACCACAGCTCCTCCAGCAAGAGAAAGGGCCCACTTTGTCAGTGCCGTTTTGGGTAACCAATGTAGATGTTTGCTCCACGAACCAGCAAGAAGAGCTGCTCCTGTAACCGGTAGGACAGCTGCAGAACTATAAACCTCTGTGAAGTCCTGAGCTAAGAGCTGCTCATCTTCAAGAGTGAATGCTTCAGCAAAACAGAAATCACTTCCAGCTTGTTGATCATCAGACAGCTCACTTGAAGTACACGAGCTTAACGTAAATGTTTGACCGGTGTCTCTTAGAAGATAATAATTTTCTGGTGTACTATTTTTGCTGGCATCACCTTCACTGGCAAATGCTTGCGAAGAGAATATACAAAGCCATAGTAGGGATAATGCTGTAGCTACGTGTTTTTGGCGGTACATAAAAGCAAACTCCTTGAAAAAAAATCAATGATGATGAGACTTATGAACTAGACTGAAAAAAATAGATAGCGGTCATTATTGGATTACAGACTATATGCAAACGCTCGTTAAACTACTACCACGTAACAAAAGTAAGCTCAATACTAAAAATATCTATTATAAAGATCAAGAATAATCTGGCCTTTTTCTTGAAACAAAGGGTCGGTGTAGATACTTGGATTGAAAAGAACGTATTGTGGGTGGTCTTTGAGATACTGTGAGGGTTCAGTCACCAAACTTTCTAGTATTCTTGTTAGACTCACCCTACTGAGCTGATCATCATAAGGGAGCATAAAAAAGTCCCACATCATGTTGTGATATACACTGATACTCTCTAATTGGTCCTTAACATAAGTGATGTAGTTTGTTTCAAGTTTTTCTATCCTGGAAGTAATCTCATCAGACAGATGTGCTTTCACCTTCAATGGCTTTGGAATAGAATGACCTTCGTCTATTGTCAAAAACTTAAAAGCGTATATGTTACGCAAGAATTTTTCACCTTCAACCATAGAGATATCACCCGAAGGACTCGGATCTTCAAGTAAAGTAAGGTTATAGGTTTCTAAATAATGAGATAATCCGATTTTCTTAAAATCCAAAGAAGAATCATATATTTCGTTTAAGATTTCAGGCATTTGCACAACAACTTCATCGAGTAATGGCCGCGTATAGAGAGCATATCCGTCTTTAACAAGGCTGAGGCCCTGAAACTGCCTAAGTGTTCCGTTTTTTATGAGTTTGAGGACATCAGCGAGGAGGACATAGGAAGAATTGAAGATATAGCGCTTTTCATAAGCTTCCATAAGCTGATGCTCTGATAGATCTGAACCCTCTCTTTGAGGACGTTCATAAAAGTTATGTCTTTTGTTATCGCCATGCCTCATACCTGGAACATGAAGACGTTTTTCGGCATATGAGCTCACAGCTCTTTTGATAAGTTGGTAGTCTTCAGCTGTGATGTTGCGCTCATTAAGCAAAGCTTCAAAAGCCTCATCGTTCATGCTTTCCCACAATGGTGTTGTATCACTTTCTGTCAAAGTAGCATGTGTTTCTCTTTGACCATCTGTATCCTTACTCACCACAGGAGGTGGTAGAGGTTTGGGATCAGGCGATGTTGAGCTTAGCTGCTCTTCTTTGCCAGATGTAGCCAGACTTTCATGTTCATTGTTGCTAGCTGAGCTTGATAAAAGCAGAGCGTCTTTGCTCACAGCAAATTTTTCTGCTAGATAACCCACAACCACAGCTCCTCCAGCAAGAGAAAGGGCCCACTTTGTCAGTGCCGTTTTGGGTAACCAATGTAGATGTTTGCTCCACGATCCACCAAGAAGAGCAGCTCCTGTAACAGGTAGGATAGCTGTAGAGCTATAAGTTTCTGTGAAGTTCTGAACTGAGAGTTGTATATCTTCAGGGATGAAGGTTTCAGCAAAACAGGAATCACTTCTAGCTTCTAGCTTGTAAGATAGTTCACTTTCAGCACAAGAGCTTAACGTAAATGCTCCACTGGTATTTTTTAGAAGATAGTAATTTTCTGATGTGCTATTTTTGCTGGCATCGCTTTCACTGGCAAGTGCTACCGAGGAGAACATACAAAGCCATAGTAAGGATAGTGCTGCAGCTATGTGTTTTGGGTAGTGCATGACAGCAAACTCCTTGAAAAGAATAGATAGCCTATATCTATACTACATTCCATCACTTGCTAGATTAAATAGCACATAATACGATTGAGGTTCAATATTTTTTATAAATGTTAAGATCTTTGATGAGTGAAAGAAAGACGTATCATCTTCATAAGATGTCTCAACAGGATAGTGAAATTTTGCAAAAAACCTGACCATTTCATAAAAAAACCACCTAACTATGCCTAGCATCACTAAGGAGCTTACTCCTACAAACAGGTGGTGGCGTAAAATGCAAAATGACACGAATACTTCAAAGTTCTTTAGTTATCAAGTAGTTAAACCAGATCTTTGTCATGAACTCTGCAAAACTTTCGTTATAAAGTTCGCCTTCTCTCACACCGATTGTTCCATGGGATACTGAAATCCTTACACAATAGATCAAATAGTATAGCCCTATTATGGGAGCTATCTATATAATATACAGGGACGCTAAGGGCTACTGAGTAGAATATGCGTAAGATACTATTGATAGTCTTGATATGTGCTAGCAGTTGTGGTGAAGAGAACAAAGAACCAGAAGATAATGGTACTCCTCGTTGCAGAAAAGTCAGAGCCATAGAAACAGGGCTCAATTCACTGAATGAGGACATCCCAAAGATGCGAGCAAGAGTCGATGCGGAAAATTTCTATGGAGCTTGGAACTATTGTTCTACAGGCAAGTCTTCTCAACCTACCCCTTATATCGATGTACATGGAGATTTAAATAATGTATCTGGCTACAAAGTCCAAGATAGGCTATGTCATACATTATTCGAAATCAACACCTCTAACAGGCTAAGACCATGGGAGAAGCGCAAAACTCCAGATGAGCTATCTAAAAAAGAGGCCCATGAGGCATTAGATGAGGCCCAAAAACAAACAGACAGAAACCTCAAGACCATAACAAAGTACATCAAAACTGACTGCAAAGACTGTCGTTCTTTTTTCTTTCTTCATGCTCTCTTCAAGTGCCTTAACTAACTCCCCACCCATTACACTCTATCCTCGCCTACATGGATAATACTGCAGCATCATGTTTAAGCTCTTGATTGTCCTCATAGCTCTTTGTCCTATCAACATCCACAATAAATAAGCACTACCTTCTCTAGTTAACCCCACTATCTTAACTAGTTGTATCTTAGACTATCTCTACTTTCTTGAGATAACCTCAGTCTAAGTAGCCAGATAGGTTAGACTTCCTCATAGCAAGTTAACAACAGCCATCAAAAAGGAAATATTTTAAGAAACTGTCTTGTCATGTTATCAAAGATATGGTATACATGATCAACATTCTAGGTTACCTTAGAGGAAACCTAGGCTTTAAGGTTATATACACAAAGCTAACCACAAAGCTTTCATGGATTTGAAAAGATGGATGAAAGATGATGAATAAAAGAATATCTCATAGCCCACAAACACCCTTGCTTTAAGCAGACTCAGAACAAGTACACTCATTCAGATAAACAAAAACAACTACATTGAAAACTAGAGCGTTCATGGACATTCTTGAAGTAGTATGGTAGAACTACAAGTGAGACACTTGACAAGCAAGATAGACTTACTATTGAAATTGAAGGCTCTGATGTCTTGAGAGCTATCGTTAGATCTATCATTGAGCAAAAATATAACTCGTGTAACTTTAACCAAAGCATAAACCAAAGAGGATTTAAATGATTAGATTTTTCCAAGTCTCACCTAAAGTAGTCCTGTGTTATGTGTTAAGTGTATTTGTTTTAAGTGGTTGTGGGTCTTCTGATTCCACGAATAACAATTCAAAAACTGATACTGGTATTACTGATAATGAAGATACATCTGGATATGTTCGTTTATCCAAAGATAAGGCAACAGAAAAAGCTGATAATACAAAGTCTAAATCTAAACCTAGTGATAAAACCGTCGCTTCAAAGAAAACGGATACAACGACAGATTCAGCTAAGAAAACAGATACAACCAAGGCAACAGATACAGAGGATTCTGAAGACTCTGAAAAATCTGAAGATTCAACAAAAACAACAGATGCGAGTAAAGGTAAAGCAGAGCCAAGTGTTACTGCAAAAAAAACAGACAGTGGATCTGGTACAGGAAAAGTCACACCTAAGAAGGAGACAGCTCAGAAAAAAACCACTACCGCCACATCAACTGAGACAAAAACAGAAACTGTTGCAGTTGAAAACACTGAGTTTCAATGTAGTCAAAATAATGCAAAAGGCCTTCTTGATCAATATCAATACAGTGTTTCTGTTGATGGTGTTATCGAACTTTATTTATATAATATAGCCATAAAACGCTATGATAAAGAGGGATACGTAGAGTTTGTAGAACTAAGACGTAGTGAGTTCTTTTTAACAAGATGGTTAGATCCAGATAGATCAACTGTTCGCGAAAAAGATAAAATCTATACAAGAGACGAACGAAACTTTAATCTTGAGCTATCATCTTTAAGTAATGATGAACTGGTTTCTTGTTTGATGCAGAATCCTGAAGGAAGTCATAATCTTTTTGTAGAAAGAAGAGACACTCCTCTATTTGATGCTACTTACACGACTAGAGGTAATCGAGTGTTTAGACCATTAGATTTTCTTAAACTAGATAAGTGACATAATTTTATACCAAATTTTTGAAGAATAATAAATGATGACACTTTTTCAGGTTTCACCTAAAGTCGTGTTATTTTACGTGTTGAGTGTATTTGTTTTGAGTGGTTGTGGGTCTTCTGATTCCACGAATAACAATTCAAAAACTGATACTGGTATTACTGATAATGAAGATACATCTGGATATGTTCGTTTATCCAGAAACAAAGCAACAGAAAAATCTGATGAAACAAAATCTAAATCTAAACCTAGTGATAAAACCGTCGCTTCAAAGAAAACAGATACGGCCAAAACAACAGATATGGGCATAGATAATACAGAGCCAAGTGTTATTGCAAAGAGAAAAGCCACAACAGCTGAAACGAACACGGAAACTATTACAGTTAAAGGCACTAACTCCTCCCGCCGCCAGCCTGGGACTGTAAAAGATTTAGCTCTGATGTGGTGTGTTGCAGCTGAAGAGGAAGACCCTGACATCCACGACGACCAACGTCAGGAGAAAGATTCCCTCCACCGGCACGACTGCGTTCACCACCAAGATATTCGGGGATTAAACCTGATGGTATTCCAGCAATTTCACTGTGGTCAAAATAAAGGAAAAGGCCTTCTTGATGAATATGCATACAGTGTTTCTGCTGACGGGGTCATCGAACTGAATTTATACAATATAGCCATAAAGCGCTATGACAATGAGGGCTACATAGAGCTTGTAAAGCTAAAACCTAGTAAGTTCTTTTTAACGAGATGGGCAATCCAGAGAGATCCGCTGTTCGCGTAAGAGATAGAATCTACACAAAACATATACGAAATTTTAATGTTGAACTATCAACTTTAAGTGATGATGAATTGGTCTCTTGTTTGATGAAGAATCCTGAAGGTAGTTATAATCTTTTTGTAGAAAGAAAAGAAACTCCTCTATTTGGCGAAAGTAATACCACTAATAGTAGTGAAGTGTTTAGACCAAAGGATTTTCTTAAATCAAATGAAGACATTGACTACCTCACCCTCAGCGAGCAGAAGATTAAAAAAAGTATCAAAACTTACTGTGATCAAGGTATCCAACACAGCTCCGTTTCTTTTCCTTCTGACGGCAATCCACATATAGTGGTACGATGCAATACCGAACCGTAATAATAATGAAAGCTACATAGAGTTTATAGCACTAAGACATAATGAATTATCTTTAACGAAATGGTTAGAATACATATAATTCGAAGCTTGTTCACCTAAAAAATAAAATCTAGACAAAACATAAACAAAACTTTAAGATTGAGCTATCAACTTTAAGTACTTAAAATAATGATGAATTGGTCTCTTGTTTAATAAAGAATTCTGAGGTTAATAATGATTTTTTTTGTAAAAAGAAAAAATCATAAATTTGGCAATACTTACACAACTAGAAGTAATGAAATGTTTAAATCATCAGATTTTTTAAAACGAACATAAAACATAGTTACCTTGCGAAAACTTATAAAGATCACTGACTCTTAAGAATAATTACCCGATGATTTAGAGATCTTTCTTTGACTGTGATATACTCTTCTTAATATCTAGTAATATAGCATGTAATATCATAACAAATTTGACTCCTGAGCAAAGCTTTCTACAAAATCTTAAGATTTTTGGAGATTTGTTGTACGATGTTCTTTTCTTGGTGGCATTCAATTTATCAACAGCAATCTGATCCTCAATAAAATGCGTTATATGTTCTTTGGCTAAATATTGAAAGCATCTTACAATGATTGTTGTGCGACTATCCAGTATATCAAATTTGAATAAACACTTAGGAACAACCTTTGGATCTTCAAAATTGATCCAATAAACATACCAGATACGAGCATTGGTTAAGACAACACAGTTAATATCTATATCAATACCGTATTGCACAGCTTGCAAGACGAATTTTTCAATATGAATGTTGTTTAAACGAATAGCTTTAACTTCTATTAGACACTTCCGTTTTTTATCAATAAAAATAGCCATATCACAGCGTTTTTCAGAGATAGGATATTCTACTTCTAACTCTAAATATTTCTGATAGCCTAATACATTCGCACAAATATCCTGAATAATGGCTACAGTATTGACTTCGTTATAATCTTGATTGTAAAGAAAAGTCATCGGCTTTGAAAAAAGGGTCTTTAAGTGTTTATCTACTAAGAGTCTATGGGAGATTCTATTTAGCCATCAGTTAGCTCAGATGGCCTAATATCCTAAAAGATATAAGATCAAAGGGGCCTAAAAACAGTTGCTTTGTAATGATTATTATGGTATATAAGATCGTGGGTTTCGATGAAAGCCGCCCCAATGATAGGTAAGATTGATCCTATCCAAACAACCCACTCTATCCTTACTAACAACTAACAGCACTTAGCGTTATGGAGCTGAATTTACTGAGCTTTTTTGTTCCATAACATACCTACACTGCTCAACTAGCTCTAGCTATTGATTAACCATTTTTTTATCTTTTTACTCTAAGCTTTATCATCAATAAGATGTTTACCTTCGTTTCATGATGAATCTTGATGTGAGATTTTTATGTCTATGTGCTCTTACACATATAAACTGTTTTCTATATGTCTGATCGCTACCTTCTGGGGTTGTGGTAGCAAGATGATAGATCCGTTGACAGTCTTATCTACTGGTGAAGAAATAGACAATCGTCTCAAAAGAAATACCTTGTTTGATCAAGAAAGTAGACCTGAAGATACTCAAGAAAATAATAACAAAGAAGAGAGCACAAGTGATAATAGTGCCGGCATTGATAATAATGAGTTAAATAAACAAGTTACAGGTACTATCTACCCTACTCTCAATGGTCAGGTCGTAGCCATTCAGAGGGAAAAAATACTACAAAGTAGTGGTGAAGAATTTACAGTTATTGTCTTACTCGTAAAAAATGAAGATTATTTACATACTTGTGTAACAACACAAGTAGCATCATCACCATATATCTGCACTCATGCTTTTAGAAATAAGACATATAATCCTATCTACTTAAGAGATATTGATACATCTCCACTTAATTATGAAGAATTGAGTGAATTTAATACATTTGGCCGAAAGCAATATGGTAAGCAAAGTCTCACAGATTTTGCACTAGCAGCTTCAGGAAGTGGAGTTATGGTGTTTATAGCATACCAGGTATTAAATAAATTAATGATTATCGAAAAATGGAAATCAGGAGAGAGTTTTTTATTAGGTGCTTTACTTTTTATTGTTGTTGATTATATATATTCTCACTTTCAAAAACGTCATAATGCTTACCGTTTCCCTTTCAAACATTCATTTAGATACAAGCCGAATTTGACTCTTAGCCCAAACAGCTACTTAGCAAATTTTACAGGTGCTTTATTTCAAGACAATCCAGAATCTAAAGCTGCTATACTCGCACCAGGAATGGATATGCCAGGTATTCAACAAAAATTAGGACTCTTTCTAAATTCTAGCTCTCGAGCAAAAGAACTTCATAATATTAGCTACTATTGTACTCCACAATTGTCACTAAATGGGACACAGATATCCTCATATAATATCAAATGCTCTGGCTTATATACAATTCCAAAACGCTAGTTTTAATTAGTTGGACAGACATTACCTGCTTTTGCATCTAATCCACCAACAGTTCCTTGACGATTAGGAGTCGTTTGAACCTGGTTTGTAGTTGTTTGAGTGTAAGGTATATTAATAGATTTTGTTCCACCAATTTGCTCACCATCTTTTGTCATATCAGTAGAATAGACTTTTCCATCTTGATCTACCTGAACAGTACTATGATATGATGGCACTGAAATGGCTGGCCTGACATATGTCCAGCCGCCAAAAGATTGTTGAGGACTCCTAGCTGGTTGCCTACTTACAGGCTGTGTTCTCGCTGGCGGTCTCCCCTCAGGCTGTGTTCTCGCTGGCGGTCTCCCCTCAGGTTGTGTTCTCGCTGGAGGTCTCCCCTCAGGTTGTGTTCTCGCTGGCGGTCTCTCCTCAGGCTGTGTTCTCACTGGTGGTCTCTCCTCAGGCTGTGTTCTCGCTGGCGGTCTCTCCTCAGGCTGTGTTCTCGCTGGCGGTCTCTCCTCAGGCTGTGTTCTCGCTGGCGGTCTCTCCTCAGGCTGTGTTCTCGCTGGTGGATTTTCTTCAGGCTGCTGTGTATCTGTTGGCAGCTGAGTATCAGATTGTGTGTCTGTTGGTGTTGATGATTCACTGTCAGATGTAGTGGAAAGATTATCATGGATGTGCACAATAGATGGCCAACTATCGAATGGTTGAAGAGCATTCATATGAACAGAGCTTAGAATAGCTATAGGTTGATTATGTAGCATTAAAATACTACCATCATAAAGGCTAGAGACATTAGGCTTGTTGCCATCTTCAGCAGCTTTCAGAGGATTTCGATCATAAACAACAGCTAATCCTGCTTTGGCTGCAAGGAAATAGCCAATGGGTGCTTGCAGATGTGCCATAGCAAATTTATTATCTAATGCATTATTTTTATTCTGTACCATAGACAACACTTCATAGCCATGATTTTCACGACTTTCTGCCTGTGATGAACTATTAGAAAACACATAAATAAAGTCATTAGGCTTGATTTTTTGATTATCATCAGTTGGAATAGGAACAAGTGGAGTATTGTTCCTATCCCATAATTCAGTAAATTTTGTAGCGTAATCTTTTAAACTTGGCCAATCAGGAGGATTAGTTTCATACAAATGAGGAGCATTTTGTCCCGGATTTGCTGATGCACGAAAATCATTAAGTATAGATAAATCAAAGCTTTGAAATTTTTGATCGAGATGAGCTTCCCAATTTTGAAATGATTGATCTGAATCTACATAGAAAGCTTTACCACGTTTGTTGAGAAGTTCAAATCTAGTTGCATCAAAAGTAACTTGTCCTCTAATCATAGTCAAATCAAATGGATTATAACAATGTAAATGTCTATTATAATTATCTTTTAAATTACTAAATAATTCTTTAACACGTGGAAAATCAGCGTTATCTTTACTAAAATTTACTCCTTGAGCGCAAGCCGTTTTATAGAATAATTCATTAAAATCCGTATTATTCTGAGAGTGAAGTACACTGTGAATAACATAATGATCAGTAAAGTCTTCAATGTATCTAAGAGCTGCACCTAAGTTATTTGTTTTCATTTCGGTTCGTAAGTTAGACAATTCTGTAAGATCTTGAGAAACAAAATTTGTAGGTAAATAACCTGCTTTTTGAAGAGATGGAGTAGCTGCACTATTGTCAGAGTAGAGATAAAAATGCAGACTAATTGTGTCGCCATTAAGAGGTTTTAAACATTTTCGTGAAGTATATACTTTTACTGTTAATGGATCACTCTCTTGTGTGTTGATAAGACTTTCAGGACTAATCAATGCTTGGCATAAAAATTTTTCATTATTACTTCGACGAATTCCTTCTATCAAACCACCATAAAGTAATTTTTTAGACAATTGAGGCGAGACAGAATCAGATGAAAGAAATACTAAACCGTTCAAATTTCCCCTCAAACTAGTAGTTGTCGAGCATGTGCTACTAGGAGGCTTATTGCATCCTATGCATATAAGAAACAAGAAAATATAAGCTCTAAGTAATTTCATTAATATCAATCTCCAAAATTCTTAATAGCTCAACATAGTGTACTCTGCTAACCATTCAGATTTTTTTTTGCAATGGTAATGTGGTTTTTTAATAAATTCTTCTCTCCGCTCATTCTTATAGTAAAAGATAGCAAGAACTCCATCAGTTTCTTCTTGGCCTTTAATAAAAAATTCCATTTTTTTTTCTTTATTTTTATCAGTAACAGCAGTAACATAATTTGGAATCTTATTCTTAAATAACGCCTTATCCTGAATTGTTCTCTTAGTTTGGCATAAGTATAGATCATTACTAAAATCTGAAAAAATATGAGACGTATACCTACTATTTTCTGGAAATGGTATTTCATCTTCTTTGTTAGCATTTGGTGGAACAAAAAATTCAAAGTCATAATCAGAGTTAAATATATTCATATCATCTATCCAAGGAGTAACAACAGCTATACCATTATCGCTAATTTCTTTTGGATTTGTTGAGCTACGCTTAACATTAATCCAAGGCGTAGCCATCCACTCTCTTGGTCGTCCTCGCTTGTAAAGGCTATATGCTGAAACCATAAATGGAGCTCTATAGCTTTTTGTAATGTTACAATAATCAGAAAAATTTTCCTTACTAAAACCAAAACACGTTTCATTTATACTCTCAGGTCTAAACCAATTATTATGATAAATCATTATTGTGCCATTATCATTATAATCTCCCACAATAGCAGCATGTGCTGAGCTTCCATCATTTACTTTTTTGGATTTACCTATAATCACAGTTCCAGCTGGTATACCATCAATAAAGTTGTCTTGAAGAAAATTCTTTGCTTTATCTCGAGCATTGGCATCATTTCCACTGTTAACCTCATGCTCCAAAGTAAGCTTATTATAATCTTCACCAACTAATTTATTACCTAATCTGTCTACATGCGATTCATATAAATGATAACCCCTCATCTCTGCAAGTTTATCCGCAAATAAAACATGATCTACATTACGAACGCACTCAAATTTTTGTGCAAATTTATCGAAATTTTTGTTCTTCTGAATATTAATAAAATCTACCATTTTTTTAAAGTCACCTTCAGTAGATTCAGTAAGATATGAAAGAACGTGAGTACTGCTATCAGTACTAGAAAGACTCATCAAATCCTCAATGCTATTAACAGCTTCAGGTAGATCTTTTATGGCCTGTGTATTCAGAGCTGAACCTCCTCCTGGCTGTTTACATGCTGTAATACTAATAGACAGAGTGATCATCATATACATATACACTATATACTTTGGGGTGCAAAGCCAAAATAGAGTAATGATATGGTAAGAATTTATAGATTTCATATCTTAATCATACTTCTTTAAGTATATGTTGAATCTTGTATAATCTCATCTTTTTTAACATATAGGATGTTATACTTTTCGTTATTAAGCACCAAATGCAGCAGGGAGTAGTAAAACAGGGAGGTTAACATCGTTAAATGAAGCAAAACATGAATTATAAGGACTAAGGTCAATAATCAATTGATTACTACCAGGAACTTGTATCCGCTTTATGGGTGCATTTGACCTAGAATAATCAGCGGCAAACTCAAGAATACTTGTTCGATACATTTCAGCTATTGGTACAAAATTGCACGCAGATCCTGCAAACATCTTGCAGCTATTCAAAGCTAAAATATTATTTCTACGATAGCTGAACATAAGATTGCTCTGATTATTTGGAAGGAATCTACCATTTTGCATGATTTTTATAGAACGTAGAGACCACCAGCGATTATTAAGAAAAATACTATGTAACCCTGCTTTAGGTGCTGATCCTTTAGTAATATAGCCAGATACCCAAGCGGTATGATAAGTCATTGGACTGGCTTTTCCAGAAACAGTCACACTTTGATTTACAGTTTCTGAGCAAGCATTTTTTTGTGTTAGCACCTCCGTTCTGCTTTTATTGGGAATAGGAAGTGATGAGTTACTTGGTTGACTAGGAATCATGCGAACGTCACGACCACCTTTTGCTCCGCCTCCTTCCTCAGTTGTAATAGGAGGGTCATCAGGAGGCGGTGGTGGTTGACTGGGATCAGTAGGATTACGAGGGTTACTGGGATCATCAGGATCACCCTGTTTACCTGTAACAGGAGGTATTAATACATTGCCGGTAGAAAGAGTTCTAACAGCAGTTCCTGGCGGGTATCCACCAGTAGGTGGAATCCGTGTGGCTGGTTCCTTAGAAGATGTACCCGGAGGGGAACCAGGAGATGTACCCGGAGGGGAACCAGGAGATGTACCCGGAGGGGAACCAGGAGATGTACCTGGAGGGGAACCAGGAGATGTACCCGGAGGGGAACCAAGAGATGTACCTGGAGGGGAACCAGAGTTTGTGGGTGGAAAAGTCGGAATAGGCTCAGGGGTTAATCCTGGCTGTTGAGGATTTGTTGTTCCAGGAGAATTAGGATTTGTTGTTCCAGGAGAATTAGGACTTGTTGTTCCAGGAGAGTTAGGAGAATTAGGATTGTTAGGATTGTTAGGATTGTTAGGATTGTTAGGATTGTTAGGTCCACCAGAGGTGTTTTCCGGATTTAACGGAGGGTTACCATTTTGAGGTGATCCTGGTCTTGGTTGAAAAGGGTTATTAGGAGCTGTTGGAGGTTGTCCTGGAGATGTACGTGGAGGGGACTCTCTTCCAATACGCGTAGGTGGTAAGTTAGGATTAGTGCCTCCAGGGTTTGGAGGTAATCCTGAACCAGGCCGACTAGTACCAGGTGGTCTACCACCGTCATCACCAGGAGTACCACTATCACGGTTACCTCCACTACCAGTACCTGGAGTACCACTGCCAGGAGAGCCTTCACCACCAAGGCCACCACCGCCAGTGCCAGGGTTTCCGCCACCAGGATTGCCACCACCACCAGTGCCAGTCCTAGGGTTTCCACCGCCACGATTGCTACCACCAGGAAATTCATCGGTTAAACCGCCACCAGTGCCAGTACCGGGTCTTCCACCGCCACCAGTGCCGCCACCACCAGTGCCAGTCCTAGGGTTTCCATCGCCACGATTGCCTTCCTCACCAAGGCCACCACCGCCAGTCCTAGGGTTTCCACCGCCAGCACCAGGAGTGCCACTATCACGGTTGCCTCCACTGCCAGGAAGGCCTTCACCACCAAGACCACGATTGCCACCACCAGGATTGCCAGTCCTAGGGTTTCCACCGCCACGATTGCTACCACCAGGAAATTCATCGGTTAAACCGCCACCAGTGCCAGTACCGGATCTTCCACCGCCACCAGTGCCACCACCGCCGGTACTAGGTAATGATCCTGTGCTGGGTGGTGGAACTACACGAGGAGGAGGAGTGCCGCCACTACCACTGCCATTATCTCTTGGTTCTGGAAATAAAGTTTCTGGTGTTGTACCTGGTTTTGTTCCTCCAGGATGAAGATCACCACTGTTGCCTTCTGAGCCTTGTTCACGGTTAATTTCGGGATTTGGATTAATGGTAGGGCAATCATCACCCTCACAAGCTTCTTCTTCTTTATCATTGTCTTTAGTACATGCTGCAACAAAAACAACAATTGCTAGCAAGGAAGAGATAAAAAAGAAAAAGTGGCTTGTCATGATAGATGCAATATAAAAAGTTATAAAACGGATATGTCGAACCTAATAGTTAACTGTGTTTTAGCTTTTTCTCACTTTGCAGTTACAGCACACTCTTCTGATTGTGATCCTATTGATGTATATGTTCTATGTGCACAATCGTTGCATAATCTGTCTAGACTTTGAGCCATAGTATGGTCAAAGTACAAAGCAGACTGTATAACGGTATAATGCGTGATGAGCTTAACGACAGATAGTCACAACAATGATGAAAGATAAGCTCCTATCCTCATCCACAACCGATCCATAAGGCACCCGAAAATCTTCTCGAGTACCCACTATTTCATGTTTCCATACAATCTTAGAGCTGCTGATAATCAAAAATAGCTATCCAAAAAAGCTATTTTAAAAATCATGTCTACGACTCAGCTTCTTCATTCTGATCTTTTGTCTCTGGATACACGTTCAGATTGATGTCTTGATAAAGAGTAGAAAAGAAGCGTTGCCATCTTAGATTAGGAAAATAGCTTGCTGAGGACTTAGAAGACCACAACACCATCTCAGCTTTGCCTTTAACATATGACAGTGGAACATAAAGCCATCTTCTGGAGTCATGAGAATTATCACGGTTATCTCCCATCACAAAAACACCATCCTCGGGTATGTGATAGTTACCTCCTTCAGCAGGCCAATTCTGAGGACTTAAGGATTGAGGCCCCTTGGAGTTATGGGTTACAAAAAAGTTATAATCACCTATGCTTTCTACATAAAGATCTTTCTTTTGATCCTTTACATCTGAGAGAATACTGCGATCATGTTCATGCGAGACCCGAGGAACAGGTTTCGAATTGATATAAAGGATATCACCAATAATTTGTATGCTATCACCTCCCACACCCACTACTCGCTTGACATAATCAATATTGGGATTTGCAGGATAGCCAAACACAATGATATTACCGCGTTTGATTTTTCCCCATCTGATCAGCTCAATACCTACAAATGGCAATCTTAAACTGTAAGCCAGCTTATTGGCAACAATCCTATCCCCCACCTTAATAGTAGGTTCCATAGAAGGAGTAGGAACTTCATAAGGAGCCACCACACAGCTGCGAATAACAAAGACCACCAGAAGCATAATGCAAAGTGATTTGAAATTTTCTAAGGAAAAAATATCAGAGTCTTGAGCTTTCTTCTTAGTCTCTTCGCTTTTGTTTGGCGTATTTTGATTTAAAGCATCAGAAGATGTTTCTACCATCAATCATTTACCTAATAGTGTTTTAACGTGTTTGGTGCAAGACAGTAATCATGTACTCATTGATTATCAAGATATGACTCTTTCACCATGGATGTCTTAGGATGGAAGTGAATATACATTTACGATAAAGACGACTGCAAAGAGGAGTGAAGCAATGTTTTGGCTGTATCGATGGCTTGCTCAGAACATTGTACTCCGAATCGAGTGATAACATCTCCAGCTAGTATAGTTGCAATTTGAGCAGAAAGTGAATGAGGTTTTTGCAGTATATAGCCTGCAAGAAAACCGGCAGCAAAGTTATCACCAGCTCCTGTGGTATCAACAACCTTGACAGCTAAGGCTTTGCTATAACATCTCTCTTCACCACCCTCATAGATCTTCGCTCCTTTGTCACCAAGCTTATGGACATACACAAGATCATCTTTAAGCTGAAATTTGGGATTTTCTACAGCATCTTCTTGGCCAAGCAATTCACATGCTTCCATATGATTAGCAAAAAGTATATCCACATCTGCATCAATAAACTTTAAAAAATCTTTCTTAAAGGTCTTAACAACAAGAGGATCTGCAAGATCAAATGATACCTTGCCCCCTGACGCCTTCACAAAAGCTACAGCATCGATAATAGCTTTTCTTTGAGCACTATGAAACCATTGATAACCACAAACATGAAAAATAGAAGACGTAAGGATATCTCCACAACAAAGATGATCTTTGCCTAACTCCTCACCAACGCCCAAAGATGACAACATAGTACGTTCACCATCCTCACTAACCAATACCAATACACTACCTGTACTGCCTTGACTGTGATGAATATACGTCTTAAGACACGACATATCTAAAGCATCCCGCACTTGCTGTGCAGTTGGATCTTGTCCCACTATGGTACTAAAACTTACCTCAATACCCAAAGAAGCCAGTGTGCGAACGAGGTTACAAGACGAGCCTCCTAAACCACGAAAGATTTTACTATCTTTTGTCGTAACCTCTTGAAGTACTCGGGCTTGCTCAATACTAGATACTTCTATACCTGTCCCTTTAGTCAGGCCAAGGCGATCAATATCCTCACTTGAAACCATCACTGTGGTATCCCACAAACTGCTACCCAAAGAACTCAAAGCATATCTTTTCTCAAAGACTCCCATGAGTCCTTTCTTTTGAAGTTCTGTTTTTTGGGGAAATGATTTTTGATGTAACATAGACATAATATGTGATCATCCAATTGTTTTCTAAGTAAAGTACTCTTTTGCAGCAAACCATCACTTTAAGATCTTATAGAGTATGCTAACAAATGCTACCTATACATACAAAGTCTCTCTAAGCAAGCTGCAACATTGTCTATATCGTCATTTATCCATTATTTTCTCTATAACATGACATGTTCTCATTTTCCTTTCTATTCTTCATACAATAGATCACACATATGAATACAACAAACATACCTCAAACAGCATCATATGACTTATCCATCACCACAGACTTCCATGCTTTTCAATGTTTTTATCACATTCATCACTGGCCCTATCAAATAGGTTATTACACCCCTATTTACCCAAACCTATTCCCTACTTCGCTATCGCCGTCTTCTATAGCTTCATCTTTTACGGCTGTAAGATCTTTAAAACTGTGGTTACAAACATTTGCATCTCAGCACAGTCCTGCTTGCAAGAATATGGATGATCCATGTTTATGGATCCCTAACACAGCCTCCTCTTGCCTGTCCTCAGCAAGGTATGCGCACTTACTAACTTACAAGCAAGGCGGTAAACCCCCTGCTCTTCAACTGGCTCCATTCCTTGTCTCTCAGAACTCCGAGATGATCTATTTTTGGCTAACTGATATACACATAGATATATGCTTGAATCTTGCCACTCATCGTGTCGGCATATTACACAAAGACGCAAACAATGCCATACATACCTATTGCAGCATCTATAAACGCCAAAAACTTCGCCTATTACTACTGCCTTTCAAACGTAAGGTGTTCGCTATAGATGCCAAAAATAATCACACCATACCACCAGCTGCAAAGCTTAACACCTCATTTCTTGTCGCACTAAGAAATGCTTTTCCAAATGAACAGCTATGGTTAAATCTTAATCTTAAAAAGGTATCTTGTGATACTACATATCTTAGTACAACAGAAAGAAACATGATCAAACAGCTTGGCTTTATCACTCACTCTCTACCAAGTGAACCTTGTCTTTCTTTAATTGACCTTCAACGAGAATACGATAACCCTCACCATCGAAGCATCTATATGGGGCGAAGATTATAAGAGCTCCTAGCTAAAAGCAAACAGCTAAAAGCAAACAGCTGCATCAGCAAAAAGTGATGCAGCTCAATCTCCTTTATAGTCTGGATTTACCCACAAACTATCTGTCTTATATACTCTTTACTTTTGAGGTAACCCCAAAAGATTCAACATAGCAAAATGCTTGTTAATGATATCTCTTATATCAGAAGCAAGGTAAGGCAAAATATAAACAAAACTCACGTTGCTGCATATGAGTATTCTATTTTTAAGAAGGGGTATATGTCTTTCGAATACATTCAGTGGTTTGATTTCACCATGTCTTTTAATACCCATTCCAACGCTGCTATGCACAACCAAGCCACCTATTATAATCCCCATAACTTGAATGTGACCATCTACATCGGTATAAAGTGGTGCACCAGAATCTCCACTGCAGATCATCGATGATTTTATCTCACTATCTACATGACTCACTGTCTTTGAAGGTGTTTTAGTATCTTCTGTTTGTTTCGTAAGCCTCGGAACCGTAATGCCTACATCTTTGTGGTCTTGCTTTTCAAAAAATCTTTTTATACGTTTTGGAAAACGTGAAAAATAATTATTCTTTAGTGATGGATGAAGCTTATACCACCAAGGCAGTGAAATGATGGTGTTACGAAATGTATTATTCTTTTCAAGTTGGTCTAGATGTTGTAACGAATATAATGTTAAAGCTGCTTGACGAAAATAATTATTTTCGTCACCATAAATGTCTTCACTGCCTTCTTCTTTGTGATCAATCTTAGGAATTTTTTTACTATAAAGTTCTTCTGAACCTCCACGTCCTTCTGCCCATACATCTAGGGCTTTATCAGGATAAGTAGTAGCCATAGGTAAAGGTTTTGGAAAGTCTGATTCAGCCATTTCAGAGTCAGTTAATCCCTCATTAAATATCAGGACAGCAACATCACTACTACCCACCTGATAGACTTTTTCAACATCAAACGCTTTTATTTGATCATTTCTAAAAGCTGTGGGTACATCCAAAAGAATTTCATAATGATAAACTTCTGATGACACACAATGATAAGCTGTCAGTACAACACCTCTTTGGATATATACTCCATCACATTCAGCTTGAGCATCATCATTTGTTATTAATATTTTCACTGTAGCAGTTGTTTGAAGATAACCAGAAGCCTGAGGCAAGCTGTCAGGGCCGATAACATTCAACTGTGAAGTGCTTTCTATGCCACAACTCACCATAGTAAGACTGATAAACACAATGATCAAAGGTACACATCTCACTTCCAGTTCCTCTCCATTTAAAGACTAACAGTACTATGATCACATAGTGGACTTGATGAATGATTCAAATATCTATGACTAGATACTGTCTTATAAGCAATATATATGCCAAAGTGATAACATTGGCTATGACCTCCATAACCTTAATAAGATCTTCAAACTCATCTCTTTTTACAGCAGGCAAGTCATAACTCTGAACACTAAGCACTATGCTCAGCGCGTAGCATCTTGAAAATGATCATCAATAATATGTTTTATATCAGAAGCAAGGTAAGGCAAAATATGAGGAACACTCACGTTGCTGCACATGAGCATCCTCTTCATAAGAAAGGAATTGGGCATATGTCTTTCAAATACATTCAATGGTTTGATTTCACCATGTCTTCTTATACCCATCCCAACGCTGTTATGCACAACCAAGCCACCTATTATAATCCCCATAACTTGGATGTGACCCCCCACATCGGCATAAAGCGGTGAACCAGAATCTCCGCTACAAATCATCGATGATTTTATCTCACTATCTACATGACTCACAGTCTCTGAAGTTGCTTTAGTATCTTCTGTCTGTTTCGTAAGCCTCGGAACCGTAATGCCTACATCTTTAAGACCTTGCTTTTTCAACTTCCTTTTTACACGTTTTGGAAGACGTGAAAAAAAACCATTCTTTAGTGATGGATGAAGTTTATACCACCAAGGCAGTGAGATGATTACGTTACGAAATGTATCATTTTTCTCAAGATCGTCTAAATGTTGTAGCGGATATAATGTTAAAGGCGCTTGACGAAAACAATTATTTTCATCACAATAAAATTCTTTAATGCCTTCTTTTTTGTGATCAACCTTAGGGATTCTCTTACTATAAAGTTCTTCTGAACCTCCACGTCCTTCTACCCATACATCTAGAGGTTTATCAGGATAAGTAGTAGCTATAGGTAAAGGTTTTGGAAAGTTTGATTCAGCCATTTCAGAGTCAGTTAATCCCTCATTAAATATCAGGACAGCAACATCACTACTACCCACCTGATAGACTTTTTCAATATCAAACGCTTTTTCTTCAACATTTCCAGAAGTTGTAGGTACATCAAAAATAATTGCATAATGATGATCTTTTAATAACGTACAATGATAAGCTGTCAGTACAACACCTCTTTGGATATATACTCCGTCACATTCAGGATTAGAATCACCATTTTTTATTGATATTTTCACTGTAGCAGTTTTTTGAAGATAACCAGAAGCCTGAGGCAAGCTGTCAGGGCCGATAATATTCAACTGTGAAGTGCTTTTTGTGCCACAACTCACCATAATAAGACTGATAAACACGATGGTTAAAGATACACATCTCACTTCCAGTTCCTCTCCATTTAAAGACTAACAGTACTATGGTCACATAGTGGACTTGATGAATGATTCAAATCCTCTTGACTAGATACTGTCTGATAAGCAATATATATGCCAAAGTGATAGCATTGGCTATGACCTCCATAACCTTAATAAGATCTTCAAACCCAGCTCTTTTTACAGCAAGGCAAGTAACAATTCTGAACACTAAGCACCATGCTCAGCGCTTAGCATCTTGAAAATGATCATCAATAATGTATCTGATCTCAGAAGCAAAACCAGGTAATATTTGAGCAATACTCAAATTACTGCAGATGAATAACTTGTTAAGAAAAACGATTCTTTCTAAGATATTCAGTTGCTTAATTTCACCATTTTTTATAACAATACTGCTAGGAACTATAAGAGTATCCGTTACAATTCCTACTACCTGGATGTGACCACCCACAACTGTATAAAGCGGTGCACCAGAGTCTCCATTGCAAATCATAGATGATGTGATATAATCTTCGCCTACAGCATCTGTAGCTGTTGAGGTTATGATACTATCTTGTTTTTGTGCTGTGTTGCGATGTTGACTCAATCTTGGCACAGTCATACCTAAATCTTTACGGCCTTTTTCATGGATAAACATATGCAAATGATGAGAAAGACGTGAAAAATAATGGTTTTTTAGCAATGAATTAAGTCTATACGGCCAAGGCAGCGGTGAGGTGATTGTGTTACGAAATGCCTCATTACTCCCCAGATGCTCTATATATTGCTTAGGATATAATGTTAAAGATGCTTGACGAAAATGCTCATTATCATCATAGACATGTTTTATTCCTCCAAATCCTTCTGCCCATACATCTAAAGGCTTATCAGGATAAGTCATTACCACAGAAGCAGGTTTTGGAAAGTCTGATTTAGTTATTTCAAAATCTGTTAATCCTTCATTAAAAATCAAAACAGCAAGATCGCTGTTACTCACTTGATAGATTTTTTCAATATCAAAGACTGTTTTTTTATAATTTTTCCAAGCAATAGGTAGGTCAAAAAAAACTTTAACATTACGATTATTCTTTGAAGATACACAATGATAAGCCGTCAGTATAACACCTTTTTCAATATATACCCCACCACAAAGATTTTTTTCAAATTTTTTCTCAGAAATCTCTTCTTCTGCTATCACTTTCACCGTGGCAGTGATCTGAAGATCACTCAAGACCTGAGGTACACTGTCAGGGCCGATAATATTCAATTGAGAAATCATTTCTCTACCACAGCTCCATAACACCATACTTATAAACATAATGACTAAAGATACATATCTCACTTCCTATTCCTTTTTATGTAAAAATCCTGCGCTAAAATCATACATTTTACCATCATAGTCTTTGTTTAGCTCACAAGACTGTGATCACTCTGCTAGCAGAAGTAAATATGTAAAAACGCTAAAAGTGATAATAAATACATCACCGAAACGTTTCAAAATGCGTGTAGATAATGCGTCTTATCTCAGAGGCAAAATCAGCTAAGATATGAACCACACCCACGTGACTGCATGTGAGCTTTATCTTTCGAAAAAAGCTCAAATTTCTTTCTAAAATATTAAGTGATTTAATCTCATTATTTTCTAAACCAATACTGTTAGGAACCATAAGAATACTAGTTATAATGCCCACTACCTGAACGTGATTATCTACAATCGTATAAAGAGGTGCACCAGAATCTCCACTGCAAATCATCGATGATTTAACATAAGATTCTGGGTTATCTACAGCATCAACTGCTGTAGAAGCTGTGCTGCTGTTTTGTGTCATATTGCGATATATACTCGGCCTTGGAACAGTGACTCCTATAGCGTTGCGGTTTTGAATACTTTTTAAAGCAAGAGAGGCATAATAATTGCTAACCTGTCGATACATCTTTTCCCACCAAGACAAAGATATGCTGGCTTCAGGATATACATAACTCTTTTTTACAAGATCTAAATGTTGCGGTGCATACAACGTTAAAGGTGCTTGACGAATATGTTTTATATTATCACTATCATAATATTCATGTGTGCCGCCTAATCCTTCTGCCCATACATCTAGGGGTTTATCGGGATAACGATCTATCATGGCAAGAGGTTCTGGAAAACCTGGTATAAGCATAGATAAAGACGATAACCATCCTTCTTTAAAAATCAGCACGGCAATATCACTGTTATCAACACGATAGACCTTATCAACATCAAAAGCTATTTTTTCATAAACTTCTGAAAAAGGTGAAACTATATCCAATACAATCTTAAAACGAGACTCCTCTGAGCTCACACAATGATAAGCTGTTAAAACAACTCCTTTTTTAATATAGACTCCACCACAATCATGTTGAAATGTTCTCTCAGAAATATCATTTTCTACTACCACAGTCACTGTGGAAGTGGTCTGAAGTTCACCAAAAACCGGAGGTACACTGTCAGGACCAATTATATGCAATTGTGAACTATCTTCTCTACCACAACTCCATACAATCATCATCAAACTTAAAAATACCATGGCTCTATATACATATTTCATGTGATTCTCCACTACATTGATAACTACTCATAATCTGATCATGACAGAGTCATATATTTATTTTTTACTCACTCAAAGTATGTGCTCCAAAAAATAGCTGTATTACTGATGATCATCAGAATTTTTAGCTGGATATCCCACTATCACATCATCTGACTCAGCTGGCTCATACCAGCTGTCTTGGACATTTAAAAAAAGTAAGTCTAAAATATAGTAAGGATTCAAAGAGTCAAAAGACTCTTGAAGTATTTGATAGAGTTCCTCACTAGCTGTGCGGATCGTTTCTTGATTTAAGGAAAAAAAATAAGAAAGATCACCAACAATCTTATCATCAACTGGAGGATAAGAATACGAGGAATAACGAAAGTAACGGATATTGTATAGCCAAAGCAATGTTGCATAGAGATCATTACCACCAAAATGGTCCTGTATGGTCTCTTTAAGACGCCTTTGGTCTGCGTCTAAATCATCTAAACTTTTTTGATACAAATCAGCTACGTGGCTACGATGCTTTAAAAGCTCACTACGGCCTAACAGTTCACTTAAAGAACTCTCACCATCCCAAAATAAGCTATCCCATTGAAATATATGATCCAATAACTCTTGGTCTTCATGAGGATGATTTTCTGCAACAAACATAACCTTCCACTGGGGAGGTGTATTCGGTGGAGGTAAAGGATGATGAGATGGAACAGAATGTTGATAAGTCTTTAAATCATAATCAGAGTTTTCTGTTTCTGTATGCACCTGTGATAGATCTAAGTTAGATCCTACAGAGGTAGCAAACATAGACCCTCTCTCTGTTTTCTTAGCAAACCATAACACACCGCCTACCACAGCCAAACTATAGATGACCTCAGATCTCAAGAATTTGGGTAACGAGTGAAAACCCCGCAAAATCTTATGCACCTGAGTCAATGGCATAGTTAAAGACATAGCTAAAGAAGATGCCATCACAGCAGAAGCACTTTGTTCTAAAAGCCGTTCCTTATTCCCTTCCTTGTGCTCCAAATCCACCCATGCAGATGATGGCAACATGGGGGAATGTTCGTTAGCGTAACTCAACGATATATGTACCAGCATAAACATAAACCATACCACAACCACTATAGCATATTTGAAAATGAATGCCACATAGCTCGGCTGTATGGTAGTATGGATGTCTTTGTTATCTTTACTAGTATTTTTATCACGTACTTTAATGATCATCTGATGTTTTTCCTTATCTATCATGACGTAAACGTATATGAAATAGGTTTAAAATATGAAACCTATTTCAGTGCTTATAAGTTCTTTTGTTTGAGCTCTTAAAAGCTCATCTTAAGAGCTATGCTGAAACAACTGTGGAACTTAAAAATTCTGAGATTTACCTGCCTTAGATACATGATGACGAAACTCTATAACATCATCATCTTCTACCACATAATCTTGTCCTTCGATACGTAGTAGACCCTTTTCTTTAAGAGCTAATTTGGTTTTGTATGTCACTAAATCACTTACCTTATACACCTCCGCAGCAATAAAACCTTTAGCAAAATCAGAATGAATCATCCCTGCAGCATCTCGAGCTCGAGTTCCCAAAGGAATAGTCCAAGCACGAGTCTCTTGTGCCCCTGCTGTAAAGTAATGCATCAAAGACAACAGCAAGTAGGCTTGAGCACTTAAACGTTCTAAGCCGGAATAGTCAAGCCCTAATGATGCTAACATCTCTTTTTTATCATCAGCAGATTCCAACTCACTGATCTCTGCTTCAATTTTAGCTGAAAGCACTAAATGAGAAGATCCTTGTGAGCAAGCATACTCAGATACCTCTTTGATGTATGCCTCTGCTTGAGTGTGATGAGAAGGATCATTGAAATAGCTTTCTTCAACATTGCAAACATAGAGCTGTTTTTTAGCTGATAACAAATGAAGATCTTTAAAAATCTTCTGAATAACCTCACTGCGATCTTTACTGCGATGAGCTAAAAAATAACTTCTTGCTGTTTGTAGCGATACAAGATGCTGACATAGTTCTTCTAGAATCTGTAAATACTCTTTAAGCTCTTTTGTAGAAGTGGTTTTAGCAAGTTTACGTTTTTTCTCAAGATGCTTCTCCACTGTGTCACAGTCAGCAAGAATAAACTCTATATCAATGGTTTCCATATCTCTAAGAGGATCACATCCCCCTGACACATGCATCACTTGATCATCATCAAAACAACGTACCACATGAATAAGAGCATCCACTTCACGAATATGCCCAAGAAACTGATTGCCTAAGCCTTCTCCTTTAGAAGCTCCCTTCACCAAACCAGCCACATCTGTAATTTGTAACGTAGCAGGAACAATCTTGGCACTGTCAAATATCTTAGCAAGGATCTCCAAACGCGGCTCAGCAATATCAGCATGGGCTGTACTGGGATCAATGGTGCAAAATGCATAATTTTCACTAGCCACCTGGCTCTGTGTAAGAGCATTAAACAATGTGGATTTACCCACATTAGGCAAGCCAACAATGCCACAACGTAATGACACAGCTCATTCTCCTATTAACTAAGTCATAAGTTATATATCCACAGATAACAAACATATAAACAACAATGGACATAACGAACTTCACTAAACATATTTCACTAAACGAGCAGGTTGGCTGGTTGTTCATGCCAAAATACGATTTTACCAAATCTTGTCCTCTATCCCCAACCTTAAGGCAATCTCTTGATATCTTCAAACACATACCCTCTCCACTTATCAGCATCCTCTTACTTCTTTAAAATGTCTAACAGTATCTTACGAGGATCAAACATCAGCGAACGCTCCGTCAATGAAAGCATTTGCAATATGGTACATACTGATGTGCCAACAGTTGTGCATAGCCAAATGGCTATGCTTTTTGCAATCAATATTGTTTAACATGATGGTCTTTTTGTGTTTAATCACTATTCCGTAACCACACCCATATCCCATATAAAAAGCTCACTGCAAAAACCAATCCGTCCCATGCTGTCTCTCATGCCCACACAACCTTTCTTGCCTGATATCAACCGTAAACACATCTACCCATGAACTGCAAGTTCTAACCGGCCAGCGATTATTAACCCCCCTACACCAGATCTGCCATAAAGCGCTTATTTTTACCCATTGGCACAGTCATTTACATAACGATCTAGATGGTTCGCACTGACTTTTGGGTAATGCCAAACTCTCTGTGCAGCTTCATGCTTGATGACACACTTCCACAGCGAGGACAAGAAAGACTTTTTCTTTTTATCCCCCCAGCCTGTAGATTTAAACCATTCCGCAAAAACATGATCATCTGGAAACGTGTCAAAAAATTCGGTTGTCATCATGATGTGTGTTTGAGCAACTGCTTTGTGTTTTTTTAAGCCGTTCTTTGCCTATCCATTGAGTTTGAGTAACAAACTCAATGGATCTGGTCGCTGAGTCACGTCTGAGTCATATCACAGATAGTCACTTGCTAAAAAACCATATAGCTAAAACCCCTTCTTATAAAGCACTAGCAGAACCCTAATAACTCTTTAATGACAAAGATACGTTTGATCAGGCATTTCAAAAATACTCTTGTTTTACTTATTGATCTATGTTAGCTTGCTCGAGCTCTAGCTGAGGCTCGTTTTAAAAACGCGCCTTTGAGACTATGAGACTAACTAGAGGCCCAAAAAGAGATAGATAGAAAAAACTAGAAAGAATCACTTAAAACTCAAGCAAAGTGGGTAAACAAGACAACATCATCTACACCATAACCATTTTATCTCTTCACATTACCCATACATGTGTTACCACCGTTTTACAGCTCAATTCATCGTTTAGTCCGTCATGAAATGAGTTAATGTGTCATAAAACTGAACTAGAAGCACTCATTAAGGAGAACATTCATGGAAAAGAGTCACACATATGCTCGTATGCTACGAGCATACATACCTAGGTTATCACTGGGGTTATCACTGGGGCTATCGCTGGGATTATCATTAGGACTGGCAGCATGTTCAGATAATGTTGATACCGCAAAACAAAGCGCAGTAGATATTGATCCTGCTAAGTTAAAGCAAGACTATGCTGCTTTACCTGAAGGCTTTATGGTGCGTATGGCTATAGGTGCTTGCAAGCAAGGAGTTTCTCGCTCAACATCATCCCAAGATGTTGATATCCGTATTACCTATTCTGATCCGCGTTCTGAAGTGATTGATGCAAATGTGGCATCTTTTTTTCGAAATGACACTCATGCTCTTACTCGAGATAAAGAAGTATTTGGCGATAATTTTCTAACCTCATCTGTGGAACTTCAGATGCTAAACCCAGCAGATATCACCAACTCCCATAACGATGAACTCTCTTTCGGTAATGAAGTTTTTGAATACCCATCACGTTTTTCTCTAAATACTCATACAAACATCTCTCCTGAAATCCCCGTTACTCAACAACTTCCCTCATACCCTTCTCAAGGCCCATCTCAAGGAAAAGGCAAAGGAAAGGGAAAAGGTTTTACAGGCAAGGGAGTTCAGCAATCATCACCTTCTCAAGGAAAAGTCTCAAAAGGTGGGATTCATGGCGGCGTAAGCCAAGCAGGAGTGAGCCAACAATCTCCCATGCAAGCTGGCCCTTCACAAGTACATCAAGGAAGTGCTAAACCCTCACCTGTACAAGCTTCACCCACACAAACGTCTGTAAAATCACCTGTACAACAGGGTATGTCTTCTAAAAAAGTCAGTCAAACAGGAGTGTATCAAGGAGGAGGCGTTCTTCAAGGCTCATCTTTTAGTGAGCAACCGCTGCAGCATTTGCAACCATTATCTCAGATGCAATCACTACAAGGCTTCACCGCAGGTGATGAAGCTAGTTACTGTCAAGCTGTCCAAAATGTTCATCACCAGCATTTTTCCCAGACTTTCCGTCCAGTTTATATTTCCAGTCTTCTTTCGCCATACAGCTGGGGTTATTACACAAATCCTACATCATGGCGTACTGATGAACACATTTACTATTATTATGCCAAGCCAGAATGCCATGGTGCGTCATGGTGTAGTGGTTAATATCGTAGTATAGATGATCATTTATGAACATGTTCAACTTTATATGTTCTAAAAGGGCTGTTATGGGTTATCTTTATGGTACTTAAGATAAAAGATAAAAGATATAAGATAGCTCATAACAGTTAATTTTAAATGGCAGATGATCTTAAAAACCGTGTTCTGGAAGCCACTGATTTATACAGTTTGGTATCTGAGCATGTTCGTTTGATGGCAAGTGGCTCTCATCATCGAGGGTTGTGTCCGTTTCATCAAGAAAAAACACCGAGTTTTTATCTTTTTCCTAATAGGTATCACTGCTTTGGCTGCTCAGCCAGCGGTGATGCCATCACCTTTGTGATGAAAACACAAGGATTGAGTTTTCCTGAAGCTCTAGCTCATCTTGCTTCTCGTGCAGGCATTGATGCTTCACGCTTTTCTACGAAAAGATACAGACAAGAGCAACAACAACTCTCCATCAAAAAAAATGCCTTAGCTAGCGCTCAAAACTGGTTTTTTCAAAGACTATGGCATAGTTCTTCAAGTGAAGCTGCAGAAGCACAGAATTATTTACTAAGTCGTCACTATTCTAAAGAATTCCTACAAAAACATGGTTTTGGACTCTCTTCTCATCACAGTCATGAACTGTTAGATGATTTTAAGAAACAAGGATATAACCATGAAAATCTTTTAACAGCATCATTGATAGCCAAGTCACAACGCAGCTCCACATCTGAGTATTATGACTTTTTTTTACGTCGCATCACCTTTCCCATCCATGATCACAGTGGAAAATTGATCGCTTTTGCCGGACGTCTTTATATTGCACATAATAGCCAAGCAACGAGTCAAGTTGCTGGCAAATACAAAAACTCAAAATACCCCAAAAACAAAGTGTTATATGGTTTTTGGCAGGCTAAACAAGCTTTTTTGCAAAAAAAACGCGCCATCATTACCGAAGGTTATTTGGATGTGTTGCGATTATGGCAATATGGCTTCCAAGAAACCGTGGCATCACAAGGTACAGCACTTACTGTAGATCATCTCAAAGCCCTTTCACGCCTTGTTAACAAAGCTGTTCTGTTATTTGATGGCGATCAAGCAGGAAAGGATGCAGCTATGCGTTCTTTAGCCCATAGCATTCACATCCCTGATCTGTCTCTTTATTGCGCCTTACTGCCTTCAAATCATGATCCAGATAGTTTTTTGCTTAAGCACAAAAAAGAAGATCTTGAAGATCTGATACTCAACGCCAAACCACTCCTTGAAGTGGTGATTGAAAAACAACTCTCAGGACTAGATAGCATAGCTATGGCAGGAGTCATTGATAAGAGGTTTTTTCCTTGGATGCAATCCATACCTCCCCTACAACAAGCCAGCATATTACGTCTTATTGCCCAAAAAACCGGCCTATCAGATGAAGTTCTTCATACAGAATTAGATAAAAGCAAATCCTCTACACAACCTGCAACACTCTCTGTAGATTCTCAAACCATAGACTCTCAACTCTATACAACCCACGTTCTCCCTTCACATGTGAGAGAACTGCTCTCTCATCTTTTCTTCCTTCAACCACATGAAGCTCCATCTTTACCCAAAGATCTTTCTGTGTTTATCTCCTGTGAACTCGAAATTGATGCCTTATGGCAAAACTGCTTGCTATCCTTACTTCCCCAAAAACGCACACGTATTGGCTACTACCCCTTTCACAACCAAGATCTTACAGAGATATTTCATAGCCCAGCTGCCGCCAACCTCCTTGAGGAACTGCAAAGCGCGCCGATGCGCTATGACATTGCCCACGATATAGCTATTAGCCGCATAATGAATGATTACCGTCTTAAACACATCACATCCACCATCGAGACCCTCACACAACAACTCTCTTTAGCTAAAGATGATCCCTCTTTTCCTCGAAAGATGGTCGTAGAAGAAATTGTCCGCCTTCACCAAGTGCGACGCAATAAACACAAACCCCAAACAAACCCATGAAAATAACATATAGAAAGGAGAAAAACACATACCATGTATTTTTTATCCGTATTGCTTGAGTATATACGTTAACAATATCAATATGTTATAGTATAATCATATGAGAGTTCGCTATACTGCATCTTTGCGCTTTTCCATATTTTTTAGAATATCAAACATATCAAATAAACCCTTAACATTCATAGACACACCCCCACATACCCTCCTCTTAACCAACCACTAACCACTTTTTTCGTTACATTTTGATATTTTTTATGAAAATGTGATAATTTCCTTTGTTGATCTCTTGGTTTAAGCTATAATCAAAGCTTGTACCTTTCTTTTTATACGCTGGAGGAACTTGCGTTGAAGGCAAAACCTAAAACACCCTTAGATAAGCTAGTGGCAAAACCAGAACAAGAAGCGGCTACGCCCACTACAACACAGCCAGCACAAACGGAAACATCAGCAGAGCCCACAGCAGAACCCACAGCAGAACCCACAATGGTGCAAGCTTCAAAAGCAAGCCCATCAGCTGAAGCCCCCCCTGAAGCCCCTGAAGCAAAAGCAGAAGCAAAAGCAGAAGCAAAAGCAAAAACCGCTGCAATTAAAAAAACAGTCAAAGACACGGTCAAAGAAACCATCAAAACAACAGTGGATACATCCACCAAGAAACCTGCTGCAGAAAAAAAGGCCTCATCTCCTGTGACAGTCAAACAGGTTGTCAAGAAAATGGTCAGTCAACTCGGCACGTTGCAACAACAAAACCAGAAAGCTAAGATCAAGCCCTCCCCTGCCTCTACCAGAACCAAGAACTCTAGGACTAACTCTAGGACTAACTCTAGGACTAAGAGTACAAAGGCTAAAAAAACTCAAACCGTTAGCCAAAAAAACAAGACGAAAAAAAAGAATAAAGAACATAAAAAAACACCCGTGACAACAACCACAAAACGGGAAGTAAACCAGGCCTTAGAGGAAAAAACATCTCAAGCACAACCAGCACAAAAAACAATTCAGCTAAATGATAGCAAGCTAAATAATAGCAGCAGCATGGATCTTGTCTCTTCAGTCACTCAAAAAGTGATAGAGGAGCACGTTCACGTTAAGGTGCAAGAACAAGAAAAAACGCAAGAAAAAACGCAAGAAGTACCCTCCCAAAATGAGGTTAAGTATCAGCAAAGACAAAAGCAAAAACAAAAACAAAAGCCAAAGCAAAAATCTAAAACACGTACAACATCAAGTCAAACAGCTACCACAGTTACCACAAATAACTCACAAGAGCACATTAGCAAAGCCACAGAACACACCTTAAATTCCGTTAAAGAAACCATTGCGGAACGTAAAAACAAAACGAAAACCAAGGTGCCAGCAAACAAACCAAAACAAACTGCTCGTGCTATGGATAAGGCTTTAGCGTCTTTAAAAGCTAAGGCTCATCGCAATGATAGTACGATATCTTATCGTGAGGTACGTCAAACTCTTGGAACACATCTTAACAGTCGTCCTAAATCGTCTGATCTTACTCACATCATTACGGCACTTGGAGATGATGACATTGAGGTGTTTGATCAAGGAGTTGATAGTGATGATGATTTCAGCACCTCTTTATCTTCTCAAGATAACCAAGTCCATGGTCCTAGTGAAGACATTGCCGGTAGAGGTGATGATGCCATGGTACGTTCGGTGGATCCTGTAAGGATCTACTTACGTAAAATGGGCTCTGTACCCTTGTTATCACGAGAAGGTGAAGTCTTTATAGCCAAAAAGATTGAAGAAGCGGAAAACAAGGTACTTGCTCGATTGATATCTTTTAAACTGTGTTTGGAAGTCATCTCTGATACAGCTCGTTCTTTTGTACAAGGAGAGATTCGTTTAAAAAATTGGATCAAGGGTTTTGATGATGATGAGGCTTCAAATAATGAAGGAGCTCATGAGACCAAGATCAAAAGCAAAACCATTGTGTTACTCAATCACATTGATGAATATCTAGTATGTTTACTCAAAGAAAATTCTTCTCCTGATCACACAAAGCAGTTAAAAATCCATCAAGCTGATATCTTTGATAAACTCAAAGATATCAATATCAATCGTAAGATCTTACAAACGGTAATTGATATGGTTGCTCAGCATCACTCTACCTTGCGAGAGGCTGAACAGGATATAGATTATTATGCAAAGAGGTTGGGTTATTCGCGCACAGAGCTTATCCTTAAGGTAAGTGAAGATAAAGAAGCTTTCTTTGATGAGCGCACTCCTGGGGAATGGGAGAAGATCAAACGCTCTGTAAGGCATGCGCTTGCAAATACTGAGGCTATGGTACAGAAATACCAGCATATCAAAGATGCAGAAGATATATTACAGTTGTATCGTGATCTTATTAGCCTACAAAATGACACGGAAAACGCCAAGCGTGAGCTTGTAGAAGCCAATTTAAGACTGGTGGTATCCATTGCTAAAAAGTACAGCAATCGTGGTTTGCAATTTCTTGATTTGATTCAAGAGGGCAATATTGGCTTAATGAAAGCGGTGGAAAAATTTGAGTATCGTCGTGGTTACAAGTTTTCCACATATGCCACTTGGTGGATTCGTCAAGCCATCACAAGAGCTATAGCAGATCAAGCCCGTACCATTCGTATTCCCGTACATATGATTGAAACCATCAACAAATTGATCCGTACCACCCGTGTCTTAATCAAAGAGATGGGACGAGAGCCTAGTCCTGAAGAAATTGCAGCACGTATGGGCATACCATTAGAAAAAGTCAGAAAAGTACTGAAAATTGCTGTAGAGCCTATTAGCTTAGAAACCCCCATTGGCGAAGAAGAAAACAATTATATTGGAGACTTCCTTGAAGATAAAGCCACACAAAGTCCATCGGAGTCTGTGTTAGGCAATTCTTTGATGCGACAAACTCTTAGAGCTCTAGCCACTTTAACGCCGAGAGAAGAAAAAGTGTTGCGGATGCGTTTTGGTATTGCTGAAATCAGCGACCATACCCTCGAAGAGGTAGGACAGAGCTTTGAAGTCACACGGGAGAGAATACGACAAATTGAAGCAAAAGCATTACGTAAGTTACGTCATCCATCACGATCAAAAAAACTCCGCTCGTTTATCAAATCCTAAGGTGTTTTATTATATGATTCTTTTGGGGGGCCATAGCTCAGCTGGTTAGAGCAGCGTGCTCATAACTCGAAGGTCGGAGGTTCAAGTCCTCCTGGCCCCACCACTTTTTGTTCATCCCAACCCTGATCATTCATTATGTTATTATCATCACTCTGAATCATCACTCTGATCTGATTCAAGAGTTTCAGATTAAGGATAACTCACCACCACTTCTGGGTCGAAATAATCATTGTAAAGACTCGTATCACCCACTAACTTTTGTGGGCCAAGAATAGCTATCTTAAAGTTTCTTAAATAGTATTGAGCTAAAAAACGCAGAGTCTTTACGTCCACTTCAGCAATAAGTTTGGGAAAGAAACTCCATGTATCGATGCGATAAAAAGGATAAGAATAGCCATGGAGATATTGAGCAATCTCAAACGTATTACTTTGAGATCTGAAATACTCGGTATAAAACGCATTCGTATACTCCTGTAGTCCCTTGCCATGTAAGGGATCTTCGCGCATAGACTTAATAAAATCTCTGACAACATCCATACTTTCTTTTAATTTAGAAGTTGTAAAGCTTATAACACCTGAACTAACAGACGGAGCATAAGACAACCCTTTATGAGACCTCAGCTGTTCAAAGAAGTTGATATACATCACATTCATAAGCAATCTCCAAGCTTCTTGATGTGTGGAATAACCGCCAGGAGTGCTAAATGATATTTTGACAAAAATATTGCTTAGATCTTTAGGATGATAAACAACACGTCTTTGGTCATAACTGGAATGCTTCAAAAAATGTTCCAAATACTGAATATGGCTTTCATAATGCCATGAAGGAATAGAACCAAAAGTCTTATTCAATGTTTTTTGGATGTTTGTCGCCTTATCAGGACTCACCACCGCAAAATTCATACGCCTCGCATTAAGAAATTTCTGATACTCTTTTGTCAGATCATCAGTGGTTAAACGCTTAACTTGGGCTGCCAGATTGTAATAATAATCATTAAAACCAGAAGGCGTAAAACGCAAAGCATGTAAGCTTTTATTCAATTGCCATCGATCCTTATTAGCACAGCTTTGTATGCTTAAAAGAGCGTTCTTCTTTCGTACTTCAAGGTCTTGAGAAGAAAACTTAGGCTCTGTAATGATCGAGTGAAGAACTTCAAGGTTTTCAGTAAGATATTTATGAGGAGCATAAATACTACAGGTTAAGTGCACATTGTCGTTTAAACAGGAGGGAGTTGGTCCACATCGTATGGTTTGTGCAATATTAGTGATCTTATCAGCTAACTCATCACGTCCAAAACGCTGAGTTTGCTGAGTCATCAAAGCAGCAATAAATTGACGGTGAAGACCCCAGCCATAAAGATAATCATCACGAGACCAATCCAGATCAAATATCAAAGCCATCATATCTGAATCATTTTGGTAGTGAGTAACAGAAATACCATTTTTTAAAAACAAACGCGAAATGCGTTCTTGAGTGGCATTCATATACTCTTCACTCACCACAGGCTTAGCTGCAAGGCTATCTGTTGCTAATGCTGTTAACATAGTCATAGCACCGGATATCCATAAGGTACAAATGAGGTACTTGGCACATGCATATTTTTGAAAAAAACCAAATGACATAGCCGATACTCCCTTATGACCTACCCACACAACCTGTTTTAGTGTCTAAACCTAACTGTTGCCAACATCATACGTTGCCAGATCATGAGCCTCAAGAGAATTTTTCAAAGCCTACGTAACTCAACGCTCTTTGTCTTTTAAGGAATAAAGATTCCTTAAAAGACAGCATAGATACTTAACATGTTAGAAGTACGTCAATCATCCAAAATACACTGACACTCATCAGTTATTGGAATCAACAGGATTCAAACAAGCAGCTTTAACTTGAGCTGCTAAACGTTTTATGCGCCGAGAAGCATTGTTTTTCTTAATCCTGCCCTTACTGACAGAACGCATCAAAAAGGATTGAGAATGAGCCAGTAACTTCATCAAATCTTCTGCTTTCATCTTGCCTTCTCGTGTGGCCTCAATGCCAAGTCGCAGACTCTTTAAGGATGTTCGCAATGCTGATAGATATGAACGATTTTCTATTCGGCGCTTAGCTTCTTGCCGAATACGCTTTCTTGCTGATGCACAATGAGCCACAATATAGTTCCTTAATGATAGATGAACGAAACCCGGAACACTTTGGTGTTCTTATGTCTTCATTTTATGTCTTAACTTCTCGAATCTTTACCTGACTTACCGACTTAGTCGGCTTTTTCTTCTTAGCATTAGCCATAGCTTCTTCACGTAACTGACGTAGCTTTAACTTTTTTTTGCGTTGTGATCGTCTCTTACGCACCAAGCGGGTTAAACGATTGTCGCCTTTCCCCATATCTCATCTCCACTTATTTTAAGGTATAACCAACTTTACGCACATAAGCATCTAAACCAAGTTTATCAATCGTTCTCATAGTTGAAGTTGCAACTCGAAGAGTATAAAACTTCTTACGAGACTCTGAATAAAATCTTTTTTTCTGCAAATTAGGCAAAAAACGATGCTTAGTACGAATATGAGAGTGAGAAACCCTGTTACCCACTAAAACACTCTTCTGTGATGTCTGACATACTCTAGACATATGCATGATCTCCTAACATTTTCTTTCTTATTTATACATTCACATTCACATTCACACTCACCCAAAACTGTTCATCTATACAAACTGTGTACATCTTAAGTTTTTATCACTTAGCATTCCCTTAGTATTATCTTTCTGGTTTATCCACAAGGTATGCCTTGTGCGTGTTTTAGGTATTGTTTTGAGCTTGCTCTTCCATAGCATCTTGTAAAGTTTCTTGTAACACTGGAGACTTGGTATCATCACTTTGTGAATCTTGCTCAAATGAAGACTCTCTGTTTTCTGTATCTGCTGTATCTACATCACCTCGAGCTACATCACCCCGTGAAGGATGATTGCCACCTCTGACAAATGGACGATAACGCATGGATGCAGCCGTAAAAGTTTGGGCAATCTCACTCATCTCTCCCACAAATCCTTTTTCTTTTTCATGAGCCACTGAAATGGGAATCAATGCCAAATATCGAGCACGCTTGACAGCCTTGGTAATAGCCAATTGCTGAGAATGAGTAGCACCAGAAACACGGCTTGGAATAATCTTACCACGCTCGGTGATGAATTTTTTTAACACATCCGGCTTCTTATAATCAATAACCATAGAGCTATCGAGCACTCGCTTACGCCGTATTGAAACACGCCGGCGACGTCTCCGTCTTTGATGAGCAACCATAAAATCTTTATCCTTCAATATCTCAATAATCTAAGATCAACTGGGACACACAAACACTTCGCAATCACAGAACAACGTATACAGATATATAACCATATACGTACTAACACATGTACTTATACACACTTATATACACACTTATATACACACTTATATACACACTTATACATATAAGTACATATACCAGAGTACTTAAACCAAAGTACATGCACCAGCATATGTGTAATGTATATAGCCCAGCTAACTTACAATAGCTAACTTACAATAGCTAACAAGTATAAGTAACTACTATAAGATACGGTCACAGCACTGACTCAACCAGCAGATGTCTCTTTATGTTTTATATTTCATTTAGCATTATTATAATATTATAACATTATAACTATTATCATTTGTCAGCTCTGTAAGCGTCAGTTTCGTCAATCATCAAAGCATACGCTTAACACATTCATGTCACTATTTACACAACCTATTTACACAACATGGAAAACTATAGCATATTTCCACAAGCAGGCAAATGCCTTATGCTGGAGACCACACAACATGGTTTATTTATGTGTATGTCTATTATCTGTATGTCTATTATCTGTATGTCTATGTGGTCTATTGTGTCTCATGTGTATATTATCTTACTATGTCTATTATGAGAGAGCCTATCAAAGTATATGTGGCTGTACAAAGACCTCCCTTCCTAGTCTATACCTACACGTATCATAAAGCTATCACTCCTGGTATTCGAGTGCATGTACCTTATGGCATGCAATCTATTGTGGGTGTAGTGGTGGATAAACCACGTGCTGAATTCTGTCCTCGTGGCCAAACCAAAATGGATAACACCATCAAACTTAAACCTATTCGCCAAGTCCTCGACATCACCCCTATCTATTCGCCAACTATGCTAGATCTTGCTCAATTCATGGCCTATTACTACATTCATCCTCTTGGAGATGTTCTTCGTACCATGCTCCCCCTTGGTTCTATGACCACGGCTCGTTGGGTTTATGTCTGCTCACAGACCATACTTCCTCCACCATCAAGCCACTACGCTCAAACTCTCACTAAGATATACCCCACTAAAAAAAAGTCTCTTAGCCAATCCACCTTCCATAAGAAATTTCTTAAAATATGTAAGGATCAATCCATAGAAAGCCCTGCATCATTCCTTAAACAGCTCATGAGCAATGGTTACCTTAGTCTTGAGTGTATGCCACGAACATTTCGCAAAAACAATCCTACAGAACATCAAACAGAAAACAGCCAAGATCATCAAATCTGCCAATGGAATGACCTCGATCAACTGGGTACAAAAGCGGCCAAAATCACCACAGATCGCATACACATCATAGAACAACGCCTCAAACCCTTAAACAAGGATCAAAGTCAAGTCTATTTAAATATCTGTAAATCTCTTTGCTTAACACGCACTCAAGGTTTTCAAAGCCCTTGGTTATTACATGGTGTTACAGGAAGTGGTAAGACTGAAATATACCGCCATCTTATCTTAGAAATGCTGAGAGCTGATCATCACTCTCAAGCTCTTATTATGGTACCCGAAATATCTCTTACCCCACAGATCAGTGCCATCTTCAGCCATGCCTTTGGTGACTTAGTTACTGTCATACATTCAGCTATGCCTCCTTCCACTCGCTGGCAAGTACTAGAAGCTGTACGCAATGAAAAAAAACGTATCTTGATTGGGCCCAGATCCAGTATCTTTGCTCCCTTTTTTAGACTCAAACTGATCATCGTTGATGAAGAACACGATAGCTCTTACAAACAAGGCACAGGATTTCTCTATCAAGCCAGAGATATGGCCATTATGCGAGCAAAGTTGGAAAACGCTAGTGTCATACTCGGCTCAGCAACCCCAAGCTTAGAGTCATATCATCATGCCATAACCCAAAAATATCAATTAGCCAGCCTACCTAAACGAGCGTTAGGAACAGCACTCCCCCTATCTCAACTAGAATACACCACAAGCTCCAGTACAAAAGGAGAGTACATACGTCATCTAGAAGATCTCAAGAGCATTCCCCAACACAATACAATGATCTCAGAGAATATACTCGATGCCCTAAGAGAGAATCTAGCCAAAGGTAAGCAAGCCATGGTAGTAGTACATCGAAGAGGATTTGCTCATTATCTTATGGATATGAGCACTCAAGCCACCATCAGCTGCCCACATTGCAGCATCTCCATGAGCGTACACCTAGAAAGTAAAAAACTGTTATGTCATTACTGTGATTACAATCAACACCTCGATGATGTTTTAAAAAATCACACCAACACCACCCTTGTTGCAGTAGGATATGGCAGTGAAAAAGCCTATGATCTCATTAAATATCATCTCCCCAAAGCTCGCTGTGCACGTATCGACTCAGATATCTCAAAAAAAACATCAAACACACTCACCAGCATCCTTCAAGCATTCAAAGAACAACAGATCGATATCCTCATCGGTACACAGATGATTGCCAAAGGACATGACTTTCCCAACGTAGCCCTTACAGCTCTATTAGAAGTCGATGAAATATTAAGACTTGCTGATTTTCGAGCAGGAGAACGTGCCTTCCAACTTATTGTTCAAGCATCAGGACGATCAGGGCGAGGCAGCACACAAGGAAAGGTGTTTATACAAACATCACGCCCTCACCACCCCATCATACAAGAAGGGTTATCGCAAAATTACCAACGCTTCTTTAAACGTGAACAAAAATTCCGCTCTCTTTTTTCATACCCACCTTTCAGCAAAATCGTTCTATTCACACTATCTCATGAAAGTGAAGAAAAAATAGAATCCATCAGCCACATATTTCTTAAAAGAAAAGATCAACTTCTTAAATACGCCAAAAACACTCAATCCATAAAAATACTCGGCCCAGCAACTCCACAACTTGCAAAAATCAACAACCAACAACGCAGAAACATCGTCATCAGTTCAAAAAACATCACCCAGCTGATAAATTTTTGTTACGAGCTTAAATATTGGTTTGAACATCAAAAAGAAAATGTCCACATACGCATAGATGTAGATCCTATACAAATGATATAAAGGCTATGAGGTTATTAATATTTTGTCTTGTATTTGATTTCAATATAGGAACCATTTTTACTGTCCTTTCCCGGGCCTCCCAGATCTGCAAAACTCTCACGATAGGATTCTCCCTTACTTTTGCATCCTAATTCCTCAAAATCACTAGGAGGACGATCAATGTCCACTTTTCCATTACTCTTCACACCAAACTCATTAATTGTTTGGATAACACAAGCATTTTTTTTAGCATTTGCAACATAAATAGTTTTTAGATTGCCAGGACTAATCTCCTTTATCAACTCAATAGATTGAATAGGATTCTCTGGTACTGGTTCTTTTTTAAATTTATAATCTGCAGCTATCCAATCAGAGACAGCAGAATTTTCTTCTTTCACGTCATTAATAAACTTATCTATTTTTTCATCCCTACTTTTACAAACATGCGCGTTTATCCCACCGAAAAGTTTTGTCATTTTTAAATATTCATGACCCACACGTCTTACATTACAATTTTGATAACTTTTGTATTCTGTTATATCACACACCTTTATGCATTTACCACTTAAATTAACATTATCAAGATTATAGGCACTATCGAAAATTCCTTTAATTTGAGTGTATGAAGATTTTGGTAGATCAATTTTAGATAGACTATCCTCTAATTTTCCACGAAAATTACTGCAAAATCCATTCATTTCACTACTCATTTGCATGTGGATATAAGAAGCATAGTCTCGCTTATCGCCCGGAGGTAAATGTTGAAAATACTTTTTATCACCATACTGCAACATAGTTACAAAATTATAAGGTATAGAGGTTTCTCGATCTCTATTACTATGAATTTCACAACGTTTTGGAATATCATTATAATCTCCATTATAATTACCCCTTTCCTCCTCGAATTGCTTGATGAACTCCCTTATTTTAGAATCGCGCTGAGCTGCAGGGTGACGTTTATAATATTCATAGAATTTAAGAGGATCATTTTCACATAATATATTACATTTTGGTTTACTACTATACAACATTCTATTATATGGAATTGGAATGCCCCTTTCCATTGCCTGAATATTAAAAGAAAAGTATATACTTTTAGAATCTTGACGAAGTCTATTCACATGCCTGTGAAGCTTAAGAGGAGTATTGATAATTTTTTGACTACTAGAAAAACATAGGCCGTTCTTATAAAGATAATTATCCATGATTTTAAAAGAATCATTATGTTTGTATATTTTATCTATCCTATATTTCCTTGCATAACGAGTTAATATTTGACCTTCTTTTAAAGGATTACTACTATTAGTGCAATCGTTTGTATCTCCATTATCATCGCCGCCGACTACAAATGACCACACCTTAATACCCGGTATCCCTTCTTCTGAACCGTCTTCAACAGCTTTCTGATAGCGCATCTTCTCACTATCGCCTTTTGGTTGAAATATTCCACTGAAGTCACCCTTCTTTATATCTTTACTTGCTCCAATAACGAGTTCCTGAAAATCTTCTTTATTCTTATGAGGTTGATATTTATCTTTACTTAATATCTCTTCATGCTTTCTATGTGCCCGCTCTCGCCTCTCACTCTCCCAGGCGGCTCTCAATAATCCTCCTCCTGCACCTGCACCAAGAACTGTAACTGCTGCTGCTGCACCTGATAAGCTAGCCATACTAACAGCTCCTAATCCTCCTGTTAAACCCACCACCACAAAAGCTATGATCATACTGCTAAATAATCCTTTTTTAGGCGGAGGATACTTTTTTGAATCTTCTGTGGTAGAAAAGACAAATATGAAATGATAATTAGAATTAGGATTTTCATCTTTACCATAACGAGAAAAACTATGAAAAGTAACAGATTTATCCCCTTCCTTCGTATCCCCATTCTCTATCCAATTTATAGCAAATTCTAAAGCTCGAGTATGTTGTTCAGGAGGCCAGTTTATATCATATTGATAAAAACCTGTATTATAATGTTCAGATAAATATTTGTTTATTCTATTTTCTTCACTTCGATCATATAAACCACTTGATAAAACACCAATTTTTAAACTAGCATGACCCTTCAACTCTTTCATAATCTTCTGAATATTATTTTTAACCTGTTCTTTAGGGCCATCTCCTTGATGAGGGTCAACAAACCACATCATATCAATCATAGGAGTATTACTATCCGCTTTTTCTTTCATAGTAATCCTATCTGTTTCTATATTAGGCGGCTCAGGATTAGACAAGGGTGGTGGGTTAGTACCTTCAGGCTCTGGTGTGGATCGACTATTTTCAGTCTTTTTTGGTTGAACATCATCACTAGACACTACATCTTCTAGGTTTTCATCAGCTATATCACTTTGAATATGAAATGTCTTAGGCTTACTAGACCCTTTAGACTGACCAAAAGATATAGAGCCAGAGGCCAGTAAAATGAGCAAGAATGAAGAGATGCACACAGAAGTCATTAGACGTAAGAGAAACATACAAACACCTATAATATGGCTTTAAAGATAGTTGACAATATAGAAGCATTTTATTAATTGTTTATATTTTACTATAAAATGATAATGATAAGATTACGTCATCAATAATATGTATAAGTACTATATCAATGTATTTCATAGACCTTATTTTAAATTTCAATAATACTTAATTTAACTTTTTTATAATCTATCAAATTTATAAATCAAAAACTCACATCATTATATATAAATCTTTAATATGCTACAGCTCTATATTTGATTTCAATACGATCCCCCCCCTCGCTACTTCTTTCTTGATTATCACTCAATTTACCTTTCAATTCTTTTAGCTGAGTAAGGTATTTCTTTCCATCACTTTCACAACTATTAAATTTAAAAGCATCTTTATCAAGTTTAAAACGAACTTTTCCATTGCCACGTAAAATATGTCTATTAATCACTTTGATAACACAAGAATGATCTTTATTATTTGCTACAAAAATATTATTTAAATTTCCATCTTTAGATTCTTTTATCAATTTAATAGACAAAACAGGATCTTTCGATACAAAAGTTTTTTCAGGCTCAAAAAACCCAGGCCTCCATTTTGTAAATTCCTTCTTCTTAATAGCCTTAATGAACTTATTTATTTTATTTTCACGATTTGTTTTAGCACAAACTGGCGCACTGAAGCCGCCAAAAAATTCTGTAAGTTTCTTATACTCATGTCCTACACGCTTTGTGTTACAACCCCTACCTCCACGTGGCAAATCTACTTCCTGACACACTCTTATACATTTGCCTTCCAAATTAACGTCGAATGAATTATCACGAGATTCTTCATATGCTTTGTTGTATGTAGTTTTTACAATATCTCTTTTAGTATTTTGTATTTCAGGACTATGTTTTTTTAATAATTCAGGAAAGTTTTTACAGAAATTATTTATATTTCTATCTTTTTGCAAATGAATATATTCACTATCATTTCTATGATGAAAATATATTTTATTACCATGCTTCAACATTGCTACGAATTTTTTATCATCAATATTTTCGCTATTTTTTTCATAATGATCAATTTGACATTGAGGCATTTTCTCAATATCGAAATTTTCTAAATATTTTTTTTCTTGATCACTCATACGAGTTTTATTTTTATGAAATTCATATAGAGATTTAGGATCATTTTCACACATAATGTTACAAGAACCTTCTTCATCAATTTGGAGGGCATCGACTACTTTATTTATTCGTAATTTTTCTCGAGGGAACTTCCTTTTAAATTGAGCAATTAAAAAACTTTTAGCTTCTAAAGATTTTTGGCTATAACATAAACCTGTCCTTTTTGAAAAATGATCCATTATAGCAAAAGACTCACTATGATCGTACATCATATCTATTGTATAGTTTCTATCATAATAAGGTAATATCTCACCTTTTGACAATGGACTATTACCACATGTATCATTTTATTCTATACCTTTATCTCCTCCAACAACAAATGACCACACATCGATTTTTCTTATTTTTTTAGAATATTTATGAGCTTTACTAATCTCATCTTCTTCTACTTTATTTTGTGGTAGAAACCAACCCGCGTTTTGACCATTACTCGTACCAACCAACTCATTAATCAAATCACCTGCTTTTCCATGATTTTGATATTGATCTTTGCTAACTAGCTCATTATAACGCTTTTCGGCATCTTCTTTTGCTTTTTGCTCCATTTTTTGAAGTTCTGATGTAGCTCTTCTCGCGACTTCTGCACCTGTAACAGTTTTAGAAATACCTAAAAACGTAAAAGTTTGACTAAATCCTACCACACCAAAATATGCCATCAAACCTGTTCCCAATGTTGCAATTACCACAAGAGCTGTAAGAAAAGAAAAGAAGCCCTTCTTAGGTTTAGGATACTTTTTTGAATCTTCTGTTGTAGCAAAAACGAATATAGATTTATAGTTCTCACTATCAGTATTATTACGAAAAAAATTAGATCTTTTAGCTTTTTCTTTTATTTGATCTTGCTTTAAATGTCCATCAAAATCATAGTTCATCCAAGATCTTGCATAATCTAAAGCTCGAGTATGTGGAAACCAGCCACCAAATTGAGAAAATTCTGTATTAAAATAGTTAAGTGAATCTTTATTTAACTTATTTATTTCTTCAGAATTAAATAAGTCACCTGAATAAACACCAATTTTTAAACTAGCATCATTCTTCAAGCCTTTAATGATCATTTGAATTTCGGATTTAACAAAATCTCGAGGTTTTCCTTGATCATTATCAACAAACCAAACCATATCAATTTTAGGTTTTTGATCATCAAGCATCTTATCCACGTACACCATTTCTGTGACAACATTGTCATTGAAAGGAGGTGCTTCTGGGTTTAATTGACCTTCATTTGTATTATTCTCATTTGTATTATTCTTTGATGTCACTTCATCTGCAGATATGACATCTTCTAAAGATTCACTACCTATGTCAATTTCAGCAAAAGATTGATTATAAGAAGATGGTAAGATGAATAAAGAGAACAAAAGAATCAAAGATGCAGCGATACACAAAGCAGGTTTAGGCCAAGGAGAGAGTAATCTGAAGGGAAGTAGTTGGTAAATCAAGATATTTTTACTATTTTTCATCGTATTATCAATCCTTAAAATCTTGAACATGAACATAACAACGAAAATGAGAAGATAAACTCATTTTTTTAACCGCTCCTTATTTATAATTTTATAACCTCTCTTTATAAGGATGGCTGATATATATTCATATACTCCATATATGGCCCATCGCAAAGAGTGATTATGAGATACTGTTATGATTTTTACACCAGACGTATGTCTTTAGCAAAACTTACAGATCTCATAAATGGATGACACTTATGATTTTTATTCATTTTCATGTCATCAAATCCACTATCTCTGTGGATATCAAACCTAACCACCTACCGACTCTTATCGACATGTGAACTTAAAAAATTGAGTGCAAAGTATAGAAAATATGGATGATACAAGAAATAAGTAGCATAACAAACTTAAAGAAGGGATATAAAACAGCTCCGTATTAGCGGAGCATCTCACGAAGATAACGCATCAAAACTTGCTTATCATCATCGCTAACTTCTTTTTGCTTACTCACATCTTCAAGAATTTTTTCTCGATACTTAGGATCTACAGCATGATCTTGATCAAGGCTCAGATCAGCCATTTCATGACCAAAATAGTTGCTACCAATCACCCGCTTTCTTGATCGTTGTTTCATCTCTGACATACGTGCTTGTTGTTGGGATTGATGTTCACGATGACGTCTTGTTTCGCTACGTCCTTCACGCAATAGACGTGCTGCAAGATCGGCTTGCTCTTCAGCGGTTATAAAGTCTTGTCTAGCTCCTGCAGACAAGACATCGATCATACTCTGTGAAGCAGAACTGAGACGATGAGTTGATAATCCAGGGATAGCAGAGAGTTGAGCGATCACAACTTGACTTTCCATAAGATTTTTTTGTTGACGCTTAGCGATCACATTCCAATCTTCAATGGGTTGATCGGTACTTTCTTGGCTATTATCATAGGATGAAATATCAAGGGATCGCGCAATACCATCTTGACGTTTTTGTAACATAAGCAAGGTGTTTTCAGCTTGATTCATGACTTTATAATGTTTTTTCCGAATACGATTTTTGCTGGCCTCTTCGGCTGCTTCGAGGTTGGTAATCCACTGACGATATTCCATCACCATGGTTTGCAAAGATTCCTTTGAACGTAATACTTCTATCTCCCTAGCTGATTTTTTAAGCTTATTGAGTGGAAGCTTTTCACTGTCCCAACTCTGAGATAGCTTAAGCCAGCTTGTAGAAAAGTAACCTTTTTCTGTTATTTCTGTTGCACGCTCAGGACGAAGGGATGGTAACACTTTACTGACTCTTTGCTGCCATCTTTCTTCTCTGTTTTTCAGATATACCTTCATGTCATCGCTGGCTTGAATCAGCTTTTGATGATACTTTGGCTTTTCAAGCAAAGACCCTATGGCACGTGTTGCCACAAAGAAATCACGATCACGTTGACGATCATTAAGAGCTTCATGGCCCTGCAAGAAAGAGGTGAGTTGTTCCACCTGTTTTGCCAAAACAGCATAATCTGCTTGCTTCAGTGTTGTACTATCAAGCTGTTTTGCTAAATCTTCAAGAAAGAATCGATCATAATGATCAAAAAAAGAACTACTAGCTGATATCTCTTGAGTCTTATCAAGCAACTCTTCAATCATGGTGATGTTTTCTTGCTGTTCTTGGCTTGATTCGCTGCCCATCAACTCCAGAAGCTGGTCCCTTAAATCTGAAAGATAAGCCAAAGTTTGTTGATAACGTCCATAACTTGAACTGGCAGTGATTTCTAAGGTCTCACTATAGCCAAGTAGCTGTTTATCACCACGTTGAGCACTGGCTTTAGCCGTGATATGAAAATGCTCTTCACCTGAACGCATATACGGGGTGAAATCAAAGTAATAATCATGAGTTAAAGATGTTTGATCTTTGGCCATTATGTGAGTGACAAGCTCCTCAGAGATACGCTCTCCATTTTGTATAATCAATTTAAGCTGTTTGAGTGGATACTCACTAACGGCTGAAATCTTCAAAGGCAAAGGATCTTCATCATGCCAGCTTTTTTCAGGATTTATGGGAGTAAGAGCCACTAATCCTACCTCTGGTAGAGGCTCGTTAAGCACTTCGATATGAGCTAAAGGGCGATGTTCATCAATCTCTGGAATCCATAAAGACACATGTGTATCCACATGAAATTTCAAAGTATGAAAGCGTTCATAAAACATGGATAGATGTTTCTTCTTAGTGATTTGCTCCATACGAAAAGATTGATAGAGAGCCACCCTGCTCTTATTGTTATTGCGATTGTTATTCATATAGTCTTTAAGCACTTGATCGTGCGAACCTTCTATATTGCCTAACTTTGAGAGCCCTAAAGAAAGATATGTCTTTGCAGGCAGTGAATGAATATCCAGCTTAACAAGGTTATTCTGTGTTACACGTATGGTGGGAGGTGAAGAGGCATTGAGCTCAACACGCATGGGCTTATCCATATCGATCATGCCTCGTTCAATGGTCAGTGTATTGTGATAACCAAACGCAGGTATCCAAGAGAGAGCATGCTTGGTGGATGGATAGATAATATGAGGAAAAAGAAAGATTATAGCTGTGAGAATGCCTGCCAAAATGAAAATAAAAGAAGCTTGCTTAAACATCTTTGTGCTAAACTGAGCTTTGATACTCTTTACTTCTTTAGAAATGATTTCATGCCATCCCCCTTCAGGAAGTCCTCTTCCTTGAAAACGTAATTGACTATGACGAAGCTCCTTGGGAATCTGTTCTTCTCTCTGCAGCTCATCCCATATGGATGTTTTCATGTGTGCATAAGAACACTCAAGATGCTTGATGATACTTTCTGAATCAACGGCTAAAAAAGATCTACGCTTTTTAGACCCATATCGCAACCCCAGCCACAAAAGACACAAGCCCAACACAGCTCCTGCATAAGGAGCTGCTATCTCAAAAGGCAGAAGGATGGATCCAAGAACAGAGCCCATGGCCATGCATATCAACATACACAGCACCATAAATAAACGACACCACAGAAGATGGTAGCGCTTATGAATAGAACTTATAGAGCGGATGGAATGGTTGAGAGATTTCATATGCTCTGCTTTCTTATACAATCCTTATCTTATGCTCATCTTAATCTTCATGCTTTTATCTCTTAGAATCCCAGTCATGCACCATTTTACTGCACTATTTGTTGTATGCACCATCTGTAATAGTGTTGTCATGGTATGATGATGTGATCTCATGTGATCATGGCAGCATCACATATTATCATGGTCACAGTATGATGACTAACTTAAAGAATCGTGTCATAAAAATACAACCACTTATCCTATCTTTTTCTTCTTCGACGCTTCTGTAATAGAAGTAAGCGATCCCGTAAGATCATCTGGTGGTAAGGCATTATCTTCAGGAATAGATAACCCTCCCATTTGACGTTGACTATCTTCTACTCCTTCTAGCCATGGCAGAAAAATATTTTCACCAAATTGACAAAACTCGCTATCATGTTGGGAATTGCTAGAAGATCTCAGGGCTTCATATGATGGGGTAGTGCACATCTGAAAACTCATCAAGTCACTATAACGCTCTTGAACTTCATAGAGATAGGAATAATCATGGACCTGCGGTGATGGAGGCAAAATAAACAAAGATGGCAATCGTAGACGAGAACACACCCTTTTGGACCTCTTCATCGCTCTTAAGTACTCATATATGGCTCGTGTAGCGATCTTGCATGATACTGCCCTTTTTGATAAACCTTCCGTTTCAACACTCGTCTCTGAAAGAGTGGGAAGGTAAAATCGCGATAGCATCAGTTTTGGAAAAACATAACGTAGACATTTTAGCCACAACCAGCCCAAATGACTAACCGGCTTAGCAAGAAATAGCGTCGGACTATAAGCCACCATACCGGAAACGAACTTGGCATTCTTACGTCCTATGAGAGTGGTGAATAGAGCGCCAATGCCTTTAGTATAAACAATGGGAGATGTCATATTTTCAGCACTACGTATATGTGCTAAAACCTGCATAAAGTGAATACACATCCGCTGAAAACTCACCGGAAATTCCACTTCAGGATAGGTACCATCATAGGTGATGTTGATGCCATAAACTCGCCGTTTTTGGCCAAGCCACCAGATAATATCTCGGTTATAATAACTCAGATCTTCCCACAAATCATGCACCACCAACACAGGAAGATGATGATCTTCTACATTGTTTTCCCACATATAAATATCAATATTTTCTTCCTCACCCAGAGAGCATACTAAAGTTTTACTAGGCGCTAACTCTGGCATGGCTGCCAGAGGACTCTTCATAGACGAAACTGGTGGAATACTGCCATCTATAGCAGAAGATGCTTCATTTCCTTGATTGATGTGAGAGATATCTTGATTCATAACTGTTTAATCTTCATAATCGGAACATGATACTGGCTCTTTATACTCCCAAACTCTCAGCCTGATTTTTCATCAAACAGTTTAGATGTGGATGTGTTATGTTCGTATCTAGCTTTGTACACACTCTCAAACTCAAACACATCCTATCTCTTAACATCACATATCTATAAAAGGCTATACATAGCTACACACATAGCTACACACATAGCTACGCACATAGCCATGCACGAGGGCTCTTTGTCACTTTAGCACGTATCTAGAACACATACACACAGAGCTATGCTATAGTATATTCCCAATCTAGTATGCAGGCCTCTTTTGTGTATGTGTATGATTTTTTGATCTTGAACCGAAAAGCTTACTTAGAACAGTCAGGTAAAAGAAACTCTTGCAGCTAAAATCTCAGGGCTGTATCGTAATGAGGTATGTTAAACTTAACAAGAACTGTTAAGAAAAGAACTGTTAAGAAAAGAACTGCTAAAGAACCAAAATTTTGTTTTTTATTTTTTGAAAGATGCAATCATGGCAAAATCCAACAAAACTGAAAAAGTCAAACTCGTCTCCACAGCTAAGACCGGCTATTTCTACACTTTGAACAAAAAAAAGAGCCTTGGCAAACTTGTACTCAAAAAATATGATCCTAAAGTGCGTAAGCATGTTGAGTTCAAAGAAGCTAAGCTGCAAAAATAGCTCAAGATTGCTTAAACTTAAAACAACACAACACTTAGCTATAGCTCGTGTACACAGGCTTTTCTATACATAGCCTTTATACATAGCCTTTTCAAAAAAGCCTTGCTTCTTGCTGTAAACACGTTTTGATATCAATGACGTGCCTGTCTGTATAAGACTAGCTACACGGGAATGAATGACACAAACGCACTGCCATTGTTAGCTGACCCCTTTGGGACTAGCTTGTATCTAGCTTGTATGAGGATCTTCTAACTCACAACTCTGTCTCACAAACAACATAACACTCAGAGCTTATCTGCCACTTTTTTTAGGACTGTTAAGACTATGATACATCCATCATCACTGATACCTGTAAAGCAGCCCACATCTGAGGATATACAGCGGTTTTTTCCTGTTCATATGCAACCAGCTAAAACCTATGCTGTGGATGCACTTGATGGTGAGATCATCAAGCTCAATCAAAATGAGAGCCCTTATGATTGGCCACTGGAGATAAAAGAAAGGGTTTGTAAAAAACTTTTATCTCAGTCTTGGAACACCTACCCTCCACCTTACCCTCTACAACTAGAGCATCATATTGCCAACCTTTGTGGAGTGGAAAAGGGCAGTGTTCTAGCCGTACCGGGATCATCTCGTCTCCTTGATATACTTATGAGCTATCTTGGTTTAGCTCATAAGAGTCGTTGGGTGATTTTATCTCCATCATTTGCTCTCTATGAACATCTAGCCCAATCCATGGGTTTAAAGTATATCCACTGGCCTTTAGAGAGTGATTTTAGCTTCTCTTTGGATACTCTTCCCTCACTGTGTTCAGGAGATGTGGTGTTACTCGCTACTCCCAATAACCCTACCGGAACACAACTCAGCTATGACATGCTCAACAATCTTGTCAGCCGGTATCCTGAAGTGTTATGGGTTTGTGATAGTGCCTATTATGAGTATTCTGACCAACCTTATGAAAAACTTCTCAAACAACACAGCAACCTTGTGATCATGAAGACCTTTTCAAAGAGTTTTGGAGCTGCAGGCCTAAGATTTGGTTATTTGCTAGCTGCTAAGCCTTACATTGAAAGATTACGGGTGGGATTGCTTCCCTTTAGTTTCAATCATTTATCTCTTCTTGCCATAGAAGAAGTTCTGTCTGATCCCCACATATTAGAAAGCTTTCAAAGTCACTCCCGTACCGTTACTTGTGAGCGAGAGAAGATGTATCAAAATATCAAAGATATATCCTTACGTAACCCTTTTGATATCACACCTTCAAAGGCAAATTTTCTTTTTTTATACTGGCAAGATTTCACAGAGTGTAAGAAGGTTTATGAGACCTTAAAAAAAGATAATATCCTAGCTAGGATGTTTACCCATGATCCAACCATAAAAGCCTCTATGCGTGTAAGCATTGGCACACCACAACACAATGAATTATTTGTAAAATCCCTCTCTAGGATCTACTCACCCTAAAGCCATAACATGTTAAAACTGCTATCACAACCCAACAAACACAAACGTGCAACCATCATGACCCTTGTGGTAGCTGTATTATGTGGCTTGCTTTTTTATGTTTTATATTATGCTCATTCCATGGAATCTCTTCAAACCTTTGATAATCTCAAATCACCTTCCTTTGTATGGAATATCCAACATCATCAACCTCTTACAAACAACCGTGATCGTTTTGCTGTTTTAAAACAACCTCAGTTACGCTATTTCACTCACTTAAGCTTTTTGGGACATGTTCATGCAGTGGTTTATATTCCTCGAAGATGTAACTGCACAAAACAACAAGAGATTTTAGCTCACCTTTACCAACAACTTAGCAAAAACTTTATCCATAGAGAGCACTTTGAAGAAAGTGATGTTTTGCTCAAATGGGTATGGTTAGATGATGAAACCCCCACCAACCAACCATCTGTTTGGCAAAACATCGTAAGTACTGCTTCCACATATGCAGCAGAGCATATTGTCATCACTATGGATGATCATGTCAGAGAGGATCTACAAAACATCCAACAACGTGTCTCTGAACACTCAAGCAATATAGAGATTGATAAAGAGATTGATAAAGAGATTGATAAAGAGCTTGATAAAGAATCCCTAGCCATAATCATCTTTGATCGTAAAGGCTATATCAGAGGATACATCACCCCCCAAGATGCTAGCGTGCTTCACCCAGCAAAGCGGCTGATATCTCAGACTTTCTTTCAATCATCCATGAATGAGTATTTAAGTGAGAGAACGTTTTTTGGAGAAAAGAAACATCTCCGCACTCATCAAAAGTAACACCACGTCTTAAGAAGAGCGTTCCACAGAAATCACTCCTCGAATACCTTCAATTTTACCAATCAAAGCTTTGAGTTGTTCAAGGTGAGAGACCGATATTTTAAAGTTAAAAATACCCACCAAACTTTTAGAGACATGAGCATCTGCTTTGAGAATATTCACTCCTGCTGCTGATATCTTTGCTGTGATATCAGCAAGCATGCCAGGTTGTTCTTTGGTTTCCACACGCAGGTAAGCCACATGCACAGATGACTCAGAGCTATCTCCCCAACGTACCTCAAGACGCCTTGCTGGATCGAGATTTAAACCACGATCACAATCTTGAACATGAACAGTAACACCACGTCCTCGGGTGATATAGCCGAGAATATCATCGCCTGGTACAGGGTTACAGCATTTAGCTAGTGATACCAAAACATTATCAATACCAGAAACAATAATATCGCTTTTTTTAGATCTGTAAGATTTTTTTGTAACGTGATGAGATTTGGTTGCTAAGAGATCTTGCTCTCGCTCTTTGCTGTGATGCTTGGGAAAAACTTTTTTTAAAATATCGTAAGGTATGATCTTGCCAAAACCAATACCTATAAGCAAATCTTCAAAATTGGAACTACGGCTATAACTCAGTGTTTTATCTACTGCCGTAGAATTTTTTATAAATTTATCGTAATGCATTCCCATGGACTCTAAAGCCTGAGATAATAGGTTCTTACCTACTTTGCGACATTCTTCTCTTTGCTCTGTGCGAAGAAAAGAACGTATCTTACTTTTAGCTTTAGAGGTTTTAACAAAGTTGATCCAATCCTTACCTACTCGTTGATTTTCAGATGTAACCACTTCAACGATATCGCCATTTCTCAAAGGATGTCTCAACGAGACCATCCTTTGATTCACTTTCGCAAAACGGGTTTTCAAACCCACATCCGTATGAACAGAGAAAGCAAAATCTAAAGGAGTAGCTCCATGAGGAAGACGAAACACATCTCCTTTTGGGGTGAAAACAAAAATCTCATGTTCAAACAAATCCACCTTTAAAGCTTCAAGAAACTCCCGAGAATCGGTAATATCATTTTGCCATTCCATCATCTGTCTAAGCCAACGGAAAGTATCAATGTCTCCATCTTTTAACTTGCCTTGTTCTTTATATTCCCAATGAGATGCCACTCCATACTCACAGATTTGATGCATCTTAAACGTACGTATTTGTATCTCTGCTAATATGCCTCTATCACAAACCACTGTGGTGTGAAGAGATTGATACAGATTAGCCTTAGGCACAGCAATATAGTCTTTGAAACGTCCTGGTACAGGTTTCCAGATGGCATGAATCATGCCTAAAATTTCGTAACATTCCTTCACTGAAGATACGATCACTCGCACAGCATGAAGATCGTAAATCTCTTCGAAGGTAAGTTTTTGTGCAAGCATCTTTTTATAAATAGAAAAGAAATGCTTACCACGACCGCTTACTTTAGCTTTTTTGATATGCGCCTTATCCATCTCAAGCTGAATACGTGACATGATCTTAGCTACTTCTGTGCGTCTCTCTTGACGGTTATGAGAAACCTTACGAGCAATATGACTATATACCTCTGGCTTAAGTTCTTTTAAACATAAGTCTTCAAGTTCACTTTTTAAGCTATAAGCACCAAGACGATTAGCTAAAGGAGCATAGATATCTAAGGTTTCTTTGGCAATACGTTGTCTTTTTACCAGATTATCCACAGCATTGATGGTTTGCATATTATGCAAACGATCACATAGCTTAATGATCACCACACGTAAATCCTTTGCCATGGCTAAAACCATCTTACGAAAGTTTTCAGCCAGCTTTTCTTGTTCGGAACGAAATGTGATTTTGCGAATCTTGGTTAAACCATCCACCAAAACACCCACCTCCTGACCAAAGTGCTTTTCAATGTCTTCAAGGGTGGCTGAGGTGTCTTCTATGGTATCGTGAAGAATGGCTGCCACAAGAGAATGAGGATCTATGGTGAGATCAGAAAGAAGAGCACATACCGCAATGGGATGATGGATATAAGGTTCACCAGAAAGACGTTTCTGTTGGCTATGTTGCTTACTACCGTAGACAAAAGCTCTTTGGAGTATGGGCATATGCTCTTTGGCAAGCCCTTGATGAGCCAACTTACCTAAAAGACGTTGAAAATCCATCTCTGGTGTTATATCTCTGGCTGGTGAGTTGACTGCAGCCGTGATAGTTGTATTGCTTAATTGACTCATGGCTAAGCACTTTATCCATATTTGATCTCTTGATGTGAGCTAAAATACTCTCTTTGATCTAACTCTTTCAAACATGTCTTAACCAATGCCAAAGCATCTGCCTTTCTGAAAAGAGGAGATTGATCTTGAAATATCCATGCAGCCATCATTTCAAGAGACTCTTCAAAGGTCTGATTGATGAGATAATCATCACATAAATCAGCCTTTTCTAACTCTTTTTTAGCAGAAGCGAAACGTACTGTCAGCTCCTTTGAAGATGTGGTACCTCTCTTTTTTAAACGTCTTGCCATCTCTTCAATGGAAGGAGGACAAATGAAAAGAGAACGAACACGTAAAGGAGATAGCGCAATCAATTGCTCTAATCCTTGAATGTCTACTTCAAGGATAGCTTTTTTACCGGTATTTTGAATACGCTCTATTTCACTTTTTGCGGTGCCGTAATACCACTTATGCACTTTAGCCCACTCAAGAAGCTTACCATCAGCTATTAACCCTTCAAAATGCTGATTATTGGTAAAGTAGTAATGTAGCCCATCTTTTTCACCCTCTCTAGCAGGACGAGTGGTGTAACTCACCGACAATGCAGCAGCATCTCCATACTTCTCTAAAAGAGCATATATCAACGATGATTTTCCAGCACCCGATGGTGCTACGACAACATAAAAGGGTTGATGATCACTCACTTCAAATCCTTAACTATTATATCTTTTTTATCTCATGTCTTTAAATATCTATCAAATATCTATTCATCCATATGCCCTATTGTATCTTCATCCTTATCTATTACCTATTACTTATTACTTATTATCTATGGCTGTGGGGCTGTGGCTTCTCTAGTTATGAGTTATCTTCTGTAACACAACTCTTATCGGATCAAATAATAAAACAAAAGCACAAATTCCTTCACATGCCATATAAGCCCAAAAGTATCCTCTTTTTTCTTTTTATAACGGCTATTCTGACTCACTTAAGAGTGAGGTTACCCACACATAAGGCCACAAGAATATCTTTGATTTTCAAATCCTGTACGTGCACGTGCTGTGATTATGGTTATCAAAAGATGTCAACACAAAGCCTTGATTATGAAACGATAAATTCCGATAACAAAAATGGGTAACCAGATATGACACAATCCTGCTACGATTCATACATTCTCATCCATATTTAAATCATAGAACGCTATTATGTTTCCCTTTCGAGCTCAACACATCACATCCATACCCACTAGGCTGCTCGTACTCACTTACAGCACCTTAGTTTGTAGTGTCATGATCTATCAAGGTTGTGCAGTAGATGATAGCGCTAAAAGTTTCAAACAAAGCACCCAACAAGACTCTGCAAACACAACACTGCTTAAAGATCCCACAGCTGATGAAGCAAATGTGCTGCCTAAAATCCAAACACGACTTCCCAATACTCCTGTTACAGATTGGGACAGTCAGCTTAACGCTTTACGTGACACAGTAGCACATGATCACTGTATCAAAGGAGATTACGGTAGAGAGGTTACAGCATCACTGGTACTTCTCAAGTGTCGCACAACAGAACAACAGTCTTGGCTTGCTGATCCTCTCATTTATGACGCTTCACCTCCAACAAACTCATGTATCACTCAAACACGTGACATCCACAGCCTTATCATCGAGTTTGCTAAAGAAGGGATAGAAGCTGAAGGTGCTGAAGGATGGCATGAGTATCAATGCAAGAAAGCTGCTGATGCAGCTCTTGAAGAACTCAAAGCCAAAACCGAAAAGCAAGCCATAACAGCAGAACAACTCACAGCAGCATTACAAAAAATCATCCAAAAAACCATCGCCTTTCAAAGCGATGCTCAAAGCAACAACATCTTAACTACACTCCAACACACCCTTTACAAGCTTAACAATAACTGCGCAGATAAAGTTGTCACAAAAGATTTTGCTAACACAGTATCTCAACAAAGCAGCAACAGCAGAGTCAAGGCCAGTTACCGCTACATTAAGATAGCTGAAGACGGTGGTAGCGCAACTTTACCTGAAGAAGATAACGATGAAGGTCGCAAATACATCGATTATCATGTCCAACTGGCTTGGCCAAAGATTAAAGAAAAAGTCAAAGCCTATCAAGGCCTTGTTGGCTCTACATCTAGCACAGAAGCCAATGCTTCCAAGTTCTCTGCTGATACCAACTCTCTCACCAAATTTCTCGGCTACAGTAATGCCTATGATAGCAGTAAATATTCTACAACCACGGGCCAAACCATCAAACAAACCCACAACCTAGCACCCATCCGAGAATTGATAACCACATGTGATACGGATAAAGCCTATACAAAAATGTCTATCAATACTGATGACGAATTTGTCACAGGAAATTTCTTTGATCACAACAATTTTAACTATAAAAATACAGATAACACATCTTGTGATACAACAGTAAAGCTTGTGTTACCAACTGTAAGCACTGCAACCCCTCAAACAACAACCTCTTCAACAACACCAAGCTCATCACAAGCCTTAGTGGATAGCTGTAGGATTGTGAAAGGAATCGATTATCATTCTGATTTTGGTTTTGATCCCAATACAACATTCTCAAAGTTTATAAATGGTCAATCACAAATGATTAGACCTTATAAAAATCGTCTACATTTTATCATTGAGCCAATAGATACATCTAATGGAACAATGTATTCACAAAATAAGCTCTATAACCTCACTAGTTCAAGCTTTCCCATCCAAATTAGTCGAAGAATCAACCACCATCTTCGTAATTACAATCCACGACTAAAGTCTCACGATGCTATCACCTGCTACAAAGAAGTTGAGACCGTTCAAGATTGTGACAATCAAAAACTCGACTCACACTACAATCAACTCAGTGGTGATTTTACATCAGAAGACAACAACAAGGCTTTTATCCATGCTGATAGCGATGATGACACAGTGAAACAACAAAAAAGAGATCTTTATAGATTAAATGAGATAAAAGGACGCTTACTCAAATCAAGAACAGGTGATAATCACCCTTTAAAAACAGAACCTGTCTCAATCCTAAATCCTTATAGTGTCTATTTTCCGAATGAATCTTCCAGCTATGTAAAGGTAGGTGGCATCATAATGGATATTGATCTACACAAAAACGAAAATAACACCTTGGCTACCCCCATCCCATGTCCTACAGCAGATAATAAATGGAACTCGGGTAGCAGTGGATCTCCTAGCACAGATACTAGCGCAAACCATAGAGGATGTCATCAACCATCAGCTACAGTCAATAGTCTAGATGTTGACCTCAAAAAACATGATAGCAAATACTATTGGGACTATCCAGATAGCCAAGTGGTGAATAGTCCTGTCTGTATGTATTTTATGTTTATCAATGTTGAAGACGCTTCTGCTCGATCAGAAAATGAACTGGCCATCAAAAAAGTCTTTGATCTTACGGATCCTGTTATCACTGGCCAGCCTTGCATGAATAATTCTGAAGTCACATACACAAATAGCGGTGATTTTTGTGATCAAGCTGAAGACAGCTTAAGCAGTCAAGCATTTAAGAATAAGCACACAGCTTTTTGTAATGCCTTGCAATAGCAATGCCTAACCAGCAAAAATCTACAAAACAAATACTCTCATCCATTGATTTCAATCAGTTTTGAGATAGAATAACAGAAAAAACTGATTTTCATGAATAAATACAACGTTTTATATATTCAGAAATGAACATAAAACCGTGAAGTGATAGGCTTTATTTGTATTTACAAATACCGATTAGTATCTAAGGAATAACTACTATTTTTCTTAAACTATAAGTTTTTTACATGTTGGTCTCTCAAAGCAGAAGAACACATAACTATGAAACAGCACTTCATAGCATTTTACTCTGTGTGATCATAATGATTCAGAGCTGCTCTGGAGATGATTCTACAGCTTTTCCATTCACAGGTATTGTTTCAGACTCTACAAAAGCCATCGTTATCGATCCTCCTGCTGATGAACCAGATGTGCCTCCTAAAACCAGTACACAACTCCCCAATTCTCCCACTAAACAACCTGTGAAAAATTTTAGAGATGAAAGGCTTAATAATTTACGCGACAAAGTAGCAAATGATCATTGCATCAACGGTACCTATGGAACAGAACTTCGAACATCTCTTGGACTTCTTAAATGCCGTACTGAAGAACAAGATGACTGGCTTGATGAGACCATCATCTATAGCCGCGCACAAAGCAATTCATGTATCACTCACACCAGTACCATCAAGAGTGATATATTAGAATTTGTTCAAGACGCTACACGGCAACAAGGCATAGAAGGATGGCAAGAGTATCAGTGCAAAAAAGCTGCCGATGCTGCACTCAAAGAACTTAATGCACAAAGGAGAGAATCAGGTAATAATCAAGTTACAGAAGAGCAACTTGTCAGGCGTTTTAAGAAAATGATTAATAAATTCATCGCATGGCAAAGCAAGGACAAAACTCACAACATCAAAACCATTGTTAAATACACCCTCTATAACCTCAATAACAACTGTGCAGAAAAAGTGATCACTGAAGACTTTTCTGAGCAAGTATCTCAGACTAGTGAAAATAACATCATCAAACCCAGCTACCGTTTTCTAGCCATAAAAAAACGAGATGACTTACCAACAAGAGAAAGACTAAGCAGGATCGATAATCATGTACAACGTGCTTGGCATCAAATTCATCATAAAATCAAAGCCTATCAAAGACTTGTTGGCTCTCAATCTGGAACTTCCACTGATATTTCAAAATTTTCTGGTACTTCAGGTTCTTTGACACAATTTCTAGGATATAATAATGTTACAGATTATCCTGTACGTCTTGGTATTGTAGCCATGCGAGAAATCAAAACCAGATGTTTATTTAAAAAAAACGCAAAAGATGATGCTTATACAAAATTTTCCATAGAATCTGAGATAAAAAGAAACAAGCTTACAATAAAACCCATAAAAACAAAATTCTTTGACCATAATAATTATCATTACAAAAAAAGTAACATCGAAGGCTCAGAATCTTGTGCTACAGAAATGAAAATTGTCCTTAGATATGATCCCACAACCCATTCTGATGGAGAACAAACAAATGTGGAAAATTATAATGTACATCACTGTAGAATTATAAAAGGTTACAATTATACAAATCTTAGTGCTCTCAATGCTGATAGCAGTGGCCATGTTCCTGAATTTAGTACAAATCCCCCAACTATCGCACGAAAAAAGAATCACGATGCCATTACATGTTATAAAAAAGTTACAAAAACTGAGAAATGTGGTACTAACACATTCGATTCACATCATACTTACCGTAATGCCGTTGTGAATCAAAACTTTTTAAACTACATTCACACTGCCGATGATAACGGAGTAAAAGCACAAAAAAGAGACCTGGTAAAATTAAATCTCATTAAAAGGCCATTATTAGAAAGACGGAACCTTGACCTATCAGCATATACTGATACACTCGAGGAGGGACCAAGGCCTTACAGCGTCTACTTTCCTAATGAATCACAAAGGTTTGTCAAAGTTGGTGGTCTTGTGATGGATATAGATCTACACGACACTAGTGAAGCCATAAATACCGCAATCCCCTGTCCTACATCAGATAATAAATGGAATTCTGATGGGGTGGAAGGCAAACCCAGACATAATGATAATCTTTGGGTTTCGAATCAAGCAGGAGACAAAAAGATAGTAACTGATGATATGAAATTTTTTAGCCATAAGGGCTGCATTAGTTCAACTCCTAACAATTACGATTATAAAAAAACTGATACAAAATACTACTGGGATTTTCCAGATGATCAAAGAGAAGTTAGCCCAGTATGTGTCTATTTTATGTTTATTAATGTCGATGGAAATAGGCAAAGAAAAGAGAACCAAGAAGCCATAAAAAAAGTATTTGGGCTTAATCATTCAAACTTTAATGGTGAAATATGTTCTCAAAATCCTAAAATTGAATACAAAGATAAGGGTGATTTTTGCAATCAATCTCGACAAAGCTTAAAGAGCCAAGAACTTCGAGACAAACATCAATCTTTTTGTGATGCTGACGCATAATGACCTTACCCACAGAATATGGATCTTTGTTCGATTCTGTTAGGCCACATTCAAGACCTAAAATGGATTGAATAGATATTGCTGCAGCTGTGATTCAAGGCTCTTGTAACTTTTGCGATGTTTTCAAGTCTACCTTGAAAGAGTAGCCTATATATTTTTAAAAAGACATGTGTTTTCTCATCTAAGATGAACTCCTTAATGATATTAGCCATAGTTCGTTTATGGCTCTTGGTTTACAACTATATGATGGCATGATGACTACTAGATGTTTAGTATGATGCTCCGTATTTTTTTGGAGAGGACCCAGTTAGCTCATATAACCAAGAACAGCAAGCCAGTAGAATGATACGTGTAGGGTATTGGGTTTATCACATAATATGAAAGAAGATATCTTATGACTTTGCTAGAATGGGTTAATCGGTTCTTTAAAAGTCACCAAGAAAGCAACTAATAGGATCTATTCGGTGAACACAACCGTTCATATTATGGCTTTTTTTGCTCTTCTTTGGGGAGCATGGCTCATTATTGCCTACCATGCACAGCGTCGTTTTGCTGCGCGTCTACTTCAAGTCATATGGGCTCAAAAGCTCAACACATCATTACCTCAAACATCTACAACATACATACTCTCTGATCCTTATGTTGTGATGGAACATATGTTTACATTACTAAACATTGTCTATGAGCATCATTCTGTGGGTATCTTACTGAGACTAAGAAAAACCACCTCTCTTAAGCGCATATGCCTACTCCAACTGACTTCAGCATTGCAAGATCTCGCACTTGTTCGAGCTGAAATACACTGGAAGCATAAGAACGTGGTGTTACTTGAGCCCCAAAAGCTGATTATCTATGTCCATCATCAACCTTCCTTAGACAAAGCTAGTGATCATCTCTCCAGGATACTAGGAATACCGATTACACTCTCTGTTACCTCTCTTTCTGTATGATATACTGAGTTCTCAACTTGATGTTTTGATGATCGTTACTATACATGATGGCAACCAATTTATGCATGCAACAATCCCCTTACTATCTATCCTGCTTTATGTATCCATATATGCATCAGGATGTGTCAGTTCTTCATCATCTTCAGCTATCTTTCGTCTTAAAGATGCTCCAGCAGAAAACCTTGTGAAAGCTATCGATCAAGGTGGGGATGCTTTTTTATCCACATCCTCTTTTCTTCTAAAAGCCTCTCAAATAGATAAATACAAGTATGAGCGTGTTCTAGTATCTTTCTTTCAAACCAATATCCCTTCATGGAATACCTCTCAGTTGTTACGTGCTGTAAAACTTTATCAACACACACCTAAACGCTTTGGATTCCTGGTATTTTCTAACCTTCAAAAAGCTCCTCACAAACAAGCTTATAGCTTTGCGTGGATGGTTTTAGGAGGTATGGATCAAAGCATTGCTGCTGAATTTGCTGATTCAGCACTATCTCAAGCATTACTTGAAGGCCATATAGAAAAGCATTTTGTTATAGAGATGGCTCAAGCTGTAAAGAAGTGGCGCCTAAGTAGTGTTTACTCTGTAGTGCATATGGCACTTTTAAAAACCGGAGAGTCAGAATTTGTTGAAGCTATGACCACATTATCACCACAAAAAGCCAGTGATGACTTACTCAGCTATTTAGCTCTTGCACCTGATAGTGACCTTAGACAACTTTTTTTAGATAGTATTGATGCCACCTCTGCTCTACTCTCTCTTGAGCATCTAGCTCAGTATCCACCCAACTTTGGTCATGCTCATCTACGTAAACTTTTTTCCTATGCTGGATCAAGACAACTGGCACTACAAGATGCTGCACTTCAGGTGATTGACAAACTCACCCCTACTCAGCCTATGATTGTAGCTTATGAGTTGTCACGTACAGAAAAATGGGTGCAATTGGCTTTTATTGAAAGAGTCAGACGTGATGTAACACCTAATCGCAAACTTCTTCTTCAAAACCTTGCCACACTCACTGCTGATGAAAACATCCGAGATGAAATTGCTCTACTAGACTTTTAGTCTTTGCCTATCCCAACGTTTCATGTGAGCTATGACATAATCCATCATTGTGTCGTGTATCAGCATCCCTAAATGAGTGGTGGCAATGAGATGATAGTCAAAGCTGGCTGCTGTGGAAGTTTCTGTGGATGACGAACGCAAAGAAGAAAACACCGAAACTGGCAAAGGAGGAATGATACGATCATACTTTCCTTGAAGCCATAAGATAGGGATAGATAGTGATGGCAATGACGAAGAGCCTTTTTGAGAATTTTTGATATATGCATCCATATAATCACATAATGGCTGTTTATCTATCCAATCCATCATAGCCTTTCGCGAATACTTTCCTCGTACCCTTAGAGGAAAGCGTTTTCGTCCCATGGATCCAAAGGCAGGAAGAACAGCTTTAAGTCCAAAGTATTTAAGATAACTCACTAAAGGTTTGCTTAACAACACCAACGACTCAGAAAGCAGCGGAAAAACTCCTAGTTGATGTTGCCAGGGAGGTGCGAGCAAAGATAAAGAGATCACATAAGATGGTGGTGGTGATTGTGATGCTGCATTGAAAGCCACGACAGCACCTAGGCTGTAGCCAATAAGATGAAAAGATGCCACAGAAAACCTACTGCGAAGAAACTCTGCTAGCTGTGGCAAGAAAGCCTCATCACTATGAGGTTTTCTTGCATGATCCATAACAAAATAGCCCTCTGATTCCACTCCATGTCCTTCCAAATCGACACTGATGAAGGGAATGCCTTCATGGAGTAACGTTGTGCGTAGTGGCCAAAGAAGATAAGCACTATCACAGCCGAGTCCGTGTAAAAACACCACAGGAGCTAGACGTTTAGCTTGGGGGATATGTTTGGGAATATAGACGTAGCAAGCATGATGATGATGCTTACGTTTTATATAGTCTCTGATGGTAATGATATCACGACACGTTCCACAAAATTGCTGGCTGCTGTGTTTTTTAAAAAGATGTTTTTTCTTCATAACTTCCACCACTTAGCTTATCTAACTATCTCATAGCTTCCTTAACAACCACCACTCGCGACAGCTGCGGCTAGCTCTTAATAGGGAACATGATTGTTCTACTATGGGACTCAAAAGGTGATCAGCTGCTAGCTGTGGAAGTTATAGCTTAAGCAGTGGAAGTACAATCCGATAGCCAGTTACGTCGGTTTCCATAAGTTCACATGCGTCTTGTCATTGCTTACAACTATCCTTTTCCGCCTCTCATTCAAGGTACTCTTTGTGGCTATACCTGAAGTTATCACAAATCAGGTGATCAATGATAGATATCAAATCTGTAAACTGGTAGGTTTTGGAGGATTAGGCAGAGTATTTCAAGCCAAAGATCTGAAACAAAACAATCGTCTAGTGGCTATTAAGTTTTTAAATAGCAACTTTATGGATAATCCAGATGTTCTCGGTGTGTTTCATCGTGAACTCTTACTAACATCACGCCTGCAACACAAAAACATTGTCAGCTATCTTGATAGTCATTTTGATCCTCCGTTATGCTATATCGTCTGTGACTATGTGGATGGATGGAATGGACATCAGTTTATCAAAAAGATTGGTTCTATTCCCCCCCTAGTAAGCATTGCCATCTGTGTGGATCTTCTTCAAGGCCTTGATTATCTTCATCTTCATGACATGGTCCATTCCGATGTCTCTATTTCCAATATCATGATCGCACGCAACGGTCGTGTCTATCTTACAGACTTTGGTTTCTCCGTGGATCCTGCCATTGAATCTTACCGAGAACAACAATTTGGCACACCAGGATTTTATTCTCCTGAGCATATCACTCGTGCCAAAATCACCGTATCTTCTGATCTTTATTGTGTCGGACTCATCCTCTACCGCCTACTCATAGGAGAAAACCTCCTCCCTCCTTACAAAGATCCTTATCAGGTGATATCTCGAATGAAACGTCTTGATTATAGTAAAATCAAAATATCAGACAAAAATGTCCAAATGGCTTTACTTAAGATCCTTAAAAAATCACTCAACTATCGTCAGTTTTTTCGCTATCGCTCAGCAAAACATATGTCATATGATTGCTTTAAAGTCATATCTTCTTTTGGCTTAAGCTATCCTAGAGCCGGTATTTTACAGTTTCTGATCGATAAAAAAGTCACTCAGCAAAGCTTTGCTATGCCAAGACAAAGTATTTATCTAGACTAAGCCACAAAAGATCACAGACTACTTCTAGTACTTTCTCTAGTTAGCTTCTTAGTAGCTATAACAAAGATGGAGAATATAGCAGTGCTCCCATCACATAGCCACCTAAAACCTAAACCATAAATGGACAGAACAGTACCTGTTACCAAACACTGTGATTGAGGTTGGATTTGGTGAGGTTGATTTTAGCTTAAACCAAAAATGTCTAAATCGGCCATATATTCATAATGTATTCAACTCATTATTTTTTTTAACAATCCGAAACAGAATGACAACCTGGTTACCTGATATTGTTGATATGAAGCTGGTACTTCTTTACTTTATAGCTTGTATAGTAGATGTGGAATGACAGTAAAAAATGTTTACTAAACCATTTATCAAAACTATATATCATCAAAAAAAAGGATTTTCTCTCATAGAAATTATGATGGCTACTTTGATTGTTGGTCTCATAATCTTTGGAGTAAATACTATGATTTTAGATTCACAAAAAGAGGTAGACTACCTTCAAAAGGAGGCAAGTAGTGGAGAAGCCCATAAACTATTTGCATTACGCTGGAGCAATCTCATACATAGAGCCACTCTAGCTCCACACTTTCAAAAAATGCCCGTCTCATTTGATCTCCCAGGTTTTAAAGACTGCACCGAACTTACAGAGCCTGATCAAGGTGGGGGCTGTTTTTTTAAGTTCAAAAAAGCAATAGCTACTCACAAAAAACTGCCTTTCTGCCCAGTAAAATCCATCGAGATCAAAAGACAATTTAAAGAAAGAGATATAAAAGGCGTCAATTTTTTCAAAGATGAAGATATTAAAATGCATGATAAGGCAGATTATCCATCTATAATAGGTGGAACATTCGAATATCCAACCATTCCGGTAATTCGTAAAAAAAAGAGTAAAGAAAGATACTATGTAGGATGGAAAATATCAAAAAAGAAGCCTTTTCTACTTCTTAGTAAAATCAAAGACATTGATTTTACATTCTCTATTCCTAGAAAATTAGGAGCTTTCAATAGAGATTGCAGAGCAGATAGTCCATATACAGATGATAAATATGTCCTTGTGGGACGCACATCACTAGACCCTAGCCAACCTAGCCAACAAGATATTCTAAAAAATAAGCTAGAATTAATGGAAAATCAATGGATGGTTTTTTATGTCAGACATTATCCACAAATATATACGCTAAAATATATTAAAGAGATTGAATTCTGTGATAGAGACAAAGCAGAAATGTGCATGGAAATAATAAATTCAGTATTACCAAGCGATTATCATATTTCTAAAGATCACATAACAACACAAAACAACTACTACTATATAGAAACAAAGAAAGATTACGCTATGACTTATTTTAGTAATACTGAGCTATACGATGAAAATATAGGAAAAGATATAAAATGGCCGAAAGCAACCACCACCTATTCATCCCCTTTTCCTTTATCAAGATTTTCTGCTATAGAGAAAATACCGACAGATGACAAAACTTGTAACGATGACAAATATTTAAAAAACATCTATATTACTGATTATCTTATGACATCTAAAACTGAGATCATTGGCATTCCAGTAGTATTAAACTCCATCAAAATAAGGAATATTATAAACAGCAGAGTCAAAAGAGATAGCAAAAGACAGTTATATAATGAATTTTTTGTTGATGATAAAATTGGTAAAAAAAGAACACTCATTAATAACCTACGCTTTCAATATGGAGAATCTGCTGCCATAAATCCTACAACAAGCAAAAAAAGATCCATTGAAAGCATCATTATTGCCCGAGAGATTGGCACTAGAAAAATTTCTGTTTTTTCAGTTGATCTTGATGAAAATAAAAGAATTATTGACGATACAGAAACTAATGTATGTGGAAAAAATACATAATACTAAAAATATATAGATAGTATTATTTTATTTATCAGTAAAAAATAAAAAATATGTGTAAAAATATTATGATTAAAAAAAAATCAGATCATATCAATAATCACAAGATATATCATAGTGAAAATGGATTTGCTATACTTATTTTAGTATCAATAGCATCAATCATACTTCTTTCTTTTAATCTTTTAAATAATGCTAATAGCATAGCTCTTTCTGGCAATAAACAAGAAGTTATAGCTCGACAATTCTTTGAGATGATAACGGCAAAAATACGAAGTTCTATCCATAAAGGAACATTAGAAGTTTGCCCTGGATCTTTAGATCTATCTGATAATTTCAATAATTATGTTTTATCTCTTATAGATACGATGCCAAGTGGTAAGAGTATCATTTTTGAGAAAAAAGATGATGATAATCATTTTTGTCCATTTAGCGAAACAGACCTAGACAATCCAAACAATGCTATAAAAAAATATATCAAAAATTATAAGATTGATATTTCAAATTCTGGAAGATCACCGACTGATCACGAATTAAGTCCTTATCGGATTATCAAAATAAGCGGTAATATAACTATTAAGGCTATTCCAGGATATAAAAAAGACAGAAATTTTAAGACATTAACAAAATCTTACAAAATAGATTTAATGAGCATATCTCGATATGGATTGCTGTTTTGGGGAAATAATCCAGAACCAATTAAGTTAAAAGACGGAGCTAAATTAATAGTATATTCTGATGTCTTGGTAACAGACTCTAACAAACTTATATATTACCCATCCACTCCTGACCCAGACTCATGGGATTTCAATGACCCACCAGTTCAAATGTTAGGTAAAGTACATACAATAAAAAAAAAGTTAGACATAAATAATCAAAGCAGCTTCAATTTTGATATCTATAAAAGCATCTATAAAAGAGGAGTTTCTACAGGAACATATAACACTCATAATCCAAATTATTTGACAAAAAATTTTCCTAATGCCAGATCCGAAAAATGGAAGCTAAATATAAAATATTTTAGAGATCAGAATACAATACATCATAATAATAGTAGTAATCAAGGTATGAAATTCTATGGTTCGTGTAAAGAAGACTCAGGTCTTACCGACGAATTAAACGAATCTGAAACAAGCAAACCATTCATTACGGAAAAGACTGATTCTTTTCCTTTTCATCCAGATAGTATAGACAAGGACCAACCAGAAGACTATCATTCATGCAACAATAAAATTGGATATTATGTATATACAAATACTAATGAATCTTTAACTATCAAGCTCGGTAAAGAGCCCAAGCTCGGTGAAGAGCCCGTATCAACAAGCCCTGACGCATTTTCTAGCATATTTTGCGGGAGTATTACTGCTGATAAATTAATCATTGAGATAGATTCATCAGAATATACTAATTTTGCTCTTATTGGTATTTTTAATGTTAATAGTATCGAAGTTAGAGGCTCAGCAAAAGATAAAAAAATATATATCTACAACCCTATTCAAAATAGCCGATTTGGTAGATTTGTAAAACAATTCAAAGAAAATAACTATAAGTATGATAAGATTATTGGACATAAATATCTAAAGGAATACGTGATAAATACATCTCCCCATCTATTGTTTAATATTTTTAAGCCAATTCTTAGAAATGACGCCTACAATTTATTCAGTGAAGCAAGAAAAATCGATGAAATTTACCAAAAGTGCTATACAGGAGAGAACATATATTCTCTGCCGAGAAAGATGCTTATTACCAATAAACAAAAAAATTACTCTAATCAATATAAAATTAAATGTCCTGATAGCATAGATAGTACAGAACGACCATATTGTTCCCCAGGTATAAGTAAAGAACTATCGAAGATGTATTTTTATAACGGCAATAATAAACCTATAAAATTTCGAGATCATGTAGGAGACTATAAACAAGAGCCTTATTATATGATATCAGAATATTTATGAATAATTTTCTGCTTTAAGCATCTTTATCATAGCTGACTTATTAGCATTATTCTCTACAATAGCTTAAATCATCGGGGTAAAGGTCTGTGAATATTTTACGAACATATTATGACGTGATTTATCAAAAAAATTCTATCATTCATAGCTATTATAACTAGCTATTATAACTAGCTATTATAATTCTCACATTTTTCACATGCTCATAAACCATATGACCATCTTACCTAAACCCATGCTACATGTCAGTTTGCATTTTACGCCTTTACCTGCCAAGCGATGAAATGAGATATTACATATTGTGACAAAAAAATACAGTATCTCTCAATAATCACCACTGTGAGATTTTTCTCCCTTGATCTGTATGTTCTTGCTTGTGGAAAATATCTGTGCACTTTTTTAGCTGATAGTTATGTTTCAGTAACCATAATTTCTTAATACTTTGGCAGTTAATCGTGATAAACCTTTGCCTGAGGAAGTGTGAACACTCACCACATTAAGACGAATATAATCATGATTTCTTTGAGGGATAATATAAGCAATATAGCGGGCATGTTCACAATGCTTTAGATCCACTTTGTTTTTTGTCGTACACTCTTGATCTTTCTCTCCTTTAGTCATACAACTGATAAATTCTCTGACTTTCCCAGACTCTACCAACGCAAAGTCTGCTATCCCCTCATGATTCTCTATGGCTAACAGTCCTTTATTGTAGCAAGCATAATAGCTATGTTTATCAAAAGTGGGAAAGTTATGATATCCCACAGAAACATGTGTTATAAGATAATCCATAAGAGTTTGCATTTTGATCATTTGATTTTGCTTCTGAACAACCCTCCTGCCATCGCCACGATTAAAATTGACAAAATAGGCAACTAAAGCAAATAGTGCTGCAGCCACTGTCACTTCTAATAAAGAAAATCCGGCTACTTGCTTTAGCGGTTTCATCAATATATTACGCACTATACCTACCCATAAGGATTGAAATAACTTATCTCCTTATCGACAGATATTCATGACTTATGATGATGCATATTGTCACCATAACCTTCGCATATATGAAAAACATCAACATCGTTAATGATTCTTGCCATTATCTTCACCTTCAGGGCTGTTTACCAAAAGCTTATCTTGAGCTTTTGGTAAATGTATCCGTTTCAAAAGAGTTGCTAGTCTTGTAAAACGAGGCGGAAGGGCAGGTTTTTTCAAAGATGCATCCACAGCATGAGCCATGCCAATCATCAACACATGATGTTTAGCACGTGTGATGGCCGTGTAGAGTAAGTTTTTTCCAAGCATCATATGATGCGAAGAACTCAAAGGTATGATGACTGTATGAAATTCAGAGCCTTGAGATTTATGAATAGTGATGGCATAAGCTAACTTCAAATCTTTGATGCTATCTTTATCATAATGCACCGATCTCTCACCTGAATGAGCAAAGGCAACATCCATGGCTATAATCTTTTGGGACTTGTTATAAGAGACATCTTGAACAAAGCCAATATCTCCATTAAACACACCTAACTGATAGTTATTCACTGTTTGAATCACCTTATCTCCCACTGCAAAAGAAATAGCCTCATTGTGAGATGTAACACGAGTAGATGCTTTCTTCTCAGCACGAGGACACAGCAAAGGCTGTAAGCTGCGGTTAAGACTATCACAGCCAAGATCACCTTTATTAACAGGACAAAGAATTTGGATATCCCGTAGAGGATCTAAGTGCGCAAATCTTTGACGAATACTTGTAAGCATCATCTCTTTGATATCTATATGAGAATCTGCAGAAATAAATGTACAACTATCCACAGAAAGATCCACTGGCAGCATAGACGTTGGCAGTGACTGACTAAAAACTTCAGGAAGCCTACACTGCTGAATAGCTTTTGCTGTGCTGATAATGGGAGAAAAAGCAGCTTGACGAAAGATGTCTTTTAAAGTGAGATGAACGATAGCCCCAGAGAGAATACAATCTTCTAAAAAACATCCCATCCCCACACTAGGAAGTTGATGAGGATCTCCAATGATAATCAATTGTGTCCGTGGAGATAAAGCTGCCAAAAGAGCCTTAGCTAAATACAGATCTATCATAGATCCCTCATCCACCACCACCATATCGCATTCAAGAACACGCTGAGCATTACGAGCAAAACTATTTTCCATAGGAGACCACTCAAGCAACCTATGAAGAGTTTTAGCATTGTTCGAAGTCACTTCTTTCATACGTTGAGCAGCTCTCCCTGTGGGAGAAGCTAAAGCTACTTCAAGTTTTAACTGTGAGGCAGCATACAAAATAGCCTTCAGTGTTGTGGTTTTTCCAACCCCAGCACCTCCAGTAAGAATAAAGATAGGCTCTCTAAGAGCATAAAAAACGGCACGTTTTTGAGTAGCTGTTAAGGTTTCCTTGCTACTAGCTTCAAGACCAGCAAGCCATTCATCTACCTCAGAGGCTAAAATAGCCTTTTTGGAACGAGCCGTAAGATCAGCAAGCATCTGAGCAACACCCGATTCGAGATGAAAACTCACAGAAAGATAACATAAGGTCACGGCAGGAAAACTATGATAGTAAGACTGCTTCAAACTCTTACCATCCTCTTTAACCATCACCATCAGTTGATCTTTTGCCAAATCCTGACACGCTACATCCATATGCTCAACAACATGCTCTTCGCTACAACCCAATAATCCAGGAAGCTTTGCTAGCAAACGATCCTTTGGGACAAAACAATTGCCATAAAAATCTTTGGCATATTTGAGAAGATGCAATATGCCTGCCTGCATTCTCTGCAAAGAAAGAGGATCAATACCTAAGGATAGTGCCAAATTATCCACTGTCTTAAAACCTAGCCCAGAAACCAAACCCACCAATGCATAAGGCCGTTTGCGTATAGCTAATAGAGCATCATTTGGCAAAACGGTCAGTAGCTTATGAATTTTTTGCATACTCATACCATGACCGCTGAGTAACAAAATAATATCTTTACTGGCCAAATGAAGTTGCCATTGTTTTTTGATCTCAGAAATACGTTTTTTAGATAAACCTTTAATCTCTGATAAACGCTCAGGATGATGAGAAAGAATATCAGAGGTCTTGTCAGCAAAAGCTTTCACAACTTTTTGAGCTGTTTTCTCACCAAGTCCAGCTATATCTTTAAATATCACTTGATGAAGAAAAGCTATCATAGCCTTATCACCCACAGGCTCTACATGCTGGTAAGAATGCAACACAAACTGTTTGCCAAAGACGTTATGAGTCTTCCATCCACCTTTGCCACAAAAGACCATACCCACATGAGCATCCCGTAACACTCCTGTTACTGTAACAAGCTTTTCTTCTTTTTTTAAATCACACTCAAACACACCCCAATGAGATTCTTCGTTGTGAAAACGAATAGCCTCAATTTCAAAAGTAAAAGAGAGCATAGACTCAACATTCACTGCCATAGATGTTACCGAATTAGCTTGTGACATATCCCATTCTTTCATCATATTTATATGTATTAATGTATTTATGTTTTTCTGTGTTTTGCCATATGTCTCTACTCTATCAACATTCACATACCTCTTTCTATCTCCCTATCTCCATCCATCATATGCTCCATCCATGCCATGACTTGCCCTATTTATTGTACTATTTATACTATTTGTACTATTTATACTACGCTGGCTCAGGAGAGTGCAGTGATTTTCCACACTCCACTTCTGAGTCTTTGCCATAAATAGAGCGCTTGCACTTCCTATCGGATCCATCATACTGCTTGGAGACAAAAATACATAATCCCTTTTCCCATACCCCTCACCATCTCATCAGAATCACTTCTTTGCTTTCAAAAAAGTATTGTGCCATCACTTATGAAACCTATGTGATGGCATCCACAAAGTGACGATGGATAAGCGAGTCATAGAAACAAAACAGGTATAATAGTTAGATATTTATAGCGTATTTTTCAAAGCACTTTGGGTCACATGATGAAAACACTCTACACTTACGAAAATCCAGCTCCTAGCAAAGATCTGCTTGAGATAACACGATGCCTTGAAGATGGTGGAGTGATGGCATACCCAACTGATGTGAACTGGGCATTTGGTTGTTTAGCTAATCATAAAAAAGCTTTAAAACGCCTCCAAGGATTACGCAAGTCTTCTGATCATCCAGCACCATTAGCCTTGATGTTTCAAGATATGAGCCATATCTCTAATTACACTTATCTTGATAACCATGCCTTTAGATTATTGAAAAAATGGCTTCCCGGACCTTATACCATCCTGTTAAAACCCCATCCTCGCTTAGGTAAGCTACTGCCACAAAAACGACCAAACGTGGGAGTAAGGATTCCCAAAAGACCCCTTCTTATGGAAATTCTGCCACATCTTCCCTGTCCTCTTGCTACCACCACGGTATTTTTGCCAAACAAAAAAGATAACACTTACCTTAAGCCTTCATCAGCTTATGATATTGGCCAATATTTCTTTTATGATATTGATTTACTATTGGATCTATCCATCTCACTGCCCATGGCAGAAACCACTGTTATCTCACTCAGCGATCACCACCCTGTACTCATTAGACAAGGTATTGCACCTTTTAACATTTAGTCCATCTCAATACGTATCTTTATTTCCATCATGAAAAACATCTCACTTACAGTGGTGCCATGCGGAACCATTAGCTATCAAGAAGGCCTCGATCTACAAGCCCAAGCACGATCCCTTCTCATCAAAAAAACCACCCAACCCCCTCAAGGTATCATCTTGATTTGCGAACATCACCCCCCCATTATCACCACAGGAAAGAACGCTCCTTTAGACTCCCTTCTCCTATCTGTTGAAGAGCTTGCCAAGAAAGGTATCGATTTTCTACGTACCACCCGAGGAGGCAATGTTACCTACCATGGCAAAGGACAGCTGGTCATTTATCCCATCATCTCCCTCAAAGACCTCTCCTTTGGAGTGAAAGAATATGTGTATTCTCTCCAAGAAGCCCTGATCTGTGCTTTAAAACATTTCGCCATCACCGCCTATCATGATAGCCAATATCCTGGAGTATGGGTGAAGGATAGAAAAGAAGTACAATCTTTCAAAAAGATAAAACATCGCAAAATTGCTGCCGTAGGACTTGCCATAAAGCGAGGTATCAGTTGTCATGGCATGGCTATCAATATTGATCTTGATACCACTCCGTATTCTTACATTATCCCATGTGGTATCCAACAAGATAGCTCACGTGGCATTACCACTCTAAAAGAAGAAATCAACATATCATCTTCTCATAGCTCACAACGAGCACAAGCCTTGCAAGTATCAAACACAAAAGAGCTTTCATCACAGCTCTGCAAACATGTTTTTGCTCACTTAGAAACACAGTGGCAGGCAGAAGTAACACACATCATAGATAAAGATCAATTAAGCTTAAAACATTGAGGCTTTTTAGCCATAGAAGCTGCTCTACTCACATGAGGAACACACCACTTTGTAATGTCTCTTTGATCAAATGAGCCCGTTGAAATAAGATGAATAGCTAGCAAAGGAAGATACTGTTTCAAATCCTCTACAGGATGTTGCTCTTTACTTAAAATATGATCAAAATCCATATCTGAAAGCAGCGGAACACTGCCCAATTGATTGTCTCTAAGAGCATAATTGAGTTTTCTTACAAAAATATCATCTTCAGCTAGTGTTTTATCACTATCGGTATTCTCAGGAGATGATACTGGCGGCTCAATAGCTGATAAACGTTTTATACGCATCATAACAGTTTGGAATCTGGAATCTAAGGCTACATAACGACCCGCCCAACTACCTAAATACGCACCAGCCAATGTAATGATAATCACTCCTAATATACTTGAAGACGATATCTTGCCAGCAGTTGAAAAATCCAACATGCGAGTCGCACCCACAATAGCAGCAAAACCACCAAAACCTGCTCCCATAACTTCCATGACAAAAAGCCGGTCATGTAAGTCCTTTACTTGATTGTGAACATCACTGATGGTGTTACGGTATTGATCAAATACCTCTTTTTCGTGATCTGTCATCGTGCCACGAGCCACCGGCACTAAAGAAAAATTCAGCTGACCACGAACTCCCTCAAAGGCATTGACACATTGAACCGTTGATCTACCACCTTTCAGAGTACAAACTCGAAAATAATAGGCACGCTCCAAATCTCCCACTGAATCATCGCTAACCACATCATGAGAAGCCAAAGATAACACCAAAGATTTATCACTAAGAGCACTCAGTGAAGATTCTTCATTCTGATTGTTTTTTAACAATCTACATGAAGATACCGCCATAACCACAAGACAAAACACCGTACTGCGGACACAAAACCATCGCAGCAAACCTAACGATGACATCCATAGGATGTCCTCGGTACGAAACCTCATATATTTTACCTCATGTGTATACTGTAAAGTCTTATCTCTCTTTGAGCACTCCTGATCATATCATCACTTACAACTCTTTCAACGGTAACTCTTATAATGTCTCAAGGGTTCAGTCTATGCTTTATTTCCACAGTATAGCTTTTTATGAGAGAAGTTTTGCAAAAACTGATCTTTCAAACAATCACACCTCAAATGTATAAGTCCCTTGCTACATGATACTTGCTGCATAACACTTACTGCATAACACAAGCCAAACTTGTCGCTCTTGAAGCCTTCATTCTACTATCTACTCTACTATCTATATGATATTACCCACACATCGTTGCCAGTTCATTTTAGCTAAATTCTTCAAAAGTCTTAAAGGGTTTATACCTGATTATGATTAGAAATTTTGCAAAATCTTTTGAATCTGCTCCACATTATTTATATTTTCTATACTTATGATCAGTGAATATCCCCGTGAGTTACGCTCGTGAGTTACGCTCGTGAGTTACGTAAGTGAGCAGGCAAGCTAGCGAAAACGGTGGATGTATGGTACAATCATGCTTTTATCCTACTATCTACTATCTACTCTTATCTACTATCTCTTTTTATCTCTTCTTTTTATCTGCATCTAATCTATACTTTTTTGCACACATCTGCGTTAGATCACCTTCATCACAATTTTCATTACATTCACCCTGATCATGCAAACACCATCATTGATACACATCATTCGAACTGTAGATGAAGTGATCGAAATCATCGCTCATCTACCCACTGAACAATGCATTGTTATCTTAGATAAAACCATTGATTCACTCTACCCACAACTGTGCAAAAAAATTGAAGCATCAGATTACCCATACTCTCTACTGACCTTTTATCCCATCACAGTTGATCAACACACCAAATCTTTAAAAACGTATGCAAGCCTTGTACAAAAAATCTTAAAAAATCCCATCCACAGAAATGCATACATTGTCTGTATTGGTGGGGGTACTGTGATGGATTTTGGTGGATTTATCGCTGCTACATTACTCCGTGGAGTTTCTTGGATCACCATACCCACCACATTGCTTGCCATGATTGATGGTGCCATAGGTGGAAAAGTCGGACTAGATACCACTTATGGCAAAAACTTGGTGGGATCTTTTCATCTCCCTGAAACCACCATTATCTGCCCTGAGTTCTTAAATTCCTTTACCACAAAAGATCTCACCTGTGATCACGGTGAGTTGATCAAGTATGGTTTATTAGATCAAAACATTGAAGATGCCATCATGGAACAAAAAGATCTCCATGAATTGATACTGCTATGTGCTCGCTATAAAGAAGCTATCGTGTTTAGAGATCCACAAGATATGTCTCATGACATGCGCGGACAACTCAATATCGGCCATACCTTTGGTCATGCTCTAGAAAGTTACTACAAAATGCCACATCATCTGGCTGTCTATGCTGGTTTGATATTTGAAAGCATTTTCTTTATGTCTCTTTTTAAAAACGACCAAGCCGAAAAAACCCTCACACTCGCGCATAAACTCAGCCCTCATTCCAGTTTCCCCACGCCACAACTTTTATCAGAAACCTACAAAAAACCATGGAACAGTCAAAAAATCATGGATTATTGTAGGCGAGATAAAAAAGTTGATTTCACCGAAGGTGTAAGGTGTATCCTGCGTCGCAAAGCTGGTGAAGTGAAAGCAACATCTTTGTTCTTAGTGCAATGCGAAAAGCTCTTTAAAAATTTTCCTGCTCAAATAGATGACTTTTATACAAAATACTCTCAAAACCTTTAATACCACCGCTATGAACCTTATACCCCTCACTTCTCCTCTCAGACGCTCTCATCTCCTTGAACAGGTCCATGAGCATGTTCTAGGTTTAAAAAACCTAGAACAACTCAACCTCCCTCACAGCAACACCCACAACCACTACAAAAAGAACATAAAAAACCACACTTCATCACCTTACAGACTCCATATCACCGTGCCTAAAGTGCGCTCTCTTTGCGGTAAGATATTTGCAGCCAATAACCCAGAGCTACATCTTCAAGCCTGGCATGATATCTATCACCACAGCCCTTACTTTGAAGTGATGAGTTTGGCTATCTATCACTTCCAACATCGCAGCTTATCTGTAAAAGAAGGCCTGTGTTTGCTCACATGGATAGAAAGATGTTGTCTGTGGGAGCATAGTGATGATCTTTCAAAAATCTATGCTCAACTCATCGAAGATCACCCCAAACAGTTTTATCCTCACCTTAAAGCTTGGAACAAGGATCCATCTCTTTGGAAAAGACGTCAGTCTCTTGTAAGTCTCATTGAATACGCTAGAAAACGCAAACGCGTCCTGCCATTTCACAAGATGCGCATCATGATCGATGGTTGTTTAGATGATAAAGAATACTACGTACAAAAAGGCCTCGGCTGGACTTTACGAGAAATGTATAATCTCTACAAACAAGAAACACTGGATTATATCCAAAAACACCTCCACGTCATCTCTCCTATAGCTTACAGTGCAGCCACTGAAAAACTACCTGCAAAGCTCAGAGCCTCTTTTAGAGAACAAAGAAAACAGCATCGAAAAACCTCAAGTGCTACTTCATAACACTTTTACAATCCTGTGAGTCACCCACTAAGGGAAGACAGATATACATCACATCTTGTCCTGATTCTCTAAGAGCTGCTAAAAGATCACCAGCAAGCAATTGAGACGATGAGGCTTGTCTTATTTGTAAGGTTTTAAGATTGACAATATCTATATTGATCATATCCGATAGACGTTTATATCCCCTATCAGGATCGTTCATATGCATCTCAGTCCTTTTTTGATAAATCGTTTCAGCACGCTCAAGTCTATTGCGTAACCATATTCCCTTAAGCCTGGTTGCAGCATGACCTTCATAGTTAAGCGTTTCGAGCTTTAAACGGATACGTTGAATCTCTTCAGAAAAAGCATCAGCTAATGCCTTATTTTCAACAAAAGAATCCTTTTGCAACTGAGCCAAATAAGCACGATAGTGATCCAGAGCATCTTCTACCAGCTGGACGATCTCTAACGCATGAATCACCTGATGACGTACCACAAGAAAATTGCCAGGATCTGTCATAACAGATCCTATATTCAAAAAAGACTCTTCTTGCTGTATCTTTTTTATAAGATCACTATCACCAGAAAGAAACACCTCTGCATTCCATGAATTTCGGTAAACATTGTTACACCCCTGCTTGATCATCTCAACAGGACGACTCGACGAAGCATCATAACTACACATCTCAAAAAACCACTTACCTGGACTTTTTTCTTTTAAAATAATAGTGTAAGCACTAAAAAACTTACTTGAACTTGAAACATCATAGACTGATGAATCTGTTGTTCTTTGAGAACTTTTACAGCTCCATAAAACAGCCACAAACACACTTACTACACTTACTACACTTACTACAAAAGCTTGGCTATAACGTAACTTCATTAAAATCACCTGGTTTTTTAACTCTCAAAACATGATCTCATCATCAGCTATTTCATAGCTGATTTCAACCTCAGAGTCTGCTCTAAAATCATGACAATGAAGTTCCGTTCTGTTTGAAAGCAAGATATTGATCTTTCTTGCTAACTTTCCTGCTAATCCCATAACCGGCGGTGGCGGCGGGCGGCCAGTGGTTGTTTAAGATGTTTAAGATATGTGAGTTGATCTAACACAGCCAAAATCATACGAGCTCAAACCATACATATAGAAAATACACATAGAAAAAAGGTTATCGTTTAACACAGCCAAAACCTTACGGCACACTCATACAGATCATCATTGCATTTATGGATGGCATAAGACAAAATCACTGTGCTAACCATCATCAAAAGCCACTTGAAAACAGATATAGACATGAAATACACCAACACATCACATAACCATCACCGTATCACCCAGATACTGCAGATACTGATAAGTGCCTTGCTTCTTACTAGCTTAACAGGATGTGACATCTCTTTACCGTCTTGGATTCCAGCTTTCAGTCATGATAAAACCAGCGATCATGTGGCAGATCAAAAAACGACTCAAGATGATTCTAAGAATCAGCAAAGTTTTAATGAGATACTTACAGGCAAACAACAAACCTTTCTTGATCTCCAAACCACCTGTAATCTTCCATCTCCATCAGCAAAAATCCACCTTAAAGCTACCACAAACTACACCATTGCTCACACAGCACCTTGGAAAATGATAGTCCTATCCGCTGAGACAACTGATGAAAAACATTACACCCCAAGCCGTATTAATGCCCAGCAAGCAGAATTTGTCTTAGATCATTTTGCAAGTATCAACACCATGATCGTGCAAGCTTATTTATGTGAAAAAACAGCTTCTCATCTCTGTTTTTTAAAAACCATCACTTGGGATAACACCACAAGTTGTAGCTAAGATAAAAACAAGATGTATGGTTATGGTAAGTAATCATTTTTTCCTTTGAAACACCACAACAATTCTATGACACAGACTCACAGATGGCACAAACTCACAGAGCTTTCTCTTTTGGCCTAGGAACATTGCTTTCTCGAGTCAGTGGACTTGCTAGAGAGATGATACTAGCGCGTTTCTTTGGAGCCAGTGTTTTATTGGATGCCTACTTTGTAGCCTACCGTATACCCAATCTCTTTCGAGATCTTCTCGCTGAAGGTGCATTGGGCTCAGCATTCACTAAAAATTATGTTCAACTCAGAGACATTTCAAAGAATAAAGCTCTCGCATTACTCACCCATGTCCTCTGCTTTGCCTTCCTTATTACCTCATTGCTCTGCTCGCTAGGAATTATCTACCGAAAATCCATCGTTTATCTTCTCACCACACTCTCCACAGCTGACAGCCTTCCTCTTATCCAAACCACCGAAACTGTTGCAGCTATTCTTTTTCCTCTGATGATTCTCAGCTCTTTATCTGCTGTGATGAGTGGTGTTTTGTATCAAGAAAAAAAATTTTTCATAAGTTCACTTTCCCCTGTACTGCTCAATGGCAGTATCATCATAACCGTATTGTTTCTCTCTTCTTATATCCACGAGATCTTTTCTTTTCTACCTCTTATCAACTCCCTAGATCCTAAACTTGCTGCCTTAAGTGTTGCCACTTTGCTAGGAGGTCTTGGACAACTGTTATGGCTCACTGCTCCTTTATGCAAAAGACTTTTGGGTTACTTTTTTTGCAAACATTTTCTTAAGTCACTTTTAAAGCCACTCAACCACCACCAAGCACTGATGGCAACCATCAAAGAAAGCCTACCCATGATGGCAGCTGCAAGTGTGGCTCAGCTTTCTTTGATCATCAACACCAACTTTGCCACAAGCCTTGAGATAGGATCAGTGAGTTGGTTAAGTTTTGCTTTTCGATTGATCCAGCTCCCTGTGGGACTCTTTGCTGTAGCCATTGCCACTGTTATTTTACCTGCACTGGCTCGCGAGCTTCACTCCCAGAAAGCATCTCACAGCAACACCCATAACTCATCACAGGCCATAGAAGAAATGCAACAAGGCCTCAAATGGACCTTCTTTTTGATGCTTGCCTGTAGTGTTGTGATTTTATTAGAAGGAAGAAGTATTATCACTTTGCTTTTTTATGGAGGAGCTTTTGATAACACAGACCTCCTTATGACTGAAAAAGCCCTTACAGCCTACAGCTTTGGCATCATCGGCTATGGGATCTCAAAAGTCCTTCTTAGCTACATTTATGCTGCATCCCTTACTAACTACGCTCTTAAAGTAGCTGTTTTATGTCTGATTATCTCTGTCACACTTAACGCTCTATGGATTGATAAGTGGGGCATCATCACTCTAGCTGGAGTATCTGCAGCTGTATTTTCTCTACAAGCACTCCTGCTTGGCTACAAATGCTACAGCTCTTTAGCAAGCACTGCTACAAAATTAACCCCTATTTTTGCACTCACAAAAAGCATTGCCATCTATCTATCAGCTGCCAGTCTGTGTGCTCTTATGTATGTTTTTTTAAAAACATTCTCTTCTCTCCTCCATCCTCTCAAAGAAGAAAACTTTCCAAACAACGCCACAGCTATGGAATGGAAATGGGCCGCTTTCTACAACCTCTCCATCTTAGGTTGCATTGTCTTTGTCGTATTTTTTCTGGGACTCTGCATAGAATATAAATCCACACCAAAGACCATACTCTCCAAGCTGAGGCTCTCTGGGCTGAAGCTCTCCAAACACAATCAAGGCTCAGTCGTACAAAAAAGAGTGACACATCACACCAAGAAAAACAAAGATAAACAATAACACACCTAAAAAAAGCCCCATTTTTAAACAGTGCGTGTAAAAAGATGCTTGAGCATATAGCTTGAAATTCTTAATATTTTGCCCTGATTTTGACATTTCAAACTCAGAACAAAACGTAACATATTAAAATAACAGACTTTTCTTTGCGAACTATTCTTAAAAGCACACACTACAAGTTGACTATTTTTTTGAGTAAAAATAGTTATGTTTTGTAAGGTCTCTTTGAGTATTTTGTGCCCAAAATTTCGTCAATTGACCACTGGATCTAGTTAAGAAAAAACATGCCGTGCATGACTCTCATCACTGACGATAAAAACTTTCATACCCATATTTCCATCAACAGCCTAAAAACATCAGAATACACAAAACCCTAACATCAATACCTCTTACTAGAGAATTGATGGAAGAGTGTGTCCTTAAAGTCACAAAGACTTTCGCTCATGTCACTGAGTGGCGCTATCAGCAAGCTTCGTAATTTCTTCTGGTGTGAGGCCTGTCGCAATCGAAATGGCTTCTACATCACTCCCATTGGAAAGCATGCGTCTAGCCACGGCTGCTTTTTCCTCTTGCTTACCCTCTTGCTTAGCTTCTTCTAAAGCTAGTTCCTCTTGTTTTTTCTGTCTATCAATAGCCAACCACATATCCATATCTGTGAGAGTGGTATTGAGTTGACTCAATTGAAAAGCTGCTTCTGCCATAT
>MKWU01000247.1_pt1 | contig 102661 bp, 93 predicted proteins | sample 809101 | NCBI WGS metagenome assembly MKWU01 (sample SAMN05860141, study PRJNA318959) | sponge metagenome | host: Aplysina aerophoba | place: Slovenia: Piran, Adriatic Sea, Gulf of Piran | collected 2013-05-07
GACGGTCTGGTGGCCTCTCCTCAAGAAATTACCGCGATCCGTCGCGCCTGTGGAGACAAACTGACCCTCGTCATTCCAGGCGTTCGTCCGCAGGGCGGCACGCCCGACGATCAGAAACGGGTTCTGACGCCGCACCAAGCCATACAGGCCGGGGCGAATTATCTGGTTGTTGGCAGACCCATTCGAGATGCCGCCGACCCGCGCCAGGCCGCACGCGATATTGTCGCGGACATGGCCCGGGGGCTGAGAGCGCGCCGTTCGACGGAGCAGACACAAGACGGCTCTTGAGGTCATTCGTCTACTGGGACAATGAAGGCTTTGCCGGATGGAATCGATAGACAATGTCGTGTTCGCGTACGAGGATGAGCCTGTCGCGCGCGAGTTGCTCCAAAAAGACATCGTCCGTATGCAGACGCCGAATGCGCTCCTTGAGATCGGTATTCTCGCGCAACAGCGTCCGTACTTGTGTTTCCAATGCGCGTTGCTCTTCGGTCAGTTGGAAGAGGTGCAGAAGCCCACGCTCGCTCCACACGGTTGAATACATGAACAGGGCGTACACCGCCAGAACCAAGGGGAACCACATCCAGCCGCACCGCCGCACCACCATCCATCCCATACGGAACATTCTACTGACTGCGAGAGGCTGGAGCAACGTCGAGCGCTGGAATGAAACAGGGTATGGACACCACGACAAAACGGGAGGATCGGGTGAAGATCAGAAAAATTATTGGTCGAGAAATTCTGGATAGTCGGGGGAATCCGACGGTTGAGGTTGAGGTTAGACTGGCGGACGGTGCGTGTGGACGCGCAGCAGCACCCTCAGGGGCATCAACCGGAGCCCATGAGGCGTGGGAGCTTCGGGATCGAACCCGAAAACGCTATCGCGGAAAGGGCGTCCAAAAAGCGACGGCACAGGTGAACGAACACCTCGCCCGTCGCCTGAGGGGCAAGGACGCCAGCGACCAACACGCAATTGACCAGCTCCTGCTTGACCTGGACGGCACGGCAAACAAGAAGCGCATGGGAGCCAATGCGCTCATCGCCACCTCGCTTGCCGTCGCAAAGGCAGCGGCGGCATCTGCCGGACAGCCGCTGTATCGCTTTCTGGGTGGTACGCGTGCGCGGACGCTTCCGGTTCCGCTCATCAACGTGCTCAACGGCGGCGCCCATGCGACCAATAATCTCGACATCCAGGAGTTTATGATCGTTCCGGCCGGCACCCGCTCGTTCCGCGAGGCCCTGCGCATTGGCGCGGAAGTGTTCGCCGTGCTCAAAGACATTCTTCAAAAGAAGGGGCTTACCACGGCCGTGGGAGACGAGGGGGGAGTGGCTCCCGATCTGCGCTCAAACGAAGAGGCGTTTGACATCCTGCTTGAGTCTGTGACGCAAGCGGGCTACACCCCAGGTCGGCACGTCTCTCTGGCTCTCGATGTCGCGGCGACCGAGCTATACCAGGACGGGCAGTACGTTTTCCATAAAGCCGGCGGAGCCACTCGGCAGGCGGAAGACCTCGTTCAACAGTACGCCAAATGGGCGGCGCACTATCCACTGGTCTCTATCGAGGACGGCCTGGCCGAAGACGACTGGGACGGATGGCGATTACTCACCCAGGAGCTGGGAACAACACTCCAGCTTGTGGGCGACGATTTGTTTGTCACCAACCCGCAACGGCTCGCTCGCGGTATTGCGGACAGGGCGGCGAATGCCATCCTTGTCAAGGTCAATCAGATCGGCACCCTAAGCGAAACCCTGGAAACGGTCGCCTTAGGGAAAAAGCACGGGTATGCGGCAGTGATCTCGCATCGTTCGGGAGAAACAGAGGACACCACGATTGCTGATCTGTCTGTCGCGTTGAATGCCGGACAGATCAAAACCGGCAGTGTCTGCCGCGGCGAACGGACGGCCAAGTATAACCAACTGTTACGCATTGAAGAAGAACTCGGGCGACGCGCCGTGTACGCCGGCCACACGGTGTTTGCAGCACGAAAATAACACCCTGTTCTTGTGTATTTTTGTTGCAGCAAAGGCGTCGATCTGATAGAAGAAAACACAAATGCCCTTCCGCCTTTTTCCATAGACTAAGGGGTTCCCACACTCATAGCGAAGGAGGTCACTATGCCTGCGAAGAAGAAAGCGGCCAAGAAAACCGTAAAGAAGGCGGCCAAGAAGGCCCCGGCCAAGAAAGCAGCTAAGAAAGCTCCGGCTAAGAAGAGAGCGGCCAAGAAGGCCCCGGCTAAGAAGGCCCCGGCCAGGAAGAGAGCGGCCAAGAAGGCCCCGGCCAAGAAGGCCCCGGCCAGGAAGAGAGCAGCCAAGAAGAGAGCGTAGCGTCGCTCAGCGCGGCGGCGAGACACGAGGCGGAGGATTTCCAAGAAAAGGCCCCAAAGCGGGCCTTTTCTTTTGTGCCCATGAAACAGCGACTTGCTGCGTACACTGCTGAGGTATTCTTCCCGGAACGCGAGAAATTTACCGCTCCGCTGCTCTTGCTGCCGGGTTTATGGACGGGAAGCTGGATATGGCAGGAAGTCGCGTGGGGATTTTCTCAACGTGGTTGGGCATGCTGGGCGCTTGACCTGTACGAGCCGCACGCAGCCCGCCGGCGAGGCGACATCTCTCTTGACGATCATCTCACGACCATTACCACCGCCGCTGCTGCGTTCGACTGCCCGCCCATTGTGATCGGTTTTGATCTAGGTAGTCTCCTCTCGCTCCTCGTCGCCACCCGCGTACAACCGCGCGCCCTCATCTGCATCTCTCCCATGCTGCCCTGCCACTGGCAACCCGACCTGCGCCCGGCTCTCCCTCTGGTGCGACTCGCCACCCTGCCCGCGCTCCTGTGGGATCGCGCCCATCCCCCTCCGTCTCGTCGTCTGGCCCGCAATTTTCTTTTTCACACGCTTCCGGCAGGGCTGCACGACCAGTTATACGACCAGCTTGAGCCGGACTCCGGCAGAGTCGTCCGCACCCTCACCCGAGGCCAGACCGATTTCCCGGCAATCCCCCTGCCCTGTCCCAGTTTGATTGTCTGGGGGCAGGAAGACCGCATGGTGCCTGCCCCGGCCGTAAGTTGGCTCGCGGATACTCTACACGCGACCAGCCTGTCCTATCCGGACCAAGGTCACTGGCTCCTGGCTGGTCCACAGGCGGCGAGCCTGGTCGCAGGTGTCCACCGCTGGCTGATCCGCTCGCTGGGAGAGGCGCTGCTATTATCCCTAGAGGAAGACGAATAGGCATAGCCACCCAACGCACGAACTGACCCGGCCTGGATCGTTCCCTATCGCCCCTGATATATGAGGATCGGGTTCTGTTCCGCAACGCCCGCAAATTATACGACACCCCCAAGGTCTATCCGTCTCCATGCTCCAACTTATCAATTTGTCCCTCGCCTTTGGCGGACAGGAACTGTTTCGCAATCTCAACTGGCATATTCGGAAAGGCGATCGGGTGGGTCTGGTTGGCCCTAACGGTGCCGGCAAGACAACCCTTTTCCGCCTCTTGACCGGACAGCTTGAGCCCGATACGGGCCGAGTCCAGCACGGTCGGGACCTCAGCATTGGCTATCTGCCCCAGGAGGGAATCGACATTTCCGGACGTGACCTCTTCGCTGAGACGCGTTCTGCTTTACCGGAGCTGACCGCGCTACAACAGGAACTGGAGACGATTCAGGCCGCGCTCGACAGCGCCGATGGAACGGCCTCCGAGACGCTGGCGCAAGAGGGACTGATCGTACGTTACGGAGACATCCACCACCGAATCGAAGAACTCGACGGGTTTCAGGCCGACGCCCAGGTCGCTAAAGTCCTGACCGGTCTGGGCTTTCACGAGGCGCAGTTTACGGCGCGTACTGAGACGTTCAGTGGGGGCTGGCAGATGCGGATTGCGCTGGCCAAGCTCCTGCTCCAGCAGCCCGATGTCTTGCTGCTCGATGAGCCGACCAATCACCTCGATCTCGACTCGCTACTGTGGCTTGAGTCGTATCTGCACAATTACCGCGGCAGCATTGTCATCGTTTCGCACGACCGGGCCTTTCTGGATCGGATGGTTAATCGGGTGGTCGCCCTGCATCGCTCTGCCCTGACCGAATATACGGGCAACTACTCGACCTTTGAACGCGTTTTTGAGGAACACCTGGAGTCGTATCGAAAAACCTATGACACGCAGCAGGAAGAGATTGAGCGCCTCACCCGCTTTATCAATACGTTTCGCTATAACGCCCGGAAAGCTCCACAGGTCCAGAGTCGTGTCAAGCAGCTTGAGAAGATGGAAAAGCTCGACCCGCCCCAAACCGTGCCCAAGGGTGTCCGCTTTCATTTTCCTCAGGCTCCTCGGAGCGGGCGACGAGTGATCGAATTACAGAGGGTTAGCAAATGCTACGACAGCGTGCAGGTGTTTGAGAATCTAGACTTGGTGATTGAGCGTGGAGACCGGGTGGCGGTGGTCGGCGTCAACGGGGCGGGCAAGTCTACCCTCAGCCGCATCCTGTCCGGGGTTGAAGGGCCCACCTCAGGCAGCCGTCAGCTTGGTCATCAGGTCGTCCTCGATTACTATGCCCAGCAGCAGGCCGAACGCTTACAGACCAACAACACGGTGTATGAAGAGATCGTCCGGGAAGCGGCCACCGATGTCGTCCCCCAACTCCGGACTCTGTTGGGGGCCTTCCTCTTTTCCGGGGATGCGATTGAAAAGCGCGTCGCCGTGCTCAGCGGCGGTGAAAAAAGTCGACTGGCGTTAGCAAAAATGCTGTTACAGGCCTCGAATCTGCTCATTCTGGATGAGCCCACCAACCATCTCGATATCCACACCAAAGACATCGTGAAAGAAGCCCTGTTGCAGTATGAGGGAACTTTTGTCGTGGTGTCGCACGACCGCTATTTTCTCAGCGGTCTGGTGACAAAAGTGCTTGAACTCCAAGACGGGTACTGCACCACCTATCCCGGAACGTTTGAAGAGTTTCTGGAGCGGAAAGAGCGCCAGACAGACTCGTCTCCACCCCAGGAACAGGTTCGCCTTCAGAGCGTAGTCCAGCGGGTAGCCGTTGCTTCGCCTACGGCAAGCGCGGCGGGTATTGAAGGGACGCTGGCCGCCATCCGCGAGGCAAAGCACGGCAAGCTCTCCTATCAACAGCAAAAGGCCGCCCGGGCCGAACGGCAAAAACGGGCCAAACGGTTGGCCGCGCTGGAGCAGCATATCGCCACGCTAGAGGACCACAAAGAAAAACTCGAACGCCGCCTTGCGGACGAAAAGACATTTCAAGACCGAGAAAAAGCGCGCGAGGTGACCGGCCGGTATGAGCAGGTCAAACAGCAACTCGACGAGCAGTACGCGGAGTGGACGGCATTAGCCGAAGAACACGAAAGCGATTAGACCCGGAACGTAATTCTGGAAAAGGGAGAGACACTATGCGCATAGGATTGGGCCTGCCGCCGACCGGACATCATTTCGAGGTGTATCAGCAGATCGCGCGCCAGGCCGAAGAACGCGGCTTCGAGAGCCTGTGGTTCGGCGAGGCCTGGGGTACGGAGACGAGTACGCTGGTCACCGCCTTTCTGGCCTCCACACGGCGCATTCATGTCGGTACGGGCATCATCTCGCTCTACCTCCGCCCGCCAACGCTCACCGCCATGCAGGCCGCTAGCATGGACTTGGTCGCACCCGGCCGGGCGCGGTTGGGCATCGGGGTGAGCACACGCAATATCAACACCTTTCACGGTATTGCCTGGGACCGGCCCGTAGCCCGCACGCGCGAGTATGTGGATATTGTCCGCCGCGTATTGGCCGGCGAGCGGGTCACGCGTACCGACGGGTTTTACCGGCCACAGGGCTTTCGTCTCAGCCTGCGCCTGTCGGGGGCCATGCCTATCTATCTGGCGGCCGTGAACCCGCGCATGCTCCAGCTAGCCGGAGAGATCGCGGACGGGGTACTGCTGGCCTGGTTGCCGGCGCGACAGATTCCCCATTCGCTGGCCGAGATTGCGAAAGGGGCGGAACGTGCCGGGCGCAGTCTGAGCGATATCGATATCGGCTGCTATGTGCATACGCTGGTCAAACAGGATCGGGAACAGGCCCTACGGCAACTGCGCCACGTGTTGGTGGGCTACTGTCAGGCCAACACGTATATCCAGGGTTTCCGTCGCTTTGGCTATAGCGATATTCTGGATGAAGTGCATGCCCGTTGGCAGGCTGGCGACCGGAAGGGGGCGGAAGAAGCCATTCCGGATTCCATGGTCGAAGAGCTGTTCGTCTTTGGTCCGCCCGAAGACTGCCGCACCCAACTTGGTCATTTTATCAACGCCGGCGTGCAGCACCCCATAGTCGCATCTCCACCGACGAGCCAAATCACCGGGGAAGACATGCATATGCTGGTTGAGACGTTCGGGCAGTAAATTCCCCGTGTCCAGGCTCAAGGTCCGAGCGGTGCAATCACAAGATTCGACTCCTCCAAAGATCAGTAGGTCGGATTAGCGGAGCGTAATCCGGCAAGTACGGAAGGCCGGCTTACGCCTGTGGCTAGCCCGACCTACAAAACTCTTTCCTGAGAAGAATACGCTATGGCGTTCGTAGTATTGGTTGTGTTGGTCGTATTGGCAGCGGCACGGGTCGAGCCGGCAGAGGGACAGACGTGGTTCAAGCAGGCGCAGGTCATGACGAAGGCATGATTGGAGCCATCTTCGTAACACTTATCACATCACAACCTATTTATATTATCTAACACGAAATCTGTGTCTTCCCGCCCAGATATCATGTCATGACATGCTAAAACATGATAAACCAGCAAGTAAATCAAGCTCGACGAGTACATCCTGCAGTTCGTCCGGCTGGTCTTGTAACCCATTGAGAACATCATACCATTTACCCATGGAGAAGTGTTCTCTGAACTTTCATAGGATCCGATATTGCCTCCACGCAGGTGTCATGGTCCTCAGAGACTAAGAGAAGTGTCCGAATCACATTTTTTCGAAAGTTGAGATAACATGTCCGCAGCCTTTTTCGCAGAAGCTTACGACGATTGAGGTCAGGCAGGACAACGACAAGAAACCAAGTAAATATGCTGACTAAGAATCCCGTAGATATGCTGAAGAGGATTTGATTCCCGTGGAGTTTGTACAATACTCTGGCGAAGCCCGTTTCGCGACACAGGGGTGGTATGGGTAATCCGCCCCCTACAAGTACACCAACGAAAGCAATTGCAGAAAAGAACAGAATAAGGATTCGAGTCATTAATCCTTCGGAAAGGCTAAAGAAATACTCCAGGATCAATCTTAAAGAAGTCCCCCAGCTTCTTCGCCTGCTCCCTGCTGATAGCTCGCCTCCCATTAAGCACCTCTGAGGCTACATCCTGAGAGCCGAAGAGTTGCCAGATGTCCTTATGGTCGAGGTCGTTATCATCCATGAGGGAGCGTAGCATCTGATGCGGCGGCAGGTCTTTGATCGGATAGTGTTCCTCGTCATACTGCTGAATCAGGTCACTGAGGAGGTCTACAAGCCGCTCTTCTTCAGGCGAAAGGCCCTCTTCGTCCCGGTCAACAAGTTCACGGATAATGGCGTTCAGCCGGTCGTACTCGGCCTCGGTCCGAATCTTCACCGGCAGCGCCTTGGAAAGGAGACGGGCATACTTCTGTTCATCAAAGATTGAGAGCGTGCTCATTTCCAGTCCCCCTTATCATAGTCCTGGTGTGTCAGGATATGCAGGATATAGACTCGTTGCGTTCGGTAGTTAATCCGCGCGATCAGCCGATAGGTATTCCCTGCGATATTAAAAACTGTCCGGCGGCCCACGAGGTCTGCGTGTCGAAAGGTGCGTCGTGTGTCGGCTAAAGTCGTCCAAGTGGCGTGGCGCGTCTTCCGATACCAGTCTTCAAGGGCGGCTGTCGCGTCTGGATGTAAGCGGACGAAGTCTCGAAGCGCCTTGCGGCTGATGACTTTCACTGCTCGTCATCTTTTCAATTTGATGAGAAAAGGGCAATCCTTTTGGTAGTCAAGGGCGATGACACAGACCGCCCTACCACATCACCCAACCAACTTCGCCAGAATCCGCTCATACTCCCTATTATTCTCTGCCTGCACATTGACGTGATGCAGGTCCACTCCGCACTCTGCCTGGGCTTGCAGGCGGTCGATACCGGCTTCCACTGATCCCACGCAGCCGGTTGCGTCAACCAACTGAGCGGGCACGGCTTCACCGGCGGCGCGTGAGCCACCGGCCCAGGCTTTTTTGACGGTTTCAACCGCTTCCCCATAGTCCAGCCGGGTGAGTTGGGCGGCGTAGAACGTGCCCATGCGGCCAATGTAAAAGGCCAGCATACCGGCTGAGGCGGCGTGGGCTCTATCAACCTGCGAAGTCACCGTGATCGTGCCTGGCGAACGGACAGCGACCGCGTCGGCCGGACGTCCGACGGCCAGGCTGGCTTGGCGCAGATTGTCAATCTCGCTCTTGAGGTGCTCAATGGGAATCAGAATCGGCAACCAGCCGTCGGCCAGCTCGGCGGTCATTTTCACACTCTTGGCATTCATCGTGGCCAGATAAATCGGAATATGGGTGCGAACGGGCTGAAAGCGCAACGTAAAGCCGCGTTGCAGGTCGAACAGCCTGCCCGAGTATTTGAGCGGCTCGCCCTTCATAATAGTGTTGATGATCTCCACATACTCGCGCATCCGCTGGAGTGGAGGATTGAACGCGACCCCGTGAAAGTGCTCGATCACCTGTGGGCCACTCGTCCCCAGACCGAGCAGCATCCGCCCTTCAGAGACCTCGTCCAGGGTGGCAAAGTGTTGGGCCAGTGCTGCGGGGGTGCGTGAGTAGGTATTCACAATCGCCGTGCCGAGATTGATAGTCTTTGTCTTGTCGGCTAACAGGGTCAAAATGGTGAACGCATCCCGCCCCCAGGCTTCCGGCACCCAGGCCGAATGCACCCCGGCCGCCTCCGCGATTTGTACCTTTTCACACAGCGCTTGGTAGTCGAGCTTGCCCTGCCAATCGATACCAATGGAAATTTTATGGGCCATTTTTCTCTTATCCTTTCTTGGGCTCAGTTCAGTCGCGCGACTGTAGCACGTCCCCTTTTGAGCGTCAGCTATTCGCCGTGTCTGTTCTGCCGAGACGGTGCTTGACAACCGCGCGCGCTTCAGGCGAGAAGGGGAGCCTGTCAAAAAAGGAAACGCATGCCACCCTCCTCACAAGAAGAGACTCCCGACCAGAACAGCCCTGTTTCTCAACCCCACGACGCACCCATTGAGGTCGGCGGACCGTATGCCTATTACGTCCTGGCCGTCCTCTTTGTGGTGTACGTGTTCAATTTCATTGACCGTCAAATCCTGGCCATCTTGCTCCAGCCGATTAAGGAGGACCTGCAAGTCTCGGACACGGCCATGGGGTTTCTGACCGGTTTTGCCTTTGCCGTTTTTTACGCGATTGCCGGCCTACCCCTCGCCCGTGTCGCCGACCGCTGGGTCCGGCGGAGCCTCATTGCCCTGAGTCTCGCGACCTGGAGCCTGATGACTGCGGCCTCAGGCCTGTCACGGAATTTTACCGATCTGGCATTGGCCCGGGTGGGCGTCGGCATAGGTGAGGCGGGCTGCACTCCGCCGGCGCACTCCCTGCTGTCCGACTATTTCCCCCCGGAAAAACGTGCGACCGTGCTCGCCGTGTATGCGTGTGGCATTTACGTGGGCGTGGGTCTGGGCTTCTGGTTGGGCGGCTGGCTAAATGATGCCTTTGGCTGGCGGGTGGCGTTTATGGTTATCGGCCTTCCCGGTGTCGCCATGGCCGTCGTGGTCCGTTTCACGGTCCGCGAGCCCCCACGAGGTATGAGTGAACGGACAGCAGCGACGAGTCGTGCCTATGGCCTGGGTGAAACCTGGCGGTTTCTGACCCGCCTGCCCAGCGGCCGCCGCATCAGTTTGGCGGCGGCCTTTCAGGCCTTTGTGGGTTATGGGCTCGCAGCCTGGATTCCGGCCTTTTTCATTCGGCTGCACGGCATGACACCCGGAGAGCTGGGCTTGTGGTTGTCCTGGATTACCGGCATAGGCGGCGCGATTGGCGCCTTTTCCGGCGGCTGGCTTGCGGACCGCTGGGTCAGGGACCAGCCCAAGGCGCGAGCCTATATCAGTCTGGTTGGCGCACTCTGTTCGACGCCCTTTATCGTCGCAGCCCTGGTACTCGATAATACCACCCTGGCGCTATTAAGCTTCTTCCCGGCGAACGTCTTTGGCACGATGTGGATAGGACCGGCCAGCTCTATCGTACAAGATCTGGCTCCGCCGGCCATGCGGGCAACGGCTTCGGCAGTCTTTATTTTTATCCTGACGATGATCGGCCTGGGGGCCGGCCCCCAAACGGTCGGTATTCTCAACGATCTGATAGGGACGCCGGACGCGATTCGCTACTCCCTGCTCGGCGTCGGCGTCAGCACCAGTCTGCTGTCCGCCGTCTTTTTCTGGCTGACCGGCAAGACTCTGGAGCAGGATCTCACCGCCAAGCAACGGCTCGGCTGATTTTCGATATGAGCTATATTTGCACGGAAACGGCGTAATAGCCCCGCTCGGTCGGAGCGGAAAAATATTCCGCCAGCCGGGACAAGACCCGAGGAAAAATTTCATTCTCCCGGTCGGCGGCCTGCATCTGGTCCCGGCTGGTCCAAAAACTCAGCCCGCGTCCGCTGCCGTGCGCGCGATTGGCCAGCCACAGCACGCCCTGAAAGCCAGGCTGCTGCCTGAGGACGGGCAGATATTCTTGCTCATACACGGTCCGGGCCGACTCAAGCTGCGCCTCGGGAACAGGCAAAGTAATCATCCGGGCGAACAGCCCGCCAACATGCTGGCCGGCCCGGACCAGGACTTCGTATCGTTCAGGCTGCGGGTGTGCGGTCAGGAACGGTAACAGCATGGCGGCAACGGCCTTGCGGCTCTTCATCTCGGATTGGGCCAGCGCAGCCTCGGAATTCCACAAGGTAACGATGAAGCCCGTATGCACCTCCGGGTCAGACAGCACCAAGGCTCCATGGAACCCAGGCTCTCGGACCAGCGGCGGCAGCACCGCACTCCGATAAACGGACAGGAAGTCAGTCAGGAGGTCGGGGCGGCATTGGATGGGAATAACACGCGCGTACATAGGATGGTGTTCCTTTTAAAGTGTTGCCCGGAGGTCGGTCAGAAACCCTTGGATGACCTGGAAGCCCCGGTCCCAGAATTCGGGCTGATTGATGTCTATACACATCTGCGCCAGGGCGTACTCCGGCCGTTGTGAGCCGCCGCTTTCCAATAGGCGGAAATAACCAGGCACAAAGTCCTCCCCCTGGTCGAGATAGCGTTGATACAGGGCCAGGGTAAGCAGTTCGCCGAACGGGTAGGAATAACAGTAGAACCGGCTGTGAATAAAATGCGGAATATACGACCAGCCCCAGCGATAGACGGGCAACAGTTCAACACTCTCGCCAAAGAGCTTGCCCTGTTCGGTCATCCAGAGCTCGCACAGGTCGTCGGCGCTGAGTTGCCCGTCCCGGCGCTGGGCATGCGCCGCCATCTCAAAACGGGTCAGGGCGGTTTGTCGAAAGACGGTGCCGTACATTTCCTCCAAGACCTCGCACAGCAGGGCACGGCGTGTATCCGGCTGCTCAGCCTTATCCAGCAGGTGTTGGGTCAGGACGATTTCCGCAAAAACCGAGGCCGTCTCCGCGAGCACCAGGGGAGCGTCGTAATGCAGGGATTTCTGACGTCGCGCCAACATGTAATGAATGCCGTGACCCAGCTCGTGAGCCACGGTTGAGACCGCGCGTCCGGTGCCGGTATAGCTGCACAATACATACGGATGATGGGCGGGCGACAGAGCTGCGCAAAAGGCACCGCCGCGTTTTCCCGCCCGGACCTCGGCATCAATCCACCGGTTCTGGAAAAACTCCTCGGCCAGGGCCGCAAACTGTTCATTAAAATTCCCAAAGGCCGTCAGGATCAAATCCTGCGCGTCTGCAAAGGGGATTTCCTCGGCCTCAGTTTCAATCGGCGCGTACAGGTCCGTATTCTTGAGCCGTTCAACCCCGAGCAATTCCGCCTTCAGCCGAAAATATTCCTGCGCCAGGGGATAATGGCGTTCCACGGCCTGCATCATCGACTCGACCGTTGGCGGGGCAATCTCGTTCGACAGGTGGGTGGGCAGCGTGACATCGTCATACTGACGCTGCTCGCACTCAATTTTATGATCGAGCAGCAGGTTGTTAAAAATCGAAGTCAGGACGAGCGTGTGCTGGGCATAGGTTTCCAGAAATATGGTCAGAGCCCGCTCGCGCAGCTCGCTGTCCGGCTGGCGCAGCAGCGCCAGGATCTCACCATCGGTGAGTAGTTGTTCTTTGCCTTCCCTGGTAAGTGGAAACCGGAGCGAGCCGCTGAGTTCGTCATACAGCTGCCGGAAGGCATGCTTGCCCGACAGGTTTTTATGGTTCAGGAGCCGTTCCTCTTTTTCACTCAAGGTATGCGGCTTAAAGCGTCGGATCGCTTCCAGATAGTGTTGATAGGCTTGCAGCTCCGGGACGGTGAGGAGCTGGGCGAGTTGCTCGTCCGGTAACGCAATCAGCTCCAGAGAGAAGAAGACCAACAGGTTCTCGATGCCGGTGGCGGCTTCGCGCGTGTGCTGAACAAGCTGCTGGGCCGGCTGGTTCTGGGTATCAGCCGCAAACAGGAGCGAGGCGTAAAAGGCGGGGCGGTGCTGAAGTTCAGTAATCGCTTCATACTCGACCAACGCCTGGGCGAGTGCCGTCCCATCGACCTGCCCGTTTTCAATCTTGCCGTGGTAGGTCTGCGCAAAGACTTCCGCCCGACGGCGCGCTTCCGCCAGGTCAGCCTCAAGCCGAGGATCGTCCGGGCTGGTATACAGCCCTTCCAGGTCCCAGCGTACACCTTCCGCTTTGAGTTCGGATTGCTGCATATCTCATCCTTTTTTTTCGTTTTACGCCCTTGAAACGTGTCGGCGCCTTACTTGTCTTCTTGTATGTCTGCCCCGGACCTGTCAAGAATAGGGCAGACACAAGGAGGGATAATTCATGGTGACAAACGGTGTATCCCATATTGCAGTGGGCGTGCGTGACATGGACGCCTCGCTGCGGTTTTATCGCGATCTGCTCGGCTTTGAGGTAGTCCGGGACGAAGTGCAATCAACCCAGGGAACGGTCCTGCCGGCCTTGTATCAAGAGCCGCACGACCAGCGGCGGGTGGCGACACTATATTGGAAAAAAGGCCCGCATGAGGCATTTTTGGTCTTATCCGAACACTCGGATAAGCCGGTCAGCGGCGAGCCGATCAAACTTGACCAGATCGGCATCCATCACTACGCCTTTTGGGTGGAAAATCTCCCCCAGGTCTACGAGGAATTGAAGGCCAAGGGCGCCGATTTTGTCGTGCCGCCGACCGTCACCAAAACAAAAGACGGCAACTTTAACAGTACGTTCCTGCGTGACCCGGATGGTATTCTGGTTCAGCTTGACGAGTTGGTGGAAGACTAATCGACAGCCGTCAGAGGTCCACATGACACAACCGTACGCGCTCACTATCGCTACAGCCGCTGAACGTATTCGTACCCAGCAGCTCTCTCCCGTGACCCTGGTCCAGTCCTGTCTGGACCGCCTGGACCAGCTTGAACCGCAGCTCCGCGCCTGGGTGACGGTTGATAGTGAGGGTGCCTTAGCCACCGCTCAGCAGTACGAAACGGAAATCAACAGCGGACAATACCGAGGTCCGCTGCACGGCGTCCCACTCGGCCTCAAAGACATTTTCTTTACCGCCGGGATGAAGACAACGATGGGGTCGCCCATTTACGCCGCCTATGTCCCGGACTATGACGCCACCTCCGTACGCCTCCTCAAGGAAGCCGGAGCGATCATACTCGGTAAAGCGCAAACCACGGAATTTGCCGCCCTGGCTCCATCACCAACCCGGAACCCCTGGAATATTGAACACACGCCGGGCGGCTCCAGCAGCGGGTCTGCGGCTGCGGTGGCTGCGCAGATGTGCTTTGGTGCCCTGGGCTCTCAGACCTATGGCTCGACCATACGTCCGGCCTCCTACTGCGGCTGCGTTGGCCTCAAGCCGACCTTTGGCCGAATCAGCGCCTACGGCGTCTATCCTCTGGCAGGCAGTCTGGACCATGTGGGAATTTTTTCCCGTACTGTGGCAGATACCGCCTTGCTGCTTCAGGTCCTGGCTGGCGAGGACACGAACGACCCGATGAGCGCGGTGCAACCGATCCCGAACTATACTGCCGCTCTGGCCGACCCGCAGCCGCCCCGTATCGGCCTGGTCCGGGAATTCTTTCTTGAAAAAGCCGATGCGGAAACCCAGCAGCATATTGAAGCAGTGGTGGAGCAACTGACCCAGGCCGGTGCTCATGTCACCGAGGTAGCACTCCCGGAGAGTTTCAAGGGCGAGCCCGAAGCGCACTTTACGATGATGTTCGTTGAGTCGGCCTATTCACATAGTGAGGTCTACGACCGGTACAAAGAGCAGTACAGCCCGCAGATGAAGGACTTGATCGAGAAGGGTCGCCAAATCTCCGGTGTGGAGTATATGGAAACCCAACGCCACCAACACACGTTTCGGAATGAAATGGACACACTCTGCCGAACGGTCGACGCCCTGCTGACTCCGGCAACCCCAGCCCCCGCTCCCAAAGGCTTCACCACCACCGGTGATCCGACCTTTAACGGTCCGGCAACCTTTTCCGGCCTGCCCAGCCTGGCCTTGCCCTCAGGGCTGAGTCAAACCGGCCTGCCCTTGGGTCTGCAACTCATGGGAGCTGCCTTTGCCGAAGAGAAGCTGTTGGCGGTTGGCGAGTGGTGTGCGGACGTGTTGGCTTTCTCGGAGACGCCATCGATCGCATAATCGTCGGGACGGCTGATCGGTCTCTCAACTGACCAATAACACTATCCCGCCGACGATGAAAATCGTCCCAGCCACGTCGGCTTTGGTGATGCGTTCACTATCGTGCAGCACCAGATGGCTCAGGACGAGCGTGACGAGCGGTACGGCTGAGGTAAAGGGAGCAACAACAACGGCGGGCAGATATTCCAGCGCAAAAAACAGCGAAAAAATAGCCAGAGTTGAGGTCAGACCGGCCAGACCAAAATACACGCCCGCCCAACGCGGTAGGGAAAGCAACTGGCCTGCCTGTCCACTCGCAAAAAAATAGGCCGCATACATCACCACGCCGGCAAGAATGCCGATGCACGCACCAAACACCGGCTCATTACTCGACTGCAAACCGAGTTTGGCAAGAATGGGATTCATCCCGTAACAAAAGGCAGCAAGAAACGGATAGAGGAGAGTGCTCGTCCTCATCTCCGGCCTTCCCAACGGTTTTGTCCGGTCAGAATCACCACCCCGGCCACAACGCTCAGGATGCCGCTCAGAATCTTGAGGCTGATATCCTCCTGCAAAAAGAGCAATGCAAAAACCGTCGTAAAAAGCGGCGCAGTATTCACCAAGGGCGTGCTCTTGGCCGCCCCAATATGAGCAACCCCCAAGTAATTACACATCCGGCCCAAACATGGACCAACGATGCCTGCGGCGATAAACCACAGCGCAGCCTGGGGCGTAATCACCTGCGTCACCGAACGCGGATGAAGTGCAAAGACCAGGGCCATCAACGGCAGGCTGGCACCCAACCCGCACAGCAGCCCGACCGAGACGCTCGCGTACGGCAGCCCCTTGCGGATAAAGATGGGCGACATCCCCCACAGGCAGGCCGCGGTGAGGGCAAAGAGTTCGCCGTAGAACACACCACCTCCAAGTCTCAATCACCCTCACAAACACAACAAAGAAATGATTGCAGAAAATTTCACCTGAGGGTCTTCCCGCAGGGATAAGAACAGGAAATGGAGATGAGGACAACTCGGCCCAGTCTCTCTATATCGGTCAGACTGAGGGGGAGTGTTTCGCTGTGATTCAGTTGACACCACGGACCGGACAGGCATACACGCAAAGAACGAAGGTATAGACGAAGGAAGTACAGAGGAGAGACTCATGTCAACAATCAGGCGCGTTGTTACAGGCCACCGAGCGGACGGAAAATCGATCATTGCGAGTGATGGAGAAGTGGCAGGCATCGAGGTCCCCGGCCTGCCGGGTGCCACGTTAACCACGCTGTGGGGTGCAGACGAAACCCTCACCTATCCTGACGACGGGAGCGAGCCGCGTCATCACGCCTGGTTTCCGCCAGTCGGCGGTTTTCGCTTTGCCTCGTTTGTTTTATCTCCGGACAGCACTCCGCCCGCGGACGGCGACCCGGCAGAAGCTGCTGCCGAAGCCGAGCGCCTGTTTCCGGGCTTGCTGGCGACCATGGAACCGGATGATCCGGGTATGCATCGCTCGGAGACCGTCGATACGCTGTATATCGTGTCCGGACGTTGTGTGCTCGAACTCGACGACGGCTCAAAAACCGAGCTTGGCGCAGGGGATGTGATCGTTCAGAGCGGGACCATGCACCGTTGGCACAACCCGTGGGACGAGCCGTGCCACGTCATCGCCTTTCTGGCTGGCGCGCATATGCAGTAGGAGCAGGGTATAGGCTGTTCATGGCTGGCACGGCCTTTCCCGTCCGCTATCGGCTAGTCGGTTTGCTGACCACCGGGAGCATGATCAACTATCTTGATCGGGTCAATATCGCGGTTGCCGCGCCGGTCATGATGGAGTCCCTGGGCTGGGACGAGGGCCGCTTCGGGGTGATTTTCTCCGCTTTTCTGGTCGGCTTTGCTGGAATTTTTGGGCCAATGACCGCCGGCTTTCTGGTTGCGGCCACCGGCAACTGGGCGCTGCCCTTTCTGGTGGCTGCAGGTCTTGCCGCAGTGTCATTTATGATTTTCTTCTTTCTGGTCGTACCGGAACCGATTCGGATTGCAGAGTCAGACCCTGGCAGCAGCACCACGAGCGTGACATGAGAGGCCGGCATGAATAAGAAAGCACTCGCTTTATTGGGATTAGGGCATCTGATGGTTGACCTCAATACCGGCGCTCTGCCCGCCCTGCTGCCCTTTCTCAAAACAAGCTTTGGTTTGTCCTATGCAATGACAGGCGTCCTGGTCCTGGTCGCGAATGTGACCTCTTCCGTTATTCAACCGCTCTTCGGTTATATGTCGGACCGCAGCGCCCAGGCCTGGCTGCTGCCGTTCGGAGTCGTGGCTGCGACCTGCGGGATGGCCAGCGTGGGGCTGGTGACGAGCTACCCCGCCCTGCTGGTGGTCGTCTTCGTCAGTGGGATCGGCATTGCCAGCTATCACCCCGAAGCCTATAAGACCGCCTACCTGTCTACCGGCGAGAAAAAAGCAACCGGGATCTCACTCTTTTCCGTGGGCGGCAACCTCGGTTTGGGTCTGGGCCCGCTGGCAGTTGCCTTTTGTCTGACCACTTTCGGTCAAGGCGGTCTCTTACTGTTCTGGATACCGGGGATACTGGTTGGCGTGCTCTTTATGCGCGCCCTGCCCTGGCTGTCGCAAACCAGGCCGGCACTCACCGACGCGGCTCCGGCCACAGCGCCCATTCCGCGCTCCGCCCTGGCCCTGGTGTTAAGTATCGTCACCCTCGGGGCGTGCGTCCACGCGGGGATGTCAACCTATGTCCCGCTCTATCTGGCCGACCAGGGCGGGGATACGCTCAAGGTCGGCTCGGTGCTGTCCCTATTCCTGATCGCCGGAGCGGTCGGCACGCTGCTGGGTGGGCCGCTGTCCGACCATATCGGCCACAAACGCTTTTTGGTCTATTGTACAGGTCTGCTGTGTCCGTTGATTTCTCTCTTTCTGCGGACAAACGGAACGACCAGCATCGTGATCTTGGGGTTGGCCGGTATGTGTCTGGCTCCGATGTTCTCTGTCACCCTGGTCATCGCTCAAGGCCTCATGCGCGGTCGGCTGGGTATCACCGCCGGTCTCATGACCGGTCTCGGGATTGGGGTGGGCGGTCTGGGTGTCGCCGTCCTCGGAGTTGCGGCCGATATGTGGGGACTTGCAACCACTATGCAGTGTATCGCGCTCTTGCCCCTCCTGCCCTGGATATTAGTCTGGTTTCTCCCTAACGACGCTCCCCACGCAGTAGAACCAACTCCTGCGCTCCAGTCGGCGGCGGGCAAGAGCGCCTGACCCCCATCAACACAAAGAATATTCCGGTTGTTTTCGCTGAAGTGATCTGCTAGTTTTCGCCACTGTTACCGGGATTTTCTCGTCTGGGTCGATTGTGAACAACACAACCCCGGAGGCCGTGCACGCGTCAGCCGGGGTTTCTTTTTATTGTGTACAGAGGAGGTTTTATGGCTGGACCACGTCGAAGAGGCGGCGGTGGTGGCAGGCGGAAGCGGAAGGAGCGGAATACCGAGCCCAAGGCTGAAAAAGATGTCATTGAAATGAATGGGACCGTCACCCAAGTGTTACCCAACGCCTTCTTCCGGGTTGAGCTTGAGAACGGCCACTCCATCCTCGCCCATGTTGCCGGCAAGATGCGCAAGTTTTTTATCAAAATCATTCAGGGTGACAGCGTCACGGTTCAGCTCTCCCCGTACGATCTCGAACGCGGCCGGATCACCTTCCGCCATCGCTAGCGTGCGGTCGGGACTCATGGTGCGAGGAAGCGCTCTCCGTAGGTAAGCGGAGCGTTTACGCTTCCTCTAGTCCTGCAATTATTGCCTGGACGAGTTCAAATGCCCGTCGTTTGAGTCGGTCCGCTTCGTCACCACTCACGCTAAAAAAGTCTGCCACAGATGAAGGCCCCAAAGCACGAGGAGAATCAAATTTCTCCCGAAGAACGTCTAAAGCTTCTTGTAGCAGTTTGTTCTCTCTGAGTGGCCGGAGTTGTTTTGTCATTTCTTGGACGCCAAAAGAGTCGCACAGGACATATAGATCGTAAGCGTCTTTTTCCGACCGCCGTTCACCAAAGACGATTGCCTTCATGATCAGACAGGCCGCAGGGTCTGCAATCTTGATCTTTTCCTTATTCTCCGCCCCACCCGGAAGTTGACCCTCGATTTCTTTTTCTATGAAGTGGACAAAAACCAGGTCGCTCCCCCGCGCTTTATGGGCCAATAAATCTTGAATCCTCTGGTGACGATGGTTTTCCCCGGTTCCGCCGTATTCGGGAGCAAGAAAATCGACTAGGACTGAATACATCTTTCCATTGCTGAGTTCGACGTTTCTTACGTAGCGGGCAGGAATTATTTCTCCTTGACTATTTTGCGCTTGGTGATAGCCGCGCGCTTCCAGTCTTTCCAGAAGAGTCTCATATTCTGTTTCCGGAATTTCGTTTGTATTAAGAGCAAGGTCCACATCGAGAGAGCCAATATGTACCCTGTCAGATATTTCTTCCGTCAGGAAAAAAGGAACCCATCCCCCAATAAGAACCATATGGTCTCGGTACGGTTTGAGGTATGTGAACAATTCCAGGAGAACAGAAAGGCAGACTTGAACACTATCGTCGGGATAATCGTCTCTGGATGGCACCCTTTCCCCCTAAAATGCTAGCAGCTTTTCTCGTATGAACTCAGCTTGTTCACGCCCGCGCCCACCATAACTATACAAGTCGAGATAAAGCTGTACCGCACTCACAACGTGATAGCCTTCGACTTCCTGTAATCCATAGAAAACCCCTTCGTCATAAGGGGTCAGGAGGAAAATGTTTGCACCAGTATCAACAGGCTTGAGGTCTAATTCCTGCTGAAAGGCTTCTATATCCCCAGCGAAATAGAGCGCAGTCATACTGTGTCGTATGAAAGGTGCACATCTGTCGGCTCCGGTGAACAAGGTCAGCGCGTATCCAATCTTCTTGGTGTCACAATACTGCTTTACCCTCTCTTCAAGAGCAGGAATCTTATCGAGAGAAAAAAGCGAGCGAGGTGCGTTATTTTCATACCTGTAGGCCTCTCGCCAGGCATCGAGGAGGCCAGAAGGGTCTTTGAGCACAAGTCGTTTCTTCTGATCGAACTCAATAAATTCGTTGTTGAAGAGTTCCTGCTTGACTTTGTAAGCCTGCCCAATACTCATATGGACCGTCTCAGCTAGCTCTTTTAACTTCCAGGCTCGTTTCGGTTCAACGAGCAGCGCCCTAATCAGGCGAGTCGAGACAGGCGCAAAGAGGGTCTTTATTCGACCCCGCCGGCGCTTTGCTGCCCGTTGTTGTGCGGCCGTTTTAATATAAATGCCGTCAAATTTAACAAGGGCGTTTCCGGCTAGATCAACGTAGCCAACGTTGTTCTCTTCACAGATTTTCCTACCCCTTTCCGAAATCGACGGAGCCAGAATAACGCCGTACGATATGGAAAGCTTTTCCAAGAACTGCTGAAGTTGGATGATAGCGTGGCGGAGATAGCGGGGTTCGGCGGACGTTTTTGCTTCGACAAGAATTTGTCTTTCCTTCCCTTCGTTCTTGATCGTGACGATTGCGTCAGGCCGAATTCCTCCTCGCTGGGGAGCTACGTCCACCTTAATATCATCGCTATCCGTGACCCGCTGGAGGAGGTTCAAGAGGACTTCTCGACCTCGAAGTAACAAATCTTCCTCATTGCTATACTTCGGAAAGGCAAAGCGAAGGATCTCTGCCGCGTATTCCTGGGGAGTCCGATTTAGGAATGTCTGGAGACGATTGGGAGTCCTTTTTTCACGAGCCTCTCGAACTCGTCGTTCCGCGTTATTCTCCGAACGTTTTGCTAAATCTCGCAATGCACGTCGTACCGGTTGGGTCAACCAAAAAGGGATGGAAGGAAGGGGTTTGCTTCCTCCCCTATCTCCTGTCTCATCAAATCCGAGATTCCAGAATACCGCGAGCGTTCCTGCTAAGACATGGTCGTATTGGTCTTTCCCCGGTCCGTATAGCTCAGGATTGAATTGGTCTTGGAGAAGGGGGCCAGACCAGGGGGAAGAAACCTGGGTTGTCGTTGTTTCAAGCTGGCGTGTCGTATCTTCCAAGGACCGACGTGAATGGTTAACCGAAACGATTAGAATCCTGCAGGCTAATAAAACACTCCGCATCAAGAGCTCGCCAGCGATATTCCTTCCCTTCTCTCCATATCGTTCTTGTATTAGAGCTTCTCCGTGAGTTGGGCTCGCGGCAGCTCGGAAAGCGTATCGTAAGCTTCTCGCGTGGATTGTCTGTCTATCCGGGAAGAATCGTTCATCTGCCGAAGCTGAAAGCGAGGGTTCTCTAAGTTGATGTCTAAGGACTCCAATCAAGTGTTCGGTAAGCCATTCCCGCAATAGCTTTTCTTTACCTCTCACAGAAACTTTTAGCTCAACGGAACGACACGCCTCAAAAAGGAGCGTTCCTAATTCTACTAAGGAATGAAACATGTCAGGGCCAGTTTCGATAGCTTGAGTAACCCGAGAGAGTTCATCGAACTGGTGCCCATTGGAGGGTAGGTCAGATAGAGACTTGCCCAACCGAATGAATGGGAAAATCAATTCAGACGGTGCACATAAGAATAGTAACTGTTGGGATACTTTTTGCAGAGAACTGTTCTCATGACTTTTCTGCTTTTCACTCGCGAATTTTTCTATCACCTCTTGGAATCGTTCCTCCTCAGGCCATAGAGGTAACGGACCGATCAGAGCATCAAACTTCTCAAGAGGGAGAGTGCTTAAGTGCTCAAATCCTCGCACTAAATCCCGCATGAGTTGGAAGTGAGTACTCAAGAGATAAGAACAATAAAAATTCCGTAGCGCTTGTGTCGAAATTGCTGGATCATCTGAGGCGAGAGCGTCTTCAAGCTCTCGAATTGTGCTGGCAAGAGGAGGATCGACTTCTTCGAGCAAAGCAAAGAAATGGTCAAAAAGTTTTCTCCTGGTGAAAGAATTTGCAACTAGAGGAAGAAAAAGAAGGGAAACCTCCTCCTGACCACCAACACGAAATGGCTGACCATCCGGGGTTTCTACAATACTTCCGTCAATCGTCCGTTCCAACTGGATTCCTATATAGAAAGGATGGAGGAAGGAGAGCTCCGTCGGTCTTTCCCCGGAGAGAAATTGGGTAAGAATGCGACACGCCTGCTTTTCTATTTCTTCCTGGTTGAGCGTTATCTCAAAATACTCCTCCTGCGGACCCGTGCCCTGAAAAGTTCGAGTAAACTCAAAGCTGAGTCCTAGCGCAACGCCGATCAGACGCCGGAAAACCGGGTGGAATTCTTTGAGGAGCTTTTGTGAGAAAAAAGGTGCTAAGAGCTTAAGGAGCAAGTGCTGAACTGAGACCTTCGCTTTCTCGTCGTCCGAATTGACAATCTGTAAGACATCAAGAGTAAGCTCCTCAATATATCGCAAAATAGGACGGTGGCTATCGATATTCGTTGAGATGAATCCTTCTATCCATTCTAGAAATTCCTTCAGATATTTGTCCCGCCCATCGCCCCATGCTCTGGAGATGAGACCTTTCCAAAAGAGCTGTTCTAGCTGGCTATTTCCGGCGGCATTCTCGAAGACTTCGACTAATTCGTTGCTGATTTCCCTTTTCCGATTCTGAGATAATTGAGGAGATTCAAGAGTCCATAAATTCCATATGGTTTTGCTCAGAACCTGACTCAGAGTATGACTGATAAGGAGAGACAGGCGTTCCGAATTAGCTTCAGGGAGGGTGAACCCAGGAGCCCTTTTCAGGTCGCGGAGCAGTTCATCAATATGCACCGCATCCAAGTTGTAGTTAAAGCGCTTCAGCAACCACAGCAGGACATCTCCGACATCTAAGAACCGATATCCATCTTGGTGAAGCTGCCAGACGAGCGTAAGCTGGCGGTCTTCAGAGAGTTGGCTAGAGTCTTCCAACCAACTCAGAACATCTTCTGTTCCTATCACAGAGACTTCCGAGAAAGCGTTTCGTGCCCTCCCTGCGATGTCTATTATTTGTTGATCTTGAAGAAGTGGGCCTCGTGAATCAGTCAAAAGGCGGGAGCATAGATCGTCTGTCCATAAGGCGGCCTGTCGATCTCGTGCGTATGAGAGAAGGATAAGCGGCTGCTGAAAGAAGTCACGCAGAGAAGCATGAATGCCTATATCAGGCGGGTCAGTAGATGGGAGTTCCTCTGCGACATCACTCCTAAATGCTTCCGTAATAGCTGCTTTGAGATTAGTCGCTATCTGAAGGGCCTCTCGATAAATGTTTTCTTCAGCAATTTCTTTTCCTAGTTGAAGCCAAGCAATTGGACCCACGATTATCCGCGTGGGCCAGCCTGAGCCATCAGTTAGCCAGCGTTCAAGCAGACCGGCTTCAAGCCACGACAGGAGAGTTGAAAGAGAAAATACGAATGGTTTGTCTAAACTGACAGGACTCCGTATATCTGCCTCGGCAAACGGGTCGGGGTGAGTCTTCCGAATTTGCGCTTCCTCTTCTGGGAAAAGAACACCAGCATTTACTAATGCCCCAAAGAGATCAGATGAGGAGATGGCACACTCAGGCGAAATAGATTCTCGCCCTTCTGGAGATAAATAATCATCGACGTAATAGGCCCCGGAAGTAACTGCCAGTCCGACATCCCAGGCGGATAGGCCGAGCTTTCGACACGTTATTTCGTCAAGCGGGTTCTTTTGGTTGTTTACTTCTTCAACGATTTCTACTCTTCCACGTTCAGCGAGAAGGCGACTTTGGAGGTATTTATATTGTTCCCGGTAGGCCGGGAACTGGTTCACGCTCAGTTGCGCTATCTCCTGCTCTATCCAGACTCTCGCTCCGGGAAAGAAAAGAGCCGACTTGCCTGCTCGACCGATCGCTTCCAGGACTTCTCCTGTCACACCCAAAACCCCCAACGTCAGTAAAGCAGTTTGGTCTAGGATGATTCCGCCCGAGGGGATCTGTAGTCTTTTTGTCCCGAAAGCGAGGCGGGAGAATCCACACAGTAGAGGTGTTTCTCTACTCCCTTTTCTCCACAGAACAGTTCTCGCTACCCATAGAAAAAGTGGTGTTCGCGGTGAGCGATCAGCGTATGCAAAAAAGGGGATGCCACCCGCACGATAGAAATCTTCGGTCGCTCGTAATACCTGCGTCTGTTGAGAGAGAGCTTCTATAGCCTCCTCACTCGGTATGGCGCGAAGATACGCATTTTGCTTCAGTTCTGGCCGTCTTCCTATAATCTCCCAAGCCTCTTCACTACGCCCGCTTCCGAGACCTGCTTCAATGAGGTACGGAGCAAATTCATGACAATCTGGGAATTTCTCTAACGCCTCCTTGGCAACATTAAAGGCTTTACTAAAGGCTCCTGGGTCATACGCTTCTCGTTGGACGTAAGCGATGTACAAGTTCCTATATAGATCGCTTCCAGATTCTGAGTGTTCGCGAAGGTCCTCCCAGATTGCTACTGCTTTGTCGATCTCTCCGGTAGACGCCCAGGCTGTCGCTTCATTAAAGCGGAAGGAGTAATACAATGTGGAATTGTCTGAATAACGGTCTTGATGTGACTCTAAGAATTCAGCAGATTCTCGGTGCTGTCCGAGCTTTTGGAACAGGTTGCACTTGAGCTCTACTAACGGGAGCGTAATATATCCTTCTCCCTCTATCTCTCTCACAATTTGAAGTGTTTCTTCATTCTGACCAAGTTGTTCTAGTAAATTTGCTCGTAATAACTTGTGCTCAAAACTGGGAAGCAATTCTTCCAAACATTCAGCTTGCTCAAGGGCCTCTGTAAGCGTACCCTTCTGTCTCAAAAGATGGACGCAGTTCTTTCTGAGGAGCATGTTTCGTGGATGTTCGGTGAGCGCTAATTGTATTGTCGCAAGTGCTCCTTCCTGATCGTTTCGATGTGACAGGACCATCCCTCCCATGAGAGCTCGGAAAGGTCCGTCTTCTAATGATTCATCAAGAAGGGCGAGGGCTTCAGCATGCCGCTCTTGTTCTAATAGCAGCTCCAACAAGGCCAGGATGAGTGCCTGTTGTACCTCTGACTTCTCCCCTTGTAAGAGCGCCTGCCGGTAAGTTTGTTCGGCCTCTGATTTTTTCCCATCTCGTTTCAGCGCATCTCCCTTAAGGAGTAACTTTTCATCGCTTGTCAAGTTGTTCTGAAAAAGGCTCTCGATAAACTCAAGAGGTGGAGAAGATGTACCGGCTAGATGCTCAGCTAAAACTCGCTCACGTGGCATAGGAGACAGCGACTGAAGCCGACGGAGAATGCTTTGCTGCGCTTCATCTTCATGGAGAATGCGATGGAAGGAGAGGAGAGAGGAGAGAACGAGAACGAGACCCTCTGGATATTGGTCGGCGAATCCCTCAAAAGCGCTCAGAACCTCCTGGTAGCGCTCCCGGATCGTCTTGAGGAGTTCTTCTCTATTCACCCCAGGGGCTTCCCATTCTTCTGTGACTATGCGTCGGAGCATATTGTCAGTCATCCCAGCAACGATAAAAAGCCCTTGAGGAAAGTCTCTGGAGAGGGTCCAAGCTCTATCGAGCAAGTCTAGGGTGGGCTCTGCGGTATCATCTTGTGACGATTCCATTGCCAGACGCGCTTGTTGGATAACAAATTCCAGGTTGTTCTCATCGCCATTTGGATAAAGCTCATGAAACCGGCCTTCATCATTACGTAAAAGGGCAACGAGACCGAGAATCTCTTTTCCTCTCGTTTCTTGAGCCTCTGCGCTTCCGGAAAGAAGAGGCTCGACCTTTTGAAAGTCCCCAAGATGGAGTAAGACTTCAGCAGCTTGAAGGCGGCGTTTCTCTGCGAAGGGTTGAAGTGCTTCAGCCTTGAGAAAGAGCTCTCGCGCTTCCTCGCTTTTTTGCCGTCTGGCGGCGACAGCGGCTGAGGCCAATAAGACTCGTTGATGGAAAGATTTGAATTCAATCTTTTGACCAAGCCCTGGATTGGCCCCAAAATTATCGATTTTCTTCAAGACACGTTGCAGATGATCTTCTGCATCAACAAAGTGCGATTGCTCAAGCGCTTGAACGACCGGAGTGTAATCCTCGCTGAGGACTTCGAGAAGTTGTTGCTCGGCTACGCTGAGTTCTGATGATTCGAGGCTTCTCGCAGCATAAAGTGGTTGGGACTTTATTTCACGCGAACGAATCGTTTCAGCTTCATTAGAAAGGTCAGTAAGAAAAATTTCGAGATTGTCGTATGAACCAAGTTCTATAACATGGATATTTCTTAGCCTTAATAAAGCATTACGACGCTGGTGGGCGGTGCTATCAATGAGAATATAATGGGTCCGCGCCAAGTCTCCTTGAGCATCAAGAATGCCCTGGAGCTGATGTTCAAGGTCTGGGTCACTGAGACTGTATCCAACGAAGAGAAAGGAATATCGGGCAACCCATGAACAGAGCGTCGCGTTTATGGCTCTATGTTGAGGATATCTCGCGTAATCCCGTCTGGAAAAAACGAGAGAATCTGGATGCTTGAAGTCCCCATGGGGCTTGAGGACTAGGAGCCCGTCACCAGTAAGGCTCAGTTCTTCGTTTGTTGCGGCGCTTGCATAGGGAATCTTTCTCTGCTCAAGAACCCGTTCAAAGAGATCATCGAAATTCGTTGTAACAATTTTCGATGGATTAAGATCAAGCAAACACTCATGTAGTGCATTAGAACGGAGGTCGGATACCTGAAGATTATCTCGAAGAAATTCTACAAGTGAGGGGCGACTGAAATTCGCCTCAAAAAGAGAAGCGACCTCTAAGGGGTCTGTTGACTCTACCTCAGGTCCAAGTCTTTCGACCATCTCTTCAACTAACTCTCCCCAGAGAGGCAGTCCACTTGATCGGGATATTCCACTTCCAGCGAAAAGAACCCACTCTCCCCTAGCGATGTGACGAGCGAGTTCAACTGCCTGGAGACGGTCTTCTTCACTCAAATAGCTAAATTTATTAGAACCCATAGAGAATAAAAGACGAAAGTTTCACTTAAAGAGCAATTCTCATCGTATGATAAAAGATAATAATAAAATGAAACATAGAAAAATAAAAGAGCCCCTAGGAAATAAAAACCCGTAAGGAGGCAGAATGGGGGGAGAGGCGTTTTTCAGACCACTTAGCCGAAGTGTCGAAGCAGGTGACACAGGATGCGAAAGCCGTCCTGCATATGGGACAGTTCGGCAAATTCGTTCGGCGCATGGTAGGCTTCATTTCTGCCGAAACCGGTAATCTGCACGTCAAAGCCGTGCTCCTGCAGGAAGCGGACATAGGGCAGACTGCCCGTCAGGGCAAAGGGCTGAGCGTCGGGTCGTACGGCCGCAACCGCTTGGGCTAGGGCTGTATAGCCGGCTGAGGTCCGGTCACACGCCATTCCGCCGGACGGCGTTCCCAACATCTCAAACCGGGCCGTCCCGACCTGTCCGTTGCAGGCATAGCGGCCTGGGCCAAAGACCGGCAGTTGGCTGACATCCAGCCTTTCCAGAAAGGCCGCCAGCCCTTTTTTCACTCCGTCGGGGTCATACCACGGCGTCAGGCGAATATCGCCTTCAATACGGGCTGTAGACGGAATTTTCGTCAGCGTATCATTCTTAACCTGTACCCGCGTCGGTTTGAGCGACGACGGTGCGCGAAAGCCGTACTCGTGTTCTTTTGGGTGAACGGGATAGTGGGCGTAAAACCACTGCTGGAGGGCGCGGGTCACTTCCGTGGCCAGTTCTGCAGCATTGATCCCGTTTTGTGGAAATCCCGAATGGCTGCCCTTGCCTTCAATAGCCAGTCGCCACAGGGCCATCCCGGCGGTTGCCGTGGTTGGTCCGAAGTCAGCACTATCGATCCAGTACAGCGGTCCGTTCTTGAGGTGATCAAGCCGGCCGTCCTTGACCAGCCGACCAATCCCGACGCCGTGCGTGTTGGAGAGTTCTTCATCGGCAATAATGACCCCGACCACACTGTGGTCGAGCTCCACCTCAGATTCGGCGAGCTGGGCAAAGAGGTCGGTCAGAACAGTCACATGGCCCAGGCAGTCGGTAACCCCTCGCCCATACAAACGGTCTCCCTCGACCTGCAACGCAAAGGGCGGGCGCTGCCAGTCTTTTGGGTCGGCCGGCACCACATCGAGATGGGCACCCACGAAAGCAACGGTCTGGTTGGTACGTCCAACAGAACGGCCCGGATAGCTCAGGATCAGATTCCCGCGGCCTTTAGCATAACTCACCCGTTCCACCTGCAAGCGGCCACGGGCGGTATAGGCGGATAGCTCGTCGAGAACGATATCTCCGGCGAGATCTTCTTGTGGGGGCGGCTGCGCCTGGGACGGAGAATTCTGTAGGCGCTCCCCAACGGCAACCAGGGCGCGCAGGACGCGCAGAAAGCGGTCCGTATTCAGCCGCCACTGACCGAGGTCCGAGGGCGGAACGGGATGATAAGCGGAGTGCTGCCGGCGCCAGCGGCTCCAGGGCCAGGCCATATTGGGAGGCTTCTCCTTACACGCCCTCAGCTTCAAAGACTTCTTTGGCGACCTGAAACGCGTTGACGGCGGTTGGCGCGCCGGCATAAAAAGCCATCTGGATTAAAATCTCAATAATTTCTTCCTTGGTCAGGCCGGCGTTCAGACCATTCGCGATATGGCTCTTGAGTTGAGGCAGCCGCTGCATGGCCGTCAGGGCCGCAATCACGGCCACGCTGCGCATTTTGAGCTCCAGCCCCGGCCTGGTCCAGACCCGGCCGAAGACGACCTCATTCAACATCTCATCCAGGTCCGGAGCGAGTTCGGCCAGCGCGCTGGCCGAGGCCCCGAAGCGGTCTCCACTCAGCTTTTTTCGGATTTCGATTCCTTTTTCCAGATCGCTCTGATTTGCCATGGCATCCCTCCTGCGCTGTAAAATATGTGGCTTGGGGACTATACCGCAGGCCAAGCGGCGGCAACAAGGGCGGCTCCGGACGGCGTGTCTTTGGGCTCCCCATTCCTGCCCGGAGCGTGTCGTTGTTCTTGACAGACCTACTCCGGGCATGCTCAACACAAACAATGTACTCTGCACGAGGGAGTGTGGAGCAGAGGAGGGAATACGTGAGATTTGGTCTTTTCTACCAGCTGCCGTGCGCCGATACCCAGACCCAGACAACACGCTATCAAGAGACGATTGAACAGATTATCCATGCTGAGCAACTCGGTTTCGATTGTGCCTGGCTGGCGGAACTGCACTTTTATAAGCACTTCTCGATTATGTCGTCGCCGCTGATTGTGGCCACGGCTATTGCCCAACGGACCCAGCGCATCCGCCTGGGCATTGCCGTCAACCTACTGCCGCTCTGGCACCCGGTCCGCAACGCCGAAGAGGGGGCGACGGTCGATCTGTTGAGTAACGGACGCCTGGAGTTCGGCGTCGGACGCGGGACGATACCGCTCCATTTTGCCGGCTTTGACCGCTCCCGAGACGACAGCCGTGAGCGCTTTGAAGAAAGCCTGGAGATCATCAAACAGGCCTGGACGAATGAGTCGTTTTCCTATGACGGCAGCTATTACACAATTCCGGAAACCAGTGTCGTACCCAGACCACTGCAACAGCCCCATCCACCCATCAGGATCGCCGCCAACAGCCCGGAAACCGCGGTGTTTGCCGGGAAAATCGGCCATCCGATATTTGTGGCATCGGTCACCAATCCCCTGCCCAAGATGTTTGAGCAGGTCGCAACCTATCGCCACTCCTGGAACGAACACGCCCCCCATAACGGGCAGTCCACCCACCCCATGTACCCGCCCCAGGATGTCTCAACCATGTTTTTTATGCACCCAGGTGAAAGCCTGGAGCAGGTTCGCCAGACGGTAGAGCCGAGCATTCGGCATTACTTCGGGAGCGTCCTGGGCATGATGACCAGCGGAACGACCAAACAAGAGGACATGGAGTCGTACCGCTATACCGCGGAGATCCGTAAAAATCTGGAGAGTATTACCTTTGAGCAAGTCGTTGACAGCATGGCTATTTTCGGCCCCGCCGACGCCTGTGTGGACCGGATTCGCCAGCTCCATCAAGAGCTCAATATGAACGAACTGATCTGCTGGTTTAATCCGGGCGGCATGGTGCCGCATGAGCAGGTCAAGGCCGCCATGACCCGTTTTGCGCAGACCGTCATTCCTGAGGTCAAAAATCTCTAGCGCAAAAATCCGTTTGGTCTCCGGCCAGAAATACGCTAGATAAGAGCAATACTGCTTAACACCAGGTTTGAGAACATTCTATACACAGGAGGGTCGCTATGGGACGTATATTTTTTCGCGGTGTGAATCTGATTGACGGTGAGCATAAGCCCCAACCCAATTCTACCGTGGTGGTGCAGGGACAGCGCATCAAGGCGGTTGGGAAAAATGGCGATATGCCCAAGCCCAACGCCAAAGATGTTGTGTATGATCTGAGTGGAAAATCTCTCATGCCGGGCATGGTCCAGTGCCACTATCATGTCGCCTACGCCAATGTCGGCGACATGAACGATATTGACATGAAATATCCGCCGACCTATCTGACGCTCATCGCGGCCAAGAACGCCGAGCTGCTGCTGAGCTGTGGCTACACCGGTGCGGCTGGAGCGGGCTCGATGCACAACATCGATGTCACGCTGAAAAAGGCCATTAACTCGGGCATGATTCCGGGTCCGCGGTTTCTGGCCTGTGGCCGGGACGTGGTGACCACCGGCGATTCGGTCGATTGCCATCCCAACTTCTGGAAGATGGGCATGGACGGCTTAGCCCGCGTGTGCGACGGACCGGACGATTTTCGCAAAGCCGTGCGGGAAGAAATCAAGATGGGTGTGGACATCATCAAACTCTACCCGACCGGCGGACATGGCCTGATGTGGGATGAGGACACCATGACCATGAGCCAGGACGAAATCGACTCCGCGACCACCGCCGCCCATGAACGGGGCCGAAAAATTCGGGGTCATATTATTTCCAAGAAAGGTATCCTGGCCGCCCTCCAAGCCGGCATGGATGTGATCGACCACGGCGACCGGATGGATGACGAGTGCATTGAGGGCATGCTCGCACAAGAGACTTTTGTGGTGCCGAGCCTGTACTTCCCCTGGAAAGTCGTCGAGGAAAAACGTCGTACGGGTTCGAGTGACTGGGGCGGTGTCGACAGCATGGAGCGGAATCTGGAGCACTCGTATGACGTCCTGCCCAAAGCCAATAAGGCTGGGGTGAAATTGGTCATCGGTGACGATTTCGGTATCGCCTCCATGCCGCACGGCGAGTACGCGTGTGAGCTGGAAGCCTATGTGAAGGGCGCCGGCATCCCGGCCAACGAGGTCCTGCGCTGGGCCACCAAGAATGGCGCGGAGTTGCTCGGCATGGGCGATGAACTGGGGACCATCGAGCCGGGCAAGATCGCCGACCTCCTCATCGTCAAGGGCAATCCGGCCAAAGACATCACCATCCTGCAGGATAAAAAGAACCTGCATGCCATCATGAAGGATGGCGAGTTTTACCGGAACGAGCTGACCCCGAGCCGGGCCAGACTCCAGAGCGCGGCGTAGTCGCACGCGACTCGCACGATGACGAAGGGGCACGGCCTACCGTGCCCCTTTTTGTTGGCGTCCAGGCTTTTCAAGTCGTCCGTCTTTCGCTACGAGAAGAGGAGGAAAGGAACCCTATGAGCCGGGTTATTGACGCGGACAGCCATTTCATGGAGCCGCTCGACTTATGGGAGCGCTATATCGAACCGGAGTTTCGAGCTCGCTGCCTGCGCTTCACCCAGGATCCGCAGACCGGCAGGCATGCCATGCTCATCAACGAATCAAAACGGATTCGTGGGGTGGGTGAGTTCAGCATGGAAGACCTGCTCGGCGTCGGCGTCGGATACGGCCAGAAGGAGGATGGCTCCGGGCTGGGTTCCTTTGACTTTTCCAGCGCGTTTAATAATACCTTCGAAGACATGGACCGGCGGATCGCCTACTTGGATAACGAGGGTTTTGAGTGCCAGTTTATCTATCCGACTCTGGGGCTGATGTGGGAGGGTCAGGTGACCGACCCGGATTTGGCGGCCGCCCACTGTCGCGCCTATAACACCTGGACGCTGGAGGTGTGCGCCAATCACCGCAGCCGGCTGTATCCGGTCGGGCATATTTCTCTGCGCCAGCCCACGCAAGCCGTGCGCGAAATCGAGCGTCTGGCCGATGCGGGCATGCGAACGATCTTTGTCGGAGCCCAGCCGGTTGACGGCAAGAGTTTCGGCAGTCCGGATTTTGACCCGGTCTGGGACGCCGCCCAGTATCACGACATGGCGGTGGGTATCCATCTGGTCGTGCATCGTAACTACCTGGGTCACGACTGGTATGCGGACCGCCGGCCCGGCTTCATGTTCCTGAGTATGAACGGCATTCAGGACCCCCGCATGGCCCTCACCACCATGGTCTACGACGGGGTGTTCGAGCGCTTCCCCAGGCTGCGCGTCGCCACCATTGAATCCGCCAGCGGTTGGGTCGTAGAGTGGCTCGACCGCCTTGACTACCGCTACAGCTATATGGGCCACTCGTGCCAGATGGAGCGTCCGGCCAGCGAGTATTTTGAGCGGAACATCTGGATTGCGGCCGACCCGGATGAGCGTCTGCTGCCCTATATGGTTGAACTGCTGGGCGACCACAAGTTTTTTATCGGCTCGGACTACCCCCACGCCGAAGGCTTTACCGACCCGGTTGCCAAGGCGCGCAGCGCCCTGCACACCCTGCCGGATGTATCGGTCAACAAAATATTGGGAGAAAACGCGGTCCAGTTTTTTGGACTCTAACCCAAGTCAAGTAAGGAGGGAGCTATGAATCTCGAAGACATCGCCCAACGCGTCCAAACGCTCGAAGACGTCGAGGCCATCAAAAAGCTCAAGGCCCGCTACTGTGCCGGGGCGGACGAGCGAGATGAAGACAAGTTTGTCGGCTGCTTCACGGAAGATGCCGTCTGGGACGGCGGCAATTTCGGCCACTATGAAGGTAAAGCCGCCATTCGGGAATTTTTTGGCACTATTCCTCAGGTCCTGTCATTTGCCATTCACTACGTGATGAATCCGCGTATTGAGGTCAACGGAGACACGGCCACCGGCTATTGGTATCTGCTGGAGCCCTGCACCATGCTCGAAGGCGGTGAGCAGGCGGTCTGGGGTGTAGCCAAATACGAAGAAGAATACGTCCGGGAGGACGGGGAGTGGAAAATCCGCAACCTGATCCTCGCTCCGGAGTGCTGGACTCCGTTTGAACAAGGCTGGGTCAATCAGCAGTTTATTGGACAATAGATCTCATTGGCGGGCCGCCCAGTGGCCCGCCAGCCGAGTTTCTACCCGAGTGCCACCGCTACGTCATATATGACCACCTATAGCTTAGGCGTCGATGTCGGCGGGACCTTCACCGACTTGGTGTGTGCGGACGAGTCCGGACAGACGCAGACCGAGAAAGTCCTGACGACCGGAGAGAATCAAGCCCTGGGCGTTCTCAACGGCATCGGCAAATTGGCCCGCAAATATGGACTGGCCGAGCAGGATTTTCTCAGCCGGATAGCGGTTGTTGTCCATGGCACAACGGTCGCCACCAACACCATGCTGGAATACACCGGCGCCACTACCGGGCTGATCACCACCGCCGGCTTTCGCGATACCATAGAGATCCGTCGCAACTATAAAGAAGCGGCTTTTGATATTCACCTCCCGGCCCCGTATCAGATCGTCCCGCGTCGCCGGCGTCTCGGCGTGACCGAGCGGATTGATTACGCCGGTCAGGTCGTCAAACCCCTGGCAGAAGCCGAGGTCCGTGCGGCCGTGCAGCGCCTGGCGGATATGCAGGTCGAAGCCATAGCCGTGTGTTATCTGTTTGCGTTTTTGAATCCCGTTCACGAACTCCGCACGCGTGAGCTTATTCATGAGTTACTGCCCGATGTTCATATCTCACTGTCGTCAGAGGTCCTGCCCCAGGTCCGCGAATTCGAGCGCCTGAGCACAACCCTGGTCGATGCCTATGTCACCCCTCGCTTACAAAAGTATTTGGAGCGGCTGGACATGGAGTTTCGTCAGCGCGGATTTCAGGGCGACATCTTCATCATGCAGGGCAATGGCGGCATCGTGGGCCTGGAACAGGCCAGGGCCCACGGCGTCCAGGCCCTCCTGTCCGGGCCGGCCAGCGGCGTTGTGGCCGGCGCGTATCTGGGCCAGGCGTCCGGATTCAAGGATGTCATCACCGTTGATATGGGGGGCACGAGCTTCGATGTCTGCCTGGTGCAGGACGGTCGGCCCAAGACCGGCACCGATCAGTGGATGAGTCGGTATCGGATAGCGGTTCCATTTATCGATATTCACACCATTGGCGCCGGTGGCGGCAGTATCGCCTGGGTCGACGAGGGAGGCGCGCTGCGCGTTGGCCCACAGAGCGCAGGAGCCCATCCGGGCCCGGCGTGTTACGGCTTTGGCGGCCAAGAGGCCACGGTCACGGACGCGGACGTGGTCCTGGGCTATATCAGTCCCGAGTCTTTCCTGGGCGGCGAGATGCGGCTGGACGCTGAGGCGGCCCGACAGTCAATCGAGACCAGGGTCGCTCAGCCGCTGGATATGAGCCTGCTGGAAGCGGCCAGCGGTATTTTTCGTATTGTCAATAACGGTATGAGCAATAGCGTTCGGCGGGTTTCTCTGGCAAAAGGCTATGACCCACGTGACTTCGCGCTGACCGCGTTCGGTGGCGGCGGCGCCATTCATGCCGGGGCACTGGTCGAAGACCTTGGCATTCAAACCATTCTGATTCCCAAAGGCACAGCTCCCGTCCTGTGCGCCCTGGGCGACCTCTTGTCCGATCTGCGGGTGAGTCGGGTCCGTAGTTTCTATGCGCGTGGGAGTGAGTTGGACCTGGAGGCCATGAACGCCCAGTTCCGGCATATGCGCGAGGAAGCCCTGGGGTTGTTCGGGAGTCAGCAGCACCACCTGGGCCAGACTTTTGCCCAATTCTCGCTTGAGATGCGCTATATCGGCCAGACACACGAAGTGACGGTTCCGGTTACCATGCAGGCAGGGCAGCTCAGTACCACAGATATAGCGACAACGATCCAGGGCTTTCACAATCTGCACGAGCAGTTATACACCTTTCAGAAACCCGAGGATGAAGTCGAAATTCTCAATATCCACCTCGACATCGTCGGACAAAGAGCAAAACCGGCCTTGCAAACAGCCCGCCGGGGCAGTCGGGAGGCTCAGATTGCATTGCAGGGCACCCGACCCGTTTATTCGGCCTCGACCCAAGACTATGTTGAGACGGATATTTATAACGGGGAGCAACTCGTGCCGGGGCATTGTGTGGTCGGCCCGGCCATCATCGAGGAAGCCCGCACCTCCATCGTCCTTTTTACCGGCCAGCGGGCGACCCTCGACGAGCATCTCACCTATGTGATTGAGGTCGAGTGATATGGCACCCTCCCTCGACCCAGCCAAAGAAGTGAGCACGACCATAGGAACAACCCTCGGACGGGCGCGGCCGGCACTCCTGCGCCGCCTGGCCTCTTTAGCCTTAATCGATCGTCGGCACGTTACCGTTGCACTCGCAACAGCAGACGGACGCGTGGTTGGAATAGACCCGGCGGCGCGCCTGGGCATGGTCCGGTCGGTGGCACGGACGGTCTGTGACGCCTTTTCCGAAAACATCGCTGAGGGAGACATCATCCTCACCAACGATCCGTTTTCGGGCGGGACGCATATTCAGGACCTGACGCTGCTACGTCCGCTCTTTGTCGCTGAGCAACTCATCGGCTGGACCGTTGTCCAGACGCCTCTGCCCGACCTGGGCGGCATGGCCCTGGGCGGGTATTATCCGTTTGCCCTCGAAATCTGGGCGGAGGGAATTCGGGTCACGCCGGCCAAGCTCTACCGCAAGGGCGTCCTGCAACGCGACGCGCTCACTATGCTGACCCTCAATAGCCGGCTGCCGCACCTGGTCGAAAAAGACGTGCAGAATATGGTCGATATTCTGGAACTGGCCAATACGGCTGTTACCGCCCTGGCCGTCCGTCAAACTCCAGCGGTCTACACCCAAGCCCTCGACCGTATCATCGCCGATACTGCTGCCCAGGCTCAGGCCGCCCTGTCTGCACTGCCGCGCGGCGAGTGGCAGGGGGAGAGTGGGCCCATACACTGCTGTTTGGAAGAAGCGGATTTGCACGTCACAGTCCGTCTGACCGTTTCAGGCCAGTCCGTCGAACTCGATTTCTCCGGCAGTTCCCCCGCAGCCAAAGGCTTTGTGAACACCACCGCGGCCACCACTCAGGCCGCAGCGGCGATTCCTTTTCTCGCTCTCCGGCCTTCCCTACCTGCCAATGAGGGCGTTTTCCAGCACCTCCATATATCCCTTCCTGACGACACTTTTTTACACGCCAAGCTACCGATGTCTGTGGGCTGGTCGCCCTACCAACCGAGCCAGGCCGTCGTTCAGGCCGTCGCGGCGGCCCTCGGTCAGACGTACCGGACTCTGCCGCCCGTAAAGCACTTGACCGCACCGGTCACCGCACCGCCCCTGCCTTTTACCGTCACCGGGTGCGGCCGTCCCGGCTGTCCATTCTCTCCCCCCCAACCCCCAACTCCCAACCCCTAACCCCCACAAAGGAGATCCCGTATGATCGACCGCATTACCGCCCTGGTGATCAAGGATTCCCTAGAGGCCATCTCTGAAGAAATGAGTAAAACGGTTGAGCGTACAGCCGTGCACCCGTTGTTCAACGAAGTGCACGACTACTCGACCGGAGTGTTCTTTTATGATGGCAGTGATGTGCGCCTGGTCGCCCGAGCGACGGCGATTCCCGTCCATATCTTTGCCTCCATCCTGTCGGTTGAAGCCCTGATGGAATCGTTTCAGGACGACCTGCACGAGGGCGATATCGTCATGCTGAACGACCCGTATTACGGCGGCACGCATCACGCCGACTGGACCGTGATGAAACCCGTCTTCTTTGACGGCAAGCCGGTGCTGTTTCCCTCGGTCCGCGCCCACATGGCCGATTTTGGTGGACCGGTGGCGGGCGGCTATAATCCCGAAGCCAAGGATATTTGGCAGGAAGCCCTGCGTATTCCGCCGATCAAACTCTTCGAGAAGGGTGTCCTGCGCCAGGATGTGCTCGACTGGATTCTGGCCAACTCCCGTATTCCCAATGTGTTGCGTGGCGATCTGGCCGCCATGTTCGGGGCGTGCAATCTGGCTGAGCAGCGCGTCCATGCCTTGTTCGCCAAGTATGGTGGGGATGTGGTTAATGAGAGTATCGAATACACGCTCGACTATGCGGAAAAACGCTTTCGGGCCGAGGTCGCCAAGTGGCCGGACGGAGAATACCGGGGCAGTGCGACTTTGGACCACGACAGTCTGGGCAACTACGATGTCGAGGTGAAAACAACCGTCACCATCAAGGGCTCTGATCTGAGCGTTGACCTGAGCGGCTCAAGCCCGGAAACGCCCGGCTTTGTGAACAGCCCGTTTGGCAATACGGCCTCGTGGGTCTATACCGCCCTGTGTTCGGTGCTGCCTGGTGGCCTTATCCCGCCTTGTGTGCGGTGCTGCCGGAAGCCACCCCAATCACCTCCGGCGTGTTTCGAGCCGTGACCATCACCGCCCCGGAGGGCACCGTCGTGAACCCGCTCCCGCCAGCCCCGTGTATGTTCAGCACGGTCGTGATTGGCGGAGATGTCGGTACGGCCACCATGCAGGCATTAGAGCAGGCCATTCCCAACAAAGTCGGCTCGGTGTCATTGAACTACTGTCTGTGCACTACCTATGGGCATGATTCGCGGTACGGCGAAATGTTTGTGACTATTGAGTACGGGAATACGCTCGTGGCGGCGGGTGGAACGCAGGGTCAGGATGGCTGGGGCGGCTGGCCGGCCCCCATGTGCGGCCTGATTTACTCCACGGTTGAGATGAGCGAGATTCAGTTCCCCTTTTTCTATCATCAGTATGAATACGTCGGGGATACAGCCGCTCCAGGGGAGTGGCGCGGGGTGCCGGGTTTTGCCATGAAGCGGGAAAGTGTCCGGGACACGTCCATGATCAATGTGGCGCTGACAGGCGTGCGCCACTCCTCGCCCGGCTTTGCCGGTGGAAAGAACGGGGCGAGCAGCCGCTATGTCCTGAACTGGGGCACGGAGCATGAGGAAGAAGTCCTGGAGTCAGCCGCGAATCGCCCCTCGCCGCCGGGCTCGATTATCGCCACCTTTAAGGGCGGCGGGGGCGGCTGGGGTAACCCCTTTGCCCGCGATCCGCAAAAAGTCCTCAATGACGTGCTGGATGAGTTTATTACCCTGGACAGCGCCGAGCGTGACTACGGCGTCGTGATCCAGCCCGACAGCATGACCATCGACACCGACGAAACCCTGCGGCGGCGCGCACTCGCCGCAAAGTAAGCGAAGAGTAAACGTGTCCTCCAATAGACATGCAGATGCTGGACACGTTTACTCTTTAGGGAGCAGCCGTATGCGACGCCTCCGCTCAACCGGGAAGATCAGACGGCCGACCGCAGAAGAGCTGTCTGATTTAGCCGAACTGTCCTTTCTCCGCCTCACCCCTCAGGAAGCCCTCGACCTTGAGGAACTCAGCGAGGGCCTGCTCAGTACCCTGGATCGTCTGGACGACCTGCCGCAGCCACGCTGGCCGATGCGATATACCGACCGCGACCCCGGCTATCGGCCCACGTCGGAAGAAGATCCGTATAATATTTTTATCCGCAAGTGCCGGGTCACCGGCGCGCCTGACGGTCCGCTTGCCGGCAAGAAAGTTGGCCTGAAAGACAACATCGCCGTGGCCGGTATTCCTCTGACGAATGGCTCCCGGCTTGCGGAAGGCTATGTGCCAGATTGTGACGCAACCGTGGTTGAGCGGCTATTGGACGCAGGCGCCGAAATCGTCGGCAAGCTCAATATGGACAGTTTCGCGCTCTCCCCTTCGGCAGAAACCAGCGAGTTCGGCTACGCCCGCAACCCCCGCAACCCCGACCATTCGCCCGGCGGCTCGTCCGGTGGCAGTGGCGCTGCGGTTGCCAACGGTGATGTCGATATCGCCCTGGGTGTGGATGAAGGCGGCAGCGGCCGTATTCCGGCGGCCTGGTGTGGTATCACCAGCATCAAGGCGACGCATGGCCTGGTGCCCTCCTTTGGCTTAACCTATATGGACCATACCCTGGATTTCATTTGCCCCATGGCGCGAACCGCCCAAGAGGTGGCGCAAACGCTGGAGGTGATTGCCGGCGACGACCCGCGTGACCCCCAGTGGGTCCGCGGCCCCATTCAGACCGAGCCGTATACCCAGGCGCTGACAACCGACATCCAGGGTCTCCGTATCGGGATGGTCAAAGAAGGATTGGAAGGTCGGGCGGTCGAGCCTGAAGTGGTTGACGCCTTTCAAAAAGGAATCGCTCAACTCGGTACTCTGGGTGTCGCGTGCAGTGAGATTTCTCTGCCGATGTTCAAAAACGCCTGGGCCATTTGGACGGGCATCGCCAGTCATTCGATCCCCGCGCTGGTCGAGTCTGACGGGGAAGGCTACGGTCATGGCGGCGCGAGCAATGTCGGCTGGGTCGAAACCTTTGGTCGCGCCCGCCGCGCCCGGGCCAACGATCTGCCGCCGTTTCTGAAACTCATTCTGCCGGTTGGGAACTATCTCCGCCGCGAGTACAATAATCGCTATTACGCCTTGGCCCAGAATCTCCGCCTCAGCTTCACCCATCAGATCGAACATGCCCTCCAGGAAGTCGATATTCTAGCCCTGCCGACCACGCCCATGCGGGCTCCAAGGCTCGAAGCGAGCCTGACCCTCAAGGATTTGGTCCGACGCAGTGCCGCGGCTGGTCAGAATACTAGTCCGTTTAATTTGTCAGGCCACCCGGCGCTGAATCTACCCTGCGGCCTGCGCGACGGCTTACCGGTCGGCCTGCAACTTGTTGGCCGACGTTGGCAGGAGAGCACACTCTTGCGCGTTGCCTACGCATTTGAGCACAGTGTGGACTGGGAACGACTGTAAGGGGGAATCATGGTAGACCTCAACGCCTATCAAACGCGTCGAGAAGCGCTCAGGCAAAAATATCTTGCAGATGACAAGCCAACCTCGCCGCCGCAGTACACTGGTGGGGTCGACCATCTGGCCTTGATTAGCCTGGACCTCGAAAAGACGATTCAATTCTATACCGAGATCATCGGCATGCGGCTGACTAAGATCGTCACCAATCGTGACGAGCCAACGTCAACTCATATCTTTCTGGATATGGGCGGCGGGAACCAGCTCGCGTTCTTTGATTTTCCGCAGAAAGACACCGAGCCAACCATCCGGGGCGTGGGCAGCATGCATCATGTCGCGCTCAAGGCCACGTCCGAGCAGTTCCGGGCATTACTAACTAACCTGGACGAAAAGGGCCTGCCCTACTCTCTACACGGTTCCCGGGAGAAAGGCTCAGTGTATATGCGCGACCCGGATAATATCCAGGTGGAAGTCACAACGGGCTATGGATGATACTCCCAGGGAGGCCCGACAGAATAATCGCGCTCGCCTCTCCCCTTGTCCCAGAGGACTGTGCTAATGCCAGAGGACTGTGCTAGGACCAAGGAAATCCATCTTGGCGCAGGGCGCCACCCCCTTCACCGGGGAATAGGCTAAGGAGGGAACGAGTATGCTCGGAGCTGTTGCACACGTTGGTATTACAGTTCGGGATATGGACCGGGCTGTCGAGTTTTATCGGGACATGCTGGGGCTCAAGGTCATTGGTGATGTGACCATTCAGGGGGAAGAAGCCAGCACGGTCACCCAGGTGCCGGAGGCAAAACTGCGCGCCGTCTACCTGCGTTACGAAGACGACCCCAAAGGCCCGCCGATCGAACTCCTGCACTTCATTGAGCCCGGCGACACGGGCAACCCGTATCCAGGACTGGCCAACCCCGGCATCACAGAAGTCGCGTTTTGGGTCAAAGATATCGAAAAGACCTACCAGGATCTGAGCGCCAAGGGCGTCAAGTTCTATTCGCGGCCACAGATGTTCGATCTGGAAGGAGAAGGCTACGGGAAGGTCAAAGCCGTATACTTCCGCGATCCGGACGGCACGACCCTGGAGTTAATGCAGGACTGTTCGAATTGACCAGATGGTCTCGGTGGAGCATGAGTGTCGCCCCTAGGCGTCGCTCTTCTCCGCCCCAAACCAGACCGTGCCGTCCAGATATTTTTGAGGAACCAGGACCGCCCCCTCCATAATCCGCCGCGCCGTCCGCTTGGTTGTCACCCGCTCGGCGTACCACCCTCCGCCCCGGCGTGAGGCCGTTGCTCCGACCTCCATGAATCCGGCAGGATGTCCGATCCGGATGTCGTGTGGGGCCGCCTGCCGGGCGACCTCATGCACGACGGTCCCTTCAATCTGAGCGGCAAGGGCAGTGCACATCGCGACTGTCCCCGGCACGGTGCGGTGCGTGTTCCGCATGGAAATCGCGCGGGCCAGCAGGTCAATGCTTTCCGCCTCCACCCTCTTGCCACTACTTGCCAGATAGGTTGCTGGTAGGGCGACCAGCACGACTTTGGGCGTATGCTGAAATTTCTCGTGAGCCTCCTCAAGGCTCGGGGTGAGGCCAAGCAGAATAGCTGATCTGCACCGTATCTCTTCCAGAGTCTGCTGTAAGGCCGACTCTGCATCGAGTGCGGGCGCGAGTTGAGTGGCGTCCGCACGCAACTCTTCGGCACGAACGAACACCGTTGGAATTACGGCGTCCACAACCGAGATCGTCACAACACGGGAGTCCGCGAGCCCGCATTGCTGACGCGGCAGGCCAGTAGGTAACAGCTCCCCTCCGAGCGAGCCACCAGGGTCCGGGTATTCCAGGGTAATACACGCCCCCGGAGCCGGGACGCCATCAATCATATACTCGCCTTCAACCACAGCTTGGCCTGCGCAGACCGGGACACGGGCGACATAGCGTTTACCCGTATTCGTCGAGAACACACGGACTGTGGTCACCGGCTCTACCGCGGGAACAATACCCTCATCAATGGCAAACGGGCCGACCGCCGCCGACATATTGCCGCAGGTCCCGCTCCAGTCGATGTGTGGCGTCCGCACGTCAACCTGGCCGAAGGTGAAAGTGACATCGCTGTCCGACTGCGGACTGCGGCCCACAATCACGACTTTGCTGAGAGAAGAAATCCCACCGCCGAGGCCGTCTATCTGACGACCGTGGACATCGGGGCTGCCCAGGGCGGCCAGGATAATACGGTCACGCACGGACGGCGGATAGGGAGCCAATACATCTTCTCGGAAGCAGACCGCCCGGCTGGTCCCGCCCCGCATAAAAACCGCCGGTATTTTTGTTTGCATACGCTCCTACGCCTGATGGAATGCCGGTATGACTTCTTTGGCAAAGCGCCGGAAGGACGCCATATCGTAGTCGGGATACATCGACACAATGAAATACTGCACTCCCGCATCCGCATACGCCTGGATCGCTGCTCTGACAGCGTCAGGCGACTGTTTGAGCTGCTCAGAATTGAGCGATGTAGACTTCTGTATCTCGGCGGGGTCGCGTCCGACCTCTTTGCAGATGGCGTCAAATTTCACAGCGATCTTTTTGGCAGCTTCGGCTCCTCCTTGGCGCACAAAGAAATGCCAGATGTCGGCATGTCGAGCGACCAGCGGCTGGACGATCTTGGGTCCCATTCCACCAATCAAAATCGGTGGATAGGGTTTCTGGATTGGCTTGGGCTCAAACGGGGCATCTTTGACCTGATAGTATTTGCCCTCATACGTTGTCTTTTCCTGGGTGAATAGCATTTTGATGAGTTCGACAGATTCGACGAGCCGTCGTGCCCGCCCGCCCGGCGTGTAAAACGGGATGCCAAACGCGTCGTGTTCCAGCTTAAACCAGCCCGCGCCCATCCCCAGAATCAGGCGCCCGCCACTCACATGGTCGACTGTTGCCGCCATTTTGGCGAGCAATGCCGGATTACGATACGTGTTGCCAGTGACGAGCAGGCCGGTTTTCAACCGCTTCGTCTGAGCGGCAAGCGCCGCGAGCAAGGTCCAGCCTTCTAAACACGGGCCGGTTGGATCGGAAAGGATCGGCAGAAAGTGATCGAAACCGAAAACACTATCATAGCCAAGTTCATCAGCTTCCAGCCATACGTCCTGCACTTGACTGTAGGACACATGCTGCGGCGGGGTCTGTACTCCGAACCGGAGCCGACCAGTCGGTTCCGCCGCAGCCGGTTGGGGCTGAGAAAGATTGCCGGCTAATGCGGCCGCGGTCACCGCTGCGCCGGTATTCTTGAGAAAGGTTCGACGCGATATCTGCTCTTTCGCCATACGGTATCCTCCATTTGGTATCATGACCGTGTTGAACCGCCCGTCATAGCTTGGCCATCACCCCGTTGGCAAAGGCTTCCATCTGCGGGTACAGGTCGGTCTGAAATTTCCGACGCGGCACCCAGCCTGGGGCAAACACGAACAGGCGGTGTACCCCGGCGTCTTCAAACTGTTTCACCGTATCCAATGTCGGCTGAACGCCGGGCTCAAGCCCGACGGTAATTTCAAATTGGGAAAAATCCCGACCGGCCTGCTGGGTCAATTCCTTGAGTTGCGTCACATACGGTTGGACACTCTCGGGAGTATAGCGGATGCCACACCAACCGTCCGCCAATTCAGCCGCACGCTTGAGGGCGGCCCGACTCTCTCCTCCAAAAACGAGCGGCGGACAAGGGTCCTGGACGGGCTTGGGATTAAATCCGATCGGCTTGAAATCATGAAATTTCCCGGAAAACTGCGGAGTCTCTTCGGTCCACAAGGTCCGCATGACGCGCACCGCTTCCCGCGTTCGCGCGGCCCGGTCACGAAACGGCATGCCCACCGCCTCAAACTCTTCTTCACACCAGCCCACGCCAACCCCAAAGATCACCCGGCCCTGGGACAAGACATCCAGGCTGGCCACCGCCTTGGCCACCGCCAGCGTATTCCGCAGGGGAAGCACGAAGACTCCGGTTCCGAGCTTGATCGTTGTGGTATGGGCAGCCACAAAAGACAGCGCCACAAACGGGTCGTGCAAATTGACGCCCGGCCCGCCGGGGAACTTTCCGTCCGCAGAGCCCGGATAGCGCGCTTGCATTTCAACCGGTACGGCCAGGTGTTCAGGAATCCAGACCGATTCATAGCCCAGGGTTTCCGCCTGTTGAGCCACTTGGGTCAAGGGCTCGGGTCGAACGGTTGACCCACTCCCAACGCCGACTAACGCGAATTTCATTGCTTCTTCCTTTCTCTTGTTGCCTGCGGACACAAGGTCTGACTTTAGACGCTCTTTGGCGTCCCGAAAATTCGATCACCCGCATCGCCCAGACCGGGGACGATATAGCCAATGTCGTTGAGGTGGTCATCAACGGCTGCCGTATACACGTCAACGTCCGGGTGGGTTGCCGCCAAGCGCGTCAGCCCTTCCGGGACCGCCACCAGACAGATTACCCGTATGGACCGGCAGCCGGCTTTCTTTAACATGTCGGTCGTCGCGCTACAGGTGCCACCGGTTCCTAACATTGGGTCGATAATCAGCGCAGTCCGCTCGGGCAGGCGGTCAACCAGCTTTTCAAAATAGGGGACCGGTTCCAAGGTTTCTTCATTCCGATACAGCCCGACCAGACTCACCTCGATGTGTGGCAGAACCTGAAGCACGCCGGGTAAAAGGCCCAGTCCGGCCCGGACGATGGGGACAACCGTCAACAGGTCCACTCTCAGATGATCCACCTCAACCGTTCCGGCCCAGCCCTGGATCGTTTTCCTTTCAGTCGCAAGGTCGCGCAGCGCCTCATAGGTGAGTACCATCGCCAGCTCTGCGCTCAATTCACGAAAGAGCTTGGGCCCGGTTTCAGCCTCTCGGAGCAGGCCGATCTTATGCCGCACTAAAGGATGGCGACTCTCATGCACTGACATGGTTCGCTCCTAGGACCGCTCAGCCATACAGAATTTTTCAATCACGGACAGAATACGGCCCGCCCCGTTCTCGAAGGTCTCCCGCCGGATACTCTCATTGGGCTGGTGGGCCTGGTCAAGATCGCCGGGCCCACAGATCAGAGATGCGATACCGCCTGAGGCAAATTGACAGCCGTCGGTCGCAAACGGCGCACCACTACTGGTCTGTTGGCCGACCACGTCAAATAATACACCTTCGAGAGGGGTTTCCCGCGGCGAAAACAACGGCGGTACCACGAGCGGCTCCGAGAATTCGATACTGGCCTGATGTGCAGACCCGCTGAAATCAACCAGCTCAAGGGCCCGGACCCGACGGGTAATCTCGTGCAGACAGTCGAGCGGGTCGGCCTTGGGCAGAGGCCGGTAGCTAACCTGAATCGAGCATTGCTCGGCAATCATATTGCCTGCGGTTCCGCCGCGCACCAGTCCGAAGTTCAGCGTCGGATAGGGTGAGTCCGGGAACAGCTCGGCAAATTCGGCAGACGGGGCGGCGCGTAATTCTGCCTGATACTGACCAATGGTGTTGATGACCTTTCCGGCAACCGCAATCGCGTTCACTCCAGTCTCGGGTGTACTGCTGTGACCACCCAGGCCGCGGATGCTAATCGAGAAAACCGCCACCCCCTTATGGGTATGAAAGACTTTGTACGAGGTTGGCTCACCGATCCAGGCCAGACGGGGCTGAGGGATATCGCCCAACAGGTCGGACAGCTCGGGCATAAGGCGCTCCGCGCCCAGACAGCCCACTTCCTCATCCGCGGTAAACAGAAAAACCACCGGTCGTTTGAGCCGTTTGCGGTCGAGGGCCGCCGCGGCGTCCACACACTGCGCCAAAAAGATTTTCATATCCGAAGTGCCGCGTCCGTAGACACGCTCGTCTTCCACGCCAAGGGCTAGCGGGTCGCGCGTCCAGCCGGGCTGATCGAGAAACGGAACCGTGTCCACATGGCCGGAGAGAATCAGGCCGTCCGGCTCGGGCGGGCCGGCAAACGCAATCAGATTGGCTTTGGGCACCCCGGCGACTTCTGTTTGCTGCAAGGCAACCCGAAAGCCGTGCTCCTCCAAATGATTGCCGAGGTAGGCCATGGCTTCGACATTGCTCTTTGGGCTTACGGTGTCATAGCCAACCAGACGGCTGGCGATTTCTTGCAGATAGTCACTCATAGCGCTATGGCCCCTTCCAGTTTAATGCCGGAGGCATAATACTAGAAAAATAGGGGCGAGCCGTACAGCCCTATGAATTGAGCTGCGGTGGAGGACCGCCATGATCAAACTCAGCGTCAACGTCAATAAAATCGCTACCCTGCGCAACGCCCGGGGTGGCGACCAGCCGAATGTCGTTCGGGCCGCCCAAACCTGTATCGATGCCGGCTGTCACGGCATTACCGTGCATCCACGCCCGGACGGTCGCCATATTCGCTATCAGGACGTGAGAGACTTGGCCGCCCTACTCGCAGACCACAGCAGTATTGAATTCAATATCGAGGGTTATCCTTCGACCGAGTTTCTGGACCTGGTCTGCCAAGTGCGACCAACCCAGTGCACCCTGGTGCCCGACCCGCCGGACGTGCTGACCTCAAACGCCGGCTGGGACCTCAGCGGCGATGTCACCTGGCTCGGGCAGGTCTTGCAGCGTTTGCACGACAACGGCATACGGACCAGTCTTTTTCTCGATCCGGATAGCGACCGAGTGAGACGCGCAAAAGAGGTCGGCACGGACCGGATTGAACTCTATACGGAACAATATGCCCGTCTCTTTGGCAGTGCCGAGCAAAACCAAGTCTATGCGTCGTATCACGCCGCCGCCCAAACGGCACAACAAGCCGGCCTGGGTCTGAATGCGGGGCACGATCTCAACCTGGAGAACCTGCCTTACTTTGCAGAGCATTTACCCGGCTTACTCGAGGTGTCCATCGGCCACGCCCTAATCTGCGACGCGCTCTACATGGGGCTGGTAGCAAGCGTGAAAGCCTACCTGAACGCGCTGGGGTATACAGCGCCGTAATGTGGTACAAGGCACGGAGATATCGTCATGTGAAGACGACATGGCAAAGAGAACCTTGCGACCATTCTGGAGCAGCACGGGCTAGAGAACGTGCGGAGTCTATGAATCTAACACAGAGTAATCGGAAGCCTGGACTACCGAGGACGTTGAGATGGTAATGACCGAATACTTGAAAGACGTAGGGATGGAGATGCAGCGCCGGTCCGACGCCCTCCGCCGAGATTTTGCGCAGCATCCCCCATCGGCAGGTGATAATCGTGAGGACATAGTCGAAAAGTTTTTGAAGCAACACTTGCCTAAGCGCTTTGGAATCAGTACCGGTTTTGTATTCTCCCATAATGGTGAGCGGTCTCAGCAGGCCGATCTCTTGGTCGTCGATGACCAAAACAACGCACCGCTTTATCCAGATGATCGGAACCAACTTTGGCCTGTCGAGGCAGTCTATGCCCTCATTGAGGTAAAAACCCAACTAAACCGCCGCGACCTAAAAGATGCTATCGCAAAAGGCCAGCGGTTCAAGTCGCTGTCACGCAAGTTCCTTAACGCTGGCCAGAGTATACGTATAGAGAACTCTTTGTTTGTAATATGGTCATTTGAATCACCCGAAGCATCCACGGTGAAACAAAACCTTGTCGAATTGCTCGACGGAGTGCCCCGTGGAGAACAGCCCGATCTGATCGTCGTTCCCAACCGCTTGGTGGCAAGCGCCGGCAGCTATCTTGAACTATCTAAACTTGGACAACGAAATAGCCCGTACCGCCGGCAACTCGAATCCAAGCATGGCGGCGACCTGTCGGCGTTCATAAAGCACCCATTAGTTTACGAGCTTGGAGCGAATTCTCTAATGGGATGGCACGTCTGGCTTGATTCATGGCTTCGTCAGGCCGGAGCGCGTTTCACTGATCCTGGCAAGTACTTATCGCCGAATCAGATTATCGGCAGGGAGGTATAGCGAATGAACACTCGCTCGCCTATGAAGGATAAGGCTGCGTTGAAAGCCCTTAGCCGCTTACAGGACTCGTTGCGCTTACGTGGGGTTGACTTCGCCGAGTGGGAACAGGACTTAAAGATCGAGCGGACCGGAAAAGAGCGTAACGAAAGACGCATTTCAACGTCCTCAACGGGGGCAAGTTGCCGGCTCGGTACGCGGTGACTACCAGCGCTGAGAAGCTACTCGCTGGCATTGGTACGGACTGATCACAACAGAAGAGCTACGATGGAGACACCAATCTAAGGAGGACTCGACATGCCGGAGCAGAAGACTTTTTCGTTAGGGGATTTTCCGCTCGAATGTGGCCTGGTGTTACGCAAGGCACAGCTCGCCTATCAGGTCTATGGTGAGCTCAATAGCCGCAAAGACAACGCCATCCTGCTGTGCTCGTGGTATTCCGGCGATCACACCGGCTATGAATTCTTAATCCGGGAAGGCAAGTGTTTCGACCCAACCAAATATTGTGTGATTGGCGTCAATATGTTCACCAACGGACTGTCTTCCTCTCCCAGCACAACGCCCATTCCCATGAATGGCCCGCACTTTCCGGCAACGACCATCCGCGACAATGTACGGGCGCAGCACGCCCTGGTTCAGAGTCTCGGCATTGAGTCGCTCGCCCTGGTCTCCGGCTACTCGATGGGCGCGCAGCAGTGCTTTCAGTGGGCGGTCAGTTATCCGGATATGGTCGAACGGATTGCGCCGTGGTGCGGCGCGGCGCGGACCACTCCGCATACCCATGTCTTTATCGAAGGCTTTACTTCCGCGCTCCGCGCGGACGCGGCCTGGAACCACGGCCATTACGCCCAACCGCCTGCCACGGGCGTGCGCGCCATGGCCCGGGTGTATGCCGGCTGGGGTCTGTCGCAGGCCTGGTATCGGGAAGAGCTGTACAAGCAGCTCGGCCATCCGAGCGTCGAGGATTTCCTGGTCTATTTTTGGGAGAACTTTTTTCTCCAGTGCGATGCGAATAATCTGCTGGCCCAGGCAAAGACGTGGCAGGACCATAATGTCGGCGACTCGCCGGGATTTGACGGGGACTGGCGGAAAGCGCTGGCCACCATCTCCGCCAAGGCCATGATTATGCCGGGTCGGACCGATCTCTACTTTCCACCCGAAGACAGCCAGGCAGAGACAGACTGCATGCCGAACGCCGTGTATCGACCGATTCCCTCGATTTGGGGACATTTGGCGGGTATCGGTATGAATCCGGAGGACAACGATTTTATTGATACGGCGATTCAGGAGTGTTTGGCGTCGTAGGATGGGGCTTACAGCCCACCGTCCTCGAAAAACCAGCCGATGTGGTTGGCTGGCTTTTCGAGGACTATCTCCCCACCCCGGCCTTCTGGGCTAAAGACGCATAACTCACCCCGTCGCCATTGTCGGCATTCACCGGCAGGCCGGCTTCCTGCCAACCAGCGATGGCTTGGCCCTGCTGGTCTTGCCCGCCACCAAAGCCGCCCATCATATTCGAGACCTGCGTATATCCGGCCTGTTGCATAATCTCGGCGGCGCGCTGCGAGCGACCGCCGGCCTGACAGCCCACGACGACAGTGGCCTCCTTGGGTATGGCCGCTTCGACAACGGTCAAGAAGTGCGGGTTCGGGACTGGTCGACCGGCGGCTTGATCAAAAAAGACCACGGGAATATTGACGGCGCGCTCGGGGTGCCCAGCCTGGAATTCCGCCTCGGTTCGGACATCCAGGTAAACGACCGCGGCGTCCTGGCTCAGCGTCTGGTGCGCTTGCGGTGGGGTTATTTGTGCAATGGCCATAGGTGTAACCTCCCTTTTGTTGCTGCGGGTGGGTCTGATATGGAAATACCCGCGCACGAAGTCAGCATATTCGTGGACCCCTGGCAATCCGTCAAGCAAGGCAGGAATAAGAAGAGCAAGAAACAAAGAAGAAAGAGGAGAACGCGATGGAAGAAGCCGTCTATTGGAGTCGTGAAGGCAGTATTGCAACCATTACCCTCAACCGTCCGGCCCAGTTCAATGTAATGAACAATGAACTCTCGGCCGGCCTGCGCAAAGCCCTGATGGAATGCTGGGATGACGACGAGGTGCGGGCGGTGATTCTCACCGGGAATGGCAGGGCGTTTAGTGGTGGGGGCGATATCAAGTTCTTTGTCGGAGCGCTGGCACAGCAAAATATTATTCCGAGCCTGGAGAAAATGATGCCGGTCCTGCACGCGGCCATTGCCATGATTCGCGAAATTCCCAAACCTGTCATTGCCGCGCTCAACGGCGTGGCCGCAGGCGGCGGGTTCGGTTTGGCACTCGCCTGCGATTTCCGTATTGCCTCACCTCAGGTCAATCTTGTCACCGCCTTTCTGGGCATCGGTGCAAGCCCAGACTCCAGCTCAACCTTTTTTCTGCCGCGTCACGTTGGCTTGGCCAAGGCGACCGAAATGTTTTTGCGGAACAAACCCGTTCCGGCCGAAGAGGCGCTGAACCTGGGGCTGCTGACCGCCGTGGTCGAGCCCGACCAGGTGATGGCCGAGGCGAGAAAACTGGCCGAAGAATTGGCCCAGGGTCCGACCGCCGCCTTTGGACGGACCAAACTGCTGCTTAATCAAAGTCTCGGCAACTCCTTACACGAACAACTGCACAGCGAAGCCCGCTCGATCACCCTGTCAATGGGAACGCCTGATTTCGCAGAGGGGATTACGGCCTTTGTCGAGAAACGCAAGGCCCGGTTCACCGGTAAGTAACCGAGCGATTAAACGGCGGGTTTCGGACGATTCAGGAACCCACCCCGACCTACGGCCACCCCTCCAAGGAGGGGACAGAACTAAGGAATACCCTGTATGCAAGCCATTACTATTCAAGAACCGGGCGGCCCGGAGGTGCTCAAGTTGGGCAGCGTCCCCGATCCAATACCCAGCCCCGAACAGGTTCTCGTGCGGGTGCGGGCAACCGCCCTGAACCGGGCGGATACGCTCCAGCGCCAGGGCCAATATCCACCGCCGCCGGGTGAGTCCGATATTCTCGGGCTCGAACTCGCCGGAGAGGTGGAAGCCGTGGGATCGGCAGTGCGCGCGATTGCCGTTGGCGAGCGTGTCTTCGGTCTGGTTGGTGGGGGTGGCTACGCGGAAAAAGCGATCATTGATGCCCGCATGGCCATGCCGATTCCCGAGGGTTGGAGCTTCGCCCAAGCCGTGGCCGTCCCGGAGGTGTATTTCACCGCTCAGGAAACGATCTTCACCCTGGCCGGTCTGAAGCGGGGCGAAACCATCCTGATTCATGCCGGGGCGAGCGGCGTTGGGACGGCCGGCATTCAGATGGCCCGCGAAACCGGTGCCACCGTACTGGTCACGGCGGGTTCAGCCGAAAAAATCCAACGCTGTGTGGACCTCGGCGCGACTGCCGGCTGCAACTACAAAGAGCAGGACTTCGCCGAGTGGGTGCAACGCGCTACCGATGGAAAAGGCGTGGAGGTCATCGAAGATTTTATTGGTGCGGCGTATTGGGACAAGAACCTCAAAAGCCTCACGCTTGGCGGCCGGCTAGTTCTCGTCGGTGTGATGGGCGGAGTCAAGGTGGAGACGAATCTTGGGTTGATTCTGAGAAAACGCCTCCAGGTATTTGGCTCCGTGCTGCGTACTCGGACCCTGGCGGATAAAATTGATATCACCCGCCGCTTTCAAGCGAACTGGTTGCCGCTTTTAACCGCAGGCAGGGTCAAGCCCATCATTGATTGCCGCTTTCCCTTGGAGCAAGCAGCCGAGGCGCATCAATACATGGAGGACAACAAAAATTTCGGCAAGATTATTCTGGAAGTTCCGTAAGCGCGGCCTCAGGCAGGGACGGCCTCAGCCGTCCCCCACCCAAGTCTAGGCCCGCTTCAGCGTCAGCACGCTCCCCTCGCCATCGGCAGCAAGATAGACCGTCCCGTCTCCACCCACGGCCAAACCGGAGAATGGTGTGAGCGGCCCCTGAATCAGACCGGCAATCCCCATGAGTATTTGTGGTGTCACGCTAGGCTGAGCGCCGACCGGCAGACCGGAAGCAATCGTCTGTTGCTGTTTTGTGCCGAGCGATACCGCGATGAGTTCTTTGCTGCCTGCGTCAACAATCAGGAGTTGATCGCCAAGCAGGCCGAGCCCCTGGGGTGACGACAGGCCCTCGACCACGACTGAGCTGCCACCATTCACATGTGACACCTGACCTTTGTCGGGCTCGCTGACATAGCACGACCCGTCATCAGCCACGACCACCCCATTCGGTCGGCCAAGACCGCGGGCTAAGACGGTGACGTTGCCGTCTGCGGTCACCTTGAGCAGGCGTCCTTCGCCCCCCTCTGCGACCACAACCGCACCGTCCTGGGTCGGCGCGAGACTATAGAGTTCGTTGAGTTCGTTGGCCAGCGTCTGCGACTCACGCGTGCTGAAATTATACAGGACGACTTCGCCGGCTGAGGTCGTGACATACACGTTGTTGGCCGGACCGGCGGCAATACCGCGGATAAAGCCGGGATAGCCCTCTTGGGTAAACATCGTCGGACGGCTGACCTGCCCGTCCCGGCTGACGGATATCATACTCATACCGTCAGCCGCATAGACCGCCCCGTCACCGGTCACGGTGATGCCGAACGGACCGAGTAAACCTGCGGGCACGAGTATGCGCTCGCTTCCATCCGCCAGAATCTCGGCAACCCCACCGTCCACAAAGTGCGAAATAAAGAGCCGGTTGTCATCCGCAAAGGCCAGATTATCGATCCCCGGTCGGACGTTGGCGACAACGGTCTTTTCTCCGCTTTGGATATCGATCTTCGTCACCTCCCCGCTGGCAGCCTGGGTTGTTGTCAGCAGGCCGTTCCGGTCAAACTTGACCGCAGTCGGAACGGCAAAACCAGACATAAAGCGCTCAGGCGCGCCGCCTTCGAGCGGGCAGCGCCAGATCTCACCCGCCGCGATTTGCGGGAAATACAGTTTGCCGTCAGGCCCAACCGAGAGCGCATTCGGCAGCGGCAGGTTCTCGGCCATCACCCGAGGCTCCCGGCCGTCCGGATACAGTTCAAACAGGCGGCCGCCCGGTCGGCACTCATCCATGAACAAGCGGTCCTGGTAGGCGGTGATACCGTTTGCCGCCGGTACATTGTCCGCAATGACCCGGACTTCACCGCTGGGCGTGCGGGCGCTGACCCGCGCGCTCATCACTTCGGTCACATACATGACATCGTGCGAGTCAAAGGCGATATCATCCGGCGCAACAATCGGCCCCCCAACCGGCGAGATCGTTTCACACGCGCCGCTGCCAGTATCGACCGCACTCACCTGACTGCCGAACGCCTGGACCACGTAGAGTTGCCCATCCGAACCCATGCGCATTCCATTCGCCCCGAACAACGCGCTAGGCGACGAGAGACGCGCCAACTGCCAGCCGGCCGCGGCCTGTGGCTGTGTGTTTTCTCTGTACCGATTCATATTCCCCTCCTTCAGTCGGGCTGTATAGCTATTATCCTTTGAATACGGGTTTTCGTCGCTCCCGCCAAGCTTTATGGGCTTCGTGACTATCTTCAGTCTGACCGAGCAGCATGAATCGGTAGATGTCGGTCTGCGCCGCCTCTTTGAGCGAGGCGATATCGAGTCCTTTATTCAGCGACTCTTTGGCCATCCGTACTGCAAGCGGCGGTAGGGCGGCGAGCCGGCTGGCGTAGTCTTGTGCCAAGGGCATGAGTTCCGGGAGCGGCACGACCTTATTGACCAACCCGACCCGGTAGGCTTCCTCTGCGCTAATACGTTCTCCAAGCAGCACCATTTCCATGGCTTTCCCGCGTCCGACATAGCGCGCGAGTCGAACCGCTCCACCATAGGCCGGCAGAATACCGAGCGGGACCTGGGGCACGCCGAGTTCGGCATTGTCCGAGGCGAGCAGAATATCGCAGCACAGCGTGATCAGACAGCCGATCCCGACGGCAAAACCGTTAATCGCGGCAACCACGGGTTTGGGATAGTCCGCGACCGCATTGAAGACGGGGAAGCCTTTGGGCGAGACAGAGGCCAGGTGCGCGCCAACGGTGGTGACCTTGTGGGTCTTGGCATTACCCAAATCCGCACCGGCAGAGAACGCCTTCTCCCCGCTGCCGGTCAGAATGGTGACCAGGACCTCCGGGTCGTCTTCCATCATGCCGAAGACGGTAATGATCTCTTCCGACATTTGGGTGGTCCACGCGTTGCGCTTCTCGGGACGATTAATCGTAACGGTCGCTATACTGTCCTGCTTTTCGTAGAGCAGCGTTTCGTATGACATGGGCAGCCCCCCTGTGTGATATAGTCCCGTTCCAACTGATTGCCAAACAAAAACGGGGCGGCTCCCCAGCCACCCCTGCGATTGTCCCGATTTGGTATCGGGGAAAAAGAAGTATCTTATTCCTTGCCAATCCGCGCCATTTTGCTGGCGTAATCGCGCACCCGTTGCCAGTCATACTCACGATAGAGCTGCATCTTTTCCGCTTCCATGGAACCTTCGGCGTGCAGGGCCAACACGGCATTATAGCCCCCAAAATCCGAGGTGGTGATGTCCTGAATCAGGTTGATCACCTGGAGTCGTTCCTTGCCCGAGGTGCCCTTCTTGCCCTTCATATATTTCTCGATCAACGGTCCGGTCTCCTCACTCCGCAGGTCTTCGACTGCCGGAGCGGTCACCAGAATACCGCCGGCCAGATCCTGGACGTGCGACAGGGCCTGGTGGAAATCGGCCGCAAAATGATGCTTGGCGATATTCACGGTCGGGGGGTCGGGGATGACCATGCCGAAGTCGGTCGCGCGCGCCTTCAGACACGCCATATGGGTCAGCGAACGGGTGGTTTCGGCATAGCTAGCCAGCCAGAAGAGTTTCTCTTTGACATGGGCGGCTCTTTCGATGCCGTTGTACTCGGCCATCAATCGCCCGGCGCCGGCCAAAAGGTCGAGAAAGGGCAGCTTGTACGAAATCGCGGTCAGGCGATGATACTCCACAAACGACAGCGCCAAGGGACCGGCAAACTGCCATTCGCCTTGTAGGAAAATTCGCTCGTTGGGCACGAACACATCATCAAAGATGGTCAGCGTTTCGGTCATTTTTACGCCCGAGCTGACCGGATGATCGAAGCTGTTACGCTGGGTGTACGAACCGTAGCCGCTCATCAGCAACTTGAGCCCTGGGGTATTCAGCGGAATCGCAAAGGCGACGGCGTAGTCCTTGTCCTCTTCGCCCATGGCCCGTGTAGGCAGGACGATCATCTCATTGGCGTGGGTAGTATTTGAGGTATGGACCTTGGCCCCACGCACCACAATGCCGTCGGGCCGTTCTTCCACAATGCGCAGATACAAATCCGGGTCCTCCTGTTCCGAGGGTCGCAAGGCGCGGTCGCCCTTGGTATCGGTCTGGGCCAGGGCAAAGCTGATATCTTCTTTACAACAGTAATCATAAAAGGCTTTGACCCGTTGGTGGTAGGCTGTCCCGCAGGCCTCATCAATTTTCCGGGAGGTCCGCAGCAGGCCAAACAGCGCATCACTGCCAACTACTTTGGCAAGTACGACCAGCGTTCCGCCCTCCCGGCAGGCAGTCTCGATCAACTCACTCCGTTTGAGCAGTTGTTCGGTATTCTGCGGTGGCAGAAAATAGCGGCTCATCTCCTCACCGGTCTCGGGGTTCTGGACAACAGCCAGTTCCCGGTACTCCGGGTCGTGCATGAGGCGATAGTCCGTCGCTTCGTGATCGATGGCGGTTTGAACGAGCGGATGCGCAGTCACATCGGGGATACGTTGGCCTCGAAAATAGACCTGGCGGTCGTCTTTCAGGCTGTCTTTGTATTGCTCAACCGTGCGTAGCGGCATAGGATAATCCTCGCTTTCAAAATTTCTCTCTTGTCATAATCGTGATGCAGCCAAAGCTCAAGCAGGCCGTTCGGCTTTTTAACCGTCGAGAATACTTTGACAGCCACCAAGTGCTCGAAGAGGTCTGGCAGGAAGCCGACACGGCAGACAAAGTATTTTACGAAGCCCTGATTCGCCTGGCCACCGGCCTCCACATGCGTTTCAACCGGGGCGGCTCACAGGGCGCGATCAATCTGCTGACCCAAGCCCTCATGCGACTTGAAGACTTTCGTCCCACCTCACACGGGATTGATGTTGCCCGGCTGTACCGGGACATTGATGCCCATGTCACAGACCTCAAGGCAGAGGAGAAACCCAAGGTAGGTTTCTTCGAGCGCTGGAAAGTTCCCCGGATTTACGCTGCCGACTGAGCTCAGCGGCGAAGCTGATCGATCGAATACGTCCCGGCCGTGGGTTCCAGTTCAACCTCGAACGATTCCATCACCCGCGCCACCATGCCGTAGAAGCCAATGGCCAGGGCCAGCTCGACCATCTGGCGCGGCCCCAAATCCTTCTCCAAGGCCGCAAAGGTCTCAGCCGATGCTTTGACATTCTGCGTGACCTCATCAGTAAAACGGAGCACGCGCTTTTCCACCTCGTTAAAAGCGTCCGAGTCGGCCCCCTGGGGAAGGGCTTCTACCTGAGCGTCCGTAACGCCTGTCTCCTTGGCGATGGGCACATGCTGGGTCCACTCATAGTTGGCCCCGGTCAGATGGGCCACCCGCAGGATGGCCAGCTCACGCAGATGGGCGTCCAGCTCTTGTTTCGTCAAAATGGACTGGCCAAAAGACAACAGCGGTATGGCGTTCGTCGGCGCGTTCAGGAACATCTTCATGATGTTGAGCGGCGGGAGCTTTTCCGCTGCAATGCGAACCTTTTCCGGTAAGTCCTCAAGATTGGGATAGGGAATACGAGCCATGCGTCCTCCTTGTGTCGGCGTCAAACAGGCACCGACCCTAGCCTGTCGGGCAAGCCGAAGTCAATGCGCGAGCCGGCTTCGATAGCCCTCTCATCTCTGTTACACTCCGACCTCCTACAGAGAGTTACCATGAATATGCATATTCCCGTTACCCTCACTGAGCAGCCCAAACTCAAACCGCACGACGCCGAACTCGGGTTTGGCCAGGTCTTTACCGATCATATGTTTCTTCTGGACGGTGTTGCCGATACGGGTTGGTCCAACCCGCGTATCGTGCCGTACGGGCCGCTTTCGCTGGAGCCGGCCACCGTCGGCCTGCACTATGCCCAAGCCATCTTTGAAGGCCTCAAGGCATATCGTTCGCCGGACGATACCATTCTGCTCTTTCGGCCAGATCGCAATATCGCCCGCTTTAACCGCTCTGCCGTCCGGCTGTGCATCCCGCCGATTGACCCGAACCTCTTTCTCTCGGCGCTCAAGCAGTTGGTGAAACTGGACCGGGACTGGGTGCCGCACGCGCCCGGCACCTCCCTGTATATCCGGCCCGTTGCTTTCGCGCGCGATCCCGACCTGCGGGTGCGACCGTCTCACACCTACCAGTTCTTTATTATTCTCTCGCCGGTCGCCGCCTATTATGCCGAAGGCTTCAAACCGCTGCGGATACGGGTAGAAGACCGCTATGTGCGGGCCGTACGCGGGGGCACCGGAGCCGCGAAAACGGCGGGGAATTATGCCGGCAGTTTATTCGCCGGCGAAGAAGCCCATAAAGACGGTTTTGCCCAAGTATTATGGCTCGACGGCGTCGAACAGCAATACATCGAGGAAGTCGGCTCCATGAATATCGCCTTTGTGATTGGTGATGAACTCGTCACCCCACCGATCACCGGGACTATCCTCGAAGGCGTGACCCGGGCCTCCGTGCTCCAACTCGCCCAGGACTTTGGGATGCAGGTGGCAGAGCGACCCATTACCATCACCGAAGTCCTGACTGCGGCGCGGAAGGGACTGCTACGCGAGGTATTTGGTGCCGGAACCGCAGCCGTCATCTCGCCGGTCAGCGAGCTGTCGTACAAAGACGAGCGTATTGTCATCAATGACGTCCAGGTCGGCCCGCTGTCCCAACGCCTGTTTGACGAGTTGTCCGCCATCCAGCGCGGCCTGAAACCCGACCGACACAGCTGGACGGTGGAGGTTGATTCGTAAGGGCCTTCCTCTCCTAATCCAGGCCATGCGCGGCCCGCTGGGTGACGGCGAAGTCTTCTTCGGGTGAGTAGACGAGCGTTTTGCGCCCGTAAACGGCAAAATAGAGTACCGCCGCCGCATACCACACCGCACAGCCCCAGACGCCAACCCGGTAGTCCGGGTTGAGGAATAAAAAGAGCAGCGTAATCAGCGCAATGAGGAAGGCGGTCCAGGCTCCAGGTACGCCGACCGGACTGCGATACGGACGCTCAATATTGGGCAGATTTTTGCGCAGCAGGACGAATGACAACATTTGCAGCATGTACGAAATCACGGCGCCAAAGACGGCCATATTGAGCAGCACCGCCCCCACCGGAACGTCGCCGAATATAGCCTCGGAGTAATGAATCGCCAGGGCGACACCGTAGCCGATGATCGCTCCAATAATGAGCGCGATATGGGGCGTTTGACGGGTGCCGTGGGTGACCGACATCCAGTGGGGGAAATAGCCCGCTCGGGACAGGGAGTAGATGTTGCGCCCAGAGGCAAAGATGATGGTGTGGAAGCTGGCGATCAAACCGGCCACCGCAATCAGGGCTAACAGTTTCGTGCCTATTCCCTGGCCAAAGATCGTCCGAAAGCCCAGGAACAACGGCTCGTCGGACAGCCCGACCTCCTTGGCTCCGGGTGCGATCCCCGCGTTCAGAAAGAGAATCGCGAAAGCCGTGAAGATGAGGGTCAGCAGGCCCAACAGAATGCTTTTCGGCATGTCCTGTTTTGGGTCGTGCGCCTCTTCTGCCGCCAAAGGCAGTTCCTCAATCGCCAGATAAAACCAGATCGCAAACGGCAAGGCCCATGCAATACCCAGCCAGCCTTTGGGCAAGACCCGGCTCGCTCCCCTCTCCGGTTCGATGCTGAGCACCCACTCCCAGGAGAAATGCGACACCGCCCCGATATAGAAAATCAGCAGGATAGCCAGAGCAACAAAGGTCATGAACACGGCAACCCGAAACGTGATCTCCACCCCCCAGATGTTGAGACCGACAAAGAGCACATACGCCAGCAGCCACCACACCGGAGCAAACGCCTCGGGCGTCTCAAAGATCGCGCCCAGATAGCCGCCAATGCCGACCACAATTACCGCCGGGGTCAGCACATACTCAATGTTTTCCCCGAGCCCGGTGATAAAGCCGCCCCAGGGTCCCAGGGCAGATCGCCCGAACGAATATGCCCCGCCGGTGTGCGGCAAGGCGGGGGACATTTCGGCAATGGAATAGCATAAACCGATATACATGACAGTGATGATAACCGTCGCGATAAACAGCCCCCAAAAACCACCGGCCGTCAGGCCGAAGTTCCAGCCAAAGAAATCGCCTGAGATCACGGCGCCGACACCCAGCGCCCAGAGCGACCAGACTCGGGCGTGACGCCGCAATTGGCGCTGCTCAAAATACGCGGCACCCTGCTGCTGGTATTCCACCCCGGCGCGGGTGTGAGTCTCTGCTCTTTTCTGCATTACGCTTGCTATCTTCCTGAGAGAATTGGATTCATCTGCGCGCACGTTCTACATATCTGAGTTAGGGCCGACGCGAAAACGGGCCGGACTTGAACGCGCGGGAGAGGGCAGGTACAACGCAGGGACAATTTTCCAGAAAAAGGAGAAAGACTGATGGATGCAGATGCCAAGAAAACCGCTCTCCGTATGATCCCCTACGGCTTGTATGTGCTGACCGCGGAAAAAGACGGCGAGATCGCCGCGGCAACCGTGAACTGGGTGACCCAGACCGCCTTTGATCCACCGCTGGTCGTCGTTGGTGTTAAGGCCGATGCCAGTGCGCATGAAATCATAAAAAAAGCCGGCTCGTTTGCTCTCAACATCCTGGGCAAAGGCCAGCAGGGTCCGGCCTTCGCCTTTTTCAAACCCGTCGAAAAAGACGGTAACACCATTAACGGTGAGGCATACAGCGCGGGCACGACCGGCGCGCCGGTACTCGCCAGCGTCCCGGCCTATGTCGAGTGCTCGTTAGAGCAGACAGTCGAGAACGGCGACCATTCCATTTTTATTGGAAAAGTAGTGAATGCGGCTGTCCAGAAGCAGCCCGAAGGACGCGCGGACCTGGCGACGCTGCACATGGCCGACTTGGGAGACAAGGTCTTCTACGGCGGCTAAAAGAATCCTGCTGTTGACTGACAGCCCCTGGGTCGTCCTCATCGTCTGACCCAGGGGCTTTTTTATGCCCCAGTCCATACTGGCCGGCCCTTGACCAACCTTGCGGCCCGTAGCGTAATTTGTTTAATTCGCTGATATTTCAGACACAGGAGGACAGCATGGCCGATTTTGTCAAAGTGGCCTCGACGAGTGATATCCCCGAAGGCGAAGGGCGGTGTTTTGAGGTCAACGACCAGCAAGTCGCCGTTTTCAATGTCGATGGTACGTTCTACGCCCTGGACAATGTGTGCCCACACCAGGGTGGCCCATTAGGCGAAGGCGAGTTGGACGGCAATATGGTCACCTGCCCGTGGCACGCCTGGGATTTCGATGTCACGACCGGAGAAAACAGTGAAGACCCGGACGAAAAACAAGACACCTATGAGGTCAAAGTAGATGGCGACGCTGTCCTAGTCGCTGTATGAAGCAGGCCGGATGGCACTTTTTGAACGCATGCAGGCAGAAGACCACGAACAGGTGGTCTTCTGCACGGACCGCAACGCCGGCCTCACCGCCCTGATTGCCATTCACGATACCACCTTAGGCCCCTCCCTGGGTGGTATCCGTATGCGGGCGTATGCCAGCGAGGATGATGCGGTTACGGATGTCCTGCGTCTCTCCCAGGCCATGACCTATAAAGCCTCCCTGGCCGGCCTGGAGTATGGTGGCGGCAAGGCGGTTGTTGTCGCCAATCAGGCAGTTACAAATAGAGAGATCGTGTTTCGGGCGCTGGGGCGCGCCATAGAGTCCTTGGCCGGGCGCTATATTCCAACCGAAGACATGGGCACGACGACTGCGGACATTGAACACGTCCGGGCCGAGGGCCGGTTCGGGGTCGGACGGGCGGAGGCGTTTGGCGGCGGCGGAGACCCCTCCCCCATGACCGCCTGGGGCATCTTCTGTGGCCTGCGGGCGTGTCTTGAAGAAACCGATGGCAAAGCGGAATTTCAGGGTTTGACCGTGGCCCTGCCCGGTCTGGGAAAAGTCGGCTACTCGCTGGCGCAATATCTCCACCAGGCCGGGGCGCGGCTGATAGTCGCGGATGTGGATGCGACCCGGGCTGACAAGGCAGAGACCGAGCTCGCCGCCGTGGTTGTCGATCCGACCCTTATTCTGACTCAGCAATGCGACATCCTCGTCCCTTGTGCCGCGGGTGGCATTTTTAATCCGGAGACGATTCCTCAACTCCGGTGCCGGATTATCGGCGGTGGGGCCAATAACCAACTCCTGACCGAGGAGGACGGAGACGCGCTTCACACGCGCGGTATTCTGTACGCGCCGGACTTTGCGATTAACGCCGGTGGGCTGATTAACGTTGCGGACGAGTTGGGTCCCGGCGGCTATCGTCGCGAGCGGGCCAAGGCCAAAACCGAACAGATTTACTCCACCCTGAAAACGCTTTTTGCCCAAGCCAAGCAGCGAGACATCCCGCCCCATCGTCTGGCCGTTACCCTGGCCCAGGAACGCATCCGGGCTGTGCGGGGTTTGCGTCATCTGAACGCGGCTTCGTGAGGGGTCGCTTCCAACCTTTCCTCGCAAATCCCTCTTTGCTATAGCCTACTTACTATGAAAAGCGCACTATCTGCCTGGCTTGAAAGCCAGGGCGTATCGCTCATTGATGATCGCGGCGTTGAATTGCCGAACGCCTTCACCAACCCACAGGACGAATACGCAGCCATCTACGAAAAGGCGGGACTGATTGACCTGTCCTTTCGCACCCAGGTGAAATTCACGGGAGAAGATCGCAGCGATTTCCTGCAGGGCATGCTGTCCAACGATGTCAAAGCCCTGCGGCCTGGCGACGGCTGTCCGGCAACGCTGCTGACGGAGCAGGGACGGATTGTGGCGGATTTGCGCGTCTACGCCGAGGAGTCGGCAATCCTCCTCGACCTTGATGCCCGTATCAAGGAAAAGACGATTGAAGCCCTCGACCGTTTTATCATTGCCGATGATGTGGAAATTGAAGACCTGAGCACCCACCAAGTGACCATTGCGGTCCAGGGCCCAGCCGCGGCACAGGTCCTGACGACAGCCGGTCTCTCTTCCTTGCCGGAGCAGGAGTTACAGCATCGGGACGGAACGCTTGCCGATGTCCGGGTCCGCGTGATTCGCTCCGACCAGACCGGTAAGGGCGGCTATGAGTTTCACGTTCCCGGCGACCGGGTGTCCGTCGTCTGGCAGGCCCTCGCTCAACTCGACGGGCTGCTTCCCGTCGGTCATACCGCGCTGAATATGCTGCGGGTTGAGGCCGGCATTCCGTGGTATGGCCTCGATATGGACGAGGAAAGAATTGTGCTGGAGGTTGGCCTTGATCGAGCCATTAGTTTTGATAAAGGCTGCTATCTGGGCCAGGAGGTCGTGGAGCGGGCTTCTGCGCGCGGGCGTATGAATCGTCAGCTCAGCGGGTTTCTGCTGCAAAATGAGGCGCAGGCTGCCTTGCCGACACGAGGCGACCGACTGGTGAAGGACGACAAGGAAGTCGGCTGGCTGACCAGCGTCATAACCTCCCCAACGCTGGGCCGGTCGATTGCCCTGGGTTATGTCCGGCGCGAACATGGCGAGCCGGGCACCCGGCTACGGATTGACAGGCCGGACACGGACATGATAGCCGAAGTGACCAAGTTACCGTTTCTACAGTAGATATTACTTGTAGATGAATATCACGACAGGAGGAATCAATGGCACAACTGGGTAAACGCTATATGTGCGAAGATTGCGAGACTGAGGTACTGTGCAACAAGCCGGGCGACGGCGCACTCCACTGCTGCGATAAAGAAATGCCGCTCAAGGAAGCCAAGCCGCTTCCGTCGTCTGACTGATACCGGTCTGTTGCAAACTGTACACCTGACAGTGAGGAGCGAGGGAAACCTCGCTCTTTCCTTTTCTGGGGGCTATGTCTTCCGCACCCTACACTGCTGACCTGCTGCTGTACGGTGGACATGTCCTCACCTTCGACCCGAACCGGCCTGAAGCACAAGCGGTCGCTATCGCGGCAGGAAGAATCCTCGCGGTCGGCACCGAGGAGGAACTGCGCCCCTTTGTCTCGCCGAAAACACAGGCCTTAGCGTGCGCCGGGAGAACGGTCCTGCCCGGCTTCATCGACCCCCACCTGCACCTTTTTGCCTGGGCGAGCCGCTACTGCGGTGCAGACCTGAGTGCAGCCCGATCAATTGCCGAAATCCAGTCTCAACTCCAGGCGCGTCTGACTACGCTCGGCTCGCAAGACTGGCTGCGTGGCTATGGCTATGACGAGTTCTTTCTCGATGAGAAACGCCATCCGAACCGACACGACCTCGATGCCATAGCGACCGACCGACCCGTGCTCCTGCGCCATCGGACCGGTCATTCAGCCGTTCTGAATAGCGCCGCACTCCGGCAAACCGGCATACACGCTCAGTTTACCCCTCCAAACGGCGGTAACATTGAGCGCGATACCAGGGGAGAACCAACGGGTGTGGTCTATGAATTGGAGTCGTTTCTGCGGACCGTCATGCCTCCGCTTCCATCGCAGGAGTTTCAGACCGGATTACGACAGGTTAACCACGCATTACTCAGACACGGGGTGTGTTCGTTTCATGACGCCAGCGCCGGCAATACGCTGGAGGCTATCGAGCGCTTCTCCGCCCTACGAGCCGACGGGATCATACGTCCCCATGCAACAGTAATGGTTGGGATTGAGGCTTTCTCTCAGGCGAGCCAGACCGACCTCGCCGCCTTCAAGCAAGCCGACCGGCAAGCTGCTCAGGTTCGGCTTGGCAGTATCAAAATCATGCTGCACGAAAGCAGAGGCGAGTTGTATCCGCCGCCAGACGATCTGGCGGAAATGGTCTGGCAGGTGCACCGCCACGGTTTTCAGGTCGCCATCCATGCGGTTGAAGAAGCCCCCGTCTGCGCGGCCCTCGACGCGATCCGGCAGGCCCAGGAACGGCTGCCTCGCCGTGATCGTCGTCATCGGATTGAACACTGCACGCTCTGCCCTCCGCCGTTGCTCGACACCCTGGCCGAGACGGGCTGTGCGGTGGTGATGCAGCCGGGCTTTTTGTATTTTTATGGCGATAAATATGCGGCGGAAGTTGATCCAGAGGTACACGATTGGCTGTACCGGGCAAAAAGCTTCCGGGATCATAACATCCCAGCTGTCGGCAGTTCGGATTGTCCTATCGCCCCGCAGGCCCCACTGGCAGCGATTCAAGCTGCCGTCACGCGCCAGTCCCGAACCGGCACTCCTCTCAATCCCGCCGAACGCTTGTCCTGTCTTGAGGCGCTTGGTCTGTTCACCCACGCAGCCGCCTGGGTTGGATTTGAGGAAAACCAGGTCGGCAGAATCATCACTGGTATGCGTGCGGATATAGCTATCCTCGATAGCGACGTGACGCGGCTCCCGGCTGAAGCGATAAGCCGGGCAAGTGTCTGCACCACAATCATTGACGGCCGGATTGTCTATTCGGCATAAAGAGTAAGTATGTCCCCTCCCGCAGTCCTGTACGAAAAAGACGACGGCATCGCCGTTGTCAGCCTCAACCGGCCCGCCATGCTCAACGCCTATAACGTGGAGATGCGGGACGATCTGTACGAGATTCTTCAGGCTGTCCGGGATGATCCCGAGGTTCGGGTCATGATCCTGCGTGGCGAAGGCCCAGCCTTTTGTACCGGCGGAGACGTTTCAGAGTTCGGTTCAGCTCCCTCTCCGGTGCGGGCGCGTGAAATCCGCTGGCAACGGGACAACTGGGGGCTGCTGTTACGGCTGCCTCAACCCACCATTGCGGCGGTCCACGGCTATACCGTCGGCGGTGGAATGGAAATGGCCCTGCTGTGTGATATGTGCATTGCCGCGGATGATACGGTCTTCTTTCTGCCGGAAACGGGTCTGGGCATGGTCCCTGGAGTCGCCGGAACGCAGACCGCCCCCAGGGCAATCGGACTCGGTCGTGCTCTGGACATGGTCCTCACCGGCAAGCGGCTCGGGGCAGACCAAGCCCTCCAGATTGGCCTGGTAAATCAGGTGGTTCCCTTGGCCACCCTCTTGACGGAAGCTGAATCTCTGGCATACACACTGTCCCGTTGTAATCCAACAGTCGTCGCCCTGGCAAAACGGGCCGTCCGACAGGGCGCCGACCTGCCTTTATCCGATGGCTTACGACTGGAACAAAATCTATTTGCACTGGTAAAGGAGCACGTATGAATACGTCACAGTTCATCGGTATTCCGGGCATGATGTTTCCGGACCAGGAAATCCTGGCTTTCGAAGGTAACCGGTTGACCTATGGAGTACTCGTGGATCGGGTCAAACGGCTGGCCAGCAGTTTGCGTGACCAAGGAATTCAGGCGGGTGATCGTGTGGCGATCTTGCAGACAAACTGTAACCAATACGTCGAAGCCTATTATGCCACGGCGACGCTGGGCGCGACCTTCGTGCCGCTGAACTATCGGGCCAAGCCGCCGGAATTGGAATATATGATTACCGCGGCGGAGACCAAGCTGCTGTTTGTGGGCGATCGCTATATCGACCTGGTCAATAGCCTCAAGCCGAATCTCGGCTGTGTGGAGAAATATGTCACGATAGAAACGCAGCGTGACGATATGCTGCACTACGATGACTTTATCGAGCAGGGCTCGCCCGACATCGAAGAGGTCGAGGTGGATGAGGGCGACCTGTCCATCCTGATGTATACCAGTGGCACGACGTCTCTGCCCAAGGGCGTGATGCTGACCTACGGCGGATTCACCAACTATGTCATCGGCACCGTCGAGATGGCGGACGGGACCCCGCGCGGCACTTCACTGCTGTGCGCGCCGCTCTACCATATTGCCGGCACGATGAACATCATGACCGCGCTGTGGAACGGACGGAAGATCGCCATCCTGCGTCAGTTCGATACCAAAGAATGGTTGGAGGCCGTGCAGACCGAGCAAGTGACGCACGCCTTTGTCGTGCCCACGATGCTGAAACAGCTCATCGATCATCCCGATTTCTCGAACCATGACCTGTCGAGCTTACAGAACGTCTCCTATGGCGGCGCGCCCATGGCCTTCCCCGTCATTCGTAAAGCCATTGATGTGTTCCCGGACTCGACCGGTTTTGTGAATGCCTTTGGCCAGACCGAAACCAACTCGACCCTGACCGTCCTTGGACCGGACGATCATAAACTGAACGGCACACCGGAAGAAGTCGAGCGCAACCTGAAGCGCTTGACCTCGGTCGGCAAACCGCTGCCGGATGTGGAAGTCCAGGTCCTTGATGACGACAATAAAGAGCTGCCGGCCAACGAGATCGGTGAGGTGGTCATTCGCACTCCGCGCGTGATGAAGGGCTACGCCAATCAGGAAAGCGCGACCGCCGCCCTGTTGGACGAAAACGGCTGGCTGCATACCCGCGACATGGGCTATATAGACGAAGACGGTTATGTCTACCTGGTTGGCCGCAAGGATGACATCATCATTCGTGGCGGTGAGAATATCGCCCCGGCTGAAATCGAAGCGGTCCTGCACGCCCACCCGGCAGTCGATGAAGCGGCCATTATCGGCGTTCCGGACGTCGATTGGGGCCAAAAGATCGTTGCCTTTGTCGCCCTCAAGCCAGATCAGACGGCCACTGCGGACGAAGTTGGCGATTTTTGCAAGGAACGGCTGGCCAGCTTTAAGAAGCCCGAGGAGATCAATTTCCTGGCTGAGCTGCCCAAGAACCCCTTAGGCAAGGTTCTTAAGAAAGAGCTCAAAGCGCAGTACGAATAGTGAACAGGAGCGTCCTTTCGGACGCCCTTTTTGGTAAGGTGGCGGCGTGTCCGATCTGGTGTACGAGATTCAAGGAAAAGTGGCTTGGCTGCGCCTGTCGTGTCCGAGTCAGGGCAACCGGCTCACGCCCCTGATGGACCAGGAAATAGCAGCCGCCTGCCAAGCCATCGAGGAGGACGAGGCGGTCGAAATCGGTGTCCTGACCGGCTCGGCCCACAGCTTTTGTGAGGGTCTGGCAAAAGCGGCCAACACCGCCCAGAAAATTCGCGAGCAGTTCGGCTCCCTCCAGTGCGTCGAAGCGCTCGCGGCCATCACAAAACCGACGCTGGCGGTCCTCAATGGTAACGCGTTCGGACTCGGGCTGGAGTTGGCCTTGGCCTGCGACCTCCGTCTGGCTGTTGCGACTGCCCGCTTCAGCCTCCCCCAGATTAGCGCGCAGATGATTCCTTTTGGTGGGGGTACACAACGCCTGCCGCGGGTGGTCGGGCAGGCAAAGGCATTGGAGATCATCCTCACCGGCAAACAGCTTGACGCCGCTGAAGCATATCGCATCGGACTGGTCAGCGAAGTGATTACCGCGGACGACTTTCTGACCCGTGTTGACGAGATCCTATCCGGTCTGTTAGGCAAGGGCCCTATCGCTTTGCGACTGGGTAAAGAGGCGGTACATAAAGCAATGGACCTGACGCTCGATCAGGGAGTGCGGTTGGAAGAAGACCTGTATGCCCTTCTCCAGACAACCCAGGATCGGGCCGAGGGCGTGGAATCTTTCCTAGCCAGGCGGAAACCCCGATTTACCGGACGCTAAGAGAAAACAGGAGGAAGTAGTATGGCAAATCAACTCGGGAAAATGTATCTGTGTGGGAGCTGCGGTGCGCAGGTCATCGTGACTAAGGGAGGAGATGGCTCGCTCAAGTGCTGCGGTGCCGAGATGCAGAAAAAATAGCCTCTCGGACACGGCTCTCACAGAGAGCAACTGGCAGAGAGCACAGTATCGCCCTATCGATACAGGGCACCGCTTGCAGGGTGCCCTTTTTTTATCACGACATCCCAAAAGTGACCTTGCAAGACAGCGAGTCACTCAGATAGCATGGCCTGCACTGCTCAGGCCCATGACAAACAACCGCTCGAATGAATCCCGAGTGCAGCCCGGAGGTTGACAACCATGCCGGAAGGCGTAGCCCCCATTTCCGTCGATGAAATACAGTCCCGCATTGTTGCGGCCCTGCCCGACGCGCAGGTTCATATTCGCGATTACACCGGCGGCGGAGATCACTACGAAGCCGTTGTCGTGTCTGCGGCGTTCGACGGCAAGAACGCCGTCGCCCGGCACCGCTTGGTGTATGGCGCCCTCCAGGAGGCTATGGTTGAACGCATTCATGCCTTAGCTCTCAAAACCATGACCCCGCAGGAGTTTGAGGCCGATGCCCGGCAATCCGGCCTGGTGAATATCGAAACGCACAAATCATAAACCACGAACATACGAGGAGGAGAACATGGCAGACAGCGTACAGGCGTATATTGACGAGACCGTGAAGAACAACAAAATCCTCATCTATATGAAGGGCAATCGTACCTTCCCGATGTGCGGTTTCTCAGCCGCAACGATTCAGATCTTCGACTCTTTGGGCGTGCCGTATGAGACCGTCGACGTGCTGCAGGACCCCGCCGTGCGCGACGGTATCAAGCGCTATTCAAACTGGCCGACCATTCCTCAGCTCTATGTAAACGGCGAATTTATCGGCGGCTGCGACATCATCCAGGAAATGCACAGCCGCGGCGAGCTTGAACCCGTCGTGCGGGCCGCCCTCGAAAGCTAAGCCAAAAACCTCACCTACCACTCCATGTAGCAAGGGTAGGGAAACGCAATGCGCTACAGGGTCGTCCTGCGCCATTCCGAGGAAGGCTACAGCGTTTCCTGCCCTAGTCTACCGGGTTGCTGGTCGCAAGGCGCAACCGAAGCGGAGGCCCTGGAGAATATCCGGGCCGCCATCCGAGAATATCTTGCCCCTGTCGAAGAGTTCCGTGAACTCCTATAACAGCTCCCCTCGCCTCAAGTGTCGTGAAATCCTTTGAAATTGTCGGCGAAATCACTGACATTGAAACCATAGCTGTTGGTAAATCAGTCAGAGACAGAGCCAGACTACGCAAGCAATACGGCCCCGGCCGTTGGCGCAAACTCAAGGGAATCGCTATACTCCGTCTCAGGACCGGTCGTATACGCAGAGCAGAAGTGCATTGGTACGAAGCACACGGCGTCGGTAGAAAAGAAATAAAGCGTAAACGTTATTTGAGAGGAGCATATGAAAACGCGTAAGCCTTCTCATTCTCAGTTCGTTATCTGCGTGGACAACTCCGAGTATCCGGTCTCGCTTGAACTCCACAAACTCTACCGAATCCTGCCTGATGAAGATGCGGCTCTGGACGGCGACATCCGAGTCATTGATGAGAGCGGAGAGGATTATCTATACCCGGCGGAATACTTCGTTGTTATCAAAGTATCTCGTCAATCAGCCCAAGCCCTGGCCAAGTCATTTGGCCGGAGAGTTCAGCACGCTGCTTGACAGAACCGCTCTACAAGGAGCGGAACAAAAGTACGTTCAAGCGTTGCCAATCCGAAATATAGTGGAGACCGCAGTATGCGTCTGTCGGAAATTCCAGAACTCCGAAACTATCCTCATGTTTTTACCTTTGTTAGAGACCATCTCTCCATGCAGTTTGGTGATGTTCGAGCCATGCTGCGGCTCCCGCTTCCAGAGCCCGGCCTAGAGCACGGCTGTAATTTTGCCGTGACAGATAGACTATGCAGCCTAATCAGCGGGCTTTCGGTGACGATCTTTATGCCCTCAAACCTCGTCGGAGGAGAACGTATAGGCTCAGGAGAGACTTATAGACAACTCATCGAGAACTTCTACCCTTGGGCTCCGACAGAGAATCGCCGAGAAGCGATCCAAGTTTTATACAACATTATTCGGAATCCCTTTGCCCACTCGTTGGGAGTCCACGAACAATCCGGTTATATCGTCAACGTCCAAAAAGAGTCTCTTACATCTGAGCAGATAGAACACCTAGAAATATCCCAAGCTCAGCCGAGTCGGCGGCCTCCTGGACTTTCGAGGTCGGGACAATGCTGGACGCCAAAGGCTTTTACAGAGATGTATTCCATATGTTCTGGAATCTGGTCAGGGACGAACAGCAGAAGCCTATGCTGCCTGGCGGACTGAGGAGAACGATACTTTGATATTGCCACACAACGCATGGTGATCGTCGGACGACACAAAAATCGGTTGGTCCCGATAGCCTATGAACAGGCTGGTGAGACAACAACTCCTGTTACCTTCATGTCACGACTCGACAACAGATTAGCCTCAGACTGCGGACAGGGAAATATCGGCCATGAAAAAACCAAAACTGGCATACTTCGAGCAAGAAGATATCCTACATCTTATCGTTTCCGAAGAGGACGAAGCGAGCAGCATTGAGCTGAGCCCCAATACTACGGCGGAGCTAAATGAGAGCGGCGAATTGATTGGGATTGAAATTTTGAACGCCAGTACGTTTGTCCAAGAAACACTCATGGAGGGCGTGCAGGCAAAGGTCCTCCAACTTATTCCTGCCGGCAAATAACCAAATCTCCACTACCTGCCGACCTGTGATGGCGACTGCATACCAGTTCCCCCGACTCTTTCTTTACTCCTCAGCCCTCGTGCTCTTGCTGACGGCCTCGCCGGCTGCGGCCCTGGTCGAGTGGAGCACGACGGAGATGCATTTTCAGTACGGACATCTCGAAAACCCGTTCTCGGACGCCAACCAGGATGCCTTCATCCTGACTGTACAGAACGCCCTGGGCTGGAAATACGGCGAGAGCTTCTTTTTTGCCGACTTCATCGAGGACGTGGAGCACGACGGCTTCAACCACACTGAAATCTACGGCGAATGGTATCTTTCTCTGAGCCTGGGCAGGATTCTGAAGAAGGATTTGAAGGTTGGACCGATCAAGGATTTTTCGCTGATCGGCGGTGTCAACGGCAGCGTGGACGCCAAGGTTATCAAGTTCCTGCCCGGCCTGCGCGCCTCCTGGGACCTGCCCGGCTTCGCCTTTCTGAATACCGACCTGACCGCCTATATCGACGCCAGCCGAGGCGTCTCGAACGGGGGCGCTCCAAAAGAGTCGGACAGCTTTATGCTCGACATCAACTGGGCCTATCCCTTCAATATCGGCAAGCTGTCCTTCTCCATCGAAGGCCATGCCGAGTATATCCATTGTCGGACCAACGAGTTCGGCGGCCGTGTCAGAAGCTGGTTTTTTGCCCAGCCGCAGTTCCGGCTGGACCTGGGTAGATTGCTAAGGGAAGAGGCAAATCGACTTTTTATCGGTATGGAGTACCAGTTTTGGCACCATAAGCTGGGCACCAAGAACGATGAGAGTGTACCGCAGTTTCTGCTGGTCTGGCGCTTCTGAAGAAGATTTACGGCGTTACCGCCACGCCCCAGGGAATCTTCCCGACCGCAATCGTTTTGAGCAGTGTATCGGTCGCGGTATCGATCACCGCCACGCCGTCGGACCGACCCATGGTGGCGTAGAGTTTTTTCCCATCCGGGGTCAGGGCCGACCACCAGCAGCGTTTGCCGCCCAGGGCAATGGTCTTGGTCACCGTATTGGTAGCCGGGTCAATCACGCGCACATCGTTGGCCCGACCGTGAACGACATAGATCTTTGAGCCGTCGGGCAGAACCGAAATGCCGACCGGGCGTTCGCCCGTACTGATCGTCTCGGTCACAGCCAATTTTTCGACATCGATCACCGAGACGGTATGCGTCCGCTCGTTGCTCACATAGGCGGTTTTCCCGTCCGGCATAAAGGCCACGCCGCGCGGATTCTCGCCCACCTTGATCGAACTGAGGACTTTATAAGTTTGAGTGTCAACAACGGTCACATCGTGCGAAGTCTCGTTCGGCACGAAGGCCAGCTTGCCATCGGGCGAGATCACTACGGTCTCCGGCTCTATACCGGCCTGAACGGTGGCAACGATTTCCTTGCTTGCCAGATCGACGACGCGCATAACGCCTTCGTTCTCATTCACGACAAACAGCAGTTTTTCGTCGTTACTGAGGTCAATTCCCTCGGGATCGATGCCGACCGGAAAGGTCTCCACAACCGCATTGGTTGTCGCATCAATGACCGAAATATCATTAGAGTTGCCGTTGGCGACATACACCCGCGTTCCGTCGGCCGAGACCAGCACCCCGCGCGGGCGTTCGCCGACCGGTACCTTGGCCACGACCTCGTCCGTTTGGGTGTCAATCACCCACACATCATTCGACTCCTCGTGCGTGACATAGGCGAACGGCTGAGCGAAGGCCGGCACGGAAAAGGCCACAAGACAGACGACCAGATACGCGCAGGTAGCAACAAGACAGTAACGGGATTGCATAACGACTCTCCTTACTGATGAGCAGGCACCGCTGCGGTGTCGGACGACGCTGCGTCCTGCAAGGCCCCATCGGCAGCCGGCGATGCACTCGATTCACACTTTGAGGCGGCTCGGACATAGGCCAGAATCTGCCAGAGCATATCGTCAGGCAGTTGTCCGGCAAAACCGACCATCTCAGTCTTGGGGACACCGTCGCTGACGACCTTGAACATTTCCGCGTCCGTTCCCGAACCGTTTACCCATTCGCAGTCGAACAGATTCGGGCATTTGCCGTCCCGGTCGGCCTCCGCTTTCACATGGCAGTAGCCTGCACACACGGCCTGGAAGAGGAGATCGCCTTCGGCAATCGCCGCTTCATCGCCGGCGAACGGGTTCTTCATCTCCTCATCAGCCCACCCACTCGCCGGGATAAACATCAGCAGACCAACCAACAGCACCCCATGCACCCGTCTCATATACCTCCTCATTTCTGTGTGGCAAAGAGTAAATGTACCCTTTCATCTCCAAATCAAGGCTGGGCGCGTTTACTCTTTTTCTCGGGAGAGTCGAAACATCTCCATAACGTCATAGGTTTTCTCAAAGGGGGGATACAACGGCACGCCATATCGCTGCGCGATGGTCTTGAGCTCTCCGCCCTTTCTCAACTGTGTCAGGGCCGCGTCTATGGCCGTGCGGAGCGCTTCGTCCTCTTTGCGCGTCGCGACATGCTCGTTCCAGCGCGCCACTGAGAGCGGCTCAGCCGTGGCAAACGTCAGCTTCGTCCCAGGCTCCTGCTTTGCATACCAGCCGGCGGTCGGCCCCCAGACAAAGGCTAATTCTGCGTCTCCCGTTGCCACCGCAGCCAGGGACTCCTCGGTTGAGAAGAAGGTCTGCATCGAAATCTTGAGAGACTCCAGAATAAAGCTGGCAATCGTTTGGGCTTGGACCGCAACGACCTGCTGCTCAATATCGTGCAAGGACGCCGGCGTCTGGCCCTCACGTCCCAGGAGCTCGAAAGCGGCTCCGTAGTAGGCGTTGCCGACCGTCACATTGCCGGCCTCGCGCACGGCATCTCGGCCGGGCACGCTCAAAATGGCGTCACATTCGTTTCTTGAGAGCCGCCGAAGCGGGAAATCACTCTCATCAACCTCGGTTATCCGCTCGTCATGTTTGACCCAGACGGGAACAAGCGTCCGTCCCATCGTCTTGGCAAGAGCCCGTGCCACCTCAACGTCAAATCCGCGTTCGTCGAGCTGAGAAGAGAATGGCAGGTTATTCCCCAGAAAGCAGACCCGGAGTTGTCCTCCTTCCTCAGCAAAGAGCGGCCCGGACAAGGCCAGACACAAGAGGCAGCCGAGCACCGAAACAACAGCCCCGCGCCGCCGTTTTCTCCACACAGTCGCTCCGGTGGAGACCCAGGAGCTCGCTATCACCCAATACAGCAATCTCACGCTTGCCTACTCCGCCGGTCCGCCGGTTTATTCTGGTAAAGCAAACACGAGCAACGCGCTGCCCTTACTCGTCAGCGGTGGCTCGCCAACCAGGGTGACGGCCAAACCACCGCCGCCACTGGGGATGGCCACATATTGCCGCCCCCCGGCCTTATAGGTGACGGGCTGAGCGCGCATGGCTGAGCCGGTCTGAAATTGCCATAACGGCTCGCCGGTCGCGGCATCAAAGGCCAGGGCCAGACCCTCAAGGTTACCGGAAAACACCAGACCACCGGCGGTCGCCAGGGCACCACCCATCATGGGATATTCGTCCTGATAGCGCCATTTGATCTCGCCGGTGGAGGGGTCTATGGCCGACAGATGACCGTAGGACGATCCGTCATCACCCTGGGTTTTTCCCGGTCCGCCACCCCAGAAGGGAATACCTTTGATAAAGATGGAGGTGGACTTCTTCATCTGCCAGCAGCTTTCTACCACCGGCACATACATCAGCTTGGTCAGCGGGCTATAGGCCGCGGTATATGAGCCGTTTTTGCCACCAACGGACCCTGGACAGATAAATTCCTTGCCTTCTGCGGTGGGAACGAACTGCGGGTCAACAATCGGCCGGCCGGCCTCGTCCAGACCTTTTGACCAGTTCAGATTGTCGACATATTGGGTGCCGTGCAGGTATTTGCCCGAGGCGCGGTCCAGGACATAGACATAGCCGTTCCGGTTGGGCTGAGCCAGGGCTTTGACCATCTGGCCGCTCCGTTCGACATTGACCAGAAACAGATCGGTATTGCCGTCATAGTCCCAGATATCGTGGGGCGTGAACTGGAAATACCATTTGATCTCGCCGGTGTCCGGGTCCAGGGCCAGCACGGAATCCGCGTAGAGGTTGTCGCCTTTGCGGACATCGCCGTTCCAGTCCGGGGCGGTATTGCCCGTCGCCCAATACAGCAAATCCTCATCAGGGTCGTATGACCCCGTTACCCAGGTTGGGGCCCCCCCATGTTTCCAGGAGTCGCCGGCCCAGGTCTCGGAGCCCGGCTCGCCGGCTTCCGGGATGGTGTAGCGACGCCATTTCCGTTCGCCGGTGTTGATATCATAGGAATCAATATAGCCGCGGATACCATATTCGCCCCCGGCAATCCCGACGATCAGATTATCTCGGACAACCAGGGGAGCGACGGTCGCGCTGAATCCGTCGTTATAGCGGTCCATCTCGGTGTTCCAGACAACCGCCCCGGTTTTCCGGTTCAGGGCAACCACATGGGCATCGAGCGTGGCCATAAAGATCAGATCCCCCGCAATGGCCGCCCCTTTATTCGATGGCCCGCAACACACGCGCATGTCGTCCGGCAACTCGTGTTCATAGCGCCACAGCAACTCGCCCGTGACCGCGTCCAGGGCAAAGAGGTGATTATAGGCGGCAGTCAGATAGATGATCCCGTCGGCAACAATAGGCGAGGCTTGCATTTGGGCCGGGATGCCGGTCTGGAACATCCAGGCCGCCTTCAGGTTCTTGACATTGTCCCGGTTAATGTCCGTGAGTGGGCTGAATCGCCACCCGGCGTAATTGCCGCCGTACATCAGCCAATAGGTCGGGTCGTCCGTACCCTTGAGCAGATGGTCCTGGGTGATGGCGTGAAAAGTATAGCCATCGAGGCCACCGTTCGTGGCCGGGCTGGCAGCGGCGGGTGTGGCGGAGGCCGCCGATTTCGCCGCCGGTTGATTTTTGGCGGGTTCGGGTTGGGTATCCGCCCGCCCGCCGACCGCCTGAGCATAGTGGGGGGCGCCGAGCAGCGTCAGACAATACATCCCTACGAGAATTCCCTGCAACCAATATGCGTGCATATACTTCCCTCCTTTACGTGCGAAATTCCACGTAAAACCTCGGTATAGCGCGTCGAAAAGTACTTGCTTTTCAGTATCCGGTCAAGGAAGGCAACAAGAGGAAACAGGAAAACGACGGTCCTGTTTTGCTCCGAAATACGCTGAGTGCAGGCTACCGTCATCTGTCGCCGGGGGAGGGCACCTGGACCTAGTGCCTTCCCCTCGCAGGAAAGAGGAGGGCTGCCACGGATACCCGTAGCAGCCTCGGTAAACCCTCTGCTGTGTTCTATAGCGCTGGCGTGACCACTCTGCCATTCACCCGCGCGCTGCGGAAGCGACTGCTGCCTTGATACGAATCGAGAACGGCGTCGAGCCGGTTCTACCGCAGGACAGTGCGCGGAGCGCAAGCTCCCGCAGGACGCCCAGTCCGGAGCCCCAGGGGAGGCCGCCGCTCGGCTTGTCGAAGGACGGCCTCCCATCCGTTAACGTATGCGGGCGTCAGCGCACCTCCGTGACCGACACCTTAAAGGTTCCGGCCCGGCGCTACCGGGCGCGCCCAGGCTATAACCGCCCTCCCTACTCCAATTCCCCACACATGACCCTAGTAATTCTACCAGGGTGGAGAAAAAATGGCTGGTGGCGGACAGGCCCTTCGTGGGGACTCAGAACAGGCTCCGTTCCAGGAATCTGCCTCACACGTCTGGGACAAGAGAGAAAGGGCAATATAAGGACCATCATGAAGTACGATCCGCGCATCAACTGGGCCAAAGCGTTCCTGTGGAAATCACGCTGGCCCGTGCTGGCTGAAAAGAGACAGATGAGATATGAAGAAAATCCTCGCGCCGCGGAGGGAGCGCGCGCCGCGAGATAGGATCCTATGCGGTTTCCTCTAGGTTCGCTGTCTGTTTTTCGGATCATTCTACTTGTGGTGGCACTCCTCGCCGGGCTGTCGGCAGTACACTATCGACCCGATATGAGCGGTCGGGTGTGGCAGGCCGGGAAAGCCGCCTGGTGGGATTCCCGCCTGCTCGACTTGGGGCTGACGGGTTGGGGTCAGGCTCCCAAACAGCCGATTGCCTTCAGCCATGCGCTCCACGCCGGTGAATATGGTCTGGACTGCCTGTACTGCCACAGTGCGGCGCGCGTCTCGCCGGTGGCTCACGTCCCGCCGGTCCAGACGTGTATAGGCTGCCACGCCAGGCCCACACCGAATCCGGAAATCAAAAAAATCCAGACCTATTGGAAAAACCAGGAGCCGATTCCGTGGGTTCGCGTGCACGCCCTGCCCGCTTTCACCCGCTTTAACCATAAGCGCCATGTCCGGGCCGGGGTCGATTGCCAGTCCTGTCACGGCGAGGTCCAGCGCATGCAACGTGTGGAACAGGTGTCTTCGCTCAAGATGGGCTGGTGCGTGACCTGTCACGATGCCCACCAGGCGAGCAAGGACTGCCTGGTGTGTCACTATTGAGGCGGAAGAACCCATCATGGCAAGCGGACTCGATAGAAGAAATTTTTTGAAACTGCTGGGGGCAAGCGCAGCCGCACCGGTTGTCAGCTGTGCCTCAAAGCCGGTCGAAACCATTATTCCCTATGTGGTGCAGCCCGAGGAGATCACGCCGGGGGTGGCTACCTACTACGCCACCGTCTGTCAGGAGTGCCCGGCCGGCTGTGGCATGGTCGTGCGGACCAGAGAAGGACGGGCCGTCAAGGTCGAAGGCAATCCATCCCACCCGATCAACCGCGGGGCCTTGTGCGCGCGCGGACAGGCGTCCTTGCAGGGACTGTATAATCCGGACCGTATCCGCCAGCCGCTGTATCGCAACGCGGCCGGGGAGCTGACGCCGCTGTCGTGGCCGGAGGCGGAGGTGCTGCTGGTCGAACGCCTGCAAAAAATCCGAGCAGAGGGCCGGGCGGACAAGATCGCGTTTCTCGCCGGCCAGCTTCCGGACAGCGTCTATCAGTTGGCCACGCAGTGGCTTGAGACGCTTGGTTCACGCCGCCTGATGACCTATGAACCGTTTGGGTTCGAGGCGCTGAGGCAGGCAAACCAGGTCTGTTTTCAGCAGGCTTCGATGCCCGCCTATGATCTGGCCAAGGCCCGCTTTCTTATCGGCCTGGGGGCGGACTTTCTGGAGACGTGGCATTCCCCGACGCACTATGCCAAGGCATTCAGCCAGATGCGGGGTGCAACGGCGGCGGGGAGATTCGTCCAGGTCGAATCCCGCCTGTCGCTCACCGGAGCGAGTGCAGACGAGTGGATTGCGATCAAGCCGGGGCGGGAAGCCTTTTTTGCGCTGGGGCTGGCGCATCTGATTCTCCCCAACAGTGCGGTGCCCGCTGAAGAAAAGGCGCGGCTCAGCCAACTGCTGGAGCCCTATTCGCCAGAACAGGTTGCCTCGGTGACGGAGGTGCCGGTCGAGACGATCAAACGACTGGCTCAGGAATTCGTCAGCCACGGGCCGAGTCTGGCCCTCGGGGGCGGCATAGCTGCAAGTTCCCGGCAGGAGACGGCCAGCCTGATTGCGGTCAATCTGCTGAATTATATCGCCGGCAATATCGGCGAGACGGTACATTTCTATGGGATCCAAGAGCGACCGCAGGTCAGCTCATACACGGCCCTGTCATCCCTGATTGACGAGATGCGGCGAGGAGAAATACCCCTCCTTTTGCTGGCCAACACCAATCCTGCTTTTAGTCTGCCGCCGTCTTCGGGCTTTGCCGAGGCGCTCACTCGCGTGCCGTTTGTGGTCAGCTTTTCGTCCTTCCCGGATGAAACAACCGAACAGGCAGACCTGGTGTTACCCGATCATACGCCTTTGGAGAGCTGGGGAGACTCCCACCCCGGAGCCGGCGTGTATGGTCTGATGCAGCCCGTCATGCCGCCCGTGTTTGAGACCCAAGCGCTGAGTGATACCTTGTTGTCGGTCGCCGCACAGGTTGATGAGGCGTTCTCGGAATCGTTGCCATGGAAAAACTTTTTCGAGTATTTACAGACGTCGTGGAAGGAACGACACGGCGAAAGTGGTGAGCCGGGCGACTTTGACACCTTCTGGCGTCAGGCGCTGCAACAGGGCGGGGTCTGGCAGGTGCAAGAGCCGCTCCCGGTTCAGCTCTCTCCATCCGTATTTGAGACACGTTTTTCCGAGCCGACTTTTGACCGCGCAGACGAAGACGCGCTGACATTCATTGCCTACCCCTCGTCACGCTATTATGACGGACGCGGCGCCAATAAGCCCTGGCTGCAAGAACTGCCCGACCCTCTCACGCAGGCGGTCTGGGATTCCTGGCTTGAGATGCACCCCGAGACTGCCGAACGGCTGGGGATCGCGGAGGGCGACCTGCTGACGATTACCTCCCCGCATGGGACCATCGAGGCGAGTGCTTATTTCTACGCCGGTCTGCGGCGCGATGCGGTGGCCATGCCGACCGGCCTGGGCCATAGCGGTTATGGTCGCTACGCCCAGGGCCGCGGCGCCAACCCGGCCCATTTGCTTTCGGCCCAACCCGAAACCGCCTCGGGCGGCTTCCCCTGGCTGTCGACCACAGTCCGACTCGCTCGAACCGGCAAACGGGCGCCGCTGGTCACAACGGACGGCAGTCGCCAGCAGCTCGGCCGCGGCATCGCCCAAGCGGTGACGGCAGGACAGCACGACGAACCGCACCACGCCGAGCACCCCGTCCGCGATATGTACCCGGAAGTGCAGTATGCCGAATACCGCTGGGGCATGAGTATCGACTTGTCGGCCTGTATCGGCTGTGGAGCCTGCGTCACGGCCTGCTATGCGGAAAACAATATTCCGGTGGTGGGCGAAGACATGGTGGCACAAGGCCGGGAAATGTCCTGGCTGCGGATTGAGCGCTATTTCGAGGAGGAGCAGGAAGGAGCAGACGCTCCCGAAGTCCGCTTTGCGCCGATGCTGTGTCAGCATTGCGGCAATGCGCCCTGCGAGCCGGTCTGTCCGGTGTATGCTACCTATCACAACCCGGAGGGTCTTAATGCCCAGATCTACAACCGTTGTGTCGGCACGCGTTATTGCGCCAACAACTGTTCCTATAAGGTGCGGCGTTTTAACTGGAGCGAGGCCGACTGGCCGGAACCGCTCAATCGTCAGCTCAACCCGGATGTCACCATACGTGAACCGGGTGTCATGGAAAAATGCACCTTTTGTGTCCAGCGCATTCAGGAGGGCAAAGACCGCGCAAAAGACGAAGACCGTCCGGTGCGCGACGGCGAGGTCACGCCGGCCTGTGCCCAGACCTGCCCGGCCCAGGCCCTGACGTTTGGCAATCTGCAAGACCCCGCCAGCCGCGTTTCCCAGCAATCGCACGACTCGCGCGGGTATAAAGTCTTCGAGTCATTAAACACCAAACCCGCGATTACCTATCTCAAAAAAGTACGCCGCAATACGTAGTGACACTGACGACGATTCCATGCAGACCAGCCTCAGTTATCTTCAGGTCAACCGCGACCTGCTCAACAACCTGCTCAGCTCGCCTACGCGGGTCTGGTATACCCTGCTCGGCTGTGACCTGGTGGTGTTGGCTTTTGGCCTGTACTGCTGGATCTATCAGATTCACGCGGGACTGGGCGTGACCGGTCTGGCCCACCCGGTCGGCTGGGGCGTGTATATCACCAACTTCGTGTTCTGGGTCGGTATTGCTCACTCGGGCACGCTGATCTCGGCGGTACTCTTTTTGTTTCGGGCTCGCTGGCGGACGCCCATTGCCCGCAGCGCCGAAGCCATGACGATCTTTGCCGTGATGACTGCCGGCCTGTTTCCCATTATCCATCTTGGTCGGGCGTGGAATTTCTATTGGCTACTGCCCTACCCCAATCAGCGTCAGCTCTGGGTCAATTTTCAGTCACCCCTGGTCTGGGATGCGTTTGCCATTACCACCTATTTCACCGTGAGTTTTCTTTTCTGGTATACCGGCCTGATCCCCGACTTGGGGGCGGCGCGCGACCGCACCGCCGGGCTGCGCCGTAAACTCTACAGCCTCTTCTCGCTCGGCTGGCAGGGCACGGACCGGCAGTGGCATCACTATCTGAGCGCCTATGGGTTCTTTGCCGCCCTGGCCACCCCGCTCGTGGTGTCCGTGCATAGCGTGGTGTCCTGGGATTTTGCCATGTCCATCGTGCCCGGCTGGCATAGCACCATCTTTGCCCCCTATTTTGTCGCCGGCGCCATCTTCTCCGGCCTGGCCATGGTCCTGACCCTGCTCATTCCGCTCCGCAGGATTTTCGGTCTCGAGGCCTATATCACCGACTATCACTTCGACAATCTGGGCAAGATGATCATTCTCACCTCGCTGATTCTGAGCTATTCCTACGCCAGCGAATTCTTTATTGCCTGGTATAGCGCCAATCCGTACGAACGAAGCATCTTCTGGTATCGCGCGGTCGGTGACTATGCCCCGCTGTTCTGGCTGATGGTCACCTGCAATTGCGCCGTCCCGCTGCTGTTGTGCTGGAAGTCGATCCGCACCAGTACGCTGTGGTTGTTCGGTATTGCCCTGCTGGTCAATGTCGGGATGTGGCTGGAGCGCTTTGTCATCATCGTAAGTTCATTATCGCACGAGTTTGATCCTGCAGCCTGGGGTCTATACCAGCCTTCGTGGGTTGAAGTGGGCATGACCGTCGGCAGTTTTGCCTGGTTCTTTTTATTCTTCCTGCTCTTCGTGAAATTCCTTCCGCTCGTGTCCCTGGCCGAGGTCAAGGAACACCTGCCGCCTGCGGAGAGCGGTTCGTCAGCCGTTGAAGCGGACGAATCCGAGCGGCCCCTCTTACCCGTCAGCGAAGCGACTCGTGTCGGCCGCGGAGCAGGCATAGTTGGCGTCTTTACGAATCTGGACACGCTCGTCGCCACAGTCCGCTCTCTGCGGAGAGAGGGCTATAAAAACCTCAGCGTCGTCTCCCCGTTTCCAAGCCCTGCGCTTGAAGAGGCCCTCGGCACCCACAAGAGTCCGATTCGCTATTTTACGTTGATCGGCGGTCTGCTGGGCTGTGCCATCGGCTTTGCCTTACCCACCTATACGGCCTTGGACTGGCCGCTCCAAACGAGCGCCAAGCCCATTGTGGCGTTACCTGCCTTTGCCATTATCGCCTTTGAACTGACCATTCTCTTTGGGGCGATTGCCACCCTGATTGGACTGCTCATTAATGCCCGGCTGCCGGCGCGTTCGGTTGCGATTACGCACGACCCGCGTTTTTCAGAGGACCGCTTTGGCCTGCTCGTCCCATATACCGCCGAGCAGGCCGGCGATCTCAGGCGGCTGATTACGGCCGGGGGCGCAGAGGAGGTCTATGGCCAAGGTGTGTAGGCAGCACGCCGGCATCCGTGGCCGGGTCTGGCATCTCGTCGGCCTCTCTCTGGGTCTGGGGCTTTTGGGCGTTGCCGTTGTCCATGCCCTGCCATGGAATGACGACATGTATTGGCAGCCCGAACGTGAGGCCGGGACAGCCGCCCGGCCACCTGTGGCCAATAGCGTTCCCACAACGGGCATTGAACCGCCCATGTCGTCGCGCATTACCGAGCGCATCAAGGCCGGTCTGCGCGTCCGCAATCCGGTTGCATCCTCACCGCAGTCCATCCAGAACGGGCAAGAGTTATTTCGGATTTACTGTGCGATGTGTCACGGCGAGCAGGGCAGAGGCGACGGCCAGATGGTTGGCAAGGTCGTTCCCTCTTCGGACCTTCATACGGAACGAATCAGAAACCAAAAGGACGGGTATCTGTATGCCACCATCCGCAGCGGTGGACTGGTGATGCCTGCCTATCAGCACGCGATTTCAACCACAGAGCGGTGGGACCTTGTGAATTACGTCCGCCACCTCCAACAGCAGGGGCAGTCACAATGAGTGCCGAGCCCCCTCTAGGCGTACCTCGGAGCACGTTTCCAAAGACACGCTCCGCCCCTTTTAGCCTGGGCCTGTGGGTCCTGGCCGGGCTGGGCCTGACCACTTTTCTCGTTGGCGTTACCGGGGAGCACGCCCAACGGGCGTGGCAGGCATATCTGGTCAACTGGCTTTTCTGGTCGGGGCTGGCGCTCAGCGGACTGACGTTTTCAGCCATTCTTCGGGTCACAAAGGCGGAATGGGCCGGACCGTTGCAGCCGCTGGCCGAGGCGCTGGCCGCCTTTCTGCCGATTTCCTTTTTTCTTTTGCTTGTTCTCTTTCTGGGTAGCGAACACCTCTTCTCGTGGATACATGATCCCGTGCCGGCCAAACAAGCCTGGCTGAACACACCCTTCCTGGTGCTCCGCTCCCTCTTTGGAGCCGTTCTCCTCTATGGCTGCGGGTTTGCGCTGTTGTGGGCTTCACTTCGAGCAAGTCGCACGCTCCCGCGTGTCCTGGTCCCGTTTGTTTTCCAAGAGAACGTGGCGAATATGGCCGAACGGCAGCGGCCGCTCGCGATCCTTGCGTCCGTTTTTATTGTGCTCTACGCGCTGGTATTCAGCTTGTTTGCCTTCGATCTGGTGATGGCGCTTGAACCCCACTGGATCAGCACCTTATTCGGCGCCTATTTTTGTATCGGGAACCTGTATGCGGGACTCGGCCTGCTCGCCATTCTTGCCGTGCTGATGCGCGCATCCGTTCTTTTTTCGGCTGAACGCAGCCATGACCTTGGCAAGCTCATCTTTGGCTTCTGTGTCTTATGGACGTATCTGTTCTGGTGTCAGTATTTACCGATCTGGTATGGCAATCTGCCGGAGGAGACCGGTTTTCTCGTTGTCCGCTTGTTTGACGAGCCGTGGTCAGCCGTCAGTTTTGTTGTCTTGCTTCTTAATTTTCTCCTGCCCTTCCCCATCCTGCTACTGCAAGGGGTCAAGCGTGCCCCGACCGCTCTGGCCTGTATCGGCGCGCTTATCCTGGCCGGCATGTGGCTTGAGCGCTACGTCCTGGTTGTTCCCTCTATCTGGCAGGAACACTGGCTTCCTCTGGGGTGGGTTGAATTGGGTGTGCTGCTGGGTTTCTTCGCCCTGTTCACGCTGGCCTTTCGGGCGTGGGTGAGGATATTTCCCATACGGCTTCCCGCCACCTGACCGTTCGGCCCGGAGAGACGCCTTCATAGGGTTGTACATTTCCGCATTTCGCGTCATACTGCCAGCCCTCTTGTATCGGTTTGTCATTGAGGACTCAGCACATTTCAATCCGGCCATCACGGCCATGGGGACGCCACATCGCCTGAGGCTGGTGTGGGCCGACCTGAGAGGAGGTCATCATCGGAAACAAGGTCTTTGTTGGAAACCTGAACTTTGACACCACACGGGGCGAACTGGAATCTCTTTTTTCCGAAGTGGGCGAACTTGTCGAGGTTTTTCTCCCGTCTGATAGGGATACCGGCCGTCCGCGGGGATTCGCCTTTGTCGAATTCACCGACCCCGCCTCCATTCCTGCTGCGGTAGAGCGCTTCGATGGGTACGAACTCGGCGGCAGAAATCTCCGGGTCAACCAGGCAGAGGACCGTCCTCCCCGCCGGCCTTCACATCCTTCGGGTGGCGGCGGCGAGCGTTCTTTTGAACGACCGTGGGGGGGGCCGAGAGGCGGTGCAAAGCCCAAGGGCAGTCGCCGTAATCTGCGGCGAGGCAAGCGCAGTTTATAGACCTCGTCTTCATCAGATGCAATGTGACGGCGGGTAGACAGCCCGCCGTTTTTGCGCCTGGCCCTGCCTTCACTGCTCCACCCGCAATACGCCAATAGCAGACGAGTCGCCCGCACTCCCAGGCCGACACACCTGCCAGACTAGGAAGAGTGAACGTGTTCAGCATCGTATGTCTCGTGGAGGGCACGTTTACTCTTTACCTCGTATCCAATACCTGACATTGTGGTCCGCATAATCGACGCGTGCCAAAGCGTAACAGGAGGGGCGTATGCTTCAGGTTTTCTCTATGCCAGTGGGCTTTCTCGAATTCGACAGCCGGCTCTTCTTTCCACAGGACGAGCAGGGCGAGCAGATCACGATCCCGGTGCCGAGCTATTTGCTCACCCACCCCAAAGGGAATGTGGTTTTTGACACCGGCGTACACTGCTCCTGCATAGACGACGCCAAGGGTCGTCTGGGCGATATTGCCGATGCGTTTGCCCCTCGGGCCAAGCCGGGCGAGGAAATTGTCAGCCAGTTGGCGAAATTCAAACTCACCCCGGATGATATTACCTATGTGGTCAACTCGCACTTCCACTTCGATCACGCGGGTGGGAATGAGTTTTTTCCAAACTCGACCTTTCTCGTCCAGAAAAACGAGCTTGAGGCGTCAAAAGACCCGGTCCTCCGAGAAAAAGCGTTTTTTGACCCTCAGGACTACGATCATAATCTCAACTACCAAGCCGTAGACGGCGAGCTGGATATCTTCGACGATGGCACGCTGGTGCTTCTTCCAACCCATGGCCATACTCCAGGCCACCAGTCCATGCGTATTCGTATCACCAAAGGCACAGATATCGTGGTGACCGCGGATGCTTGTTACACCCAGCGCAATATGGACGAGAACATGCTGCCGTCGATTGCCTATGACACGGATGAGATGTATCGCTCGCTCGGCACGCTGCGCGACCTGAGAGACAAACAAGGCGCGACGATTCTCTACGGTCACGACCCGGCCCAGTGGCAGCAGGTCAAACACGCCCCTGAGCCGCTGGCCTAAGCGACCCACGCATTAAGAACCGGGGCTCGGACCTGAGCCCCGGTCTTTGCGGCCGGTCCGGTCAGGACCAGGTTTTCCAGACCTCAGGACAATGTCCGACCGTTGCTTCCTTGCCGTTGCGGACAACGGGCGTTCGTATCAGGAGGGCGTCTCCGAGGAGTAGGGTTTCGATCCGGGCGGCGTTCAGCGCGGCATGCGTCAGTCCTTTTTCAATAAAGCGCCTGCCGGTCGTGTCGATTAAGTCTTCCAACGGGACACGCGCCGCCACCGAGCGCAGTTCACCCTTAGACATTTCTTTTTGGCTCAGATCAATAAAATGAACAGGAATCCGGCGCTCCTTGAAAAAGCGCTGGGCCTTGCGGGTCTCAGAACATTTTTTCAGGCCAAAAATCTGAATATTCATCGGGGACTCCTTCCTCCCGTGCTCGCGGCCGATAGAGACCGGAGCCGGCAGTATCCTTCTTGACACACTCCTCAGATCACCCATAGGCTATACGACTTCTTAGCCGGGAATTGGAGGGGGATTTGTACCACAGAATTATCGTTCTTCTTCTCTTCGCCCCGTTCTTACTGGGCGAATCTGTAATCTTACGCAACCAGGCACGCGCCCAGAGTACGGGCGGACCGTCGTCTTCGGAGACAGATAGCCAGACTCAGCCCGTGGGCACGACCGCTCAAACCAGCCCGACCGTGCTTGAGCCCGTCATCGTGACGGCGACCCGGAGCGCCACCTCCCTGGCCGAGGTGCCGGCGGCGGTGAGCGTCATCGACCAATCAGATATTCAACTCGGGCTGCCGACGGTCGGCTTTGAGGAGCCGCTCAACCGCGTCCCCGGTGTTTTTGCTCAGAATAGCGCGAATTTTGCCCAGGATTTCCGTCTCTCAATTCGGGGCTTTGGTACCCGGACCGCTTTTGGGGTGCGTGAGGTTAAGGTGCTGGTTGATGGCATCCCGGAAACCTCCCCGGATGGGCAAACCCAACTCGATAATATCGATCTTGGGGCAGCTCAGCGGATTGAGGTGTTACGCGGGCCCTCGTCTTCGCTGTACGGCAATGCGTCCGGGGGCGTCATTAACATCATTACCGAAGACGGACCGACCACGCCGTTTCTTGAGACGCGCCTGATGGGAGGATCGTTTGGCCTTCAGAAATATCAGGCAAAAACGGGAGGCCAGGCCGGCAAGCTGAATTATATGTTGAATGCCTCGTATTTGTCTCTGGGCGGTTTCCGCAATCACAGCCGTGCCCAAAATGTCTTATTGACCGGCAAGCTCAAATATACGCTCAGTCCCACTTCCCACCTCACGACGCTGATGAGCTTTATGGATGCGCCCTTTGCCGACGACCCGGGCGGCATCACGCGGGCGCAGGTCGATGCGGACCGCGAGCAGGCCCGCGACCGGAATGTCCTGCTCGATTCGGGCGAGCGGGTGACCCATGGCCGGCTTGGCTTTGTGTATCGCAACCAGTTTCTCCCAGGGCACGAACTCACAGTCACGCAGTACTCTGTATTCCGTCAGTTCGAGACCAAGCTACCCATCATTCCCCGCTTCGGATCCGGGGTGGTCAAGTTCGACCGCTTTGGGGTCGGTGGTAGCGTCAAGTACGCGCATGACGGCCGGTTCTTCGGGTTTCGGAATCGTTTTATGCTGGGTGTTGATGTCGAGTTACAGGCCGATAATCGCCGCCGATTTGACAATAACGAAGGAGATGTCGGTCAGCGCCGCTTCCACCAGGACGAAGACGTGCGCAGTGTCGGGCCGTTTGTGCACGACGTCTTCTATCTGCGCGACAATCTCCAGCTCAGTTTTGGGCTGCGCTACGACAACGTCCGTTTTTCGGTGAATGACCAATTTCTCGAAGACGGCGACCAGTCCGGCGTGCAGACCTTCGACCACATCAGCCCCATGGGGGGTATTCTCTACAGCCCGCTTGAGAATCTGCACGTGTACGCCAATGTTTCAACCGCCTTCCAGGTCCCGACCACGACCGAGCTCGCCCGGCCCGACGAGGGGGGCGGCTTCAATCCCGACCTGAATCCGCAGCAGGCTCTGAATTACGAAATCGGTGCGCGCGGCAATATCTGGAGTCGTCTCACGTATAATTTTGCCCTGTTCTGGATTGTCATCGATGACGAACTGGTGGCGTTTGAGAGCGAATCGGGCCGGAACTTCTTTCGCAACGCGGGCCGTTCGGAGCGGAAGGGGGCTGAACTCGCGTTTCATATCACCTTGATGGAGGGCCTCCGCTGGACCCTGGCCTATACCTTTCTGGACGCCGAATTTGACCGCTTCATTACCCCGAACGGGCGCTTTGATAATAACGACGAGCCGGGCATTCCCCCGCATCAGCTCTTCACCGAACTCTTCTACGCGCATCCCTCCGGCTTCTACGGCGCGCTCAGCGTTCAGCACGTGGATAACTTCTATGTGAACAACGCCAACTCGGCGGAGAACGATGCCTACACTGTGCTGAGTCTCCGCATGGGCTATGCAATGACCGTAGGGAACAGCCGGATCGCCCCCTTTGTCGGTATCCGCAACATTGCCGACGACGGCTATAACGGCCTTACCCGCCTGAATGCACTGGGCGGCCGTTTCTTCGAGCCCTCAGCCGGCATCAATGCCTACGGTGGCGTGACCGTGAGCTACGATTTCTTGTAGGGTCAGACTGTTCAGCAACGACGAAAGACTCTCAGCCATCTTTGGTTTCGACACCGAGGCTTTCTTGCATTGCAGCTTTGTTCGGTCCTGTTATGGTGGGAGGGCTATGTCAGAGCTGGATGTCCTCAAGGAGAGAATCGCCTACCTGAAAGTGTTGTTCGGCATTCTCGTTGTCACCGAAATCAGTCTGGTGTGACATGGATATTATCGTCTCCCTAGTTTTTCTGGCATTTATCGGCACGCTGATTTATTGCGCCCTTGATGCCTCACGCCGAACCAAGTAGCCGCTCTACCCCCAGACCCTCAAACCACGGCATTACCAGCGTCTCGTTGATTGAGTACGGATAGGCGTGGCCCCAATCCGGCAGTTCCGTATAGGTCACGTTGTAGCCCAGCTTTGTCAGCCCAGTATGTGTCTGTCGGGTGACATCAACGGCAAAGATCGGGTCCTGTTCGCCATGCACGATGAAGATGGGCAGGTCTTTGCCCTGACCGCGCTTCAGGAGATGATTGATCGCGGGATGAATCCGCCCGGCCACCGGGGCAATGCCGGCGAAAATGTCCGCATACGCCAACCCCAGAACATAGGTAAAAATCCCCCCGTCAGAGAATCCGGTGAGATATATGCGCCGGCGGTCCACCGCATAGCTATCCCAAACCTCCTCCAGCATCGTGCGGATGGAGCGGCGGTCCAGAACAGGGTTCGGCGGGATGCCGGGCAAACGAATAGCCGACCAGGTTTCCCGCACCGACTTCGGGGCGAGCAGCATATAGCCCTTGCTCTTTGCGGCCCGGAGCCACGTCAGCAGATAGTCGTCCTCCCGGCTGTAGCCGCTGTGGAGGCAGACAATGAGCGGCCATTCCGTGTGTGGCGTGTAGTTCTCGGGTACGTATAAAGAATAGGCCGAGCGTTGATCTTTCCGTTCTTTGCGGACGATACCGACCGGGACGTTCAGGCCCGGCACCTGTATTTCCAAGGCCGGGAGCGATGACAGGGTATCCGGGAAAACCCAGTGTTGTTGGAGGATGGGCAACCCGGCACGTAATTCATACAGCAGATGTTTTCCCCGGCAGAACTCATACCGCCCTTTCAGGAAATCCATGGCAAATTCTTGACCGATGAAACGCAGCAGAAACGCATAGGCGTCAGCGCAGTGCTGCACTGCTTTGCTGAACGTGGCATGGAACTCGTGCAGCGGCTCCGGTGGAGAAAAGAGCGCCAAGTCTGCCTGTAATGCCTCGACCGTTTCCCCGAGGCTGTCTTTCAACTGGGCGTTCTGTTCGGCCAGTCGATGGATATGGAGCCCTTCGAGATGGGCCTCGATTGTACGCAGGAGGTCCAGGAGTCGTTGCTCAGCGTGCTGCATTCCATCCGTGTATTGACTGCTTCCTGTTTCCATGGCTCCCCCCTTTTGGACATGGATGACTGAAATCAGGATCAAGCCTGACAAGGCAGCCCTGGTCCGCTTCTGCTTGACAGCGAAGAAAGAGTCATGTTTCTCTGCTGCAATCCTCACCCCATATCAGGCTTTGTATGGAAAACACACACACGATTCCCGCCAGAGAAACAACTCCCTCGAATGAAGAAGACAGCCAGCTCTCCCGCCTGCTCAAGACCCTGGGGCCGGGCTTGCTCTTTGCCAGCACCGCCATTGGCGTCTCACATTTAGTGCAGTCAACTCGCGCGGGGGCCAACTATGGCTACGCCCTGCTCTGGGCGATCATTATTGCCAACCTCTTGAAGTATCCATCCTTTGAGTACGGCTCGCGCTATGCGAACGCGACCGGAGAAAGCCTGATCGATGGCTATAAACGGTTCGGGAACTGGGCCTTATACCTCTACCTGTTTATTACGGTCAGCCCGATGTCCATTATTATCGCGGCCATCTGTTTCACCACCGCAGGACTGTTGAACAACCTACTCGGCCTCGACCTGCCGGTTATCCACACCGCCCTGTTCCTGATCGTCGGCTGCGTCAGCATTTTGCTGGTCGGGAAATACAGCGCCCTGGACAGCCTCATTAAAGTCATTTGTACGGTGCTGTTTCTCTCCACCCTGACCGCTTTTGTTCTGACTCTCTTGCGTGGCCCGACTGCGCCGGTCGCTTTCTACTCGTCCGAGGTCTGGACCGCCTCGGGCTTTGCCTTTCTGATTGCCCTCATGGGCTGGATGCCGGCTCCCTTGGATTTATCCGCCCTCAACAGCCTCTGGACGCTTGAACGTTTCAAGCAGACCGGCTACCGGCCGACCCTGCGCGAGACGCTTCTCGACTTTAATGTCGCGTATGTGATGACGGCGTTTTTAGCCGTCTGTTTCATGACGCTGGGAGCCTTCATCATGTACGGTTCCGGTCAGTCATTCTCAAACCAGAGCGGGACGCAGTTCACGCATGAGGTGATTCGGCTCTACACCGCAACGCTCGGGGACTGGAGCTACATCATTATCGCCTCTTCAGCCTTTTCCGTCATGTTTGGCACCACCCTGGTCATCTTTGACGGCTATGCCAGAGCCATGGACCGGACCTGGGCCTTATTATTTTCTCGGAGCCAGGACGGACCGGGCAGCCGCACCGTGTATAATACCTGGCTCGTGATTGGCGCGGTTGGCGGCTATCTGATTATTGCGCTGTTTCTCACCAGCTTTACCACGTTAATCGACCTAGCCACTGTTATTTCATTTCTGGTCGCGCCGATTATTGCCCTGGCCAACCATCGGCTCGTCCTTAGCCCCCACGTGCCAGCAGCCGCGCATCCTCCGCACTGGCTGCGGCTGCTGAGTTGGACCGGCATCGTCTTTCTGACGGTCTTTACCCTGGTGTATATCGGCCTGCGGCTGGTGCCGTAACAAGCGTCACCTTCAGAAGCCAAAGAGATTGACGTGCTACGCATTGGGCCGCGCGGTGATGTGTACAAAGGATAGGAGGACGCCATGACCAAGCCGCAAATTATCCTTGACGAGGGCGGAAACCCGGCATTCGCCGTGATCCGGTGGCGAGAGTACGAACGCTTGATGGCGACGGGTGACGAGGCAAGTCTGACCGACGAAGAACTGTACGACCGGGCCAAGGCAGAAAATGAAGAATCCTTTCCCATCGACGTGGCAGACCGCTTGCTGGCGGGAGAAAACGCCGTCAAGGTGTATCGTGACTATCGCGGACTGACACAGAAGCAATTGGCCAAGGCCGTTGGCATAAACCCTATCTACCTGTCGCAGATTGAGACTGGCCGACGTACCGGGTCAGCCCGGACTCTGGCCGCTCTTGCCGCAGCCCTGAGCGTAGACGTGGACGACTTGATCTGAAGGGTTACAATCTGAGTACCAAATCCGTAGCTGGTGGGAAGGTATAAGCAAAGTGACCCAACACGTACGGCTAGACGACGGACCCGGCTACGGGAGCGATCGGAGCAATACCCGGATATCGGGTCTGGATATCGACAAGGCGGTCTTTCCGGTTTCCGCCCTCACCATCACCGTCTTTGTCCTCGGTGCGCTGCTGTTCCCGGACAGGGCGACACTGGTCTTTGGAGGGATTCGGACTTGGCTCACCACCCAGTTCGACTGGCTGTTCCTGCTCACCGCCAACCTCGTCCTGCTGTTCTGCCTGTTTATAGCTATCTCCCCGCTCGGCAAGGTGCGGATCGGAGGACGGGAGGCCGTCCCCGAGTATTCCTCTGTCAGTTGGTTCGCTATGCTCTTTGCCGCCGGTATAGGCATTGGGCTGATGTTCTTCGGGGTGCTGGAGCCGGTCCAGCACTTCCTGTATCCCCCGCTCGGTATTAATGCCGCCGATACCGAGACGGCCCGCGCCCTCGGCATCGCCGCGGCGACTTTTCACTGGGGTCTGCACGGCTGGGCCATCTACGCGCTTGTGGGGCTCGCCCTGGCCTTCTTCAGCTATAACCGGGGCCTGCCACTCACGATTCGCTCGGCCTTCTATCCCCTGCTCGGTGACCGTATCTGGGGCTGGGCCGGCCACCTGATTGATACGCTGGCCGTCTTTACGACCGTGTTCGGTCTTGCCACCTCGCTCGGCTTGGGTGCCAATCAGGTGACGGGTGGCCTCAATTACCTGTTCGGGATTCCGGCCACCGACCTCACCCGAGTGGTGCTCATTGTGCTGATCACCGCCGTGGCGACAGGCTCGGTGCTGACCGGGATCAATGTCGGCATCAAGCGTCTCAGTGAGTTGAACGCGATTCTGGCAGTATCGCTGCTGGTGTGCATTATCGGGATCGGACCGACCCTCTATATCGGGACTGGCTTCTTCAGCGGGCTGGGCAGCTACCTGACTGCAATTGTGCCGCTCAGCAACTGGGTGGGCCGACAGGACACCACCTTCCTGCACGACTGGACCATCTTCTACCTGGCCTGGTGGCTTGCCTGGGCACCGTTCGTCGGTATTTTCATCGCTCGCATTTCCAGGGGCCGTACAGTCCGCGAGTTCTTACTCTGCGTCCTCCTCCTGCCGACGCTGTTCGGTTTGTTGTGGATGAGTGCTTTTGGCGGGACCGCCGTCTACCAATATCTCACCGATGGCTACACTGGCGTGACCGATACCGTCAGCGCGTGGATACCGGAGTTGGCGCTGTTCAAGATGTTCGAACCACTGCCGCTGACCGGTCTGCTTTCTGTCGTCGCTCTCGTCCTGATCGTCATCTTCTTCGTCACCTCATCGGATTCCGGCTCGCTGGTCGTCGCGACCATCACCGCCGGCGGCAATTTCAACGTCCCGGTTGGGCGGTGCATGTTCTGGTGCGTGCTCGAAGGGCTGGTCGCCATTGCCCTCCTGCTTGGTGGCGGTCTGCACTCCTTGCAGGCCGCAGCCCTCGCGGCGGGTTTCCCGTTCACCCTAGTCCTCATCGGGATGGCCCTCACGACCTGGGTTGAACTGCGCCGTGAAGCGCTTTGACGTTGGACCGGTAGCATCTTTTTGACGGTCTTTACCCTGATGTATAGCAGTGTGCGGCTGGTGCCGTGACACGGCGTCAAAATGATTAAGCGAATCCCGGTATGGCATAGCTCGGCTTGCCGTACCGGGAGCCGCCGCGCAGCCGATAGCTCCTCGTGTCGCGCCTGGCCTGTTCTTCTCCAGGCTTGACTTCCTCCCCCCTCTCGCTTATCGGCCTATTTTTGGGGTTACTTCCTATGCCGACGCTGCTCTACGAACCTGATGAACACCCGCCGTATACGCTCGCCTTTGGTATCAGCGTACAACGAGTGATGGCCATGGCACCCAGCCTGGTGCTGATCCCGACCATTATCATGCGGGCGGCAGAGCAGGACGAGACCTATCTGGCCTGGGCTATCTTCGCCATGTTGATGGTCAATGCCGCGATGACGGTCTTGCAGACGCTCCGCATCGGGCACCTGGGTTCCGGCTATCCGCTCGTCATGGTGACCAGTAGTGCCTTCATCGGCGTGTGCATCAGCGCGCTCGGTGCGGGCGGGCCGTCCCTGATGGCGACCCTGCTTCTCGTGGCCGCGGGCTTTCAGTTCACGCTGGCCACCCGTCTATCCTTGTTGCGGCGCTTCATCACGCCGATGGTGACCGGGACGCTCCTGGTCCTGATTGCCGTCTCCATCATGCCGGCGATCTTTCGGATGCTGACCACCGTGCCGGACGGGACGCCGTGGGCCGCAGCCCCGACGAGTGCGGCGGTCACCTTTGCCACGGTCGTGGCGCTCCTGCTGCGAGCCTCAGAGCGGTGGCGGTTGTGGGCACCGCTGATTGGGATAACGGTCGGTTGCGCGGTGGCCGCGCCGTTTGGCCTGTACGACCCGGCACCGATAGGAGCCGCCCCCTGGATTGGTTTTCCCCGGAACGCCTGGCCAGGGCTGGACCTGACGTTCGGACCTGCCTTCTGGTCTCTCCTGCCCGCCTTCCTGTTCGTCATGCTGATCGGCACGACGGGGACCCTCGGCCATGCCGTCTCCACCCAGCGGGTCTCGTGGCGCCAGCAACGGGCGACCGATCTCCGCTCGGTCCAGGGCGCGGTGGCCACCGTCGGCTTGAGCAATCTGCTGTGTAGCCTTGCCGGGACAATCCCGACCGGGACCGCCCCGTCGAGCGCCCCGTTTGTGGAGCAGTCCGGCGTGGCGGCGTGCCGGGTCGCGGTGTGCGTGGGCGTCGGCTTCTTTGCTTTGGCGTTCCTGCCCAAGGTGATGGCCGTGTTGATCGCCATTCCCAGCCCGGTGGCGGCCGCCTATCTGGCCATTCTGTTCGGCCCCATCCTGGTCCAGGGCATGCAACTGGCCCTCCAAAGCGGCAACGACTCTCGCAAGACGCTCATCATCAGCATGTCGGTGTGGGTGGGGGTGGGCTTTCAGTCTCAGGCCATTTTTCCCGACTATCTGAGCGGGACGTGGGCGATCCTGCTTGGTAACGGCATCACTGCCGGAGGCCTCATGGTGGTGGGACTGACCGCGTTCATGGAGCTGACCGGTCCCCGCCGCCGCCGGCTCGAAATCGGGCTGGGGATCGCCGGCCTGCCCAAACTGACGGCGTTCCTGCGCGAACTGGCGGCCCGCCTGGGCTGGAGTGGGGAGGCGACCCAGCGCCTGTGTTTGATCGGGGAGGAGGCGTTGACGAGTCTGATCCAGCAGATGGACGCCAAGGCCGCCGAGCACGCCAAGCCGCGCCTGCGGGTGCTGGCCCGCCAGGACGGAGCGGCCGTGGAGTTGGAGTTCGTGGCCGCAGTTGGCGAGGACAACCTTGAGGATCACATTGCGCTGCTCGGGGACCAGGTGGAGACACCCGACGAGCGGGAATTCTCGCTACGGTTGCTGCGCCACTTTGCCTCGTCCGTCCGCCATCAACAGTACCACAACATTGATATCGTGACCGTGCGCGTGGACGGCTCGGGCTAGGGGCTGGACGCTAGCCCAGAGGAATGACCGGAAGGCAGGCTGCGGGTCAGACGGCGACCGGGAGACTCCCTTCGCGCGCTCCGACACCAAGACAGCCGAGCGACCAGCTCGCAGCCGGTCGGCTCACGGGAGCTAGTCCTGAGCGGTAGTCGCGATTAGCAGTTGGCCGGCGAGGCCGGCCCGGCGATGCACACCCCACTCGGCTATTTCCGGAGAGGAAATGACCTCGACAAACGTCTCTTTGGACGGGAACTCGACAACCAACACCTCGTCCCACAGTTCCTCCACCTCGCCGAGCACGAGATGCTTCGCGATCCCGGAAAGGACGAGGCGTCCGCCGGCCGACGTGACGCGTTCGACCATTTTCCGGCGGTAGAGCCCATACGCTTCGGCACCCGTCAGCTCCGTCTCCCGGCCATCAGCGTACGCCGCCCTGGCCTTGAACTTCAACAAGTGTACCATCGTAACCGGACCCTCTATCGCGAGATCGAGAAGGGCCTCGAAATCCTCGGCTGTGCGCTGCACCTTGTTCAGTACCTTCATCGTTGTGTCCTCCTAGCGATTTCTCGTGGTCGGCACATGTGGCTCTGCCGTTTGTCGCAACGGTCTTCGCTCATAGCATGGCAATAGCATGGCCAATCGCTCCCGGCCAGGGTCCGGCCGATTTACGCGCTCCGCTATCAGCCGGATCGAACGCACCACACCGTCCCACGCCTCGCGGCCGACCGTGCTGGATATGTTGACAGCAGCGTCGAGCCTAGCCGGCCACCCCTCCCGCCCACGGCGTGCAGAATGCGTGTTTGGGAGGGTTTGACGGAAATACTCCTCCCCGGCAATAAAGAGGGGACAGTGAGAAGAAGGAGGGCGGTGGATGTCTGACCGTGAGGGGTCTCTTCAGCAAAAAATACGCCTCGTGAGTCAGGTTCTTGTGGGCGGCCTGCTGTTGTCGAGCGTGAGTATTGCACCGAGTTCGGCCTTCTCTCCGACAGAAGGGGAAAGTGACGGCGAAGCGCTCTACCAGGCGCACTGCGCGCGCTGCCACGAGGGGCAGGTCAAACGCGCGCCGCACCGCGACATCATGTCACGTCTGCCCGCCTTGATGGTCCTGAATTCTTTGGAGCGCGGCAGGATGAAGTTCGAGGGTATGACCCGGACCAATCAGGAGCGGCGCGCCATCTCGGAGTGGATGACCGGTAAGAAGCTCCCGCCTCCGACCGAAAAAGACGCGACGGTCGCCGGGTTCTGTGAAGACGCGCCAGGCGAGTTCTCCATTGAAGACGGAGCCCTGCAGTGGAACGGCTGGGGAGCCGATAACTTCAACACCCGCTTCCAATCCGCCGAGGCTGCCGGTATCAGCGCCGACCAAGTGCCTGAGCTGAAGGTCAAATGGGTGTTTGGTTTGCCCATGGATTTTCGGGTCTCCCAGCCGACTGTGGTGGGTGGTCGGGTGTTTATCGGTTCGCTCCAGGGCCGGATTTATTCGCTCGATGCCAAAACCGGCTGCTTGTACTGGTCGGTCAAAATGGACAGCGGGGTACGTGCGACCATGGTGGTCGATACCCTGCCGGGCACCACCCCGCCGCGTTACGTTGTTTATGTGGGCGATGCGGCGACAAACATGTACGCCCTGGACGCCCGCACGGGCAAAGAACTCTGGAAGGTGGACGTGGACGACCATCCCTCGGCGCGGATTACGGCTACGCCCAAAACGCACGGCAACCGGCTCTACGTGTCCACGACCTCCCTGGAAGAAATCGCGGGCTCCGACCCGACCTACGAGTGTTGTACGTTTCGCGGCAAGATCATGGCCCTCAACCGCTTTAACGGCAAGCTGGTCTGGAAAGCGTATACCATTCCTGATCCGCCGGCGCCGGTCCGCAAGAATGCTGTCGGCGTGCAGCTCTGGGGGCCGTCCGGCGCCACGATCTGGTCTTTCCCCGCGCTCGACCCGGAGCGCAACCGCATGTATGTGACCACGGGCGATAATTATTCCGATCCGGCCTCGCTGACGAGCGATGCGGTCGTTGCTCTTGATCTGCGCACTGGGGAGGTCTTGTGGTCGAAACAATTTACTGCGGGTGACGCCTGGAATGTTGCCTGCGAGACCGAGGACGATACCAACTGTCCGGAGGCGCGCGGCCCGGACTTCGACTTCGCCTCCTCGCCCATCGTGCGGATACTGCCCGGCGACCGGCGGATCATCCTGGCCGGCCAGAAGTCCGGGGTGATGCACGCCATAGACCCGGACCGGAACGGAGAGATTCTCTGGCAGGAGCGGGTCGGCAAGGGCGGCCTGCTCGGCGGGATTCAGTGGGGCTCGGCCGCGGACGCCGAACAGGTCTATGTGGCCCTGTCCGATGTCGTCCGTAAGACGATAGAGAATGCGGACGGGGGCTGGACCCGGATCCTGGACGGCAGCGTTGGGGGCGGCATGTTTGCCCTTGATATCGAGAGTGGCGCGCGCAAATGGCACGTCCCGCCGGTCGGCTGTGGCGACCGACCGCAGTGCAGCCCGGCCCAGTCGGCGGCCGTGTCAGCCCTGCCCGGCGTGGTGTTCTCCGGTTCGGTGGATGGCCATCTGCGCGGCTATGCCACCGACAGCGGCACTGTCGTCTGGGACTACAACGCCGACCAGGAGTATGAGAGCATCAACGGCGTCAAGACCAAGGGCGGCTCATTTGACGGCCCGGGGCCGACCATTGCGGACGGTATGCTGTATGTCCACTCCGGTTACGGCTATCGGGGCGGGATGCCGGGTAACGCCCTGCTCGCGTTCTCGGTCAATGGCGAGTAGGCCCCCCTCTTTTTCCAAAATCCAGGACCACGTTCCCTGAAAAGGTAAACTATCGTGAAATAGTTCATGTCAATTTTCGCTGAAATTGCAAAAAGTCGAGCCTGGGCAGGTAGTTAGGGATTTCTCATGCAAAATGAAATTTTCACGTGAAATTGGGCTTTTTTCACGCCTCTTTTTTGCATTGGGGGGGCTTAAATCGGTCTTAAATTGGGATTATGGAACATTGTTTTTGGAAAATTTCTGTCCCGTTTGTGTGTCCTATGAGAGTGGGAAATTCGGGGCCACCCCTCCCCAAAAGGCGGGCTTTTCCGGGCCAGATGAGACTCGTTTTTTTCAGACAGGACCGAAGTCCTTGAAATCACTCAAGTCAGGGTGAGACCCAGCCCCCAAATGAGACTAAAGTGAGACTATACCGTTCAAAATTGGATTTTCACGCGCAATGGAGAAGAAAAAAGCCCCCACTGGGAGGGCTTTGGTCGCTTAAAAGCGGTGCCTGCGAAGAAGCTACTTCTTTGGTATGAAGAGCTGACGACAGACCTTGGTGAGTTACACTGCCAAGGAATATACACGGGAGACGATACATGAGCAAGCGCATTCTGGGACTGGATTTAGGATCAAATTCCATAGGCTGGGCGCTCCTAAAAACAACAGACGCCGGGAAACCAACCGGGCTCATTGATCTCGGTTCGCGCATATTCAACAAAGCCGTCGAAGACAAGACACCGACGCCTAAGAATCAGAAGCGCCGCAACAGCCGATTAGCACGGCGAGTGGTGCAGCGACGCGCCAGACGCCGCCAACGGATGCTGAATTACTTGGTCAGCCTGAATCTGCTGCCGGCCAGTCTCAAAGACCATCCGAAGCCGGAGAGTGTTCTGAATGCGCTTGGCGACCCGTATTCCCTCCGCGCCAAGGCCCTGGATTCCCCCCTGAGTGTACACGAACTCGGGCGCGTTCTTCTCCACTTGGTACAACGACGCGGGTTTCTCAGCAACCGCAAAACCCGGCTGGGCCGGGAGATGCTGGACGACCCGGACGTACAAGCAGTGCTGGCCGAGTTGGAAGAGGACACAACCGGCGGAGATAGAGACAGGACAGACGAAGAAAAAGAAGAGAACGCATTCAAACAGGACATCAGCCAACTGCGAAAAACCATTGAGGCGTCCGGTTGCCGCACTCTGGGCGAGTACCTTGCCTCACTGAAACCCTCCCAGAGCAAGCGGAACCGGCAGCGAGACGGAGGACATCTGCGGACCGACCGGCAGATGTACCAGGAGGAATTGGACGCCATTTGGGAAGAACAGAAAAAACACCACACGGTGTTGACGGACAAGGTAAAGGAACAAATAGAGCAGATTATTTTCCATCAGCGCCCGCTCAAGCTCCAGGCCGACCGAGTGGGTAAGTGCTCCTTGGAACCGCGATGCACACGAGCGAGGATTGCCCGTTTGGAATATCAGCAGTTCCGTTACCTCCAGGATATCAACAATCTCCAATTTTTTGATCCGTACACAGAAACCTGGAGCGCTCTCAGTGACGAGAACCGCGCTACATTAGTCACGCTATTTGAGAGTACACCGACGCTCACTTTTCCCGGACTGCGTAGAGCGCTTGGGCTGGCTCGAACGACTGAGTTCAATCTGGAAAAATCCGAAGTCAAAAAGCTCAAAGGCAACACAACCGCCTGCAAGATACGGAAGGTACTACCCGAATGGGACGCATTCTCCCAGGACAAGCAATATGCTCTCGTGGAAGACCTGTTGACCATCCAGAAAAAATCCGTACTGAAAAAGCGTCTCATCGGCCACTGGCAGTTTGACTCCGCAACGGCGGTCAACCTCTGCATGGTGGAGTTCGAGCCGGGTCACGGTAATTTCTCGACCAAAGCCGTTCGCAAGCTGCTACCCTACCTGGAACAGGGGGAAATTCTCTCTGAGGCTCGTGTTGAAGCAGGCTACGGCTACGAACAGGAAGCCATAACAGCGAAAGACCGTCTCGGCCCACCACCGACCATAGCCAATCCCATAGTGCAAAAAGGGCTGCACGAAATACGCCGGGTGGTGAATGCCATTATTGCCGAGTACGGCAAGCCGGACGCGGTTCGCATTGAAATGGCCCGCGACCTGGAGATGAATACCAAACGGTATGCCGCCCGTCTCAAGCAGCAAAGGGCAAACACCAAGGCCAACGAGGAAGCTGCTCAGAAGTACGCCGAAATGCGCCAGAAAAATCCGCACCTCGGTTTGTCCGAAAATTCAAGCAGAAACGACAAAATGAAATATCGTCTGTGGAAAGACCAGGAAGAGAAGTGCGTCTACAGCGGAAGGCAGATCATCGTATCCGAACTGTTTGGGCCAGCGGTTGAGATCGACCATATCCTACCGTACAGCCTGACGCTGGATGACTCCTATATGAACAAGGTCATTTGCTACACGGAGGAGAACCGCGACAAACGCAATCGCACGCCTATGGACGCCTTCGGTAGCAATGAGGACAAGTGGAACCAGATCACCCAGACCATCAGTCGTTGGGGTAAGAGCCTCAAGTCCAAGCGAGAGCGTTTCTACAAGAGAGAAGCCGATCTGCAAGAAAGAGATTTTATCAACAGTCAGCTTACCGACACGCGCTATATCAGTCGGGAAGCTAGCCGTTATCTGAGCACCCTGGGAGTTGAGGTCACATTTCCCAAGGCGGCATTCACCGGTTGGCTCCGTCGCCAGTGGGGCCTGAACAGCCTGATAGGCACGACCGATGAGAAGGAGCGGACAGACCATCGCCACCACGCCGTTGATGCCACGGTTATCGCTTGCGTTGACCGTGGCTTTCATCAGCGTTTGGTTAGATTGGCGAAGAAACTCGAACGTTCTCACTCGGAACTCAACCTGCGAGATATATCCATAGATATTCCGTGGCAAACCTTCAGGCAGGACGTACACGACCAACTTCAATCGCTGATTGTCTCCCACGTTCCGCAACGGAAAATCAGTGGCGCGTTACACGAAGAAACGGGCGTCGGGTTTATCGCGGGCAACGGTGTTGACGGACCGGGAACAGTCTATCGCCAAGCTCTGGATACGGATTTCAAGGTCACGCAGATTGACAAGATTGTTGACCCTGTGATTCGGGAGCAGGTCCGAAAGCATTTAGCAAATAACGGTAATGATCCAAAACAGGCTTTCGCAGACGGCAAGGGCGTCGTTCACAAGAATGGTAAAACTCCCATCAAGAGGGTCCGAGTCCGCCAGTCAAAAGTTCCCGATTTGGACACCCTGAAAAAAACCAAGTTCGGGGTCCGTGACCGTCAGGGGAAGGTGTTCAAGTGGATGGCGTATGGCAACACACACCATGTCGAAATCATCCGACACCGAAAAACCGAAAAATATGAAGGGAGATTTGTTACGGCGATAGAAGCCGCCCACCGCGCCAGAGGGATCAACGGCTCGAAGCGCCTGGTCATTCAGACCGACCACGGCGAAGCGTATGAATTCGTGATGGCGCTACATATCAACGATCTGGTCAGTACCGAAGCCGACGGGAAGACGGAGTTTTACCGAGTTCAAAAATTTGAACAAGACGGGAGCAGGTTGGAACTTCGGCTGCATACCGCGGCAACACTGGAGAACAAGGAAGAAGGGCTGAGGAAATCAATATCGACGCTAATGAAAGACTACTCCCTGCAAAAACATCTTGTGAATGCTATCGGGAAGTTGCGTAATGATAAAACGGATCATCGACATTAGTGAGTCAGCCTATTTGCATACGGACAAAAAGCAACTCCTGGTAGACAGGGATGGGCAAACCATAGCCTCCGTTCCCATAGAAGATCTGGGGGTTCTGATCCTGCAACATCCGGCTATTGTCATGACGCAGAGGACTATACTCCGCTGCCAGCAGAATAATGTGGTCGTGGTGTTTTGCGATGAGCGCCACCTCCCCTACTCCGTTATTCTTCCCATTGCAGAAGGCCACAGCCTGCACAGCAAGGTACTACGGGACCAGATTCAAACCAGCCTACCCGTCCGTAAACGTCTATGGCAGCAGATTGTGAAGCGTAAAATCCGGGAACAGATTGCGACCCTGCAAGACTTTGGTATTGACAGCACCCCCCTCCGGCGGCTGGAAACTGCGGTCAAGTCTGGAGACAGCGAGAACTGTGAAGCCCAAGCCGCCCGGATTTATTGGCCGCTGCTCATGGGTGAGGGCTTTCGACGTAGCGACGATGAACTGAGTATCAATGCTTTACTGAACTATGGCTACGCCATCATGCGAGCCGTAGTTGCACGGGCGTTAGTCGGTAGTGGCTTACATCCGGCGTTGGGGCTGCACCACCACAATCAGTATGACGGACTGTGTCTGGCAGATGATGTCATGGAACCCTTTCGCCCCTGGGTGGACCTTCAAGTACGGCAGATAGCGGAACAGCACTCAGAGCCACAGATCGACAAATCGACCAAGCAACTATTGCTTGGACAATTGAGCAAGACGGTGGATTGGAAGGGAGACAGAATGCCGCTTATGGTTGCCTCACACCATCTGGCGGCCAATCTCAGACAAGCGCTCGGGGAGAGCGGGGGCACATTGCACTATCCCAAGCGCATAGCGGACGCCTGACGATGGTGACTTTCGGCGGGCTGAATACAATGTGGACTCTTGTCCTGTTTGACCTGCCCACTGACACCAAGCAGGCCAAACAGCAGTATGCGCGGTTCCGTAAGCGTCTGTTGGAAGACGGATTCAGTATGATGCAGTACTCCGTTTATATGCGTCACTGTGCCAGCGAGGAAAACGCCGAAGTGCATGTAGAGCGGGTGAAGGCTTTTCTACCGCCGGAAGGCGAGGTCCGTATTATCAAGATTACCGACAAACAGTTTGGCAGAATCCAGGTTTTCTATGGGAAAAAGCGCAAACCTCCTGAGCCCGCACCCCTCCAGATTGAACTTTTGTAATCAATCTGGAGGGCGAAACCGCCAAGATTCCAGCGGGTTGCGCCGGGGAAAGTGTAACTCACCAAGGTCTGTCCGCAATCCACAACAGGAAATAGTGGCCGGCCTGAGGCGTCCGGAGTGTAACTCACCAAGGTCTGTCCGCAATCCACAACTGAGACCGTAGTCGAGGCACTCGGCGGTCTAGTGTAACTCACCAAGGTCTGTCCGCAATCCACAACTGTTGGTAGAAGATGTATGGGTTGGGAAGTAGTGTAACTCACCAAGGTCTGTCCGCAATCCACAACTTGTCGTCGCCCGTCTCACCCCTCACTATAGTGTAACTCACCAAGGTCTGTCCGCAATCCACAACCGCGGATCATCTCTGCCACGTTTTTG